>Ga0136846_1224837_pt1 | contig 20298 bp, 23 predicted proteins | sample HopSoiMetagenom2_FD_96841 | JGI IMG/M metagenome (GOLD analysis project Ga0136846, IMG submission 96841) | Grasslands soil microbial communities from Hopland, California, USA - 2 Assembly 2016 (version 4) | ecosystem: Environmental > Terrestrial > Soil > Grasslands | place: USA: Hopland...
CTCGCGCTGATCGGCAACCTCGCCTCGCTCGCCGTCCTCTATCTGCTGCTCGGCGGCGAGTTCGTCGCCGCCGGCCAGGTGCTCGTCTATGGCGGCGCGGTGATGGTGATGTTCCTGTTCGTGATCGCCTACCTCGGCGACCGCACCGATCAGGCGCCGTGGGCGGGCGGGCCGTCGTGGCAGGCGGTCGGCACCGTCCTGGCCGCCGGCGCGATCCTCGCCGAGGTGATCGTCGCGCTCGCCCTGACGACGGGCGGCAGCCTCTCGCACGAGGCGCACATCGACCGCTCGTTCGGCTCGCCGGCGTCGATCGGCCGGCTGTTCCTCACCGACCACCTGCTCGCGTTCGAGGTCACCTCGATCGTGCTGCTCGTCGCCGCCGTCGGCGGCGTCGTGCTCGGGTCCCACGCCCGGGCGCTGGAAGAAGATGCACGGCCCTGACATCGGCTGGTACCTCGTCGTCGCCGCCCTGCTGTTCGTGACGGGCGCGGTCGGCGTCCTGGTGAGGCGGAGCCCGCTGATCATCCTGCTCTCGGTCGAGATCATGCTCAACGGCGCGAATCTCGCCCTGATCGCGTTCGCGCGGCGCCTCGGCCACGAGGACGGCCAGGTGTTCGCGATCGCGGTGATGGCGATCGCCGCCTCGGAGGTCGTCGTCGGCCTCGGCCTGATCGTGGCGATGGGGCGGCGCAACCTCGAGCTCGACGTCGACAAGCTGAGGACGCTCCGCGGATGAGCGCTACGCGCCTGGTTTGGCTGGAGGAGTCGCGCCGTGATTCAAGCCAACGTCCATCGGAGCAAGGCGGGCGTGCTCTGTGACCACGGCCGCGGCATGGACCTGCCTCGCGCTGCCGCTCGCGGCGACGATCGCGATCGCCGCCGGCGGCACCCGCATCTCCCGGCGCACCGCCGCCTACATCTCGACGGCGACCACGTTCGGCTCGTTCGCCGCCGCGGTCATCGCCTTCGTGATCATGCTCGGCGAGGACCCGCACCAGCGCGCGCACGCGACGACGTCGTGGACGTGGCTCTCCGCCGGCCCGTATCGGTTCGGCCTGACGCTCCTCACCGACCAGCTCTCCGTGATGATGATGCTGATCGTCGCGGGCGTCGGCGGCCTGATCGTCGCGTACTCGATCGGCTACATGGACGGCGAGGACGAGGAGCGCCGCTACTTCGCCTACATGTCGCTGTTCGTCTTCTCGATGCTGCTGCTCGTCCAGACGGGCAACCTGCTGCTCCTGCTCGCCGGGTGGGGCATGGTCGGGCTCTCGAGCTACCTCCTGATCGGCTTCCACCAGGAACGCCCGTCTGCAATTGCAGCCGCGAAGAAGGCGTTCGTGATGAACGCCTTCGGGGACGCGACGCTGGCGCTGGCGCTCTTCCTGCTGATCCAGCACACCGGCAGCCTCGACTTCGCAACCGTCTTCCAGGCCTCGCCGCAGGGCGGTGCGGTCGCCAACCTGATCGCGCTCGGGCTCCTCGGCGGCGCGCTCGCCAAGTCGGCGCAGATCCCGTTGCACACGTGGCTGCCGGACGCGATGGAAGGCCCGACGCCGGTCAGCGCCCTCATCCACGCCGCGACGATGGTCACCGCGGGCGTGTACCTGATCGTGCGTACACATGTCCTCTTCGAGAACGCGTGGTTCGTGCAGGACACCGCCGCCGCGCTCGGCGCGGCAACGCTCCTGATGGCGGGCCTGATCGCGCTCGTGCAGGTCGACATCAAGCGCGTCATTGCCTACTCGACCATGTCGCAGATCGGCTACATGTTCGTCGGGGCGGCAGGCGGCGCGTACCCGAACGGCATGTTCCACCTGATGACGCACGCCTTCTTCAAGGCGCTGCTCTTCCTCGCCGCAGGCGTCGCGATCCACGCCCTCACCGGGGAGCAGGACATCCGCAAGATGCGCGGCCTCGGCCGGACGATGCCCTACACGCGCCTCGTCTTTCTCGTCGGCTCGCTCGCGCTCGTCGGCATCCCGCCGTTCGCCGGCTTCTTCTCGAAGGACTCGATCCTCGCCGCGATGCTCGACCGCGGCACGTTCGGCTACATCCTGTTCGCCTGCGGGCTCATTGGGACGCTCCTGACCGGCATCTACACGTTCAGGCTCTTCTTCATCGTCTTCCGGCACGACGGCGACGCGCAGCCGCATCTCCACGGCAACGCCGAGGGCCCACGGTCGATGGTCTGGACGGTGGGCGTACTCGCCGTGCTCTCCGTGGTCGGCGGCTGGATCCAGTTCGCGCCGCTCTGGACACCGCTCACCACGTGGCTCGCACCCGTCGCTCAGCCCTTCGCGGAGGCCTCGAGCTGGGAGGAGGGGATCGCCTCGGCGGCCGCCGTCGCACTCGGGCTCGCGGGGATCTTCGTCGCGCACGCGATCTACGTGACGGGCCGGCTGCGCGTGCCCCGCCCGTGGACGGTGCTCGAGCGGAAGTTCTACTGGGACGAGGCATACGACGCCCTGTTCTACCGCCCCGCCGACCTCGTCGCGCGCGCCCTCGGCCGCTACGTCGAGCAGCCCATCGTCGCCGGCTCGATCGAAGAGATCGGCGAGGGAGTCCGGTTCGGAGCCGTCGAGGTCAGCCGAGCGCAGAACGGGCTCGTCCGCGTCTACGTGCTCGCGGTCGCGAGCGGCGTCGCCGTCCTCGCCCTTGTCTTCCTCACGACGCGATGACGAGCTGGCTGACCACGATCCTGATCTTCCTGCCCGTCGCGGCGGCGCTCGTCGTCTGGCTCGTCCCGATGCCCCGGCAGTGGGTCGGCTCGCTCGCCGCGCTCCTGTCGCTCGTCGAGGTAGCGGTCTGGATCGCCGCCGTCGAGCGGTTCGACTTCACGAGCGGCAAGCTCCAGCTCGCGCAGCGCCACTCGTGGTTCGGCGACCTCGGGGTGAGCTACCACGTCGGCCAGTTCGGCTACTCGCTCTGGCTCGTCGGGCTGACCGCCGTCTGCGGCGCCGCGGCGTGCCTCTATGCCTGGTGGGTCGGCCGCGAGCGGCCGCGCGCCTACTTCGGGCTGCTTCTCTTCCTGACGGGTGCCGTCGTCGGCGTGTTCGTGGCACAGGACCTGCTCCTCTTCTACGCCTTCTTCGAGGCGATGCTGATCCCGCTCTACGTGCTGATCGGCGTCTGGGGTGGCGCGGGGCGGATGCGCGCGACGATCACGTTCGTCGTCTACACCGTCGCCGGCTCGCTGCTGATGCTCGCGGCGATCGTCGTCTATGGCCTGCAGCAGGGCACCTTCGACCTGACGCGGATGGGGACGAGCGGGAACGACTGGCTCTTCCTCGGCTTCGCGATCGCGTTCGCAGTCAAGGCGCCGCTCTGGCCGTTCCACGGCTGGCTCCCCGACGCGTACCGCGAATCGCCTGTCGAGGTGTCCGCACTCCTCTCCGGCGTCATTTCGAAGGTCGCTGCGTACGGCTTCCTCCGCATCGCTATCAAGCAATTCCCCGGTCCGACCCACGACTTCCGGGTGCCGATACTCGTGCTCGCGTCGATCGGGCTCGTCTATGGCTCGCTGCTCGCGTTCCGCGCGCCGGACGTCCGCGGCGTGATTGCGTACTCGTCGCTCGCGCAGATGGGCCTGATCACCTACGGCCTCTTCGCCGCGAACAGCCTCGGCTCGAGCGGCGCCGTCCTGCAGATGGTCAACCACGGCCTGATCTCGACGACGCTCTTCCTGCTGGCCGGCATGGTCGAGCGCCGCGCCGCGACCGGCGAGCTCGCGCTCCTCGGCGGCATGGCGCGCGGGCGGCCGGCTCTCGCGACCGTGCTGATGACAACCGGCGTGATCGCACTCGCGGTCCCGTTGTCGTCGAACTTCGCCGGTGAGTTCCTGATCCTCGCGGGCGTCTTCCAGCAGGCCTGGGGCTGGGCGGTGATCGGAGCGGTCGCGATCGTGCTCGCGGCGATGTACATGCTGCGTCTGATCTCCGCCGTGCTGCACCGGCAGCCGGGACCCGCCGTGACGGAGGCCGCGCTCGACCTGCGCGGCGCCGAGCTCGGGATCGTGGTCCCGCTCGTCGCGCTCCTCGTCGCGCTGTCGGCGTGGCCGGACGCGATCAGCGGCCACTCGTTCGGCACGAGCAGCAAGCAGACGGCCGCCTACGCGGCACCGGCGGAGCGTCGGTGACGATCCAGCACCCGCACGTCGACTGGTTCGCGCTCTCGCCGTCGCTCGCGATACTCGCGGCGGCCGGGGCGCTGCTGCTCGTCGCCGTGCTCGTGCCGCAGCGAGCCCGCAAGACGGCGGCGGCCGCCGGCGCGGGGGCAGGCTTCGTCGCTGCCTTCGTGCTCGCGATCGTGCTCGCGGCGAAGAGCCCGGACGCAACGACGGCGATCGCAGACTCGATCTTCCGTGACCGCTGGGCCGCGGTGGCGCAGGTCCTGATCGCCGGCTGCGGCGCCGTCGCGGTGCTGCTCTCGTGGGGCGAGCGCTGGCGCACGGAGCACGTTGCCGAGTACTACGCGCTGCTCGCCGCCGCAGGAGCGGGAATGGCGTTCTTCGTCCAGGCATCGAACCTGATGACGCTCTTCCTCGGGCTCGAGTGGTTCTCGATCTCGCTCTATGTGCTGTGCGCGATCGACATCGACCTCGTCGGCTCGCTCGAGGCGGGGCTGAAGTACCTGATCATCGGCGCCGTCGGGTCAGCCACCCTTCTCTTCGGCTCGGCGCTCGTCTACGGGACGACCGGCGAGCTCGGCTTCGACAAGATCGGCGCCGCGGGGCACAACCATGACTCGCTGCTCGTCCTCGGCCTGGCGATGGTGATCGCGGGGCTCGCGTTCAAGGCGTCGGCGGCGCCCTTCCACATGTGGACGCCCGACGCGTACACCGGCGCGCCGACCCCTGTGACCGCGTTCATGGCGTCGGCGACGAAGGTGGCGGCGCTCGTCGTCACGTATCGCCTGCTCGTGACGGCGTTTCCGGGCGAGGAGCATCTCTGGACGTGGGCGATCGCCGGCATCGCCTGCGCCTCACTCGCCGTCGGCAACATCGCGGCGCTCGCCCAGCGGAACGTGAAGCGGCTGCTCGCCTACTCCTCGATCTCGCACGCCGGCTTCATGCTGATTGCGGTCGCGGCGGCGAACGCGCTCGGCGCGCGGGCGCTCGTCTACTACCTGATCCCGTACTCCGCGATGTCGCTCGGAGCGTTCGGCGTCGTCGCCGCCCGCGAGCGCGAGCTCGGCGTGCCGGTGACCCTCGACAACCTGGCCGGGTTCGGATGGGAGCGTCCGTTCCTGGGCGTCTCGATGTGGGCGTTCATGCTCGGCTTCCTCGGCTTTCCGCTCACGGGCGGCTTCGTCGGCAAGTTCTACGTCTTCGCCGCGGCCTACGAGCACGGCTGGTGGTGGCTGATCGTCGTCGGCGTCGTCGCCACGATCGTCTCGGCCGCCTACTACCTCGCAGTCGTCCGCGCGATGTACTTCCGCGAGTCGGCCGAGCTGCAACTGGCGCCGGCCGGCGGCTCCCCGCCCCGTGACCTGCTCCTCGCCTCAGGGGTCGGCGCGTGCCTCGTCGTGACGATCGGCTCGTTCTTCGCGGTACAGCCGCTGATCGACGTCGCCCAGTCGGCGGCGAACGCGCTGCCGCTGTAGGGACCGCTAGCAGCGCGGGTCAGTTTCAAGCGGGGAGGTTCCCGGCGCGGACGGGCGCGCGGGAAACCCGCGCGCCCTGATGGTCGGCGCCGACAAGCGGCGCCTAGGGCTTCGCCGGGCGCAGCGCCGCGAGGCGGCGCAGGTACGGCGCGACCGCGACCGTGGCCTTGATCGCGAAGCTCCCGAGGCACGCGACGAGCGTCGAGACCGCGAGCGGCGGGACGCCGTGCATCGCCGCGCTCCGGACCTCGCAGGAGACGAGCAGGAAGACGAGCGAGAGGCCCCAGAGCAGCGCCTGCAGCGCGACCACCGCGTCGTCCCGGCGGTCGAGGTAGCCCCCGAACGCGGCGATCGCCGCCACCGCCGTGAACGGCACCGCGGCGAGCAGGGCGTCGAGCGCGAAATGGTGAGCAGCGTGCGCGTCGGCGATCGCCGCGATTGACACGAGCACCGCCGGAAGCACGCGCCGTCCCACGGATCAATAGCTTCGCGCCTCGGTCGGACGATCCTTCTACACTCCGCGACTCGCAAACGAAAGGAGAGCGATGGGAACCCTCACGTGGCTCGGGCATGCCTCGTTCATGCTCGGCAGCGATCGCGGCAAGCGCATCTATGTCGATCCCTTCCTGTCGGGCAACCCGAAGACGCCCGACGACGAGAAGGAACCGGATCGCGTCGACGTGATCTGCGTCACGCACGGCCACGGCGACCATGTCGGCGACGCGGTCGAGCTTTCCCAGCGCTTCCCCGAGGCCGAAGTGGTCGCGATCGTCGAGCTGAAGAGCTGGCTCGGCAGCAAGGGGGCGAACGTCGGCGACGTGCCCGGGCTGAACAAGGGCGGCACGACCGCGCTCGACGGGATCACCTATGCGCTCGTGAACGCGTTCCACTCCTCGGCCACGCCCGACGGCACCTACGGAGGCGAGGCTTGCGGGCTCGTCATCCGCCTCGAAGAGGGCCGGACGATCTACTTCGCGGGCGACACCTGCGTCTTCGGCGACATGCAGCTGATCCGGCACCTCTGGGAGCCCGACTACGCGGTCCTCCCGATCGGCGATCACTTCACGATGGGGCCGCGTGAGGCCGCAGTCGCGATCGACATTCTCGGCAACCCCCGGGTGATCCCGTGCCACTGGGGCACGTTCCCGGTGCTGACGGGGACGCCCGACCAGCTGCAGCAGGAGGCGCCCGAAGCGGCGATCGTGCGCATGGAGCCGGGCGACACGATCGAGCTCGAGTGACGGTTCCCGTCGCCACCTACTCGATCGCCGCCTGCGACCTCGAGGCGGCGCAGTGGGGAGTCGCGACGCAGTCGAAGTTCCTCGCGGTCGGCTCGGTCGTGCCCTGGGCCGAGCCGCACGTCGGCGCGATCGCCACCCAGGCGCACGCGAACCCGCGCTACGGGCCCGCCGGCCTGCGCCTGCTGCGCGAGGGCCGCTCCGCTGCGGAGGCGGCCGAGGAGCTGACAGGCGCCGACGACGGTCGCGGCCACCGTCAGCTCGGAATCGTCGACGCAGCCGGTGACGGTGCGACCTACACCGGCTCCGCGTGCCTCGCGTGGGCGGGCGGGATCGCCGGCCGGGGTTTCGCAGCTCAGGGGAACATCCTCGTCTCGGAGGACACCGTGACGGCGCTCGCCGACACCTTCGCGGCCTCGGCGGGACGACCGCTCGCGGAGCGGCTGCTTGCGTGCCTGGCCGCGGCGCAGGCCGCCGGCGGCGACCGCCGCGGGCAGCAGTCGGCGGCGCTCCTCGTCGTCGAGCGGGACGGCGGGTACGCGAGCCTGTCCGACGTCCTCGTCGACCTGCGCGTCGCCGACCACCCCGCTACGGTCGAGGAGCTCGGGCGCCTCCACCGCATGCACCGCGCGCTCTTCGGGCAGACCCCGCGCGACGAGTGGCTGCCGGTCGACGACAGCCTCGCCACGGAGCTGCGCGAGCGCCTCGCGCGCCTCGGCTACGACGGCGAGCTCGCGGCTGCGTTCGCGACCTGGGCAGGCACCGAGAACCTCGAGGAGCGGATCGACGGTGTCGACCAGATCGATCCGGTCGTGCTCGCGGAGCTCCGCTTGCGATGAGCGAGCGCGGTTGGGAGGCGGTGCACGTCGACGAGCTCGACTCGATCCCGGTCGCGGGCGTCGTCTGGCATCCCGTGCGCCGCCGGCTCGGGATCGAGGCGTTCGGAATGAATGCCTACACCGCCGAGGCAGTGGGCAAGCAGATCGTCGAGGAGCACGACGAGAGCTCGCTCGGGCACCAGGAGGTGTATGTCGTCGTCCGCGGCAGCGTCACCTTCACGGTCGGCGGCGAGAAGCTCGACGCGTCCGCCGGCACGATCGTCTTCATCCGAGATCCGCAGCTGAAGCGAGTCGCGGTCGCGGAGACGGCAGACGCGCTCGTGCTCGCGGTCGGCAACGCCCCCGGTCGCGCGTACGAGCCCTCGCCGTGGGAGCCGGCGTTCGCCGCCGCACCGCTGCTCGACGCCGGGCGCTACGACGAGGCACTCGAGCTCTTCGCCGAGGGGCTGCGCGAGCACCCGGGGAACCCGTCGCTCCTCTACAACCTCGCCTGCGCCGAGGCGCGCGCCGGACGCACCGACGACGCGGTCGCGCATCTCCGCGAGGCGATCGCGGGCGACGGTCGCTGGGCCGAGCGGGCGCGCACCGACCCCGACTTCGACGCGATCCGTGGAGCGCCCGGCTTCCCGGCCTAGGTGACGATGATCAGGACGTGCGGGCTTCGCCCGCGCGTACGTCTGGCTTGCTCACCAGGACCGTGCGCATGGTGTTAGCGGCTGAACGATCGCCCGGCAGCCGCACCCCGGCGGCAAGCTCGCGAAACGCAGGCACCGGATCGGCCTCCGGTCGCGCGACGACGAGCACCGCACCGAAGTCGTCGCTCGGGGTCAGCGCGTCGACGAGCAGCTGCAGGGCGACCGCGAGCGCGAAGGCCTTGTGTGCGTGCTCGCCGCCGAAAGGCGCCAGCTCGTCCTCGCTTGCGCGACCGGCGAGCACGTCGCCGTGGGTGAGGTTTCCCATCGACACGTCGGCGACGACGTGCCGGCCGTCGGAAGAGGGCACGGCGACTGCAAGAGGGTTCGTCCCGGCGAGCTTCGGCCCGCCCGCGGGATGCCCGAGGCGCCGCGGCGAGGTCGCCGTCAGGAGCGCGACCAGGCCGTCCTCCGCCAGCCGTCGCACCCAGTGGCCGAGCACTCCCGTCGGGAAGGTGCCGTCGCACACCACGAGCCGGCAGTGGTCGGGCGGCCTCGCGAGCTGCGCGCGGACGACCGCGTCGAGGACGAGGTAGCCGAGCGCGCCGCGCCCCTCCCAGCGTTCGTACCCCTCCGCCGCGACGACACACGCCGGCCGAGCGCCGGGCTGCAGGCCGGCGAAGGTCTCGAGCCATTCGATCCGGCGGAAGCCATGGCTTTCGCGGCCGGATGCCTCGGCGGCCGCGAAGTGGCCGTAGAGGACGGCGGCCGAGCCGTCGTCGAAGCCGAGCGCCGACAGCCGGCGGCGCGCCTCGTCAGGAGACAAGCGGCAGCGTCTTCGTGAAGCCGGCGCTGCGTGTCGCGTCCAGCGTGCGCGCGATCTCGACGATCGCCTCTGCCGACGCGGCGTGCGGATCCGAGAGCACGAGCGGTACGCCCTCGTCCGCCGCCTCGCGCAGGCGCGCGTCGAGTGGCACACGGCCGAGCAGCTTGACGCCGAGCTGAACGGCGAGACGGTCGCCGCCGCCCGAGCCGAACACGTCCGACGTCATGTTCTCGACGACGCCTGCGAGCTGCATCCCCGTCTTCAGCGCCATCGCGGCGGCGCGGCTCGCGACCTCCTGCGCCAGCGCCTGCGGCGTCGTCACGACGACGGCCTCCGCGCGCGGCAGCATCTGGCCGAGCGAGATCGAGACGTCGCCCGTCCCCGGCGGCATGTCGACGAGGAGGACGTCGAGCTCGCCCCAGTGCACGTCCTGCAGGAACTGCTCGAGCGCGCGGTGGAGCATCGGGCCGCGCCACATGAGCGGCTCGTTGTCGTCGAGGAAGAACCCGATCGACATCAGCTTCAGGTCGTACTTGACGGGCGGGATCATCAACCGGTCGACGAGGATCGGCTTCTGCCGCAGGCCGAGCATGTGCGGGATCGAGTGCCCGTAGATGTCGGCGTCGAGCACGCCCACCCTGTGGCCGAGCGACGACATCGCAGTGGCGAGGTTGACCGTCAGCGACGACTTGCCGACGCCTCCCTTCCCCGACGCGACGGCGATCACGCGAGTCGTCGGCTCGAGCTGGATTGCCTTGTCGTCGGCGGGGCGGCCGCCGCGCAGCTTCGACGTCAGTGCAGCGCGCTCGTCGGGCGTCATCACGTCGAAGTCGAGACGAACCGATCCGACGCCCTCGAGCCCGCCGACCTCCTTCGCCACCTGGTCCTGGAACGACGAGCGCAGCGGGCACCCTGCGACGGTGAGCGCGATCCTCACCGTCACGTCACCGCCGGCGACCGTGACGTCACGGACCATGTCGAGGTCGGTGACGGGCTTGCGCAGCTCGGGGTCGATCACGTTGCCGAGCGCTGCGAGGACGGCCTCACGGGTTGGCATCGGCATTGAGCGTAGCGCGCTCACCTCGGTCAGAAGTGCTCCAGGAGCCACGCATGGACCTCCGGAATCCGGCGCTGGCCGAGCGTCAGATGCCCGTCCTCGGCCGTCAGCCGCGCCTCGACGCCCGGGATGCGCTCGGCGAGCCAGAGGCCGTGGCCGAACGGCACGAACTTGTCCTGCTCGCCCTGCCACAGCAGGATCGGGGTGCGGATCGTCGCGACGTCGAAGCCCCACGGCATCACGAACGCGAGATCGTCGTCGAGCCAGCCGTCGCCGCCCGTCTCGATCCCGGCCCGCATGTGGGCGAGCAGCTCCGCCGCGAACTCGCCTGTCGCGACCTCGCGGTCCGCCGGCCCGAGCAGTGTCTGCCACTGCTCGACGAGCTCCTCGGGCCTGGCCGCGAGCAGCCCCTGGCGCTGCTCCTCCATGGAGGCACGGTGCGCCTCCTCGCCTTTGAAGATGACACCGAACTCCTCGACGTTCAGCTCGCCCATGCCCGCGAGCCAATCGAGATCCTCGGCGCCGTACGGCGCCACCGATGCGAGCGACGCCGCCGCCGCTACGCGCTCCGGGAGCAGTGCGGCTGCGGCGAGCGCATGCGGCCCACCTCCCGAGATCCCCCAGACGCAGATGCGGCCGAAGCCGAGCTCGTCGCAGACGGCCTCGATGTCGGCGGCGCAGTCGGCCGCTGCGCGGCCCTCACGACGCGTCGAGCCGCCGTAGCCGGGGCGGTCGTAGGAGAAGAGGTGAATGCCGCGTTCCTCCGCATCGCGGCGATGGGCTTCGAAGAGGGTGCTCGAGCCCGGCGTGCCGGAGATGGACAGGACCGGCACGCCGCCGGGGTCGCCGCCCTCACGAACGGTGAGCGCGCGTCCGTCCGGCGTCGTGACCGTGCGCATGGCGCGATTCTAGGCCGAGGCGCTCTTTCAGGCCGAGCGCATTCCGGGGCGCGAACCCCTCCCAGTCGTTGTTGTAATACGCGAACACGTCACCTCGGTCACCCCAGCCCCGGATGCGCTCTGCCCATTCGTCGAGCTCGCTCTCCGAGTAGTTGCCGCGCAGGCCCCGCGAACCGTGATGGAAGCGGACAAAGGCGAAGTCCGCGGTCAGCTCGTGCGTCTGGAAGGACGCGATCTCGGGACGGTCGGCAATCACGAGCGCGACGTTGTGCGCGCGAAGCAGCGCGATGACCTCGGGGGCGAACCAGCTCTCGTGCCGGAACTCAACGGCGTGACGAAGCGTCGGCGGAAAGGCGGCGAGCGCGGTGGCGAGCCGCTCGTCGTCGCGCTTGAACGTCGGCGGCAGCTGCCAGAGAAGCGGCCCCAGCTTCGGGGAGCGGAGGAGCGGCTCGAGCCGGCCGAGCAGCAGCGGCAGGTGCTTGTCGGTGTCGACGAGCCGCTTGATGTGCGTGACGTAGCGGCTCACCTTGACTGCGAAGACGAAGTCCGCCGGCGAGTCAGCGACCCAGCGGGCGACGGCACTCGTGCGCGGCAGGCGGTAGAACGTGTTGTTGAGCTCGACGGTGTCGAAGAACTGCGCGTAGTAGCGCAGCCACCGCGCCGGCGGGCAGCGCTCCGGATAGAAGACGCCGTGCCGCCAGTGAGCGTAGTTCCAGCCCGAGCAGCCGATGCGAATTACGTGAGCGCTGTCGCGATCCGGCGACACAGCTCCGTATTCCCCGCCGCGACGACGCGTGAACGCGCCCTCAGGTCGAGGGGACAGGCGCCGATCGGCGGCGCATCGAAGAGCTCGATCGCGAAGCCCCGCTCGCGCACGACGAGCTGTGCTGCCGCAAAGTCGACGGGCCGCGACGGCTTGAGGCAGACCACGGCATCGGTGCGCCCCGCGGCGAGCTGACAGTACGACAGGGCCTGGGCGCCCATCACGCGCACTCGATCGGTCAGGGGCGCGAGCACCTCGAGGCTCTCGTGGATGAGCGTCGCCTTCGTCGCCTCCAGCGACAGCACCTCGAGCTCGTCCTTCGGCGCGCCGGTGAGCGCCTTCCCGTCGAGGAACGCGCCGCCGCCGCGCACCGCGTGCCACTCCTCGTTCGCCCCGAAGTCGTAGACGTAGCCGAAGAAGACGTCGTCGACCGTGTCGCCCTCGGCCACCGCGACGCAGAGGCAGAAGTACGGGATGCCGCGCCCGGCGTTCTGTGATCCGTCGATCGGATCGACGACGACCGTGTAACGCCCGTCGCCCTTGAAGCCGGCTTCCTCCGAGACGATGCGCACGTCCTCGCCCTCGAAGTGGCGCAGGATCGCCGCCTCCGCAGCCTGGTCGATCGCACTCGTCTCGTCACCTCCCTCGCCCCGGCCGACGGGCCGCTCACGCTCCTCGCGCGACGGCATCTCGGCGAGCACGGCCTGCACGTCGGCGACGGCCGCGCGGCACAGGTCGAGCCATTCGGTCATAGAGGGAACAGGAGCAGGCCCGACGTCAGCTTCGGGTAGAAGAAGGTCGACTTCTGCGGCATCGTCTCCCCGCGCTTCGCGAACTCCGCGACCTGCGCGACCGTCGGCGCCCGCACGAGAAACGCCGCTTCATAGAGACCGGAGTCGACCGCCTCGATCGCCTCCTGTGCGTTCGGCGTGTACTCGAACTCGCTCGCGTAGCGGTCCACCTCCCGCGCGTCGAGCTCGTCCGTCGAATCGACGCGGAAGAAGTTGCCGCGCTGATAGATCGCGAGCGCATCGTGGTCCCAGTTCGACGTCATCATCGCGTCCGGCTCGTGCTCGAGATCCGGCGCGACGCGATGCGTGGGAAAGATCTCGAGCCCCGGGCTCCGCATCGAGACGAGCACGACGAACATCCGCGCCGCCTCCGGGTGCTCGTTGCGAAACGCGACGGCCGTCTCGTAGCGGTGATGCCCGTCGGCGATCAGCAGCGGGCCGGGAACCTCGACCTCCTGCGCCGGCAGCCGCCAGGCGCGCGTGTGGACGCTGCCGTCGTCGACGTCGAGCTCCGGCTCGCTCTCGGGCCGCGACACCGGCGGATCGCCGTCGTAGAGCAGGAAGATCGGCTCGAGCTGAGTCTCCGTCGCCCGGAGGAGCTTCAACCGCCCCTCCTTCGGCCCCTCGTGCGTGCGCTCGTGCGGGAGCACCTCACCCTCCGAATACGGCGTCGCCTCGATCCCGCCCGCGATCCCTTCGCGCGTGCGCCGGACGCCGTCCGGCCCGGTGTACGTCTGCTCGACCCACCACAGCGCCGGCTCCTCCTCGCGCAGGATCCCCGCCGCCCGCCATCCCCTGAGCGCGTCCGCGGCGCTCTCCGGCGATTCGGGGAGCGTCAGGTGAACGACGTTGTACGGGCTTCGCGCCGCGAGCTCTTCGCGCTCGTCCGGGCCGATCACGTCGTACGGCGGCGCGACGAGATCTACGAGGCTCCCGGCGCTCGCGTCGTAGCGGAGCGCGCGAAACGGCGAGAGCACGGGCACGGCCTGAGGCTACCGTAGAGTGGCGGCGTGATCTCCGAGCTGGCCGAAGACCGCGTCGTCGAGGGTGTGTTCGCGGTCAAGGCGAAGCGCAAGCTGCGCACGAAGGGCGGCGCGGCGTATCTCGCACTCGAGCTCGTCGATCCCACCGGACGCATCGACGCACGCGTCTGGAACGACGTCGAGCTGCTCGACGGTCGCTTCGGCGAGGGCGACGCGGTGCGTGTCCTCGGTCGCGTCGAGCGGTTCCGCGACCGCCTCCAGCTCGACGTCCGGACACTCGAGTCCGCGGACATCGACCCGGCCTCGCTCACTCCGGTAGCCCGGCGCGACACGGACGAGTTGCAGGGCTTCCTCGACTTCCTCGTCGGCGAGCTGACGCATCCAGGGCTCGCGGCGACCGCTCGGGCCGTGCTCGCGCAATGCCACCTCACCGCCTACCCGGCAACGGTGGACGACCACCACTCGTACGCGGGCGGGCTGCTCGAGCACACCGTCGGCGTCGCGACGCTCTGCCGCGAGACGGCGCAGCTCCACCCGCGCCTGCGCGGCGAGCTCGTCCTCACAGCGGCTCTCCTGCACGACGCAGGACGTACCCTCGAGCTCACGCGGGGGCCGTCTTTCGCGGCGACCGAGGAGGGACGCCTGCTCGGCCACGTGCACCTCGGGCTGCGGCTGATCGAGGCCCATGCGTCCGGCCTCACCGAGACGCAGCGGGCGGAGCTCCTCCATTGCGTCGCGTCCCACCACGACGCCCGCAGCGCGCGAACCGCCGAGGCCGCGGTGCTCTACCACGCGAACCAGCTCGACGCGATCGCCGCCACCCGCCCCGTCGAATAGTTGACGGAGGCACTGCTTCTCGCCCTGGGCGCGAGTCTCGCCTGGGGCGTCGCCGACTTCGTCGGGCCGTGGCAGGGGAAGACGCTCGGGGTGCTGCGCGTCATGCTGTGGGGCCAGGTCGCGGGTCTCGCGCTCCTCGGGATCGTGACCGTGGCGCGGGGTGAGGCACCGGGCGACTGGGCGGTGCTCTGGGCGGCCGTCGCCGCGCTGTCCGGGACGCTCGGGCTCTTCGCCTTCTACCGCGGCATGGCGACAGGGACCATGTCCGTCGTCGCGCCGATCGCCGGCGCCTCGGCGATCGTGCCGGTCGTCTACGGGATCGCGACCGGTGACCGGCCGACCGCGCTCCAGCTCGCGGGGATGGCGGCGGCGATCGTCGGAGTCGTGCTCGCCGCACGCGAGCAGCAGGCCGGCGGGCGCCGGCTTGCGGCCGGCGCGGGGCTCGCCCTGCTCGCGGCGATCGGCTTCGGGTTCTACTTCCCGCCGATGCACGCGGCTGGTGCCGCCGACCCGTGGTGGAGCGCGTTCGTCTTTCGGTTCACCGCCGCAGTGGTCGTGCTCGCCGCCGTGGCGGTGAGGCGGCCGACGCTTCGCCTCACCCGCTGGCCGCTCGTCGTCGTCCTCGCCGTCGGCTGCGTCGACACGCTCGGGAACTTGCTCTTCGCCGCGTCGTCGAGCCACGGCATCATCAGCGTGACATCGGTGCTTGCGTCGCTCTACCCCATCGTCACCGTCGTGCTCGCTGCCGGCGTGCTCCACGAACGGGTCGCCGGCGTCCAGCGCGTCGGCGTGGTGCTGACGCTGGCCGGAGTCGTGCTCATCTCGGTCTGACCCGCACGAAGGCCGACCAGCGCTCCTCGATCCTGCGCACCTTCCAGATCGCATACGAGAGCACCCACGTCAGCACGAACAGGCAGACGATGCCGTAGCCGACGAGGCCGAAGTCGAGCCCGCCCAACCGACCGCAGACCTGTAGGAGCTCGATCGTGCCGATCACGAGCGCAACGGCGACCGACAGGCTCGTGACGCTGATGTTGTAGAAGATCTTGCGTACCGGGTTGGAGAATGCCCAACCGTAGGCGTGCGACATGAACGCGCCGTCGATCGTGTCCATCAGGCTCATCCCGGCCGCGAAGAGGAGCGGCAGAGACACGACGGCGAGGAACGGGACGTGGTGCGTCGCCACTCCGGCGGCGAGCGCGAGCAACGCGATCTCGGACGCGGTGTCGAACCCGAGCCCGAACAGGGCGCCGAGCGGATACATCTGCCAGCTCTTCGTCACCCGCTGCGCGAGCCGGCCGGCGACGAACCGGTTCATGAGACCGCGGTCGAGCAGCCGCTGCTCGAGGCGCTGCTCGTCGTACGCGCCGTGCCGCAGGTCGAGGAAGAGGCGCACGATGTCGATCAGCACGACGAGGTTGAGGATCCCGATCAGCCACAGGAACGTCCCCGAGACGCTCGCGCCGACGAAGCCGCCGTACTGCTGGAAGGCCGGGATCGCCCCCGCGACCGCGCGTGTTCCCAGCGCCAGGCCGGCGGCGAGGGCGAACACGACCGACGAGTGCCCGAGCGAGAAGAAGAAGCCGACGCCGAGCGGCCGCTGGCGCTCTTCGAGGAGCCTGCGAGTCGTGTTGTCGATCGCCGCGATGTGATCGGCGTCGAATGCGTGCCGCAGCCCGAACGTGTACGCGAGGACGCCGAGGCCCGCCAGCGCCGGATTGCCGGGCGAGTAGAAGAGAAAGAGCGCCCACCCGAGCGCGTGCAGAAGGCCTACCGCGCCGCCGAACGCAGCGAGGCGCCGCCATTCCGCACCGGTCAGGGTCTGCTTCCAGCGACTCATGGCACGCCGCTGATTCGCGCAGCATGCCGAATCGGTTCAGGGAGCCAGCGCGCTCGCGAGTGCGCCGAGCGCGTCGGGCACGACGCGGTAGTAGGCCCACGTACCGCGGCGGGTCGACTCGACGAGCCCGGCGTCCCGCAGCACCTTCAGGTGGTGCGAGATCGTCGGCTGCGAGAGGTCGAAGGCCGCCGTCAGGTCACAGACGCACGTCTCGGCCGCCTGCGCGAGGCGGTTGACGATCGCGACGCGCGTCGGGTCGGCCAGGGCCTTGAACCGGGACGCGAGACGCTCGGCCTCCCCCAGCCGCATCGCGGGCACATCGGGGCCGCAGCAGAGCTGTGGCAGAACGGCGAGAGTCTTCATCGACGTTGATCAATGTATCAGGTAGCCTCTGCATCGATATCCATCGATGGAGAGGAGGTACGCGATGGCAGCTGCTTGCGACTGCGAGTGCTGCGGCGGTTGCTGCTGCTAGGCACCGCTTGCGGTGCCGCGTCAGGACGCGCGGCCGTAGGCCGCCCGTCCGTCTGCGTTGCCGGCCATGAGCGGGCCGGACTGTTCGCTCACTCCGAGAGCGTCTCTCGCTGCGAGGGACAGATCGACGTGCGCGACGGTTCGACTCGCCCGCGGCCGGTGACGCCTAGACGTTGAAGCGAATGTTGAGCACGTCGCCGTCTCGGACGACGTAGGTCTTCCCCTCGAGGCGCTGCCGGCCACGACGGGACGCTTCTGCATGCGAGCCCGCCTCGACGAGGTCGCGCCAGTCGATCACCTCGCAGCGGATGAAGCCGCGGGCGATGTCCGAATGGATCGTGCCCGCCGCGTCGAGCGCCGTCTCGCCGTTCCGGAGCGGCCAGGCTCGCGTCTCCTTCTCGCCGGCGGTGAAGAACGTGACGAGGTCGAGGGCGTCCCTCAGCCGGCGCACGACCTCCTCGAGCGCGGAGGTGCCGCCGTCGCGAAACGCAGACGCCTCCTCGTCCGAGAGCTCAGCGAGCTCCGCCTCGAGCGCGAGGTCGATCCCGCCCGGGCCGTTCTCGACCGCGATCAACGGCTTCGTCGTCAACGGCTCGAGCTCTCCCGGCAGCTCCCCGGGAAAATCGGAGAGCGCCGCGCCCGCGTCGGCGTGGGCAAGGACCTTGCGCAACTCCTCGACCTCCGCCCGCAGCTTCGGATCGCCCGACTTCGCCTGCTTCTCGACTCGCTCGAGACGCCGCTCGACGTGGTCGCGATCCGCGACGAGCAGCTCGAGCTTCAGGTTCTCCAGGTCACGGGCAGGGTCGGCCCCCGCCGAGAAGCCGTCGAGGACGACGAGCAGGGCGTCCACCTGCCGCAGCGCCCCGAGCAGCGCAGGGCCGGTTCCAGGGACGTCCTGCACTCGGATCGCCGCCGGCGTCACCTTCTTCGCAGTGACGACGTGCGCCAGTGCGTCGAGCCGCTCGTCCGCGACGTGCGCCATCCCGACATTCGTCTTGCCGTACTCGCCGACCCCCGCCTTCGTCAGCGCGGTGAAGAGCGTCGTCTTGCCCGCGCCGGGCAGCCCGACGATGCCGACCTCCAGCGCCACGGAGAGGAGCCTAGTCGCGCTTCTCTTCGAGCTTCTTGTGCAGCGTGACGAGCGCTCGGTGCTGGAGCGACTTCACGGCGCCCTCGGTCTTCCCGAGGATCGTGGCGGCCTCGCCGTTCGAGAACCCGAAGACGAACTTCAGCGTCAACACCTGCTGCTGCTCGCTCGAGAGGTCGTCGATCAGAGCGAGCATCGACTTCTGCCCGATCGCGTCGAGCGCTCCCGCCTCTGCGGAGGTCGACTCGTCCGGCTCCGGCTCCGGAACCTCCTCCTCCGGCTGCCAGCGGCGCGCAGCCCGAAAGTGGTCCATCGCGAGGTTGTGGGCGATGCGGAACAGCCACGCCGAGAACGGCGCCGAGCCCCAGCGGAACTTCCCGATCGACTCGAGCATCTTCAGGAACGTCTGCGTCGTCAGGTCCTCGGCGTCGTGCCGGTTGCCGACGGTCACGTGCAGGTAGCTGTAGATGCGGTCGAAGTGGATCAGGTAGAGCTCTTCGAGGGCGCCGCGATCGCCGCCCTGGGCGGCGTCGACGAGCTTGCGCACACGCTGCGCCTCGCTCCGGCGGGCAGACGAGTCGGTCGTGGCGATCTCGGCCACGAGTCTACGGTGCCCCGCAGCGCGTGGCGCTTAACCAGTGAACCGGCGGCACCTAAGCCGCAGCGCCGAAGCCGACGGTCGCCTCTCGCGCGTAACGCTTGACGAACACGATCTTCTTCAGCGCGAGCGTGTAACGGCCGTCCTCCGCCTCGAAGGAGAGCGAGTCGCCGTCGCCCGCAAGACCGCGGTCGAGCGCCTCGGCCGTCTCGAGCGGCACCGTGACGCGCAGCGCCTGGCCGCCCTCGAAGGCGATCTCCAGCCACACCCGGTCACTCTCCGCCACGACCCACCAACTCTGCCAGAACTCCACCGGTGGCAGCCGGATGGACGAACGCGATCTCGTGGCCGAGGATCCCGCGCCGCGGGCGCTCGTCGACCAGCTCGGCCCCGGCCGCAGACAGCCGGGCGAGCTCGGCGGACACGTCGTCGACCTCGAACGCGACGTGGTGCATGCCCGGGCCGCGGCCGACCACGAACCTGCCGACGGGCGTGTCCGGACCATGCGGGGCGAGAAGCTCGATGCGCCCGCCGCCGAGCCGGAGGAGGGCGACGTCCGCGCCCTGATCGGCTAGCGACTCGCGATGCTCGACCTCGGCGCCGAACAGGTTCCGGTAGGTCTCGATCGCCTCCTCGAGGTTCTCCACCGCGATCCCGACGTGATGGAGACCGTTGACCGCCACGCGGCGCTCAGGCCTCGGCGTTCAGCGCTCGCACGACCCCGACTGCCTCCGAGGCGCGCGACTCCGGCTGGACGTCGCCGAAGATCTTGAGCAGCTCGTCCCGCGACAACGTCTCCTTCTCGAGCAGCGCGACCGCGACGCGGTCGAGGAGCGCGCGATGCTTCGTGATCAGGCGGATCGCTTCCGCGTAGGCCTGGTCGGTGAGGCGCGCCTGCTCGGTGTCTCGCATGCGCTTCGTCTCCTCGGAGAGGGCGTAGTTGTCGGCGCGCACCGTGCGCGACACGGCACTGTCGCCCATCCCGTACTCGAACACCATCGAGCGAGCGAGCAAGGTCACCTTCTCGAGATCGTTCGCGGCACCGTTCGTGACGCGGCCGAAGACCACCTGCTCGGCGGCACGCCCGGCGAGAGTCACGACCATCCAGTCGACGAGCTCCTCCTTCGTGTGGAGGTACCGCTCCTCCTCGGGCAGGTTCAGCGTGTAGCCGAGCGCGGTGCCACGCGCGATGATCGTCGCCTTCTGCACCGGGGACACGGCACTCATCAGATGCGACATCAGCGCGTGGCCTCCCTCGTGGTAGGCGAGGATCCGCTTCTCCTTGTCGGTGATCACCCGCCGCTGCTGCAGGCCGGCGATGACGCGGTCCATCGCATGCTCGAAGTCGGCGTGGACGATCACCGAACGGGAGGAGCGGCCGGCCGAGATCGCAGCCTCGTTCGCGATGTTGGCAAGATCGGCGCCCGTCAGGCCCGCGGTCTGACGCGCGACGAGCTCGAGGTCGACGTCGGGCCCAAGCGGCTTGCCGTTCGTGTGGACGCCCAGGATCTCGGCCCGACCCTTGAGGTCGGGCGGCTGGATCAGGATCTGCCGGTCGAAGCGGCCCGGGCGCAGGAGCGCCGGATCGAGATCCTGCAACCGGTTCGAGGCGCCCATCACGACGACCTGGTCGCGCGGCCCGAAACCGTCCAGCTCGACGAGCAGCTGGTTCAGCGTCTGGTCCTGCTAGCGGTTGAACGAGTGGCCGCTGCGGGCGCCGCCGACGGCGTCGAGCTCATCGATGAAGACGATCGAGGGAGCGTTGTTCCGCGCATCCTCGAAGAGCTTGCGGATGCGTGCGGCGCCGAGCGAGGCGAACATCTCGACGAA
>Ga0136846_1240323_pt1 | contig 20292 bp, 16 predicted proteins | sample HopSoiMetagenom2_FD_96841 | JGI IMG/M metagenome (GOLD analysis project Ga0136846, IMG submission 96841) | Grasslands soil microbial communities from Hopland, California, USA - 2 Assembly 2016 (version 4) | ecosystem: Environmental > Terrestrial > Soil > Grasslands | place: USA: Hopland...
ACATCGAGGTGGTCAGCGGCCTCTACGCGTGGAACGAAGATACGCCCGGTGCGGAGATCGGACCGACAAAAGGCAAGGTGACGCCGATGCCGGCGGCCGTGCAGGAGCGGCTGATCCGCATCTGGGCGAGTCCGCAGGGGGCCGCCAAGGCGGCCGTGGCAGGAACGACGGATACGTTCTGGTTGGGCGCCAACCCGGGTACGCTCGTCGGAGACGGTGTCGAGAAGGCGGGCGGGACGTCGTTATCGTGGGAAGCGGGGAAAGCAGTCGTGACGTTCCCGCTGCCCGGCGTCGCCGGAGCGACCGCGACAGCCACGCTCGACGCGAAATACATGACCGAGCGCGTGGTGGTGGCGCAAGGCTCGACGACGACGGCATTCACCTATAGCGGGTATCAGGACTGGAACAACCCGCTGAACAAGATCGGGGTGCTCTACGCGGGAAAAATCGTCGAGCGTCGCGGCGCCGCGGTCGTCCGCGAGTTGACGACGAGCGAGACGGAAACGGGCAACGTGTACGTGGTGGCGCCCGTGCCGGCAAGCGTGAAGGCGGCGATCAAACCGACGGGGCAGATCCCGACCGGCGTGTTCGCCAAGACGGAACCACCGGTCGACAAGTCAAAGCCGACGCCGCGCCTGGGCGATCATCCCGACCTCTCGGGCAGCTGGGTCTACACCGATTGGATCGGGAACTACATGACGGGCGGCGGCCGCCGATGCGGTCCGACACAAGGTCCCAATTGCAGCCGGACGACGAATCAGACGGAAGATTTCGAGCTCTACTCGCCGTCGCGCTTCGGCAATCTGAACCGGCCGCTCTACAAGCCGCAGCACTGGGACAAGGTGCAGCAGCTCGACATGTGGACGAACAAGTACGACCCGGTGATGACGTGCCAGCCTCTCGGCGTCCCGCGCGAGGGACCGCCGAGGCGCATCTACCAGACCGGCAGAGATATCACGTTTCTTTATCAGGGCGGCGACGCCGGGGGCGGATACGGCGAGTATCGCGTGATTCCAACCGACGGCCGCAAGCACGACGCCGAGGCGGACTTCGATATCACCTACTTCGGGAACACGGTGGGGCGCTGGGAGGGCGACACGCTCGTGCTCGACGCCATCGCCTTCATCGACACGACCTGGCTGGGACGAGGCGGACTCTTCCACTCCAATCGGATGCACGTCGTGGAGCGATTCACGCGACAGGGCGATGCGATTCTGTACGACGTCACGGTCGAAGACCCCGAGGTGCTCGTGGAACCGTGGGTGTTGCCGACGCGAACGATACGCCGCAATCCCAATCCCGACGCGGGGCTTGTGCGGGAGCGGGGCAATTGCGAGATTTACGAGGACGGTGCCGCCGTCACGCAGATCCGGCATTAGAGCATGCAGAGTGAGCACCGAGATATATGACGCAGAGATCGCGGCGATCGCAGAGAAGAGTACGAAATCGGTTTCCTTCGCGAGCTCTGCATCGTGAGGACGTTGAGGAGGTGTGCGAATGACTAAATGGACTGTCGGATGCGTCGTCTTGTGCGCGTGCCTGGTGGCCGGTGCTTCGCTGCACGCACACCATTCCCTCGCCGGCGCGTACGCGCTGGGAAAGGAAGCGAAGGTGACCGGCGCGTTCACGGCATTCAGGCTCGTGAATCCCCATTCGTCGCTGAAGCTCGAGGTGAAGAACCAGGACGGCACGGTCACCGAGTGGGCGATCACCGGCGGCAGCGTCACCAGCCTCGCAAGGCTCGGCATTGGTAAAGACGGCCCTAATGCCCTGCACGTCGGCGATGAGATCACCGTCACGTACGTGCCGGCGGCGGACGGCAAGAGCCCGATTGGCCTTCTGGTCGCGATCACCTACGGAGACGGGCACACCGTCCGTTTCCGGTCGCCGGATGAATAGATCCGGTGAGAGCCGCGTGGTTCGACCCGCCGCCGCGCGTGGAAGGTTCGGACGGTTTTCGTGGAGAAGCCCCATGCCGAGGCGTCTGATCCTGTTTGCGGCGCCCGTGCTGGTCGCCGCAGTTGTCCTCCTCACCACGCCGCCGGTCGTGGCGCAATGGCTGAAATATCCAACCGCCGGCGCGCCGCGCGCGCGGAACGGCAAGCTCGACACGACCGCAGCGGCGCCTCGAACGCGGGAAGGTAAGCCGGATTTCTCCGGGCTGTGGCTGACCGGAGACGGCCTGCCGTGCGAGCAGCAGACGCTGGGACAGGAATTCCTCGTGTGCGGCGCGGAACTTCCCATTTCGAAGTACGGGATCAACATGGGCATCGGCATGCCGGGCGGGCTCCCGTACCAGCCGTGGGCAGCGCAGCAGGTGAAGTACGAGACGGAGCAGAACTCGAAAGACGATCCCCACGCGAAATGCTTGCCGGACACGTTCGTCCGCCTGTATGGCCTGCCGCACATGCAGAAATTCGTCCAGAGTCCCGGCCTGCTGGTGATGCTCGATGAGCTGAACGCCGGCTACCGGCAGATCTTCATCGATGGCCGCCCGCTGCCGATCGACCCGCAGCCGTCATGGCAGGGCTATTCGTCGGCCAGGTGGGAAGGCGCGACGCTGGTCGTCGACTCGATCGGATTTCGCGACGATCTCTGGCTCGACATCGTCGGAAGCCCGCTGACCGGTGCCGCAAAGGTGCGCGAGCGAATCCGCCGGCCGGACTACGGCCATCTCGAGATCGAGGTCACGGTCGACGATCCGAAGGCTTACACGAAACCGTGGACTGTCACGATGAAGCAGGTGCTCGTCGTCGACACGGAGCTGGTCGACGAAATCTGTCTCGAGAACGAGAAGTCGACGCAGCGCATGCTTGGCAAGTAGTGGTCCAGGCCTTCGGGGCGAAGACTCGTGTCCTGGCTGTGTTCGTCGCTGTCGTGACGGTGATCGCCACCGCGGCGGGGTGTTCCCGCGGGTCCCCGCCGGCGCTGCTGGCGGTTGATCTCCCGGACCTCTCCGGGATGGCGTCCCCGGTGCAGATCCAGATCCGCGAGGCGTTCGACCTCCTGCAGCAGGCGAAAACGAATCCGCGGCCATCGAACTCGGCGCAGACCGCGGCCGCATACGGTGAGCTCGGCAGGCTGTTCCTCGCGGCCGAGTTGTTTTCCGACGCGGAGCCATGTTTCAGCAATGCGGCGGCACTGGCACCCGACGACTACCGATGGTCGTATTACCTCGCGCATGTCTATCGTGCGGAAGGTCAGTCGCGGAAGGCGGCCGCGGCGTTCGAGCGAACGCTCCTTGTGCGGCCGGACGATGTGGCGGCGCTCGTGTGGCTGGGGGAAGCGGATCTCGAGCAGGGCCGGCTCGACGAGGCCGCCGCCCGGTTCACACGGGCCTTGTCCCTGCAGCCGCGCACCGCGGCGGCCCGCTACGGAATGGGCCGCGTCGCGCTCGCACGGCACGATCCTGCGGCTGCTATCGACCACCTCGAGGCGGCGCTCGCGCTGGATCGGCGTGGGACGGCGATCTACTACGCGCTCGCGACCGCCTACCGTGACGCCGGCAAGACGGATCTGGCGAATGCGCGCGCGAGCCAGAAGGGGGACGGCGACATCGCGCCGCCCGATCCGCTCATGCAGGAGGTGGCGGGCATTCTGCGCAGTCCGGTCGCGTACGAAAAGCGCGGTGACCAGGCGCTGAGCCGCCAGGATTTTGCCGCGGCAGTCGCCGAGTTCCGACGAGGACTCGAATTGGATCCCGACAGCCTCTCACTCCGCCAGAAGCTCGGGACGTCGTTGTGGGTGGCCCGTGATGGCGCGGCGGCCGTGGCGCAATTCGAAGAGGTTCTCAGGCGTTCGCCGGAGTACGCGCCAGCTCACTACAGCCTCGGCGTGGTGCTGCTGTCGCGAGGCCAGGCCGACGCGGCCATCGAACGGTTCGCACGCGCCGCCAAGGACGACCCCACCTATCTTCAGGCGCGGCTCCAGCTCGCGAACACGCTGAGCCGTCGCGGCCGCTTCGAGGCTGCGCTTCGCGAGTACGCCGCGGTGATTGCGGCGGATTCGAGGATCGGGGAAGCACGGTTCGGCGAGGCGATCACGCTGATTCGACTCCAGCGGCTCGGCGACGCACGCGCGCGTCTCGTCGAGGCGGCGCAGCTGCTGCCCGGCCGCCCGGAATTCTTGAACGCGCTGGCGCGGCTCTACGCGGCCGCCCCGGATCCTCGCATCAGAAACGCGGCGGAAGCAGTAGGACTCGCGCAACAGCTGAACCGGCAGCGTCAGACGCTCAGCAGCCGCGAGGTGATGGCGATGGCGCTCGCAGAGGCCGGACGGTACGAGGAAGCGGCGCGCTGGCAGCAGGAGACGATCGTCATGGCGCAGCGCGCGGGCCTCCGCGATGCTGTTCCGATGCTCGCTGACGATCTGCGGCGCTACCAGCAGCGTCAACCCTGCCGAATCCCCTGGCGCGCGGCGCCGGAGTGGGATGTGCCCTGAAAGCGGCTCGTCGCGGTGGCTCGCGGCCCGTGGCCCGTTGGCCGTTCTGCGTCTATCTCCATTCTCCGTTTCTACGTTCTACGTTCTACGTTTTACGTTCGACGTTCCTATTTCCCCGTTCCTTCGATCAGCGTGGTGTATCGATCGATCGGCACATCCTGCCATTCCTCGACGCGAGCGTCGGGCCAGGTGACGCGCACGCGCGGCTGTTCGGCGGACCGGCCGAGGCCGACGAGCACACGCGGATCGTTCGCGGACGCGAAGCTGCCGTCTGCGCGTGCCCGCCGCCAGCGCGCAGGCGATCCGCCCTGGAGGACCGCCACGCGCGCACCGAGCGCGTCCCGCACACTGCTTCCTCCCCCTGCCCGCCCGGCGAGCCGCAGCCCCAACCAGTGATTTCGCGCGCCGATCGCGTTCAGCAGGACTTGCGCCGCGCCGTTGTTGTTGGCGACGACCACGTCGGTGTCGCCGTCGTTGTCGAGATCGCCAAACGCCGCACCCCGGCCCACGTCAAGGTGCCGGAACACGTCGCCCGCCTGCTCGCTCACCTCTTCGAAACGGCCGTTGCCGACGTTGCGGAATAACTGCTTTCGCTGGCGGAGCGGATGCGGATCTCCCGTGCGGGCCAGGGCATCGATCCGCTGAATCGTGCCGTTGACCGTCAGCAGGTCCAGCCATCCATCGTTGTCGATGTCCAGCCACGCAGCGCCGAATCCGGTGAAGGACAGCGTGGTGAATTTGAGTCCTGCCGCCGCGCTGCGGCTTTCGAACGTCCCCGTGCCGTCGTTGACGTAGAGGTCGTGGCCCTCGCCCGACAGGTTCGCCACGAACACATCCTCGTCGCCGTCGTCATCAACGTCGCCCGCGTCGGTGCCCATGCCGGCCTTCGCGTGCCCCAGTTCGCTGACGGCAGCGCCTGAAAGCACGCCCCTCTCCTGGAACGTGCCGTTGCGCGCATTGATCCACAGCTGATTGTCCTGGCCGTCGTTGGCAATATACAGGTCGATCCAGCCGTCGCCGTTGAAATCCGCCGTGGTAACGCCGAGCGCCGGGCCGAACTGCGCGGCCATTCCCGACGCGGCGGTGACATCGGAGAACGTCCCGTCGCGGTTGTTGTGATACAGCCGGCTTTGCTGGGCGACGTACACCTTCGGCGCGCAGTACACACGCCTGCCCGACGGCCCATAGCATGGTGTGTTCAGCGACGGCGTCCAGTTCAGATAGTGGCCCACGTACAAATCCAGCCAGCCATCGCGGTCGTAGTCCAGGAAAGCGGCGGATACGCTCCAGCCGGGGTCATCTACTCCGGCCTGAGCCGCGACCTCCCTGAAGGTGCCGTCGCACTGGTTGCGAAACAACTGATTGCGTCCGAGCATCGTGAGATAGAGATCGACGCATCCATCGTTGTCGTAGTCGCCGGCGGCGGCGCCCATCCCGTAGCCGGCGGTCCTGATCCCGCTTGCCTCGGTGACGTCGGTGAACCGCACGACGCGTGTCCCATCGGGTCGAATCTCGAGATCGTTGCGGTACAGCCGCCCTCCCGGCGCGGCCGCTCCTGCGGCCTTCGTCCCGTCGAGCGGGCCACCCTGCACCAGAAACACGTCGAGGTCGCCGTCGCCGTCGTAGTCGAGCAGCGCAACGCCGGGTGCGATGATCTCGGGATAGTAGAACTGCCCGGTCATGCCGTTGACATGCGTAAACTGCAGGCCGGTTTCAGTGGTCGCGTCGACGAGCCAGTCGGTTCGCCCGTTCTCAACACGGTCCCCGCTCTCCTGCATCCGCCCGCAGCCCGAGACACTCGCGCACGCGATCGCCAGCGCAGCGATGGCAGCGGCGCCGATTGCGGCGTGAAAAATCCGTATCAAAGTCATTGCGGCGCTTGTCTGACCTATGGTAAGGTCCGCGGCCTCGGGCGTTTACAAATACGATACGGATCGGACTCATCTAAAGAAACTACAAACATCGAACCGTTCCCAAGAGCAGCACGGCGTCGTCGCTTCCGCAGTCACAAGGGGGGTGCATGCGCAGACTTCAGCTCGCGGTTATCGGGTGGTGTCTCCTCACGCCGGCAGCGGCCTGGGCGCAGGCCTCCATCGCCGGAACGGTCAAGGATGCTTCGGGCGCTGTTCTGCCGGGAGTGAGCGTCGAAGCGTCGAGCCCCGTCCTCATCGAGAAGGTCCGATCGGCGGTCACCGACGGCTCCGGGCAGTACAAGATCATCGACCTGCGGCCCGGCAGCTATTCGGTGTCCTTCACGCTCACGGGGTTCAGCACCACCAGACGAGAGAACGTCGAACTGACCGGGTCGGCGGCGGCCACCGTCAACGCCGATCTCACCGTGGGGTCGGTCAGCGAAACGCTCACGGTGACGGGCGAAGCGCCAACCGTCGATCTTCAGAACACGCAGCGCAGCACCGTCGTCACGACCCAGACGGCGGCCGCGCTGCCGAGCGGACGCAGCCAGTACAACCTCGCGGTGCTGGTGCCCGGCGTCACGCTGACAAGCTTCAGCGGCAGCAACATACAGGATGTCGGCGGCACGAGGAACATGGAGATCACGATTTTTTCCGTGCACGGAAGCCGCGCGACCGATCAGCGGCTGATGGTCAACGGGTTGACCGCGCGGAACCTGCTGGCTTCCGGCTGGGCGAGCAACTACGTGCCGGATTTCGGCGCCGCCTCGGAGGTCGCGTTCGAGTACTCCTCGGGATCGGCTGACTCGTACGGTTCCGGGTTCACGATTAACCTCATCCCGAAGGAAGGCGGCAACAGCTACCGCGGATCGTTCTTCGCCACCGGTGCGAACGGTTCCTTCCAGAGCAGCAACTACACGCCGGAATTGAAAGCCGCCGGGTTGAGCACGCCGAACGAGTTGCAGAAGACGTACGACATCAATCCTTCGATCGGCGGGCCGATCATCAAGAACAAGCTCTGGTTCTTCGGATCGATGCGCTGGCAGGAGAACTCCTTCTACTACGCCGGCGCGTACGCGAACGCGAACGGCGGCGACCTCTCGAAATGGAATTACGTGGCGGATCTCAATACACGCGGGTTGAACGATCTGACCGTGAATCCCAGTGCCAGCCTCCGTCTGACCTGGCAGGCGACTCCGCGCAACAAGATCGCTTTCTCGGTCGATCCGCAAAACCGGCACTGGAACTCGGCGATTGCGAACGCCGCGCCAGAAGAATACGCGGACTGGGTCTTCCAGCACGAGAGCTTCACCACCGTCACCTGGTCGGCGCCGGTGACCAGCAAGTTCCTGCTCGACGCGCGCTGGGCCAACCATGCCGAGGCATTCGTCGACACCTACCCGACTGATTCGTACAAGGATGCGATTCCGGTCAGGGACTTGAACACCGGCTTCCTGTATCGCGGGAAGGGCTACTGCTGCATTCCGTTTGCCTTCTTCGGCACGCAGGACGCCCCGCATATCATGCAGGCCCAGGCGTCGGCCGTGTATGTCACGGGCGCGCACGCCATGAAATTCGGCTGGCAGAACGACTTCGGCACGTCAACCGCCTGCCAGTACGACAACTCGCACGGGCTCTTCTATCAGTTCTCGGGCGGAGTCACCGACTCGGCGGGAAGGTCGCTGACGCCGGTGTCGTTGGAGATGCACGCGTTGCCGTTCTGCCAGACGACGCACCTGTCGGCGGAGATGGGGATCTACGCGCAGGATAAATGGACGTACAAGCGCGCGACGATCAACGCGGGCCTCCGGTTCGATTACTTCAAGAACGACTTCCCGGAGCAGCACCTCGGCCCGACCGTCTGGACGCCGACGCGCAACGTCACGATTCCGGCGGTGGACCACAGCAGTCTGAAGGACATCACCCCCCGCCTGGGCGTGGCCTACGACGTCTTCGGGAACGGAAAGACGGCGTTCAAGCTGGCGTGGGGCAAGTACGTCGCGGGCGGCGATCCGACGAGCGGCAACCCGATTTCGAACCTGTCGTACATCGCCCACCGCAGCTGGACGCCGAAGCTCGCATTCGGTTCACCGAACTACTACACCCCGCAGTGCGATCTTCTGAACCCGGCGGCCAACGGCGACTGCGGCGCGTCGGACAACGCACTGTTCGGACAGCTGACGCCGAGCGCGAAGGTCGACCCCGCCACGTACCTGGGCTGGGGAAACCGGGGCTGGAGCCAGGAGTTCTCTGCCAGCGTGCAGCATCAAATCGTGCCGCGCGTCTCCGTGGATGTCGGCTACTTCCGCCGCTGGTACGGCAATTTCACAGCGGTCGACAACCTCGCGGTCGCACCGGCCGACTTTTTGAAGTACAGCATCACGGTGCCAAACGATCCGCGGCTCCCTCTTGCCGGCACGGTCATCAGCGGTATTCCCGAAGTGAACCCCGCCAAGGCGAGCCTCGTCGACAACTACACGACGTTCGCGGACAGCTACGGCAACCAGTACGAGCACTGGAACGGCGTGGACATCAGTGTCAACGCGCGGCCGCGTGCGGGCTTCACGCTCCAGGGCGGAATCAGTACCGGGCGAACCACCACGGACAACTGCGATCTGTACGCGAAACTGCCCGAAGTGTCGCTGCAGTTCGGGATCATCGCCGTGCCGCCGAGCCAGTGCCACGTGGACACGAACTTCCTCACGCAGTTCAAGCTGCTCGGCACCTACCTGGTGCCGAAGATCGATGTGCAGTTCGGCGCGACGTTCCAGAGCGCCCCTGGTCCCCAGATCGCGGCGAACGAAGTCGTGCTGCCGTTCCAGGCGGGCCTGCCGTCCTTCTCGGCGGCAGGCGTCCGTCTCATCAACCTGCTCCAGCCGGGCTCGACCTACACGCAGCATGTGAACCAGCTGGATCTGCGCTTTTCGAAGATCTTCAGGGTGGGCATGGCGAACCGGTATCGCATGTCCATCAACTTCGATCTTGCGAACGCGCTGAACGCCAGCTACTACCTTGGTCAGAACGGCACGTGGGGGTCCGCGGGCGTCTCCGCTCCATCGTGGCTGGCGCCGTTGAACATCATCGACGCACGCCTCTTCAAGTTCGGCGGGCAGTTCGACTTCTGATTCGCGCTGACGTCGCGCGGGCCTTCAACCGGTGGTACACGCCGAGCGAAGGCCTGCGCGTTCAGGCGACGACCGCGATCGCGTCTGTCAGCCGCCGCCGCCAACCTGCTGGTACTTGCTCCGGACAACGTTTCGCGGGTCGGCGTCGACAGGAACGACGACGCTGTAGAAGGGATTCATCATCTCCTCCCACGTCATCGAGCCGTAGTAGACCGTCTTCGCAGGATCGGGGTTCGATCGGTTGCTCGACGAATTGTCGAAGTGGGCATCCACGTGGAGCTTCGATCCCTTCGGCACCTTGATCGAGACGTTGTAGCCCAGCTGCCAGTTGAAGTCGTATCGCGGCACGCTGAGAATCACCTGCCTCCGTCCGTCGGGATATTCGAGCGAATACGTCATGTCCTTGCCGCGCGCATGCATGTGCGGCATCAGGTAGACGAGCTCCGCGTCCTGCAGGAATGTGACTTCGGCCGGTGGGCTCTCCCAGTTGGGCGTGTTCGGCGGAATCGCGAACCGACGGGGATCGGTGGGTGACGATGTGAGGAAGGACAGGTATCGCCGCTCGGGCGCCTTGTCGATGACGGTAAAGCCGACCTTCACATGGTCGGTGACCGCCTTGCCGTTCGGCGTGTAGTGCAGGTTGAACGTGATGTCGGAGCCCGCGGGAATCAGCTTCGCGGCGTTGATCGGCCGGTAGTCCGCGGCGAAGTTGCCGGGAAGGTAGCAGTCCTCAGCCCCGGCCGGCGGCGGCACACGAAGTCCCTCGCGCACTGCAATCGGCGTCGGGTCGTCGTCGCTGCTTTTCGCGGCGCCCGGCCCAAGAAACGTCGGGCCTTTCTCAGGGAGTGCCGAGCCGTCGGCATCTCGCTCCTTGTCCGTCCAGTACGCCACGCCGTATTTGTAGCTCGGGTTGTGCGGCACGTAGCTGATGCACAGATGATGCGTGACTTCCGGGAACTCCGGCTTGATCTGTACTGACGTCACCCACGTGTCTTTCGTGAACCCGGTCGGCGTGATGACGGTGATCCACTCGACGACGTTGTTCTTCGTCGCCGCGGGAACACTGGTCGTCGGCCCCTCGACGATGATGTCGGGCGTGATGCCCCAACCCTGAGGCCACTGCACGGGCGGAGGCGCGTCGCTGCCGGAACCTTCCGGTGCGCCGGCGTCCACCCAGCTCCCAATCGTATCGATGTCGTGCTGGCTCAGCGAGCGGTCGTTCAAGTACGGCCCGTACTGCGGGTCCGCAAACCATGGCGGCATTTTTCTGGAGAGCACCGCGGTCCTGATGGCCCTGGCGTAGGGCCTGGCGCTCTCGTATGTCATGAACGAGGTCGGACCGATCTGCCCCGGACGGTGGCACGTCTGGCAGTTCTTCTGGAGGATGGGCTCGATGTCTTTGTGGAAGGTGACCGCAGGAGTATCCGCCATCACCACGACGCCCGCCACGACGACGACAACGACGGCCGCTGCTCGAAGGATTCGGGACATCTGTTCCCCCCAGTCTGTGGTCCGCCGCAAAAAGCAGGCGGTTCGTTATTTGCCCGCCGCGGATCCCGAGAGCCGGGCACGCTCCTGATCCCTGACCCTCTTGAGAATCCCGAGATCGTGATCCTCCTCGTGGCACGCGGCTTCCAGCAGGTCGCTCTTCAGCCGGTGCAGCGGCATGGAAATAGTGAATGGCCGCGTGTAGACGAGCGGATCGGTAATCGTCGCCTCGTATTGAATCGTGTCGGCGTCCACCGGCTTGAAACGTTCGACGACATGTTCGGCGTGGCTGAACACGTCTCCCACTTCGCTGCCCCACGTCTTTCCGTTGAAGTTCGTCGTTTCGACGACGAGCGTATCGCCGTCCCATCGGCCCAGCGAGTCGCCCTGCCACAGGCGCATCGTGTCGGGCAGGTGGCGGGTGCGAGTGAAATTGATCACCCGCCATGACGTGCGCTCGTGGAGGGTGATGATCGTGTCGGGTGACTGGATCAGATGAAATGGCACCGGGACGTAGATTGATCGCGGCACGCCGGCGGGGAAGCAGTGCGCGGTCGGATCGTCATAGCCGCGAACGGGTGTCTCGCGATCTTCACGCTCGTCGCGGGCCCACGGCTGGAAGGGCAGCTTGCCATCGGCCGGATCGCTGATCACGCCGCGGCCGGGCGGTGTGAGGTTTCCGGCGCTTGGCGGATGCGCTTCGAGGCCGTAGTTGGCCCCGCCGCCGTCCGCTTCCCAGAATCCGTTCAGGTCTGCCTTGCCGTCGGCCGTCCGTCGAACCGAGTCCGGCGCTTTCCACGGCTGCTGACGAGGAGCGGGCGGGCCGAACGCGAGCGCCGGTTTTGGCGCATCAGGACCTGGATACCAGGTGCGCGCCTGAGGCTCGAAGTCCCCGTCGGCTTCTTCCTTTTCCGCCTGGCAGTGATATTCGAGGATCCGATCGGCCCCCTGCTGCCGGAAGAGCGGCATGCTGATTTTCCAGGGGCGGGTGAAGACCTTGGGGTCCTCGATCGTCACCTCGTACTGAATGGCGTCGGCATTCACCATCGTGTAGCGCTCAACGAGGTGCAGGGCATCGCTGTGGAAGTTGCCAGCCATGTCGAACCACGTCTTGTCATTGTGGTTCGCCACGTCCACCACCAGCGTGTCGCCCTCCCAGCGTCCGCGGGAATCGCCCATCCACGGCTGCGCGCGGTCATCGTGCTTCGAACCGTTCGTGTAAATCAACCGGAAGTTCTGCGTCCATTCGAAGATCATCCCGAGATGATCGTGTGTCTGCACGATCTGGAATGGCCACTCCATGTACATGATGCGCGGGACGCCGGGGATGTAGCACTGGCCGACGGGGTCTGCCGTCGCGCGGCTGGCGAAGTTCGCGCGTTTCTTCTCGGCGGCCCAGGGCTGATACGGAATCTCGCCGCCCTCGACCACGCTTCGGCCCGCCGGCATCAGGTAGCGGGAGACGTGGTCCTGCAAGTCGTACGACGCGCGGTTGCGGACCTGCCAGATGCCCTGGAGGTTCGGGCGCCCGTCGGGCATGCGTGGAATCGTGCGCGGGGCCTGGGCGCCGATGCGGGCGGCCCCCAGGTTCATCATCAGCAACGACGCGGCGACGGCCGCGCCACTCAGCAATCGTGTGGCCTGCATTGCGAAATATCGTGCCTCAAGTCGCCGTCATTGTCGATTCTGCAGGCCGTCCGGTCCGCTCGCCCTCTATGACCACGGCAAACCTGAAGGTTTCCCGACTCGCGTATGCACGGCCCGAATGGAATGCCCCCGCGCGTGTTGAAAGTCGAGTGACTGTTCTGTAACCCGCCCTCCGGCGATCGCGCGAACTGCCGTAAATAACGAGGCGGCATGTAAATTGCGGCCGCGAGGTCCGGATCTGTGCAAACCGCGGGAACCCCGGCCCGCACTGAGGTACTCGCCATGGAAAAAACACCACCTGCTGCCGGCCCTGTGACACCGCCCGCGACGTCCCCTGCGCCAAATCGCGCAGCGCCCGCCCGGCGACTGACACGGCGGGCACGGCTTCTTCTGGCCGGCGTCGTCGTGATCGTCGGCGCGGCACTCGCCATTCCGCGCCTCCCATTGACTCCACCGCTGACAACGCCTGCGGACCGCGGACCGGCCCGCGTCGAACCGGTCGTTGACCTCGCGCAGGTGCCGGCCGCGCATGCCGCGACGCCCGCCCTGGTTGCCAGCACGCCGGCGCCGACGACGGTAGCAGTCGTTGAGCCCACAAAAAAGACCGCTGCCCCGAAAGCGGCGAAGGATCAACGCGCGCCGTCGCCAAAATCAGCCGCGCACGTTTCCGCGGCCCCTGTCACCCACCCCGCATATTCGGCGAGCGCGGCGGCGAAGCCCGCCTCAGAACCGGCGGCCGCATCAGCGCTCGCGTCCACGGCAGTCGGGAACGTGGGACCGCCGCCCGTGACGATCACCGGGTGCCTCGAAGTCAGCGTGAATGCAGACGAGTTTCGCCTGACCGACACACAGGGGTTCGATGCGCCGAAGTCGCGCAGCTGGAAATCCGGGTTCATCAAGAAGCGATCGGCGCCGGTCATGCTGGTCGAACTGACCAATGCGCATGCGCTGCAGACGCAGGTGGGCAAGCGCGTCGCCGCCACCGGACATCTGGCGAGCAACGAACTGACGGTGAGCTCGGTGCGAGTCGTTTCTCCATCCTGCGATTAGTCAGCGCAGGAATTCGTTCACGGCGCGGGCGGCCGGCGGGGAAGACGCGCGTGCTCGCTACTTGATGTGCGCGCAGTCTTTTTCGTTCTCGGGGAACATCTCGAAGATATCGGCATCCGCGAGCAGGTCGTGCGGGACGCGAATCGTAAACGGCCTGCTGTACATCTTCGGATCGTCGAACGTCATTTCGACGTCGAGGTGGCCGACATCCCTGCGTCGAAACCGTTCGACGATTTTCAACTGATCGCTGTGAGGATGTCCGAGGACGTCCAGCGTCGTCTTATCGTTGAAACCCGCAGTCTCCACGACGAACGTGTCGCCTTCCCAGCGCCCCGCGGAGTAGCCGTAGTACGCCGGCAACTCGAACTCGCGCGGCAACGTGCGGCCATCAGCAAAAATCTGCCGGGCGTGGCCGCCGGCTTCGTACACCAGGACGGTCAGTCGCGGCGCCTGCACGATCTTGATCGGCTCCGACAGCAGACCCGCGAGGGGAAAGCCGGGAACACCGAGCAGGCCGCATTGTGCGGGCGGAGGGCCGGACAGGCGCTTTCGAAAAATCTCCGCCGTGGCGGGCCGCATCGGGGAGTCTTCGGGCTTGAAATCCAGCAGGATGTTGAATCCGTACTTGTGCTGTGTACCGATCTCCATTCCAGGCACGTCCACCTTGATCGCTTCCTCAACCAGCTGGCCGAAGAGACGCTTCATTTCCGCCACCGGGGTGAGTTCGTGTAGCCAGACACCCGTCAAGTCCGGTTTGTTTTCGGCCGTGCGTGGCGCGGGGGCGGTGAGGTTGGGCTTGCCATCGGGCAGGCGGGGAATTCCCGGCGTGCGGTAATTCAGCCACTGCGCGTTAAGGCTCGATGTCGCGAGTACGGCCACCCCCAAGAGCACGGCAGATGCGGCAAGCCTGCGCCCGATCATGTCATCTCCCTGTAGAAGGAACGACTCGCCCCGCGGATCCCCGGGGCCGAGTGCGCGGGCAGTCTAACATCTCTTTTACGAGGTACGCGGAAAACCGGGAGAGGCCGGCTCGCGAGGGGAGGTTGCCTGTGTCTGCCGCGGCGTTCGACGAAGTAGAATGCTCCGGTTCACCCGTCCAAGGGAGACGACTATGAAGAGAATCGCACTTTTACTGGCGGCCGCAACCATGGCAGTGGTCACCGCGCCAATCTCCGCGATGATCCAGGAGCAGGTCAAAATCGACACCGGTGTTCTCGCCGGCGCGGCCGCCGCGACGCAGCCGTCGGTGCGCGTGTTCAAAGGCATTCCGTTTGCCGCCCCCCCTCTCAATGAGAACCGCTGGCGCGCGCCGCAGCCGGCCGCCAAATGGGACGGCGTGCGCAGCGCCGACGCGTTCGGTGCGCCTTGCACGGCCGGCCCCATTGCCGGACGCGGCGGTCCGGGGCGCGCGGGGAGAGGCCCAGCGCCAACGCCTCCCGCAGGCGCACAGGCACCGCCCCGCGAACCGGCGCGCAGTGAAGACTGTCTGTACGCCAACGTGTGGACGAGCGCGAAGGCCGCCGGCGATCGACGGCCGGTGATGGTCTGGATCTACGGCGGCGGCTTCACCGGCGGATCCGGCGGCATGTCGTGGTACGACGGCGAGAACCTCGCCGCCAAGGGTCCGGTCATCGTGACGTTCAATTACCGCCTTGGCACGCTGGGCTTCTTCGCCCATCCGGATCTGGCGAAGGAATCCGGCCACAACGCGTCGGGAAATTACGGGATGATGGACGCGATCGCCGCGCTGCAGTGGGTGAAGCGGAACATCGCGGCATTCGGCGGCGATCCGAACAACGTCACGGTCGCCGGCGAGTCGGCGGGTGCGAACATGGTCGGCGCGCTCGTGGGATCGCCGCAGGCGAGGGGCCTCTTCAATCGTGCCATCGCGGAAAGCGGCGGCTGGATGGGGCTCACGATGGCCCGCATGCGTTCGTCCTCCGAAGCGCAGGCAGCCGGATCCAAGGCAGCCGACGGGCGGACGATTGCCGAACTGCGCGCCAGGCCGCTGGACGAGTTGACGGGTCTGCCCGGCGGGGGGCTGGTCGTCGACGGCTATCTCATCCCCGAGGATCTGTCGTACACGTTCGCGAACGGCAAGCAGAATGCCGTCGACGTCCTCACCGGTTCGAACAAGGACGAAGCGAACTTCGGGATCTGCGGACCGACTGCGGGGCTGGCGGGTCGCGGCGGCCAGGGGATGACCCTCGACGCGTTCAAGAGCGCCGCGGATCGTAAATTCGGCGAAATGGCCGGCGAGTACCTGAAGCTTTATCCCGCCGCGTCCGACGCCGATGCGCAGCGTGCGGCGCACGAAGCGTGCGCGGACGAAATCAGCTGGAACATGCGTCAGTGGGCGGCGGCGCAGGCGAAAGCCGGCAAAAAGGCATACACGTACTTTTTCACACACGTCCAGACGGTGAACGGCCAGCCGTCGCCTCAGGGCGCGACGCACACGGCTGAAATCTCGTTTGCGTGGAACAATCCGAAGGGGCAGCCGACGCAGACATGGAACGACGTCGACACGAAGCTCGCCGACACCATGTCGTCCTACTGGGTGAACTTCATCACCAACGGCGATCCGAACGGGAAGAGCCTGCCGGAGTGGCCGCGGTTCAAGGATGTCGCGACCAGCAAGGTCATGGTGCTCGGAGATACGCCGCAGCCGGAATCAGCCGTTCCTGCCGCGAAGCTGGCGTTCTACCAGGCAGCCTTCCAGCGGCTGCTCAAGTCGCCCGTCTCGAATTAAAAAAACTGCTGCCGACCGCTATCCCGTGGGGCCGACAGCCAGACACAGTGTCTGGCTGCCGACTCTCGAGGTCTACCTCTGAGGCGTTGACGAAGTGCCGGACGAGTTGGGGGTGTTCGGCGTGCTGGACGTCCCGCCATGCGTGGTGTCCGGCGTCGTCGAGCTCCCGGACGGCTGCGTGCGCGACGGAGACTGCGTCGACTGCGTGAACGGCACCGTTCCCGGAGGGCACGGCGCGCCGGCGTCCGTCGATCCGTTCCGGGCAGAGTTGTTCTGTCCCGCCGTATTGCCCGCACCAGAGTTGCGGTTCGTGCTCGACGATCCAGACGACGCGGACGACTGCGGCGGCGCGGTCGTCGAGGAGCCTGACGAGGTGCTCGAGCCCGGCTGAGTCGTGGACGACGATCCCGACTGTGTCGTTGACGATGAACCCGAGTTTGTCGTCGAGGACGAACCCGACTGCGCCGTCGAGGACGAGCCAGGAGTCGTCGAGCCTGACGTCGCGCCCGAATTGGGTGTCGTGCCTGTCGTCGATCCCGGCGCCGCGCCGCTGCGTGCGACTTGATCTGCGGGCACGCACCGCGTGGTGGTCGGCCCAGGTGTCTGCGCCAGAGGGCTCTGCGTGATTCCGAACACGCCCGCCAGCACAACTGCTCCCGTCATTGTGATGCGATCAATCTTCATGTGACGTTCCCCTTTGAGAAGCATGAGCTTCAGTGCATCCTGCCGGTGCACGCGGCTGCATCCGGCGTACCAGCCTCGCGGCTGTCGTGAAAGGAAATACACACAACGAAATAATCGTCGCGAAACGCACGTCGTCCTCCAATGAGCTCAAGCGCCGTGTAACGGCCAGTGACATCTGTGCGGCAAGAACTTCAGTCATCGGTGGTTTGTTGTCCACTGATGTGAAACGCTATGACTGATGGCTGATGTGAACGCACCGCCGCTCCCGCAGGTCTGGCTTGTCCGCCACGGGGAAACCCCGTGGACGATCAGTCGTCAGCACACCGGGCGCACCGACATTCCACTCACGCCGCGCGGCGACGACGAAGCACGACGCCTGGGCGTTCTGCTGCGTTCCATGCGATTCAGCGACGTGTTCACAAGCCCGCTCGAGCGGGCGCGGCGAACAGGCGAGCTCGCCGGGTTCGACGCCCGTCCCGACGCGGATCTGATGGAATGGGATTACGGATCGTACGAAGGCCGTAGGACGTCAGAAATCCTGAGCGCGCGACCGGGGTGGCGCCTCTTCGAGGATGGCTGCCCGGGCGGAGAAACGGTGAGCGCCATCGCCGCCCGCGCCGACGCCGTGATCGATCGCGTCCGGCACAGCGCGGGGAACGTGCTGTTGTTTGCGCACCGCGACATCCTGCGAATTCTCACTGTGCGCTGGCTCGACCTGGAGGCCCGAGAAGGGCGCCGCTTCTACCTGAACACAGGATCCCTGAGTATCCTTGGATACGATCACGACCGCAGTGAACCGCTCGTGCGGTTGTGGAACAAGGTGCCGGATGAGAGCGCCGGCTGAAACGCCTTACTCGGGTTTCGAAAACATCTTCTCGTCGATGGCCGTGTTCTGTTCGACTTTCGTGACGGTGATCGAGAGAGTCTGAAACTGGTTGACCGACTTCACCTGGTACGCCACCTTCACATCGTCGACAGCACGGTAGTCGGACATGAGGACGGTCTGTTCCACGTTGCCGCCGATCTGCGGCACGTTGACGGTAATGATGGTCTTCGTGAGCAGATACGTTTCCGCGTCGAGGAACATCCGCGCCGACGGACCTGTCTTCGGCGTCAGACGCAGGACATACGCGTCCCGGTCGCCGTCCTTTTCCCGCCCCACGAGCTCCAGTGTCGCGCCTGCGTCCTTGTAGTTCAGCAGCGGAGACGGAAACGTCGTACTCCGCGCGATTTCGAGCTGATCGCCGGTGATCTCGCGGTTCCCGTTCAGCGAATCGATTGCATAGCCGGTCGTCCCGTCGAAACGCTGATCCTGCACGATCTGGCCGAGGCCGAATTGACTCGCGTCGATCTTTACGAGCGTCCGCGATTTGTTCGGCGTTTTGTTGTACACCTCGATGCTTCCGGTGAGCTCGCCGCCTGGCGTCGACGCGGAGATCGTCCCCATGGTCACCCGAGACGTGACCTTCGCCAGGGCCGTGCGGCCGCCGATCGCGGCGAGGTACTTCGCCACGACATCGTCGGCGGTCTGCGGATATGCGATTTCGGCGCGGCAGACTGTCACTGCCGCCACCATTGCCATCACCAGGGTGCATCTTCTCATCGGGACCTTTCGCTATCAGGCGGAGGTGTCGATCCTGGCAGCGTCCTGCGTAACCGGCAATCAAAATCTTCAGCCCGGCGAAGGCTGAAGGCCCTTCTGTCGAGCCGCGCGCCCCGGGCCGATAAGGGTCAGAGGGTCTCGGTTCTAGCCGACCCCCGGGGGGGAGCAATGGGCAGCCGTCCTAATGCATGGAGCCTGATCGTGGCCGCGCTGGTGCTTGCCGCCGCGGCGGTCGCTTCGGCGGGGAACAATCAAAAGGAGTTCGAGAAGCGGTGGACGGGGCGGCACGTTGTCGTGAAGCGCCCGCTGTACTCCCTCGTTTACAACGAAAGCGGCCTCGGCGGTTCGATCAACGCCGGCCTCCGCGAGGGCCTTACCGTCGTGACACCCTCGGCAGGGGTGTATTTTCAATTCGACGGCCGCCACAAGGTCGACGATATCGTCGCGCACGACGTGCAGCAGATCGCCAGGTCTGTGCAGATCGGTTATCGCAAGGAAAAGCTGCTCGGCGAGGGCTGGACGCAGAAGATCGACCCCGTCATGCTGACGTTCTACGATGCTGGCGTCGCGCTGAAGGTCAGTGCCGTGCGTGTGGAACGCGATGCCGTACGTCTGACGCTCGTGCTCGCTTCTGGCGAGGACGAGGACGTTGCCACGTCGCTGACCGTGAAGTGGCCCGCACCGCTGTCGAAACCGTTCTCGGAACGCGGTAACATCGAAGAGTTGATTCAGCAGTTTCTGACTATCCGGGAATGATCATGGTACGGACGATCCTGGCCGTCGCATCCCTTTCCGTCTTGATGTTCCCGCATCGCGCGTCGAGCGAAACGCCCCCCACCGTCGCGGGGACATGGGAGGTGACAACGCGCATGCCGGGGAGCGTGATCACCGAGCAGTGGACGATTCAACAGAAGGGCGCAACCATTACCGCGATCGCGAAGAGCGATCGCGGCGAACTGCCCGTCGCCGGGACGGTCGCAGGCGCGTCGTTCCGAGTAACCGTCACTGAGGGCGATCGTGCGTACAAAGTGCGCGCCACCGTGGACGGGAGCACGATGGATGGATCGATCACCCGCGGGCCGGGAGAAGAGTATCCCTGGCACGCCACACGGTCCACGACCAGATAGACCCTTTCCAGCTTCGAGCTGACGAGTTCATCAGGGTGTCTCGGAAAGGACGCACCCTTGGCGCGCACTGTCGTGTATCGCTTCGCCGCGGACGCTCCAGCCGTTCGAGAAATATCCAGCCGCCTCCCTGAACAGTAAGCGCCGTGCACCAGTTTGGCCCCAGCAGGCCGAAACCACAGCCGTGCGCTGTGGTATCAGACTTGCTCCCCCAATCGATGCGCGACCGACGCGGGAGCGCGTAAAAACGGTAACGCGCGTGAGTGCATGGAGGGGTGAGATGAGGAGGATTCCTGCTTTCTGTTGTGCGCTGCTGCTGGGGGCGCCGCCGGCATTTGCGGCGCTGTCGCACGATCAGGTGAAACGCCTGGACGAGGCGGCGGTCATACTCGGCGAAATGCGACGGGCCCCAGAGACGGGCATCTCCGAGGAGCTCTGGGAAAAAGCTGAATGCGTGATCGTGATCCCG
>Ga0136846_1224502_pt1 | contig 20277 bp, 22 predicted proteins | sample HopSoiMetagenom2_FD_96841 | JGI IMG/M metagenome (GOLD analysis project Ga0136846, IMG submission 96841) | Grasslands soil microbial communities from Hopland, California, USA - 2 Assembly 2016 (version 4) | ecosystem: Environmental > Terrestrial > Soil > Grasslands | place: USA: Hopland...
ACCTGCTCTGGGAGCTGCTCGACCACAAGGGGCTCGTCCTGACGCGCGACCAGCTGCTCGAGCGGGTGTGGGGCTACACCTTCGCGGGCGACACGCGCACGGTCGACGTCCACGTGCGCCAGCTGCGCCGGAAGCTCGGCGACGCGTCGCCGATCGTCACGGTCTGGGGGGTCGGCTATAAGGTCGCTCCCTCGCCGGCCGCGGCCGTCAGCGCCTAGGACGCGAGCGCCGCGATGCTGCGGTCGCTTCGCTTCCAGCTCCCGGCGCTCTTCCTGCTCGCGGTCGTGATCGCCGGCCTCGTCTCGGCCGCGATCGCGCTGCGCCTCTTCCGCGAATACGCGGAGAGCCGTGCCCGCGCCCAGGCGTACCAGGAGCTCGGCCGTGAGGCGAACGGGCTCACGCAGCTGTACGGCCAACAGGCGGGGCTCCGACTCCTCTCGGCCGACCGCCTCGAGCTCGCGACGGGCGACCGGATCTTCTACCAGCCGCGTGCGCGAGGGCTCGACCCCTTCCCCGGTCAGCGGCCGGCGTTCACGCCGCTGCCGCGGGGCGTGCTGAGCGCGAGCGCGCGCATCCCGCCGCGCGGGCGCTTCTTCGTATTCCGCCCGCCGGGAACGGAGCACAAGCTGCTGGCCGTCGCGCGGCCGCTTCAGGTGGGCCGGCGCGTCTTCGGCACGCTGGTGGTCGCGAAGCCCGAGACGGTGCTCGCGCAACGGTGGCTCGCGCTCATCGAGCGGCTGCTGCTGGCCTTCATCGGCGGCGTGCTCGTGGCCGCCGCCTTTGCCTGGTACCTCTCGCGCCGGATCACGACGCCGGTGCTGCAGCTCTCGGCGGCGGCGGACAAGGTCGCCCGCGGGAGCTACGACGTGGACGTGCCGAGCGGCGGCGCCGGCGAGATCGGGATGCTCGCCGACCGCTTCGGCGTGATGGCGTCCCGGCTCGCCGAATCGGAGGCGCTCGAGCGGAACTTCCTGATGACGGTCACGCACGAGCTGCGCACGCCGCTGACCGCGATCCGCGGCCACGTCGAGGCCCTACGCGAGGGACTCGTCACCGACGAGGAGGCGCGGCTCGCGTCGCTGACGGTGATCGCGGAGGAGTCCGAGCGGCTGGAGCGCCTCGTCGGCGACGTGCTCGACCTCGCGAAGCTCGACGCGCACCGCTTCACGGTCTTGCGCGAGGAGGTCGACATGGAGCGCCTCGTCGACCGCGCCTTCACGACGTTCAGCGAGGAAGCCCGGCGGCGCGGGATCGAGTACGCCGTCGACCTGCAGGCCAGGCCGGTGATCGTCTCGGACGGCGACCGTGTGCTGCAGATCATCTCGAACCTGCTCGCCAACGCCTTCCGCTGGACACCCGACGGCGGGCGCGTCGGGCTCGAGCTCTCGGCGACCGACGGCACCGTCTACGTGGCCGTCGACGACACTGGGCCGGGGGTCCCGCCGAGCGAGCGCGAGCGCATCTTCCGCCCGTTCTGGACCCGCGACGGCGGCGGCACCGGCCTCGGGCTCGCGATCGCCCGCGAGCTCGCCGGAGCGCTCGGCGGCCGCATCCAACTCGAGAGCTCGGCGGAGCGCGGCAGCCGCTTCGAGCTCGTCCTGCCCGCGCGGCCCGGCTAGCCCGTCGGCAGAATCCCCGCGTGGTCGCCGCTCCCGAGCTCGTCGAGCTGCCGCGCCGCCGGTCGCCGGTGCGGGCGGCGCTCGTGGCGCTGCGCCCGCGGCAGTGGTCGAAGAACCTGCTCGTCTTCGCCGGCCTGGTCTTTGCCGCCAAGCTCGGCGACGCCGGCCGCTGGGCCGAGGCGGTCGCCTGCTTCGCCGCCTACTGCGCCGTCTCGAGCGCCGCGTACCTCGCGAACGACGTGCGCGACCGCGAGGCCGATCGCGGCCACCCCGTCAAGCGGGCGCGGCCGATCGCCCGCGGCGAGCTGTCGGCACGGGCGGCCCTCGTCCTTGCGGCAATCCTTGCCACCGCAGCCATGGGCGTGGCCGGGCTGCTCGGGCTCGCCTCGTTGGCGCTGCTGCTCGGCTTCGCGGGACTGCAGGCCGCGTACACCCTCGGCCTCAAGCATGTCGTCCTGATCGACGTGCTCGTCATCGCCGGGCTGTTCGTGATCCGGGCCGCCGCCGGCGCGGCCGCCGTCGACGTGCGCATCTCGCCGTGGCTGCTGCTCTGCACCGCGCTCCTCGCGCTGTTCCTCGCGCTCGCGAAGCGGCGCGGCGAGCTCGTTCTCGTCGGCGCGCGGCGCACGCCCGGCCGCCGCGTGCTCGAGGGCTACTCGCTCGAGCTCGTCGACCAGCTGGTCGCCATCGTGGCCTCCTCCACCGTGATCGCCTACGCCCTCTACACGCTGACCGCCGAACACTCGCGGGCGCTGCTCGCGACGGTGCCGTTCGTCGTCTTCGGCGTCTTCCGCTACCTGCTGCTGATGCACCGCGACGACGTTGGCGAGGAGCCCGAGCAGGTGCTGCTGAGCGACGTGCCGATCCTGCTCGCGGTTGCCGGCTGGGTCGCGACGGCGGCCGCCATCCTGGCGCTCAGCTGAAGCGCGCGGTCGTCCTCGCCGCGGCACTGGCGGCCGCCGTGGTGCTCGGCCTCGGGCTCTACGCCGACTTCGACCAGCTAGGCGACGAGCTGGCGAGCTTTCGCTGGGAGCTCTTTCCGCTCGCACTCGCGCTCACGGCGCTCAACTACGCGCTCCGCTTCTGGCGCTGGCAGCGCTACCTCGCCCGGCTTTCGATCGAGGTTCCGACCGGCCGCAGCCTCGTGATCTTCGTCGCCGGGCTGACGATGACGATCACGCCGGCGAAGCTGGGCGAGCTGCTCAAGTGCGGCCTGCTCAAGCGCTCGTTCGACGTACCGGTGCGCAGGTCGGCGCCGATCGTCTTCGCCGAGCGCGTGACGGACGCGACCGGCGTCGTCGTGCTGGCGGTCGCGGGCGGCGCGGGGCTGAGGAACTGGCCGCTGCTGCTCGCGGCGTTCCTCGCCGTCGCGGCGGCCGTGGTCGTCGTGCACAGCCCATTGCTCGAGCGCTTCGCACGGCTCGGCGAGGCTCCCGACGCGGCGCGGGCACTCCTCGGAACACGTCTACTCGTCGGCATGACGCTCCTCTCGGCGGTTTCCTGGCTCTGCGAGTGCCTCGCTGCCTACGTGTGCGTGCGAGGCCTGAGGCTCGACCTCTCGCTGTCGGACACGATCGTCGTCTTCTCGCTCGGCAGCCTCGCGGGCGCCGTCTCGTTCCTGCCCGGCGGCCTTGGCGTCGCCGAGACGAGCATGACCGGCCTGATGCGCGTGCTCGGCGACGTGTCGAAGGCGGGCGCGGCCGCGGCGACCGTGCTGATCCGCCTGGCGACGCTCTGGTTCGCGGTCGTGCTCGGTCTGATCGGGCTGGCGGTGGAGGAGCGGCTCGCGACCCGGGCTCAGCCCGTGCGCCGCTCTTCCATGCGGTAGACCATCGCCCCTTCGCCGGACTCGATCTTCCGCTCGAGCGAGGTGAGCCTGCGCTCGACGGACTTCCAGCTCGACGTGATCAGGTCGACCAGCAGCCCGAGGTCGTCGACGCGGGCGTGCCGCTCGGAGAGCAGGTCGCCCTCGACGCGTTCGAGCCGTCGGATCACCTGGTTCATCAGCCCGCGGATCTCCGCGAGGTTCCGGCCGACCGGCCGCACCTGCTCGCGCAGGCCGTCGCTGACGGCGTTCTCGACCTTCGCCGGGATCGTCGCCTCGAGCTCCGCAGCGGTCTGGGCCAGCTCCTCGACCTGCGCGCGCGCCCGCTCGAGCGCGGCGTCGACGGCCGCTGCGTCGGGCCGGCCCTCGGCCGCCTCGCGCAGCCGCTCGCGTGCCTTCTCGATGGCGTCGTCGGTCATGGATCGCAACGGTAGCGTTGCGATCGGATGAAGTCGTCCGAGCTCGACTACGCGCTGCCCGCGGAGCTGATCGCGCAGCATCCGCTCGAGCGGCGCGACCACTCACGGCTGCTTGTCTACGACCGCGCGACCGGAGAGACACGGCATCGTCGCTTCGACGACCTGCCGGACGAGCTGGCCGACGGGACGCTCGTCGTCGTCAACGACACGCGAGTGCTGCCGGCGCGGCTGCGGCTCGAGCGGCCGGGTGGCGGAGACGCCGAGGTGCTGCTGCTCGAGCGGCTGGGCGAGAACGGGACGTGGGAGGGCCTCGCGCGGCCCTCGCGCAAGCTGCGCCCAGGCCAGCGGCTGGGGCCGGTCGAGCTGCTGGAGCCGCTCGGCGCGGGCCGGTGGCGCCTGCGCCTCGAGGGCGAGCCCGACGGCGAGGCGCCCCTGCCGCCGTACATCCGTGAGCCGCTCGACGATCCCGAGCGCTACCAGACGGTCTACGCGGCGCACGCGGGCTCGGCCGCCGCGCCGACGGCCGGGCTGCACTTCACGCCCGAGCTGCTGCAGCGGCTGGACGTGGAGCGGGTCACCCTGCACGTCGGTCTCGACACGTTCCGGCCCGTCGCCGCGGACGACCTGGCGGAGCACGCCCTGCACAGCGAGCGCTACGAGGTGGCGCCGGAGGCATGGGAGCGAATCACGGCGGCGGAGCGGGTGCTCGCCGTGGGTACGACAACGGTGCGCGTGCTCGAGTCGCTCGCGCGCGGCGCCGCCCTCGCTGGCCGCACCGAGCTGTTCGTGATGCCGGGGTTCGAGTTTCGGCGCGTGGACGCGCTGCTGACGAACTTCCACCTGCCGCGCTCGACGCTGCTCGCGTTGGTGATGGCAGTTGCCGGCGTGGAGGAGACGCGACGCCTCTACGCGCTCGCGATCGAGGAGCGCTACCGCTTCTACTCATTCGGCGACGCGATGCTGATTCTGTGAGTGCGCGGCGCGTGAACCCTCCGGGCGAATCGGCACCGTTTCGGTGCACGCGCGTCACGGACATGCGCGGTTTCCCCGATTACGCTCGCAGCGGGAGCGAGGGTGGACCGCAAGCCCCACCCAAGGGCGGGGGTATGGCTCGGGGATCAGGCTCATGAGCGAGATGAGCGCCGCGGACTGGCGGCGGTTCTGGGACGAGCGCGGGATGCGCGAGCTGCGTCTCCTGCTTGCGGAGAGCTGGCCCCCGCTCGGCGCGGGGACGCCGCGTGAGCGGGACGCGACCGCGTTTCGGATCGCGTCGCTGCTCGGCAGTCGCGCGCCGAGCGGTGCAATCGCGGAGGAGCTCGGGCGGATCCGCGGAGAGCTGAGGCTCGGCGAGGCGCCCGAGGAGGACGCCCGCGCGGCCAGCGCGATCACGGCCTGGTTCGAGTCGGTCGGCGAGTGACCGCGTTCGAGCGCCACGCGAGCGACGGCGCCGCCCGTACGGGCGTCCTCCGCACGGCGCGCGGCGAGCTGCGCACGCCTGCGTTCATGCCCGTCGGGACGAAGGCCACCGTCAAGGCCGTCGACCCGCAGGAGCTCGAGCAGCTCGGCGCGGAGATCCTGCTCTGCAACACCTACCACCTGCACTTCCGACCGGGAGCCGACCTCGTCGCGGAGCTCGGTGGGCTGCACCCGTTCATGGCGTGGGACAAGCCGATCCTGACCGACTCCGGGGGCTTCCAGGTCTTCTCGCTGCGGCACACGATCCTGCGCCAGGACGACGAGGGCGTCACCTTCCGCTCGGTCTACGACGGCGACGAGGCACGCTTCACGCCCGAGCTGGCGGCGCGGGTGCAGGCGCAGCTCGGGTCGGACATCGCGATGTGTCTCGACGTCGTCCCGCCGCCGGGGGTCGGCCGCACCGAGCTCGCGGAAGCCGTTCGCCGAACGAGCCTCTGGGCGCAACGGCAGCGCGACGCCGAGCGCGCGCCGGGCCAACTCCTGTTCGGGATCGCGCAAGGTGGCGCCGACCCCGAGCTGCGGCGCCGCAGCGTCGAGGAGATCGTCGAGCTCGGCTTCGACGGTCATGCACTCGGCGGCCTCGCGATCGGCGAGCCGCGCGAGCAGATGCTCGAGACGACGGCGTGGGCCGCCGAGCTGCTGCCGCGCGACCGACCGCGCTACTTCATGGGGATCGGCGACCCCGTCGGCATCCTCGAGGTGATCGAGCGCGGGATCGACATGTTCGACTGCGTCCTGCCCACGCGGAACGCACGCACGGGGAGCGCGCTGACCTGGGAGGGTCAGCTGAACATCAAGGGAGCGCGCTTTGCACGCGACCCGCGGCCGCTCGACGAGGACTGCGGCTGCCCCGCCTGCACGCGCTTCTCGCGCGCGTACGTGCGGCACCTCCTGAACCAGCAGGAGATCCTCGGGCTCCGCTTGCTGAGCCTGCATAATCTTCGCTTCGTGCTCGACCTCGTCGCCGGCGCCCGCGCCGCGATCGAGCGGGGCGAGCTGCGGTCGTACAAGGAAGAGGCGCTGGCGAGGCTTCGGCGCTCCGAGGAGGCAACGTGGGCTACCTGATCATTCTCGTCGCGCTGTTCGGGCTGATGTGGCTGCTGCTCCTGCGCCCGCAGCGCAAGCGCCAGCTCCAGCAGTCCCAGATGCAGGACTCGATCCAGCCGGGCGTCGACGTGCTGACGGCCGGCGGTATCCACGGCACCGTCCGCGAGATCGGTGACGAGATCGTGCACGTGGAGATCGCCCCGGGAACGACCGTGCGCCTCGACCGGCGCGCGATCGCATCCGTCGAGCAGGAGGAGCCCGAGCAGGAAACCGCGCTGGAGGTGGAAACCGAGACCCCGAGCCCGGTCTCGACCGGCGAAAGCTAGTCTTCGGAACTTCGCGCATGGCGAAACGACGCACTCATCTGATCCTGGTCGGCCTGATCCTGGCCACGCTTGCCGGCGTGGCGATCCTGGGCACCCCGGGGTCGCCCGCGCACAAGAAGGTGACGCTCGGCCTCGACCTTCAGGGTGGGCTCGAGGTCGTGCTCAAGGCGGTGCCGCCGCCCGGGAAGACGTGCGACGACGCGTGCATGCAGCGGTCGATCTCGATCATGCGCAGCCGCATCGACAAGCTCGGCGTCTCCGAGCCCGAGATCCGCAAGCAGGGGAAGAACCAGATCGTCATCCAGCTCGCCGGCGTCCACGACGTGAACAAGGCGGCGCAGATCATCGGCACGACCGCGCAGCTGCAGTTCTACGACCTCGAGAGCGACGTGGTGGGCCCCTCCTCCGACGGTAGTGGCGGAGTCGTCGCGCACGAGAGCCTCTTCAAGCTGCTGACCGAGGTACAGGGTGACGCGAAGAAGAAGGGGTCCTCCGCGTACTACTTGTTCAACCCCAAGAAGCAGATCGCGGCCGGCCCGGAGGCGACCCAGAAGCGGCTGTTGGACTCGACGCTGAAGGGCGGCCGCAAGCTGAACGGGAAGCTGCCGAAGGGCTACACGATCCTGGCCGTGCCCGACAAGCAGACGGTCATCACCTGTGACGTCACGACCGGGTGCCCCGGAGTGGGGACCGGCCTAACCGCGCCCACCGTCTACTACCTGTTCAAGTTCGACCCCAACAACCCGACGCACCCGGTGCCGGAGGCGACGGGCGAGGATCTGAAGCTGTCGGCCATCCAGGCCGACATCAGCACGTCGGGCCAGGGCAACGTCGTGCAGCTCGGCTTCACCGGCGAGGGCGCGAGCAAGTTCCACGACATCACGCGGGCAGAGGCGCAGCGCGGGTCGATCGCGGCCAACGCCGCGGGTCAGACCGGCAGCGACCTGCCGACCGTCACGCAATTCGCGCAGCACTTCGCGATCGTGCTCGACAACGATCTCAAGTCGACGCCGTACATCGACTACAAGCAGAACCCGGACGGCATCAATCCGTCCGGCACCGGCGCGGAGATCTCGAACATCAACAGCTTCGGCGAGGCGAAGGATCTGGCGCTCGTGCTGCAGACCGGCGCGCTGCCGGTCGAGTTCCAGCAGATCGAACGCACCGACGTCTCGGCGACGCTCGGCAAGGACTCGCTCAAGGAAGCGAAGATCGCCGCCCTGATCGGCCTGCTGCTCGTGGCCGTGTTCCTGCTGGTGCTCTACCGCTTCCTCGGCGTCGTGGCCGTTGTCGGCCTCGCGATCTACGCCGCGTTCCTCTACGCGGCCATCCTGATCTTCAACGTCACGCTGACGCTCCCCGGCTTCGCCGGCCTGATCTTGACGATCGGCGTGGCGGCCGACGCGAACGTCGTCATCTTCGAACGGATCAAGGAAGAGGTGCGGTCCGGGAAGTCCGTGCGCGCCGCGATCGGCGCCGGTTACGCGAAGGGCTTCCGCACGATCATCGACGCGAACGTCGTCACCGTTCTGACCGCGATGGTGCTGTTCGCCGTCGCGACCGCCGGCGTGAAGGGCTTCGCGCTGATGCTGATGATCGGCACCGTGATCTCGCTCGTGACCGCAGTCGGCGCGACGCGCGCAATGCTGGGCCTGCTCGCAGGCTTCCACTGGTTCGAGAACCCGCGCTTCATGGGCGCCTCCGGCGAGCAGTCGGGGCGCTGGCTGCAGATCGACTTCATGCGCCGCCGCTATCTGTGGTTCGCGATTTCGGGCGCGGTGGTGCTGATCGCGATCGGCGCGCTCGCGGCCAAGGGCCTCAACCTCGGGATCGACTTCAAGGGGGGAACGCAGGTCACGTTCACGACGCCCGAGCCCGTCTCGCTGGCGTCGGTGCGCGAGGAGGCAACGAAGTTCGGCGAGGAGCCGATCGTCCAGGGCCGCGGCAAGAGCTTCGGCAGCGACTCCTACCGCAGCTTCCAGCTGCGGCTGCGGTCGTTGGACTCGAACCAGACGAGCGCGCTCTCCCGAGGGATCCAGGACAGGTTCGGCCAGGGCGAGACGGTGAAGAGCCAGATCCAGACCGTTTCCGCGAGCTTCGGGAGACAGATCGCCCGAGGAGCGATCGTCGCGATCCTCTTCTCGCTGCTCCTGATCATCCTTTACATCGCGATCCGGTTCGACTTCAAGTTCGCGCTGCCGGTGATCGTCGCGCTGCTGCACGACATCGTGATCACCGTGGGCGTGTACGCGTTGCTCGGGCGCGAGGTCTCGAACTCGACCGTGGCCGCCGTCCTGACCGTGCTCGGCTATTCGATCTACGACACGATCATCATCTTCGACCGCATCCGCGAGAACATCCCGCTGATGCGCCGGGCGTCCTTCGCGACGATCGCCAACGTCTCGCTGTGGGAGACGATCCGCCGCTCGCTGGCGACGACCTTCATCACGCTGCTGCCGGTCGCCGCCCTGCTCGCCTTCGGCGGCGCGACGCTGAAGGACTTCGCCTTCGCGCTGATGGTCGGCATCGCCTCCGGCGCGTACTCGTCGATCTTCATCGCGGCGCCGCTGCTCACGATGTGGAAGGAGCGCGAGCCCGAATATGCCCGCAAGCGAGACCTGCCCGCGCCGAGCGGTGACGGCACCGCGGATCTCGAGGCGGCGGAGGAGGCGGCCGCGGCCCAGCCCGCTCCGGACCTCTCGCCGGTGCACGCGGTCGAGCGCGTCGCCAACGATGCGAAGCGGGAGCGCCGCCGGCAGCGGCGACGCGCGAAACCCCATGGCCGCGCCCGCTGAGCTCCGCGAGCTCGCCGAGAAGGTCGTCCTCGCCGGCGTCGGCGCGGTCGCGCTGACCGCCGAGCGGGCGGACTCACTGGCAGAGGAGCTCGCCGCCCGCGGCGGGATGGGGCGTGAAGAGGCACGGCGGCTCGTCGAGGAGCTCGTCGGCCGCTGGCGCAGCGAGGGCATCCGCCTCGGCGAACGCACCGGCGCCGGGCTCAGCGGGGTCTTCCGTGAGCTCGGGCTCGTGACGCGCGACGAGCTGGAGGAGCTCGAGCTCCGGGTCGCGCAGCTCGAGCACCGGCTGCGCCTGCTCGAGCCGTGACCCTGCTCGACCGGCTGGGCAGCACCGAGGCGGGGTGGTGGGTCGGCCGCAAGATCGCCCCGCGCGTGGCGGTGACCCTGGCGCCGGCCGCCGGGTACGGCGTCGAACGCATTCCGGCCGAGGGCGGCGCCGTGATCGCCGCGAACCACTTCTCGGCGATCGACCACCCGCTGATCGGCGCCTTCTCGCCGCGGCTCATCTACTTCCTGGCGAAGGCCGAGCTGCTCGACATCGCGGTCGTCGGGCCGGTGCTGCGCTGGCTCGGCGTCTTCGGCGTCCGTCGGGGCGAGGGCGATCGCGAAGCGCTCCGCCGGGCGCGCGCGCTGGTGGCCGGAGGGCAGCTCGTCTGCGTGCACGTCGAGGGCACGCGCCAGCGCTTCGGCCATCCGGGCGCGATCCAGCCCGGCGCGCTGATGATCGCGATGCAGGAGGGCGCGCCGGTGATTCCCTGCGGCCTGGACACCTTCGGCTGGTCGCCGCGCAACCGCCGCAAATGCGCGGTCGTCTGGGGCGAGCCGATGCAAGTCGACGATCTGCCGCGGAACCGGAAGGGCTACGCCGAGGCCGCCGACCGCGTCGGCGCGGAGATCGTGCGCCTCTGGCGGATGGCGGTCGCGGCGAGCGCGGCGGGGCTGCCGCCGGAGCTGCCCGACGGCGCCAGGCGGAGCGGGATCAACCCGCGCCCCATGCAACACTGAGGCCATGGCCGGCACCGCGACGCGCAACCTCGGCCGCATCTCCGAGATCGCCCAGGTCGCGGTCAAGCACGGCTTCGGCTACTTCTTCGAGACTCATCGCCTGACCGACCTGCTCCCCGGCCGGCCGAAGCTCGATGCCGAGGTCCTGCCGTCACAGCGCGGTCAGCACCTGCGCGAGATGCTCGACGAGCTCGGGCCGACGTTCGTCAAGTTCGGGCAGCTGCTCTCGACGCGCCCGGACGTCGTGCCGCCGGACATCGTGATCGAGCTGCAGAAGCTCCAGGACGACGTGCGGCCGGTGCCCTACGAGGACGTCGAGCGTGTCATCCGCGAGGAGCTCGAGCTCTCCGTCGAGCAGCTCTTCACCGAGTTCGACCCCGTGCCGATCGCCGCGGCGTCGATCGGCCAGGTCCACCGAGCGACCTTGCCGAACGGCCGCCGAGTCGCGGTGAAGGTGCAGCGCCCGAACGCGCCGCGCCAGATCGAGGGCGACCTGGCGCTCCTCTACCAGGCCGCCCGCCTGATCAAGGAGCGCGTGCGGGCACTCGAGTTCATCGACCCGCGCCAGCTCGTCGACGAGTTCGCGCGCTCGATCCGCCAGGAGCTCGACTACCGCCTCGAGGCGCGCAACGCAGAGACCTTCCACCACCGTTTCTCCGGCCACCCGCACGTGCGCATTCCGCGCGTCTTCTGGAGCTACACGCGCACGCGCGTGTTGACGCTCGAGCTGCTCGAGGGCTTTCAGCTCGCGGACCTGCCGGTCGACGCGTGGGAGATGGAGGAGCGCCGCCGCCTCGCGTACCTGATGGCCGAGACCTGGATGACGATGATCTTCCGCCACGGGTTCTTCCACGGCGACCCGCATCCGGCGAACATCTTCGTGCTCGGCGATCCGGATCACATCGGCATCGTCGACTTCGGCCAGGTCGGGACGCTGACCGACGAGGACCACGCGAAGCTGACGCGGCTCTTCATCGACGCGGCGAACGAGCGCATCGAGGCGCTGCCGCGGCGACTGGCCGAGCTCGGCGTGCGCTACCCAAAGGAGCGCGAGGAGGAGTTCGTGGTCGAGCTGCGCGAGCTGTACTCGCGCTACTACGGCGCAAGCCTCGCCGAGATCGACCCACTGCAGGTGATCCGCGAGGCCTTTCAGCTGATCTACCGGCTGAACCTGCGCCTGCCGACGCGCTTCGTGCTGCTCGACAAGGCGATCGCCACCCTCGGCTCCGTCGGCGTCGAGCTCTACCCGGACTTCAACGTCTTCGAGGTCGCGCGGCCGTACGCGCGCCGACTGATGATCGAGCGCTACGCACCGAACCGCGTGCTGAAACGCGCGCAGGTGGAGGGCATCGAGCTGGCCCGCATCGCGCGCGACATGCCGCACCAGATCCACGACTTCCTCGAGGAGGCGCGCGACGGCCAGATCGAGGTCGGCTTCGTGCACAAGGGCCTCGACGAGTTCATGCGCAAGCTCGACGTTGCGTTCAACCGGCTCGTGATCGCCCTGGTCACGGTCGGCGGGCTGATCGGCTCGAGCCTGATCGGGATCTTCTCGACCCAGGGGCCGCAGATCGCCGGCGTGAACTTCCTCTCGTTCGTCGGCTTCGTGCTCTCGGCCGTGCTCGGGCTCTGGTTGCTGTGGGGCGTGTTGCGCTCCGGCCGGCTGTAGACATCCCGGCGCACTTCCGCGCGAAAGGACATCTGGCGGGGTGGGGGAGCCGCGGATAGCTTCGTCCCATGTCGCAGGCGCTGCTCCTCGCGGAGGCCGAGCCGGGAACACGGGAGTTCCTGGAGCGGCACCTGGCGAGCGACGGCTTCGCGGTGCTCGGCGCGGAAGCTGGGCGTGAGGCGCTGGAGCTGGTCGAGCGTGAGCGGCCCGACCTCGTGCTCGTCGGCGGTCTTCCTGACGCGCCGGCGCTCGAGGTCTGTCGCGTGCTGCGCGCCGGCGAGCCGGGTCGCACGTGGGACCGCGACGTGCCGCTGATCGTGCTCGGGGCGGCGCGCTCCGACGCGGTCGACCGGGTGCACGCGTTCGAGCGCGGCTGCGACGACTTCGTCCCACGCCCGTTCCACTACGAGGAGCTCGTGGCGCGGATCCACGCCGTTCTGCGGCGCGCGCAACCCGCCGCGCGCGAGCGGCTCGCCGCGGGGCCCGTGGCGGTCGACCGGGCGACGCGGCGTGTGACGGTTTGCGGGTCCGGCGTCGCGCTCGCGGCGAAGGAGTTCGAGCTGCTGGTGAAGCTCGCCGGCGAGCCGACGCGTGTGTTCACGAAGCAGGAGCTGTTGCGCGACGTCTGGGGGTTCCGATCGAGCGCTCGCACTCGCACGCTCGACTCGCACGCCTCGCGGCTGCGCCGCAAGCTCCGCCAGGCTGGCGCGGCCGACTGCGTCCTCAACGTCTGGGGCGTCGGCTACCGGCTGCTCGCCGATTACGAGGAGCTGCGCAGCACCGCCTGACCCGAGCCGTTACCCTCGCGGCATGGAGCAAGAGGTCGTGCGCGTCACCACCACTCCCGGGGAACCCGAGGCCGAATCGCTGTGCCAGCTCCTGCGCCAGAACGGGATCAAGTGCGCGTTCAGGCCAACGGCCGAGCTGGACTCGTCGATCGACAACTTCGGCGGGCTCGGCGGGATCTACGAGATCGTCGTCGCGCCGCCGGATCTCGCCGTCGCGCGCCAGCTCCTGAACGAGGACTGACCTAGACGCCGAGCGTCGGCTCGAGCGCGCCCTCGAGCTCGAGCAGCGTCCGCTTGCGGGCGAGGCCGCCGGCGTAGCCGACGAGGGAGCCGGTCGATCCCACCACGCGATGGCACGGCAGGACGATCGGCACGGGGTTCCGGTTCATGACGGTGCCGACGGCGCGGGCGGCGCGCGGGCGGCCGGCGCGCGTCGCGAGCGTGCCGTATGTCGTCACCTCGCCGTAGGGCACGAGCGCGAGCTGCTCCAGCACCGCGCGTCCGAACTCACGCGCCGGGCCCAGGTCGACGTCGAGCTCGAAGTCGTGCCGCTTGCCCGCGAAGTACTCGTCGAGCTGCCGGCGCACCTGGTCGGTCGGCCGCGGCGAGCGCAGGACGCGCGAGCCGAAGGCGCGGGCGAGACGTTCCGCCTCGGCGGCCGGGTCGGCGTCGTAGTGAATCTCGCAGACGCCGCGCTCGGTGACGGCCACCAGCAGCCGCCCGACGGGGGTGTCGTGCAGCTCGTAGGCGACGTCGAGCAGCCCCTCGGCGGCGGCTGCGTCGCGGAAGCGGCGGTCGAGCTCGGGCGTGACGGTCATGACAGCTCCTTTCGGCGGAGGCGCCGCACGCCGGACGATGTCGCTTGGCGCGCGGCCTCGGAGGAGGAGCCGAGCGCCGCCCCGATGTCCTCGTAGCTCAGGTCGTAGCCGTAGCGGAGGAAGACAGCGGCGCGCTCCTTCTCCGGCAGCTCAGCCGTCAGGCGGCGCAGCTCCTCGTATGGCAATGGCTCGTCGACGGAGGCGAGATCGGGCACCTCCGCCGAGGTGACGCGCGTGCGGCGCAGCACATCGAGGGCCACGTTCTTCGCGATCTGCAGCGCCCAAGCGCGGAGGTGGTGGCCGTGCTCGAGCGTGGGGTAGGCGCGCAGGGCGCGCAGGAAGGTCTCCTGGAACGCGTCGTCGGCCGCGTCGCGACCGAGCATCACCCGCAGTTGCTTGAGCACGGGCCCCTGCTGCTCCTCGTAGAACCGCTCGAACGGGGGGACCGTCACGACTTCCATCATCGCTACAAACGCCGGGGCGCGCGCTCGTGTGAGACGGCGGTGCGATGCTGCCGGGCGATGGCGCGCTCGACCGATCGCCAGGGCCTCGCCGTGCGCCGTCTGGCGCTCGGTCTCGTCGTCGCGGCCGCCGTCCTTGCCGGAGCCTTCGTCGCCGGCGCCGACTGGGCGGTTGCGGTGTCTGCGGCGTGGGGGGCGGCGGCGCTCGTGGTGATCGCGTCGACGTGGTGGCGGATCGGGAGGATGGATCCCGAGCAGACCAGGACCCATGCTCGGGCGGAGGACTTCTCGCGCCCGCTCGCCGACCTGGTCGTCGTCGGCGCGAGCGTCGCCAGCCTGCTCGCGATCGGCTACACGCTCGTCGAGGCCGGCAGGCACCAGGGTGGCGAGAAGGCGCTGCTGATCCTGCTCGCGGTCGTGGTCGTCGCGCTGTCGTGGGCGACGATCCACACGCTCTACACACTCCGCTACGGCGATCTCTACTACGGCGATCCGGTCGGCGGAATCGACTTCAACCAGGACGACGAGCCGGATTACCTCGACTTCGCGTATCTAGCCTTCACCGTCGGAATGACCTTCCAGGTCTCCGACACCAGCCTCAAGACGAAGCCTCTGCGCAGGACCGCGCTGCGGCACGCGCTGCTGTCGTTCCTCTTCGGCGCGGTGATCGTCGCGCTGGCGATCAACTCGGTGGCGTCGCTGCTCCGCTGAGCCGTTGAGCGCCGAGTGGCGCAATGGGGTTGCCAAGTGGGGGATAGTGGTTTAGAGTGGGGCGCAGTGGCAATGCTGCTAGGCGAGTTTGAACACACCATCGATGACAAGAACCGCCTCACGCTTCCGGCCAAGTTTCGCCAAGCGCTTTCCGGCGGCCTCGTCATCACCCGCGGTATGGACGGCTGTCTCTACTGCTATCCCCAAGCGGGCTGGGAGGGGCTGGTCGCGGGCCGCCTCGCCAGCCTCGACCCGCTCAGCAAGGAGGGCCGCATGATGCACCGCCACTTCTTCGCGGGCGCCTCCGAGGCCGAGCCCGACAAGCAGGGCCGCGTCCCGGTGCCGGCGACGCTGGCCAAGGAGGCGGGGATCAAGCGCGAGGTGGTGGTCGCCGGGGTCGGCGACCGGCTCGAGATCTGGGACCGCGCCGCGTGGCGCGCACACGTCAAAGAGTTCGAAGGGAGTGCGGAAGATGTTGCCGAACGTCTTGCGACCCAACGCAACTGATCACGTCCCGGTCCTCGCCGACGAGGTGCGCGAGGCGCTTGCCGTGCAACCGGGCGAGACGGTCGTCGACGCGACCTTTGGTGCCGGCGGCCACGCCGAGCTGCTCGCGGCCGATCTGCGTGGCACCGGCAAGCTGATCGCGATCGACCGTGACCCGGGGGCGCGCTCGTACTTCGAGGGGGTGCGCAAGCGCACCGGCGTCCAGGGCCGCTTCCTGCGTGGCGAGTTCTCCGACGTGCTCGCACAGCTCGCTGGGAACGACGTGCGCGCAGACGCAATCCTCTTCGACCTCGGCGTCTCCTCGATGCAGATCGACCGGCCCGAGCGCGGCTTCTCCTACGCGACCGACGCGCCGCTCGACATGCGCATGGATCCTTCGTCGGAGACCTCCGCCCGCGAGCTCGTGAACGAGGCTGGCGAGCGAGAGCTGACGCAGATCTTCCGCGAGTACGGCGAGGAGCGCTACGCGCGTCAGATCGCGCGGGCGATCGTGCGCCGCCGGCGCGATCAGCCGTTCGAGCGGACTGGAGAGCTCGTCGAGACGATCAAGGCCGCGATCCCGGCGCCGGCGCGGTTCGGCGACGGTCATCCTGCAAAGCGCGTCTTCCAGGCGTTGCGCATCGCCGTCAACGACGAGCTCGGCTCCGTCGATGCAGCGCTCCCCGCGGCGCTCGAGATGCTCCGCCCGGGCGGGCGCCTCGCGGTGATCAGCTTCCATTCGCTCGAAGACCGGATCGTCAAGCGCTTCCTCCGCTCACGCGAGAAGGGCTGCACGTGCCCGCCCGACTTCCCGGTGTGCGTGTTCGGCCACGAGCCGGAGCTGCGGGCGCTGTCACGCCGGCCGGTGAAGCCTTCGCCGCAGGAGCTCGCGGCGAACCCGCGCGCCTCTTCGGCTCGTCTGCGGGCTGCGGTCAAGACCGGAGCGGACGAGTAGTCATGGCCTCCTGGAGCGACGCCGCCCCGGCCCTTCCGTCTCCGCGACCACGCTCGCGGCCGCAGCCGCGCCCGAGGCCGAAGAGCCGCCCGCGCGCTCGCCGCGGCGTGGCCGGCGGCGTCGTGTGGATCGGCGTCGTCGCGGTGCTGCTCGTCGGGGTGGTGGCGATCAACGTCGCGGTCCTGCGCCTGAACGTCCAGCTCGACAAGCTCAACGCCAAGCGCGCGCAATTGCGCGCGGAGAAGCAGGCGCTTGCCTCGCAGCTGTCGATGGCGGCTGCCTCACCGCGCATCCAGCTGCAGGCGCAGACGCGCCTCGGCCTCGTGCCCGCCGACCCGACCGAGACGACGTACGTCCGCATCGGTCAGCGGGCGCGGTGAGCGCGCGAGTCGCCAACCGCCGGATCCGGCTGCTCCTCGCCGTCTTCGTCCTCGCCTTCGGGATCGCGTTCCTGCGCGCCGCCTGGCTGCAGGGCGTGCGCGCCTCCTCGTTCGGCAAGCTCGCCTCGAGCCAGCACAGTTCAGATGTGATCCTGCCGGCCGCGCGCGGAACGATCTACGACCGCGGCGGCGTCGAGCTCGCGATCGGCGAGCAGGCGATGACGATCTACGCCGACCCGCGCCTGGTGCGCGAGCCGCAGGCGGAGGCGGCCGCGATCGCCGAGACGATGAAGCTGGATCCGAACGAGGTGTACCGGGCGCTCGCCGATCGCACGCGCGGCTTCGTCTACGTCGCTCGCAAGGCAAATCCGGCGCTGGCCGCGAAGCTCGCCCGCAAGGGCCTGCCGGGGCTGGGTTTCTACCCAGAGGAGAAGCGCTTCTACCCGCAGTTCAACCTGGCCGCGCAGGTCCTGGGGTTCGCCGGAGTCGACAACCACGGCCTCGCCGGCCTCGAGCTCGGCCTCGAGCCCCAGCTCGGCGGGCGACCCGGGCGAGAACGCGTCGTCAAGGACGCGTCGGGCCAGGCGATCGACACCGTCGTCTCGCAGGTCGAGCGTGATGGCGAGGACGTCTACCTGACGCTCGACCACACGATCCAGGCGAACGCGCAGGCGGTGCTGCAGGCGACCGTGCGGCAGTGGCGCGCGAAGAGCGCGACCGCGATCGTGCTCGACCCGGCAACCGGCGCCGTGCGCGCGATGGCCGTCGCGCCGGGCTTCGACGCGAACAAGTACCCCGCGGTCTGGCGCGTCCTGCAGCGAAATCGCGCCGTCACGGACACGTTCGAGCCGGGCTCGACGTTCAAGCTCGTGACCGTCGCCGGCGTGCTCTCCGAAGGGCTCGTGTCGCCGTCGACCCGCTTCACGCTGCCGTACGAGCTGCAGGTCGCCGACCGGCGGATCCACGACGCCGAGCCGCGCGGCACGGAGACGATGAGCGTCGGGGAGATCCTCTCCAGGTCGTCCAACGTGGGCGCGATCACGCTGGCGCGGAAGCTGACCCAGCACCGGCTCGCCCGGTGGATCTCACGGTTCGGCTTCGGCCGCCGCACCGGCATCGACTTCCCGGGCGAGAGCCCGGGGATCACGCTCCCCGAGGCGCGCTGGTCGGGGTCGTCGATCGGCAACATCCCGATCGGCCAGGGCATCGCGGTGACCCCGATCCAGATGGCGTCGGCGTACGCGGCGATCGCCAACCGTGGCGTCTGGGTCCAGCCGCACCTCGTCGACCACGTCGGCGACGGCGACACGCCGCGGCTCCAGCGGCGCCGCGTCGTCACGCGCTGGGTCGCATCACAGCTGGTCGGGATGCTGAAGAACGTCGTCGACGAGGGCACGGGCGCACTCGCCCGCGTTCCCGGCTACCAGGTGGCCGGCAAGACGGGCACCGCCTCCAAGGTGGACGCTCGCGGCGGTTACTCCGACTCGCGGTACGTCGCCTCGTTCGTCGGCGTCGTGCCGGCGTCGCGGCCGCGGCTCGTGATCCTCGTCTCGGTGGACGAGCCTCGGGGCGCGATCTGGGGCGGCACGGTCGCCGCGCCGGCCTTCGCGCAGATCGCGAAGTTCGACCTGCAGTACCTCGACGGCGGCATCCAGCCGGACGCGCCCGAGACCGCGGCCTCGACCCCCTAGCGCCCCGTAGTTCGGTTCGCCCAGCCTCCTCCCCAAGGCGATCGTAACGAGGATGGGCGCACGTGTCTGTGGCCTAGTGTGACGAAAGTGCTGCAAATGGGGCGTTCTCACCCCGGCAACCCGACCGGTTCCGGCTGGGTCCCGCGGTAGACTCGCGCCGCGGTGGACATCGAGCCCGTCATCGCTGCGCTCGCACCGGTCGACGTCCTGCGACGCGCTCCGGTGGAGATCGCGGACCTCGCCTACGACGCCCGCTCGGCGACGCCCGGCAGCCTCTTCTTCTGCGTCCCCGGCTCGCGCGCGGACGGCCACGAGTTCGCGGCGGAGGCGGTCGCGAACGGCGCAGTTGCGCTCGTGGTCGAGCGCGCGCTGGAGCTCGACGTGCCGCAGCTGGTCGTCTCCGATGCCCGGCGGGCGATGGGCATCGCGGCCGACGAGTTCTTCGGGCGGCCGACGGAGCACCTGGACGTCGCGGGCGTGACGGGCACCAATGGCAAGACGACCACGGCCTTCCTGCTTTACTCGATTCTCGCCGCCGGCGGACGCAGGCCCGGGCTGCTCGGCACGATCGAGAGCCGCGTCGGTGGTGAGCGCCGGCCGGCGATCCGGACGACGCCGGAGGCGATCGACCTCCAGCGCACCTTCCACGAGATGGTCGAGGCCGGCGACCGCAGCGCGGCGGTCGAGGCAACCTCGCACGGGTCGGAGCTGGGGCGGCTCGACCGAGTTCGTTTCTCGGCGCTCGTCTTCACGAACCTGACGCAGGACCACCTCGACTTCCACGGCACGATCGAGCGGTACTTCGACGCCAAGCGCCGGCTCTTCACGGAGGCGCGGCCGCCGGCGGCCGTGAATGTCGGCGACCCCTATGGGCGCAAGCTGGCCGACGAACTTCGCGGCGGGCAGTTGCTCACGTTCGGACTGGCGGGCGACGCGGACGTTCGCGCGGACGACCTCGACCTCGGCGCGCGCGGCGCCCGCTTCCGTGCGGACGGTCTCGCGCTCGAGACGCGGCTGCGCGGGCGGTTCAACGTCGAGAACGTGCTCGGCGCCGTCGCCGCGGCGCGGCTGCTGGAGATCCCGGACGAGGCGATCAGGCGCGGCGTCAAGGAGCTGCGCGGTGTCCCGGGACGGTTCGAGGCCGTGGACGAGGGCCAACCGTTCGCCGTGCTCGTGGACTACGCGCACACGCCCGACTCGCTCGAGAACGTGCTGCGCACGGCGCGCGACCTGGCGCAGAGCCGCGTGATCTGCGTCTTCGGCTGCGGCGGCGACCGCGACCGCGGGAAGCGCCCGGTGATGGGCCGGATCGCAACGGAGCTCGCCGACGTGGCGATCGTGACCTCGGACAACCCGCGCAGCGAGGACCCGGAGGCGATCATCGCCGAGATCGTCGAAGGCACGGCCGGAGCGGAGGTCGAGCCCGACCGCCGTGAGGCGATCGCGCGTGCGGTCGAGTCCGCGCAGGAGGGCGACGTGGTCGTGATCGCGGGCAAGGGCCACGAGCAGGGCCAGCAGTTCGCCGACCGCACCGTCCCGTTCGACGACCGCGAGGTCGCGCGCGAGGCGCTGCGCCGGCTCGGGGCGGCCGCGTGATTCCGCTGCGGGTGGACGAGCTGCCTGCGCTCGGCGAGCTCGACGCGCGCGCGGACGAGATCACCGGCGTGCAGGTCGACTCGCGGCGCGTCCAGCCGGGCGATCTCTTCGTCGCCGTCGGCCTCGCCCGGCCGGGCGACGTCGTCGTCATCGCCGGCAAGGGCCACGAGCAGGGGCAGGAGCTGGCCGACCTGACGATCCCGTTCGACG
>Ga0136846_1227082_pt1 | contig 20252 bp, 19 predicted proteins | sample HopSoiMetagenom2_FD_96841 | JGI IMG/M metagenome (GOLD analysis project Ga0136846, IMG submission 96841) | Grasslands soil microbial communities from Hopland, California, USA - 2 Assembly 2016 (version 4) | ecosystem: Environmental > Terrestrial > Soil > Grasslands | place: USA: Hopland...
AACGGCAGGATAATTGCCATAAGGCGGTTCCGTTCCATATCCTTACATTTGAAGCACCATGAGATAACCAAACTATAATTATTCCATAGCAAAAGACTGTTGAACCAACTATGTCAAACATTTTAATTATCGACGACGAAAAAGCTATCCGTAAAACCCTCAGCGAGATTCTTTCTTACGAAGGTTATAAGATCGAAGAAGCCGGCGATGGGGAAGAAGGGTTGAAAAAATTTAAAGAGAAGGCGTATGATGTGGTGCTGTGTGATATAAAAATGCCCAAGCTGGATGGGATTGAATTCCTGGACAAAGCCCGGGAAGCCAATCCCGATGTACCGGTGATCATGATCAGCGGCCACGGTACTATTGAAACAGCCGTAGAAGCGGTTAAAAAAGGCGCTTATGATTATATTTCCAAACCACCCGATCTCAACCGCCTGTTGATAACCATTCGCAATGCCATGGATAAAAACAACCTGGTTACCGAAACCAAGGTGTTAAAACGTAAGGTGAGCAAGGTGGAAGAAATGATCGGTGAGTCGGCGCCCATTATAAAGATCAAGGAAACCATCGATAAAGTAGCGCCCACTGATGCGCGTATCCTGGTAACTGGTGAAAATGGGGTAGGTAAAGAACTGGTGGCCCGCTGGGTGCACGAAAAAAGCAATCGCGCTACCGGTCCGTTGGTGGAAGTGAACTGCGCGGCCATTCCCAGTGAACTGATAGAAAGCGAACTGTTCGGCCATGAAAAAGGTTCGTTTACTTCTGCCGTAAAACAACGCATCGGTAAGTTTGAGCAGGCCACTGGTGGTACGTTGTTCCTCGATGAAATTGGTGATATGAGCCTCTCTGCGCAAGCCAAAGTATTGCGCGCCCTGCAGGAAGGAAAGATCACCCGCGTAGGGGGCGATAAAGACATCAGTGTGGATGTTCGCGTAATTGCGGCTACCAACAAAGACCTGTTAAAAGAAGTGGATGATAAGAATTTCCGCCTCGACTTATACCATCGCCTGAGTGTGATCATTATTCACGTGCCATCCCTGAACGATCGCCGCGAAGACATTCCTTTGCTGGTTGATAAGTTCCTGGCCGATATCTGTGCTGATTATGGTATTCCCAAGAAAGGCATTGACAAAGACGCACTGGATGCGCTGAAACAACATAACTGGACGGGTAACATTCGCGAATTGCGTAACGTAGTAGAACGGTTGATCATCTTATCGGGTAAAACCATTATCCCCGATGATGTACATGCGTATGTAGTTCCTAAAAGATAATTGGTGAATGGTCAATGGTGAATGGTCAATAGCTCGCGATTGAGCAAACTTCGAATTAATAGTAAGTTTAAAATTGCGGGAGCCCATTCACCATTGACGATTGACCATTCAAGATTGACGTAGTTCCTTCTTTAAGAAAGGCCCGCTTTTCCTCTACAGTCTTCAACAACCGCACATTCTTCAGATCGCAACTACACTGGCAGGCATCCAGGCCTGAAAAAACAATTTCTTTATCGGGGAACATGTTTGAGAACGATTTGAGGTACTCGTGCATGTCGCATTTATTCAGGTTGGGAATAACAAGGAAATACAATTGTGTTACCGGCTGCAGCGAACAGATGGTTTCTAACATGGTCAACGGCACATTCTTCCCCATATACAAGGTAGGCACGCCTTCTTTCTTCAGCATGTAATGCATAAACAGCAATGGCAGCTCTATACATTCGCCTCCCGGCATATCGTGGTGCTCGCCGGCAGGGGTGAACAACAATACGCGCCGGCCGCCATGGTAGGGTGGTTTTTCCAGCCCATCGATGGCTACCATCGTCTTTTTAATGATGAGGGAACGCGCAAAATGCGCATGCGCCTGCATTATCTGGCCGGTGAGCCACAACACCCCGATCTTTTTCTGAAAGGGGAACAGCACATTGATCATGCTTTTTTCAAAGCCGGCATGGAGGATCAGGTTATGCAATATTTTATCGAACCGGGGTTGATCCAGGTCGATGGAGGCTTCTGTTAATTGATTGATAAAAATTTCGTAGTTATCTGTATCGGGCTTTGCATCCAACGCCAGTTTGGCCATTTCTTCGGGCGAACAGCAGGCAATTTGGGAAATTTTATGTCCCTGGTTATACAGGTACGCAATACGTAACAGGTGTTTAAGGTCCTCACAATCATAGAAACGATGCTTGCTTTCCCTGCGTTTGGGGCAGAAAAGGTTGTAGCGTTGTTCCCAGATACGCAAGGTGTGCGCTTTGATGCCTGTTAAGTTTTCAATATCCCGGATGGAAAAGAGATTCATATTAATGTAACAAAAGGTAAGATATTACAACTAATGCAACTGATGAAATACTGATCGTCATAAATAGCGCCCATACGTACAAGGATAAACACTTTTTTTGGCAAATAGTTCGTTATTGGCCTGTTTCTGTGAGAATTAATATGGTATTTTTGCCCGGATTTTTTAATAAATTGCCCCATAATGAGTGTACACGACCTGTTCGTAATAGTATTAATATCCTTACTTATCGTAGAATTGCCAGCCTTTGGGTTAGCAAAATTGTTCGAAAAAGCTGGAATTGAGTCCTGGAAAGCCTGGGTGCCCTTTTACAATATCTGGGAGATCATGAAAAAGACCAGTTTGAAAAGGCACTGGTTCTACTGGCAGTTTATTCCTGTAGCTGGCTGGTTTATAAGTATTTGGTTACTGGTTGAATTTGTAAAACTGTTCGGCCGGTTCAGTTTCTTCGATCATCTGGGGGCCGCTTTGTTGTCGGTTGTATATTTCCCCTATATCGGTTACGACAAAAAGGTGAAATTCCTGGGCACCGATGCTGTAAAGAACCATAAAAAGACTGTTGTACGGGAATGGATCGATGCAGGCGTGTTTGCCGTGGTGGCTGCTACCCTCATCCGCGTATTTGTGTTTGAAGCCTATACCATCCCCACCGGTTCAATGGAAAAGACCCTGCTGGTAAACGACTTCCTGTTCGTTAGCAAGCTTAGCTATGGTCCGCGTATTCCCAATACGCCGCTGGCCATACCATTTGTTCACCACACCATGCCCATTACCAACTCGAAATCATATACCGAGATCATTCATTTGCCTTATACCCGCTGGTTCGCCAGTCCGGTTAAGCGCAATGATGTAGTGGTTTTTAACTTTCCTGCAGGGGATACCCTGACCAAGGAACTGGATTCCCAGGATCCTTACTACGACATTCTGCAAACCGAAGAAATGCGGCAATACCAGCAGTTAAAAGGGCAAATTGCCAACGAAGCGGAATTGCAGGCAGTGAGCAAACAAAAAGCGCGGGAAATAGTGTGGAGTGATTATACCATCATGACCCGCCCGGTTGATAAACGCGAGAATTACATTAAACGCTGCGTGGCCATCGCTGGTGATACCATTCAGATCGTAGACGGCCTGTTGTATGTGAACGGCAAGAAGGCTTACGTTTCACCCACCTCGGCTACCGATTACATGGTTACCACCGCCAACAACAAGATCCTGAACGATGATGAATTGCGGGATGCCGGTATCCGGTTAAATACCGATGAAAGAAATCCTGATTTCATTCCATACGGCGCTAATAGTTACATGATTAACCTGACCGAGTCGGAAGCGGAGATCCTGAAAAAGTTCCCCGGGGTAACTGTAACCCGTAAGCTGGAAAATGTAGGCGACCCCCGCATCTTCCCACGCGATACCGCACTGGTGCTGTGGAGTGTGGATGAGTTCGGTCCCCTGTGGATCCCTAAAAAAGGGGTTACCATTCAGCTGAATGCAAAAAATATTGCGTGCTATAAACGCGCCATCCGGGTGTATGAAAACAATACCTGGGAAGAACGCGATGGTAAGATCTTTATCAACGGGCAGGAAACTACTACCTATACCTTTAAAATGAACTACTACTGGATGATGGGCGACAACCGCCACCGTTCGCAGGACAGCCGCTTTTGGGGCTTTGTTCCTGAAGACCACGTAGTAGGTGAAGCCTGGTTGATCTGGATGAGCTGGGATAAAGGTATCCGGTGGAACCGGATGTTCAGATCAATACATTAAAAGACATAATTTTAGTATCTTTAGTAATCCTTCCCCGTTGCGGGAAGGATTTTTTGTCTGGTAAATTCAGGATTATGAAAAAAGATGAATTTAAGTTTTCATTTGATGTGTATGATTCTATAGAGGAGTTAACGGAAGAAGATGCGTGGTTGCTCAATGAAGCAAGAGAAGTAACAGAGCACGCATATGCACCCTATTCTCATTTTCAGGTGGGGGCGGTAGCCAAGCTGGCCAATGGAGAAATTGTAGCAGGCAGCAACCAGGAGAATGCCTCGTTCCCGGTGGGTTTGTGTGCCGAGCGGGTATTGCTGGCCTCCGCCTCGTCCCTGTATCCCAAAGTGGCTATTGAATCGATGGCCATCAGCTATCAAACCGGGAATGGCGATAGCGATCATCCCATTTCACCCTGTGGTATTTGCCGGCAATCATTGCAGGAATTTGAATCCCGGGTGAACCATCCCATCCGGCTCATACTTGGTGGTATGGAAGGAAAAGTATATGTGATCCCCAAGGCCAGTATTTTATTGCCATTGGCTTTTACGAGTGAACAATTGAAAGGGGAATGGTAATTAAGTAACACATGACTGAGCAGCATTTAAACGTCCTGAAACAATTAACCAGCCATTTCGGCGCCACGCCTACTTTGTTGTGGGATCCCAATGAAGAAGACCCACAGGTTGGCTGTGCTTATTTTCCGGCAGAAAAAACAGGCCGTCCCTGGGGAACCCTGTGCTCTTTTGGAATGAGCCTTACGCCCATGGAGCTCGATGACCACGCAGAAGATACCGATACCAAACGCGCAGAGATCATTGCTTACGTTAATGAAGCCGAAACTGAGCTGGATGATATCGCCAATTGGGTGCGCTGGGCGGGCGCCTTTCCATTTTTGCAGGAACCGCAATCCTTTCTGGGTTGGGGACATACCATTCATATGGACCATGTGTTCGACAATTCTGAGTTAACTACGCTGCTTACATTATCCTCCATAGTAACTGCCGATAATGAACCCGCCTTTCAGGTAGAAGGCGATGATGTTGGTTTTATCTGGCTTACTTTTCTTACCGATGCAGAATATGCTTTGAAGAAAGAAAAAGGCGTGAATGCCATCCTCGATCTTTTTGGCGAACACGAACACCCGGTTACGCTTGATCGTACCCGTAAAAGTTACGTGTAAACTACTCCTTAGATCTCCAGTTCCAGATCAGCCGCGGCATAACCGGTACAGGTAAGCACCAGACCGGCCTGTAAGTCTTTATCGGTAAGCACTTCATTGTTGCTCATAGTTACCGATCCTTTACGGCAATGCACCGCACAGGTAGCGCAGCGACCCGTATTGCAACTATAGGGCAGGGCGATGCCTTGTTTTTGAGCAGCCTGTAAAATGGTATCGGGCCAGGCGGAGGTGAAATGATGCGTTTGATGCGCGTAATGCAACACTACGTTGAATGCGGTGGAAGGCATGGTAAAGGCGGGTTTGCGAATGGGTTCTATCACAAAATGTTCCTTGCGCAACTGATCTTCAGCAAAACCAAGTACCCGTAACGTGAACTGCACCATGCGCATAAATGGTTCGGGACCGCAGGTGTAGAATAAAGAAGACTTGTCCGCCGAAGCCTCGGCGTAGGCAGCAGAAACCGTTACTATTTTTTCCAACAACCAATTATTAAGCCTTGCGGGTTTGGTGTCGGCATCAATGGGATTGCTCAGCAGATCGATACGCGTAAACCGTTGTGGATACTGCATGGCCAGTTGCTGCAGCAGTTGCTGATAAATGATATTCCGCTCATCGTGGTTTTGATACAACAGCGTGATATGACTCTCCGGCTCCTGAAAAAGTACTTTCTTTATCAGGGCCAGCATAGGTACTATACCACTGCCGGCGGCAATAAACCAGAGCGGCCGTTTTTGCGCAGGATCAGTTTCAATAATAAACCTGCCTGCCGGCGGCAAACTGTTTACAAGCGTGCCTGGCTGCCAGGTGCGCAATATATGGCGCGAGACCTCACCATTCTCTTTCTTTTTTACTGTTATGGCTATGTGCTTATCGATGCCCTGCGTGGTGCAGATAGAGTAGGAGCGGCGGATCTGATGCCCCCAATGACTAAACAAAAAAGTCAGGGATTGGCCGGCATCCCAGGTAACCGGTTTTCCATTCGCTTCTTCCAGAACATACGTTTTTGCATCAGGCGTTTCGGGGATCACCTGAATCACTTTCCACTGCAATATTTCCATTAGTTACAGGTTGTTGAGATTGACCACTATGCGGCCCATGATTTTCCCCTGCAAAATACTATCGATATAGGTAGCATTCAACTCATCCAGTGTAACTTCTTTAGCAATGACAGATAATTTATCTTTTATGTTCCACTCGGTATTCAGCTTTTCCCAAATGGTGAGGCGAACGGCCATGGGGGTTTCGGCTGAACCGATACCCAGCAAATTAACCCCGTTCAAAATGAACGGATACACGGTAGCATCGAGTTTGGGCGATGAAACCAGTCCGGTGCTTACCACACAGCCCTCCGGTTGGCAGGCCTTTAATAAAGTGACCAGGGTATCGCCGCCAACGGTATCGATGGCGCCCGCCCATTTGGGTTTTAAGAGTGCTTTATTGGCAAAATCAGTTACAAACGATCTATCCTCTACCCGGGCTGCACCCAGGTGTTGTAAATATTCAAGCGCGTTTGATTTGCCACTTACGGCAATCACTTCGTACCCCGCTTTTGATAAAATAGAAACCCCCATACTGCCTACGCCACCGGTTGACCCCGTTACCACAATAGGCCCCATAGCAGGGGTCATTTTCATCAATTCCATTTTATACAAAGCACAGGCGGCGGTAAAACCAGCCGTGCCAATGATCATACATTCTTTTAATGAAAGATTCTGCGGTTTTTTAACAACCCAGCTCGCCGGCACCCTAATAAACTGGCCGTACCCGCCACAGGTGTTCATGCCCAGGTCGTTGCCGGTAACCACTACTTCATCGCCTACCGCAAATTGTTCGTTGCGGCTGATCTCTACAGTTCCGGCCGCATCGATACCGGGAGTATGCGGATATTTTGTGGTAATGCCTTTATTACCCGTTGCCGAAAGCGCATCTTTATAATTCAGGGAAGAATAATGAACCTTGATCACCAGTTCACCCGCCGGCAGATCATCAATTAACCGGTCAACGATCGTCCGCTCAAAAGTTCCTTTGTCGGTTTCTGTTACCCAAAGCGCTTTAAATGGCATATACTATAATCGTTCTTTATAAAGTGAATAATTTTCATCGTCAAAACATACAAAAAGTATTTCCTTCAGCCTTTTATCGGTAGCTATAAACTGTTGAACTGTGATAATGGCAATATCGGCTGCTTCCGGTTTGGGAAAACGGTAAATGCCGGTACTGATATTCGGAAAGGCAATGGTTGTTACCCCATTTTCAGCCGCGAGCTGTAAGGAGTGGCGGTAACAATTGGCCAGCAGGTTGGGTTCCCCGTTATGACCGCCATTCCACACGGGGCCCACTGTGTGAATTACATATTTAGCCGGTAACCGGCCTGCCGTTGTGATAACAGCTTCACCCACTTCACAGCCACCCTGTTTGGCCCGTATTTTCTGGCATTCCTCCAGTATGGCTGGTCCGCCGGCACGGTGAATGGCGCCATCCACGCCACCCCCACCCAATAGGGATGTATTGGCCGCGTTCACGATTGCGTCGACTTCTACCTTCGTTATATCTCCTTGTATAAGCCTGATCATAAAATATCGTATTGCAAAAACAGCACCGTGGTACCCCATCCCCATAATCCCTATATTCCATAAATCCCAGTCAAAACAAGGTCTGAACCCCATGGGCTATTTTATTCTCGTGCTGTAATAACCATTTTTTGCGGGGTAATCCGCCTGCATAGCCCACCAGCGTATTGTTGGAACCGATAACCCGGTGGCAGGGCACAATAATAGCCACATTGTTTTTGCCATTGGCAGCGGCTGCAGCCCTGATCACTTTGGGATCGCCCAGGCGGTGCGACAGCTCCAGGTAGCTGATGGTTCTTCCATAAGGGATGTTCATCAGTTCGGTCCACACCTTTTTTTGAAAAGGCGTGCCTTCCTGCGAGATGGGCAATTCAAAAAAGCGGCGTTGGCCATGAAAATATTCAATCAATTGTTCAACCGCCTGGATGGCCATAGGCGGCAGGTCCTTGTCATCGGTAGCAGGGGATATTTTTTCGGGTTCATCAATAAATAATACTTCGCTTATGAAATGTTCCGTGCCTGCTATCTGCAGCAAGCCAACGGGCGACTGGTAATATGTAATGAATGAACTTATATGAACAATTTATTAAATGATCAACCAATTTTCCATCCGTTTTCAACGGGGCGATCGGGTGTTAGTAAAACTACCTCTTTTTTATCAGTGTAAACGCCCAGCACCAGGCATTCGCTGAAAAAATTAGCAATCTGCTTGGGTGGAAAGTTCATAACGCCAATCACCTGTTTGCCAACCAACGCTTCTTTTTCGTATAAATGCGTTACCTGGGCCGATGATCTTTTAATACCCAGCTCACCAAAATCGATGGTAATTTGATAAGCCGGATTTTTAGCTTTTGGAAAATCATTAACTTCCATGATTGTTCCGGCCCGGATCTCTATTTTTGCGAAGTCATCCCAGGAGATAGTACTCATAGCTCTTAATTTTTTCAAAAATAAATCACAATTACATGAAACGTACAGCTACTGCCGTTTGGAACGGCTCAGGAAAAGAAGGATCTGGAAATTTAACTACGCAAAGCACTACATTAAACAAAACGCAGTATTCGTACAAATCAAGATTTGAGGAAGGGGTAGGGACCAATCCCGAAGAGTTGATCGCAGCTGCGCATTCAGGTTGTTTCGCCATGAAATTGAGTTTCGTATTAGGCGGCGCCGGTTTCACTGCCGATTCTCTGGAAGTAACTTCTACCGTTGCCCTGGAAGACGGAGCCATCACCAGCTCTCACCTGGTATTGAAAGCCAGCATTCCTGGCATCAGTGCAGAAAAGTTCAAAGAATGTGCTGATGATGCAAAGGCTAATTGCCCTGTGAGCAAAGTATTGAATTGCGCCATCACATTAGATGCTTCTTTAGTTTAATATCGTGAATGGTCAATGGTGAATGGCGAATGGTGAATGGCGAATGGTGAATGGACTCCCGCAATTTTGAACTTACTATTAATTCGAAATTTTCTCAATCGCGAGCTTATTGACCATTCACCATTCACCATTGACGTTTTTCGAACGATAAACCTTTTCTGCTATATGAATGCCCTCAAAAAAGTTAGCAGCCGGCGTAATTTTATAAGAAATACTTCCTTAGCTGCCGGTAGTTTCTTCATTGTACCACGCCATGTATTGGGTCGTGGTTTTATTGCTCCCAGCGACAAACTCAATATTGCCGGCATTGGCGCCGGTGGTAAAGCCGAAGTGAACTTACCTTTTGCCTGGAATAATGGCGCAGAGAACATCGTAGCCCTTTGCGATGTAGACGACCGCATGGCAGTTAACGCCCGCAAAAGATGGCCCAATGCGCCGTATTACCGCGATTTCCGGGAGATGCTGGAGAAAGAGAATAAGAACATAGACGCGGTGATTGTTACCACGCCCGATCATATGCACGCTGTACAGGCTATGGCCGCCATGCAGCTGGGCAAACACGTATATGTAGAAAAACCGTTGACCCACGATATTTACGAAGCCCGCACGCTTACAAAGGCGGCCCAGCAATACAAAGTAGTTACCCAAATGGGCAACCAGGGCAGCAGTGGCGACGATACCCGCAACGTAGAGACCTGGATCCAGGCGGGCGTAATTGGCGATGTGCACACCGTACACGTTTGGACGAACCGCCCCGTATGGCCGCAGGGCATCCCTACACCCACAGGCACCTTCGAGGTTCCCAAAGAAGTAGATTGGGACCTTTGGCTGGGCACGGCGCCGCACCGGGATTTTAATCCGGCTTATTTACCGGCCACCTGGCGCGGCTGGGTCGATTTTGGCTCCGGCTCCCTCGGCGATATGGGCTGTCACTTTATCGATGTGCCATTCCGGGCGCTGAAATTGGGCTACCCCGTATCGGTAGAATGCAGTGTAGGCTCCGTGTACACCGGCTTTTTTAAAGAAGTGTTTTATACAGATAGTTATCCGCCTTCCTCCAAAATACACATCCAGTTCCCGCAAAGAGGCAGTCTGCCCCCGGTTGAAATGATCTGGTACGATGGCGGTATTAAGCCCGGCCGCCCGGCTGAATTATTACCAGATGAACCATTTGCCGAATGGGATGGGGGTATCCTGTTTGAAGGAACAAAGGGTAAACTAATGGCCGGTTTGTTTGGCCGCAATGCCACCTTGTTACCTACCGCAAAGATGAAAGAGGCCAAACTGCCTAAATCAAAATTCCCCTTTGTTGAAAGAGGCTCTGAAGGCCACCAGACGCAATGGGTACAAGCCTGCAAAAAAGGGTATGGCACTTACACCAGTTCCTCCTTCGATGTTGCCGGTCCATTAACGGAAACCGTCATCATGGGCAACCTGGCTATCAGAAGTTATAATATCAAAGATGGTAACAATTTCCCCGGTCGTAAAAAGCTGCTGTGGGATGGGGCTAATATGCGGATCACGAATTTTGAGGCGGCTAACGCATTTGTGAAGCGGGAGTATAGAAATGGGTTTAAGTTATAAGTTCAAAGTTTGTTAGTTTATTAGTTTGTTAGTTCTGGGTATATAGAAACTATCCGCTACTGTATAATTTCACCCCATTTCTATATAGAAACCATAGGCTACTATATATTATTGCCTCATTTCTATATAGAAACTATACCCCACCGTATATTTTCACCCTATTTTTGTACAGAAATGATACGCTACTGTATAATTTCACCCCATTAATATATAGAAACCATGGGCTACTATATATTATGATACCATTTCTATATAGAAACGATACTCCACTATATATTTTCACCCCATTTCTATATATAAACGATACCAAATTATACAAAAACATAGTGTTTCTATATAGAAAAAAGTTGCTCTGGATTGAAGATCAACCTCTATCAACCATATCAACTTTATCAACCGCCCCTGGATAGCAAAGTGCTGAAAGTTTTTAGCTGCTACTTGAGAAAGTGTATAATCAATTTGCATAAAGTTAATTTATAAACCATCCTATTTGCAGCAATTTGCAAGGCCGTTTATTACACTCAATGGCAATGAGTATATCAATAAAAAAGTAGTGCTGGACTTGCAACACTTTTCAACGCCTGTTCGTCTTCCCTTTATGTAATATTAATTTGCTAAATCGGTTTAAATCTATACATTCAGCATCTAAAACACAATGCTTATCAGTATGAAGAAGAACAAAAAAACTAACCAGTCGTCACGGCGGGACTTCCTGAAAAACACTTCTCTGGCTGCGGCCGGATTCTTCATTGTTCCGCGGCATGTACTGGGCAAAGGATACGTTGCGCCCAGTGATAAATTAAATATTGCCGGTATTGGTGCTGGTGGAAAAGGCGCCAGCGATCTGGCCGAATTTGCCAAAAGCCCCAAAGTAAATATTGTGGCGTTGGTGGATGTTGACGATCGCCAGGCGGTGAAATCACGCCAAAATTTTCCCAATGCGAAATACTACAAGGATTTTCGCGAAATGCTCGATAAAGAGAAGAATAACATCGACGCCTGTTCTGTTTCAACCCCTGATAACTGCCATGCTGTAGCAGCCTTATCGGCTATGCAGCTGGGTAAGCATGTGTACGTTCAAAAACCATTGACCCACGATATTTATGAAGCCCGCATTCTTACCGAAGCGGCTAAACGCTATAAAGTAGTGACCCAAATGGGCAACCAGGGTGGCTCAGGCGATGGCGTTCGTAAAATGAAAGAAATGGTGGATGCCGGCCTGGTAGGTGAAGTGCACACTGTGCATTGCTGGACGAACCGTCCCGTTTGGCCACAAGGCATTCCTACGCCAACCGGTAATTTTGATATTCCCAAAGAGCTTGACTGGGACCTGTGGCTCGGACCTGCAAAAAAGATTGATTATAACCCGGCTTATCTGCCTTTTAACTGGCGTGGCTGGTGGGCTTTTGGTACCGGCGCCCTGGGCGATATGGCCTGTCATATCATGGACCCCGTGTTCCGTATTCTGCCTATCGATTATCCTTCTTCAGTAGAGTGCAGCGTGGCTACCATTTATAAAGAAATGTGGAATGATAGCATGAACCCCGATGGCTGTCCGCCTTCCTCTATCATGCACCTGACCTATCCTAAAAAGAATGGAAAAGGAAATATTAAAGTGTCCTGGCACGATGGTGGTTTAACTCCTGAGCGTCCAGATGAACTGTTGCCTGAAGAACCAATGGGTAACTGGGATGGTGGTGTTATTATGGAAGGCACCAAAGGAAAGATCATGTGCGATTGTTATGGCGCCAATCCACGTTTACTGCCTACACACCTGATGCAGGAAAAGAAAATGCCTGCTGAAAGGATCAAGCGGGTTCCTGAAGGCCACTATATTCAATGGGTAAACGCATGTATCGATGGATATGGCAAAGGCGAAACCAGTTCTCCATTTGATTATGCGGGTCCGTTTACAGAAAGTATTCTGATGGGTAACCTGGCCATCCGCAGCTTTATGATGAAAGACGCGGGTGCAAAAGGCGACAACAAATATCCCGGCAGAAAACGCCTGTTATGGGATGCAAAAAATATGAAGATCACCAACTTCGATGAAGCCAACCAGTTTGTGAAGAGAGAGTACAGAGAGGGCTGGAAGTTAGTTTTATAAGTTGAAAGTTGAAAGTTCAAAGTTTAAAGTAATTAGCAGTAACTAAAAACTTTAAACTTTGAACTTAAAACTGAAAAACTATTATTCGTTTTCGGTATCAGTAGTATCTGTAATGTCAGGTTTCTCCTCTATAGTAATCAACTCCGCCAGCATCAACAATTCTTTTTGCTTATAGCTGTTCTTTTCATCAGTAAAACATTTGCTGAACTCTTCCATCAGGAACTGGATCACCCGTTTATTGGAAAGCTGTTTGAAGTAGGTGGCAGCCGGCGCCACGTTTATGCGCTTGAAATAATTCTCTACATCTTTATGCGTGAATACCTGTCCGCTCATGGGATCAATAAAGAACTCTGTTTTATACAGTGGGTTCTCCACGTGACGGGTAAAGTCGTAATCTGTTTTAAAATAACCTAACACAAACTGGTGCGGTATATTGATGGCACGAACCGGCACATCGAGCAATTCGCACAATATGAGGTACAGGATGCCGTTGGCAATGGTATTGCCGCGTTTTGCTTCCAGTTGTTTATTGATCAGGAACTCTTCGGGATTCTGATAGCCGATCTCTGCGCCACGTAAATTGAAATAATTATACAAAATGCTGGTCACCACATTTACCTGCTCCAGCGGAGTGAGGTAGCTGTTGAGTTCGAGCCAGATGTTGCGACGTAGTTTTTCAACTTCCTGGTAAACCTGTGCGGTAGCCAGGTCGGGGTATTGAAAGCGGGCAACAATGAGTACCCCGGTGAGAAGGTCCTGGTGAGAATTGTTATTCCATTGTGTCAGTTCTTCCGTGAGATCGCGGTAATGCAGCCGGTGTATCAACATTTCAATACGCTCCTGCACTTCTTCACTTACTGTGTTCTCCCATAGGTTTTCGAGATTGGGGATGATCCCTTTCCCGTAATCGATTATGCGCGTTGATACCAAATTGAAGACTTCTTCATCCGGATCATCAATCAAATGGAACAGTGCCGATATTTCTTTGTTTTCTTCCATCTTTTTGTAATTCTGATTCGGCAATTTTATATAGCCCTAAGCCTCATAAATAATTGAAAATAAATCACAATCCGACGTCAATTTCGGAATCTTACAAAAGATATCAATAAAATTCTTTTCCACAAAGTTTCTTCACTTTGTGGGGAACTCTGAACTCAATGGTAAATACTGGTTAAATAAACGTTCCAGCTCCTGTTTTTCCTGGGTGGTAGCTACCACCCGCCGCGGTATAACAATGGCATGATAGGAGTTTGTATACAAATAGTAACAAGCTGGGGTTTCTGCTTTTTTAACGATCGCTTCCCAGGTATACTTGCTTTCTGAGGCATTGTCTTTATCAATGATACCGGTATCGGTCAACACCACTTCGGCTTCTTCCAGTACATGCTGGTTTTCGGGTTTGCTAAGAATATTTCTTACCCTGCGTAAGATGGATCGTTTAATGAGATAGGGGACCATTAAAAAATAAACAGTGGCAATAACGCCAAATATTATAAGATCGATAAAGATCTGTTCAGAACGGCGGCTGAAGATGTACAGTCCGGCCACGGCAGCATACAGGATAAAGACCCGCAGGTAATACCACACCCGGTAATTCTTTTTATCGGGCGCCGCCCACGCCGTGTAATAATTGTAATCGAAATATTCTTCTTCTGTAAGGTGGTATTTCATGTTAAGCATTGTAAAATCAATTGGCAATAGACAATTGACAATTGGCAAGGGATGCCTAATGCTGAATTGTGCCTATTGTTAGATAGTAAGCTTTGCCAATTGCTTATTGCCAATTGTCTATTGGTTATTTTGATTTCTTTTTTGGTGCTGCCTTTTTTGTGGCGTCTTTTTTAGGCGCCGCTTTTTTACCGGGCGCTTTTTTAGCAGCAGCTTTTTTGGCAAATGCATTAGGTACCTGTGCCACGATCATTTTCTTTACATCATCCAATGGCACGGTGCCCAGTTCTTCAGCCGTGTATTTAGTGTCGTCTGCTTTTCTTCCCACCTTCAAGATCTTCTTGCCAAACTTTAAAACCGGACCCCAACGTGCATTTTCAATCGAGATCTTTTCATCGGGCCAGTTCTGGATATACCGGTTCTCTTCTTTTTTGATCTTGGCTTCAATGAGCTCGTCTATGTCTGACTGGCTCAGTGCTTCAAAATTGTAACGACGGGGTACGTTGATGTACATGTCATTCCATTTGATGAACGGACCAAAACGGCCGGTGCCTTTTGTTACCGGTTTATCATCGTAATGCGCAATAGGGGAGTCGGCTTTTTGTTTTTCGCCTATCAGTTCCAGCGCTCTTTCCATGTTTAATTCAAAAGGATCTTCACCTTTTGGCATGGAAATGTTCTGCTCTCCCCATTTGATATAAGGACCAAAACGGCCAAGGTTCACAGAGATCTCCTGACCATCCTGCTCGCCCAAAGTTCTGGGGAGCTCAAATAACTTCAGCGCTTCTTCGAATGTAATGGTTTCAATGCTCTGACCTTTTCTTAATCCGGCAAAACGTGGTTTTTCTTCATCATTCACTTCACCGATCTGTACCATAGGGCCAAACCGGCCCATGCGGGCAACCACTTTTTTACCGCTTTGCGGGTCGAGACCGAGCTCACGTTCCCCTTTTATGCGTTCTGCATTTTCAATGGTATTGTCAACGTCTTTTTTAAAGGGAATATAAAAGTCGTCGATCATGCTGTTCCACTTCAGTTTGCCGGCAGCTACTTCATCGAACTCGTTTTCAATACGGGCAGTAAACCCGTAATCCATAATATCATCGAAATATTGCTTTAAAAAGTCGGTCACCACCAGGCCCAGATCGCTGGGGAACAACTTGGATTTTTCGGCGCCCGTGTTCTCCTGTTCTGTAACCTTACTGATCTGATCATTCTTTAAGGTCAATATGCGGAAATCGCGTTTGATCGCATCTTTATCCCGTTTTTCAACGTAACCCCGTTTTTGAATGGTAGAAATAGTAGGGGCGTAGGTAGAAGGGCGGCCAATGCCCAGTTCTTCCAGTTTCTTTACCAGCGAAGCTTCCGTGTAACGGGGAGAAGGGCGGCTGAAACGTTCGGTGGCCTTCATTTGAGTTAAAGGCAATTGCTGGCGAACAGCCAATGGCGGCAACATGCCTTCCTGTTGTTGTTCGTCGTCGTTTATATCTTCTTCATCGCGGTCTTCGCGGTAGACTTTCAAAAAGCCATCAAATTTCAACACTTCACCGCTGGCCGTTAATTCTTCCTTATTGGTAGAAATTTCAATTTTGGCAATGGTCCTTTCCAGTTCGGCATCTGCCATCTGGCTGGCCATGGTCCGTTTCCAGATCAGCTCGTACAGGCGGCGGCCGTCAAAATCGGCATCTTCCAACGTGCTGCTTTCCATATAAGAAGGCCTGATGGCTTCGTGCGCTTCCTGGGCCGATTCGTTCTTGTTCTTATATTTCCGGGGCTGATGATAATTATTACCATACTGGCCGGTGATCTGTTTGCGAATTTCGGCCATGGCGGTTTCACTCAGGTTCACACTATCCGTACGCATATAGGTGATCTTACCACTTTCGTACAGAGTTTGCGCTACCCGCATGGTGCGGCTAACCGAAAAGCCCAGTTTACGCGAGGCCTCCTGTTGCAGGGTAGAAGTGGTGAAAGGCGCTGCCGGTGATTTTTTGGCCGGTTTAACCTGGATATCGTTCACCGTATACTTAGCGCCGAAGCAGGATTGCAGAAAGCGTTCGGCATCTTCAACTGCATTGTATTTTTTACCTTCTGCAATGAAGGTCACATTTTTACCGGTTGTATCGTTGGCGCTGAAAAATGCTTCTATTTTAAACGTGCTGGTAGCGGTAAAGGCATTGATCTCGCGTTCGCGTTCAGCGATCAGGCGAACGGCCACACTTTGTACACGGCCGGCGCTCAGGTTGTTCTTCATGCTCATCTTACGCCACAGTACCGGGCTCAGCTCAAAACCCACAATGCGGTCGAGCACGCGGCGGGCCTGCTGGGCGTTCACCAGGTTCATATCAACCGTACGCGGGGTGGTTACCGCTTTTTGGATGGCTGGCTTTGTAATTTCATGAAAGACAATACGTTTAGTAGTTCGTGGGTCAAGTCCTAAGACCTCGCACAAATGCCAGCTGATGGCTTCCCCTTCACGGTCCTCATCCGTTGCGAGCCAAACTTCGTCACTTTTCTTGGCGATGCTTTTAAGCTCTTGAACAACCTTTGTTTTTTCGTCGGGAACTATATATCGGGGTGTATAGCCATTCTTTATATCGATACCCATTTCTTCCTTTTCCAGGTCGCGGATATGCCCAAAACAACTCTTCACCTCGAAATCCTTTCCCAGGATCTTTTCGATGGTTTTGGCTTTCGCAGGAGACTCAACGATCAATAAATTCTTCGCCATAGGTTCTTTAAATGGTTTATATGCATTTTTTTACAATCTCTGCCCTTGATTGTAAAATGGTTGAATAACCGGTTCAACCAAGGTTAAAACAAGCTATTTCATTCAAATTCAATGCGCTGTTTGATTGAATTGTAGCTTCACTGGGGGCAGAAAATAATAGTTGCTGGCGTGCAAGTTTAACGTATAAGAATGAAAACAACAAATTGGTACTTAAACCGCAAAACTGTAACGTGCCTAAATGTCGGGTATTGGCTACCTTTAAAACAAGCTGGTGTACAGCATAAAAGCGGGCATTCTGAATGAAAAAAATAAGTGAAAACCAGTACAACTCAGCATAATGAAAAGATAATACCGTGATTTTTATGACAAAATGTATGGTTATGTGCTAAAAAAATTAACTTCAATCATTTCCAGTCAGCAATTGACCAACCAATACAAAATATTTCCGCTAGGGGATTCGGCCGTTACTTTTGACATGGGCAACACCATCAGTGAAGCCCTGAACCAGAAGGCGTTGGCCATGCAGCACTGGTTGCTGGCCCATCCGTTTGAGGGGTTGAAGGATTGCCTGGTGGCTTACAGTTCGCTCACTGTTCTTTATAATCCGGTTATTATTAAGAAATATTATAATCCTGCAACCACCCTATTTGCCTGGGTGACCGAAAAATTACAACAAGCATTTGATAAAACGGTTCAAACCAAACAGGCTGCCCGGGAGTTGATTAAAATACCGGTTTGTTATGGGGATGATTATGGACCCGACCTTGCAACCCTGGCCGGGGAAAAGCAATTGACTCAACAGGAAGTGGTGACCATTCACACCGGTACTATTTATAATGTATACATGATCGGGTTTTTGCCTGGTTTTTCCTATATGGGTGAGGTAAATGAAAAAATTGCTGTACCACGCAAACAAACTCCCATGCCTGTTATGGCTGGAAGTGTTGGAATTGCCGGTTCACAAACCGGGATCTATCCGTTGAATAGTCCTGGTGGCTGGCAGATCGTAGGCCGCACACCCCTCAGATTGTTTGATCCCTTTGAACCTGAACCTGTAAAATTACAGGCTGGCGACCAGGTTCAATTTTATGCGATAACTAAACGCGAGTTTGAGGAATACAGTTTATAGTTTTAGGTTTAAAGTTCAAAGGTTTTGACTTATCGCTTTAAACTTAAAACTTTCAACTTCGAACTTTCAACTTTGAACTATGCACTAAGGAGCCCATGTCTTTAACTATTATTAAACCCGGACTATTAGACACCTTACAGGATCTGGGTCGTACCGGATACAGCCGGCTGGGCATAAACCGGGGCGGGGCGATGGACCGTTATGCCGCCCAGGTGGCCAATATGCTGGTAGGTAATGAAACCAGTGAAGCCGTTATTGAAATTCATTTTCCCGGCGCACAGTTCCTGTTTGAACAAAATACATTGATAAGTATTACCGGCGGTAATTTTAACGCCCTGCTCAATGATGAGCCGGTACCCTTATGGCATCCCATTGTGGTACGAAAAAATACTGTGCTGCATTTTCCCAAACTGCACAACGGTGGCCGGTGTTACCTGGCAGTGCATGGCGGGTTTTGTGTAAGCAAATGGCTGAACAGCTACAGCACGCATTTAAAAGCCGGCGCCGGTGGGTTCCATGGCCGCAAACTGGAAAAGGGTGATGAGATACCTTTTAAGGAAAGCAACATTTATTTTGCCGGACTGCTTAAACCTGGTAAAGAATTCGAAGCGCTGAAATGGGGCGTGGATACCGGCAGCACGTACCAGCATCCCAACGAAATTTACTTCATAGAGGGCAATGAATGGGCGCAGCTCACTTACCAGTCGCAAAAAGCCATGCTGGAAGATAATTTCACCATTCACCCATTCTCTGACCGGATGGGGTACCAGTTACAAGGCGTTGACCTGAAACGCGATCAAAATATTGAACTGGTATCTTCGGCCGTTAGTTTTGGCACCATGCAATTGCTGCCCAATGGCCAGCTGATAGTACTGATGGCCGATCACCAGACCACAGGGGGGTATCCGCGTATAGGGCATGTGATCTCGGCCCATTTACCCAAGCTGGCACAGTTAGGGCCAGGCGACGTTATTCATTTTATAAAAACAGCTATTGACAACGCCGAGCAACTATTGATTGCCCAGCAACAGGAATTAAATATTTTGCAACGCGCCTGTATGGAGCGCCTGAATAGCCTATATGTTAAGCATTGATATTAATTGCGACATGGGAGAGAGCACCCACCTGTGGGGGTACGATATTGAAAAGGATAAATTGTTATTATCTTATGTAAGCAGTATAAACCTGGCTTGCGGGTATCATGCCGGTGATGCGCACACCATGTATGCGCTGGCGGAAGCTGCTGTGGGAACCGGCGTTGCCATTGGCGCACATCCTGGTTTTCCCGACCGTGATAATTTTGGCAGAACGGAGATGGTATTGTCGCCATCGGCCATTTATGAATTAGTGATCTACCAGCTAGGGGCGCTTGATGCATTTTTAAAAGTGTTGCACGGCCGCCTGCATCATGTAAAACCGCATGGGGCTTTGTATAATATGGCGGCAAAGGATGAAACGATGGCGGAGGTGATCTGTAAAGCGGTGTATGATTATGATTCCCAACTGGTGTTGTATGGATTATCGGGCAGTAAGTTGATTCAGGCCGCCACTGCTACCGGACTTAAAACCCGTAGTGAAGTGTTTGCCGACCGCACCTACCAGGATGATGGACATCTTACGCCCCGCACGCATCCGCAGGCGTTGTTGAGCAGCACCGAACAGGCCTTGCAACAGGTATTGCAAATGGTGCAAACGCAAAGCGTAACCAGTTTGAATGGGAAGCTGGTGCCGTTGGTAGCGGAGACGGTTTGTGTTCATAGTGATAGTTTACATGCTTTATCGTTTGTGAAAGAGATTGGGCGGATGTTAGAAGCTAATGGGATTAAAGTGGCAAGTTGACCAGTTAACCAG
>Ga0136846_1236145_pt1 | contig 20251 bp, 21 predicted proteins | sample HopSoiMetagenom2_FD_96841 | JGI IMG/M metagenome (GOLD analysis project Ga0136846, IMG submission 96841) | Grasslands soil microbial communities from Hopland, California, USA - 2 Assembly 2016 (version 4) | ecosystem: Environmental > Terrestrial > Soil > Grasslands | place: USA: Hopland...
CATCAGCCTGAACGAAGGCTTCGAAAAGGCGGCCCTGCGCTTCGGGGGGGATGCCGATGCCGGTATCACGCACGGAGAATTTCAGGAGAACGGTTTTTTCGGTTTCGCGGACTTTGGAAATCTCAGCGATGACTTCGCCCTGCGAGGTGAATTTGATCGCGTTGCCGATCAGGTTTGTGAGCACCTGGCGGATGCGCCCGGGATCGCCGCGGAGCTGGCGGGGGACTTCTTCGTGAATCCATGAGGCGAGCTCGATGTTTTTGGCGTGGGCGGATTCGCCGAGGATTTCGGTGGTGCTTTCGACGGCTTCGGCGAGATCGAAATCGATAAGATCGATGGGCATTTTGCCGGCCTCGATTTTGGAGAAATCGAGGATGTCATTGATGATGTCGAGCAGGCCGTCGGCGCTTTTGCGGATGGTTTCGGCGAATTCGCGCTGTTCGGTGGAAAGTTCGGTGTCGAGGAGAAGGCCGGTCATGCCCATGACGCCATTGAGCGGAGTACGAATTTCGTGGCTCATGTTGGCGAGGAACTCGGATTTGAGGCGGGCGGATTCGAGGGCCGCGTCGCGGGCGCTGGCCAGTTCCATTTCGGTGAGCTTCAGTTCGGTGATGTCTTTGGAAATGCCGAAGGTGCCTTGAATTTCACCCACGCTGTTTCGGAGCGGGACTTTGGTAGTGAGCACCCAGCGTTCGCGGCCATCAAGCCAGGTTTCGCGCTCGGCTTTGGCGACGATGGGCTGGCCGGTGCGGATGATGCGCTGCTCGTCTTCGTAGGTGGTGCGGGCGTGGGCGGAATCAAAAAAATCGGCGTCGGTTTTGCCAATGGCATCTTCGGGGCGGGCGAGGCCGAGACGAATGGCGAGGGAACGACTCATGGCGAGGAAGCGGGAGTTGCAGTCTTTGAAGTAGATGCTGTCTGGAAGGTGATCGAGCATGGCGCGAAGGAGATCGCGTTCGTAGGCGAGGGCTTCTTCGGCTTTGTAGCGGTCGGTTTCATCCCAGAAAATACCCTGGACGCCGACGAGATCGCCGTTCGGGGTAAAGAGGGGAGATTTGATGACCTGGACGAAGAGGGTGTTGCCCTGCTGGTCCTTGTGTTCTTCGATGGTTTTGAAAGCGCACCTGCGGTCCAGGACGCGGCGGTCGTCCTGCTGGTATTTGGCGGCGAGCTCGGGGGGGAAGAGATCAAAATCGGTTTTGCCGATGACGTCGGAGAGGGGTCGATTAACGGATTCGCAGAAGCGGGAGTTGGCGAAAGTGAAGCGGCCCTGGCGATCTTTGCGGAAGATGTTTTGGGGAATCGTTTCGACGAGAGAATGGTAGAAAGATTCGGAATGAAGAAGGGCTTGCTCGAGGTCTTTGTGCTTTTTGGTGATTTCGGATTGGGATTTGCGGAGTTCGAGATGGGTCATCACTTCGGCGGCGAGGATTTGCAACGCGCGGATTTGTTCCGGAGCGATGGAATGTTTTTTGGTGTGGAGGACGAGAAGAAGGCCGATGGTCGCGGATTGGGAAGAGCCGGGGAGTTTGGGTTGGATCAAAGGCGCAGCGGCAAGGAAGGCGGGTAGGGGAATCCCGGGAGCGAGGTTTTGGAGATTTTCGGCGTCGGAGATGATCGTTGGGAAGGTTTCCCGGAGAGCAGTCGCGAAGATGGAATTAGGGAGAGGGAATTCGGTCAGGACCATGCCGATGCGGGATTTGTTCCAAAGGCGCTGGTGGTCGAGGAAGGAAATAAAAGCGTAAGGAGTGTTGCAGATTTGGGCAGCGAGGCGGGCGAGGTCATCGAAAGGTTCCTCGGCGGGTGTGTTGAGGATGTTATATTCGAGAACCCGTTGAAGCGCATCAATGTTGGGTTCCGGACTGGGGTCGTTACTCATGTCTAACAGTTCGCAAGAGGAATTCGTGATTGATGCGCAATCAGTTCAGGGATAGAGGATGATTGCGGTTTTTAAGTAAGTGGCAAGAAAGAAACATTTGCGCCATATTTTCCTAAATCGCATACTGCGTGAGAGATATGGTGGAAAGCGTCATGAACCGTCCTGCTGCCGCTGAGGTGAATCCGAAGCGGGAGGAGTTCGTGAAGGCGTATAAGCTGATGGTCCTGGCGCGAACGCTGGATGAGAAGCTGGGAAGTTTGTACCGGGCGGGGAAAATTCCGGGCGGTGGCGTGTACTTAGGTAAAGGACAGGAGGCAGTGAGTGTGGCGCTGGGCTTGGCGCTGCGAAAGGGAGATGTCTTTGCGCCGTTGATTCGGGACGGCGCGGGACGGTTGGCATTCGGCGAGACGGTGGTGGAAGCGTTGAGGACGTGCCTGGGTTCGAGCCTGGGTCCAATGCGCGGAAGGGACGGAAATGTGCATCGCGGGCGGCCGCGGGACGGATATCTGCCGATGATCAGCCATTTGGGGGCGATGATTTCGGTGGTGAATGGCGCGTTGATGGCGAAGCGATTTAAAGGGGTCTCGGGTGTGGTCGGAGGGACCTGCCTCGGAGAAGGAGCCAGTTCAACGGGGGCTTTTCACGAGGCGTTAAATCAGGCGGCGGTGGAGAAGTTGCCTTTGGTGGTGGTTCTGACGGACAATCAGTACGCTTACTCGACGCCGAATTGGAAACAATTTGCCTGCGCATCACTGGTGGAGCGGGCTGAAGGTTACGGAATTGCGGGGCAGCCCGTCGATGGAACTGATCTGATGGGTTGTTTAAAGATCATCGGCAATGCGGTTCAGAATGCGAGGACGGGACAAGGACCGCAGTTGGTGGTGGCAAAATTGTTGCGGCTTTGCGGGCACGGAGAACACGACGACGCTGCGTATGTGGATCCGAAGCTGAAGCAATCGCCGATGGGGCGGGATTGTCTGGCGGTGGCGGAGCAGATCATGTCCAAGGAGAATTGGGCGTTTCCGGCGAATTTCCGGACGTGGAAAGAGGAATCGGCGCACCAGGTGGATGAGGCGGTGAATCAGGTGCAAAAAGAACCGCCGCCGGACCCGTTCCGCGAGGACTGGCGCGGGCTGGCTTCAAAACATCTGGCTGAGGGTTACGAATAGAGCGGGTAGAACCCTGTTTCATGAGCATCACTTATCTCGAAGCAATCCGCGAGGCGCAGGCACGGGCTTTGGCTGAAGATTCACGGGTTTATATTTACGGGCAGGACGTGGGGAGTTTTGGAGGGGCATTCAAGGCGACGAAAAATCTGGCGCAGGAATTTCCCGGGAGAGTTTTGGACGCGCCGATCAGCGAGGATGCGATTGTAGGGTCGGCGGTGGGCGCGGCGATTGAAGGAATGCGGCCAATCATCGAGATGCAATTTGCGGATTTCTCGACGCCGGGTTTCAACCAGATCATTAATCAGGCGGCGACTTTGTATTGGAGAACGCAGGTGCCGTGCCCGATCACGATTCGATTGCCGAGTGGGGGAACTTCGGGGAGCGGACCTTTTCACAGCCAGAGCATGGAAGCGCTTTACGCGCATTACCCCGGTTTGGTGGTGATGACGCCGGCGACGGTTGAAGATGCCTATAGCATGCTATTGGAAGCGGTGGCGATTGATGATCCGGTGATTTTTTGCGAGCACAAATATCTTTATTACCACCTCAAAGCGGACAAATTGCCGACGGAAGCGATGCCAGCAAGAAAGGCGCGGATTGCGAGAGAAGGGCGGGATGTTACGATCGTGGCTTACAGCGCGATGGTGCACGAGGCGTTGGCGGCGGCGGAAGAGCTGCAGAGCGAAGGGACGGAAGTGGAAGTAGTGGATTTGCGAACGATAAAACCACTGGACACGGATACAGTGATTGCCTCGGTGGCGAGAACGGGCCGTTTGCTTTGCGTAGGAGAGGCTTTTCCCTGGGGTGGTGTGACCGCCGAGGTGATCGCGCGAGTCGCGTCGGAAGGATTCGCATTATTGGATGCTCCGCCGAAGCGATTGAATGCGAAAGACACGCCCATTCCATATCATCCAAATTTGTGGGCCGCGCATCGACCGACCGCGCAGTCGATTGCCAAAGTAGCCCGAAACCTGGTGCGTTTGTGACCTGAATTTTTGCCTATGCCGCATGTGCCCATAGTGATGCCGCAACTCGGCGAATCGATCGCCGAAGCCACCGTTATTAACCTGCTCGTGAAGTCCGGAGATAGTGTCGAGGCGGACCAGGACGTAATGGAAGTGGAAACGAACAAGGCCACCACGACGGTTACTTCGCCGTGCCGCGGGAAGATTCACAAAATCGTCGCTGAAATGAATGAGGCGTACCCGGTCGGGGCGCAGCTCGGTTTCATTGAGGTGAGCGAAGAAGTCGCGCGGGAAATGCGGTTGAACGACGGGGCGAACGAATCGGATTTGGAAGCGAAGGCGGTTGAGGAAGCGGAGCCGGTGACGCAACCGAGACAAAAAGTTGAACCGACGGTGCGCGGATTGCCAGTGCCGGTGAATACGGCGGGGGCAAGTTACATGTCGCCGCGGATGAAAGCGCGAATGCATGAATTGGGCCTGCACGCCTCGGATTTGGCAGGACTGGCCGGAAGCGGCGCGGGCGGGCGGGTGACTATCCAGGATTTCGAGAAGTTCGTTTCGAATCTGGAAAAGCATAAGTTGAGCAACGCTTCGACGATGCGAGTGGCGGTGGCGGATGCGATGCGGAGAAGTTGGACCCGGCCGCTGGCGACAGTGGCGCTGCCGGTGAATCTCGATCCCGTTCTAATGCATCGCAAAAAGGCGGATCCCAAGCCGGGTCCGGCATTATATGCGCTGCGCGCACTTGCTGTGGCACTGGGAGAGAATAGCGCGCCGGCGGGACGGTTGATCGGCAATGTGATTGTGCATCCGCCGGCCATTGACATTGGCTTTGCGGTGGAGGCGGAGGATGGGGTGCTGGTGCCGGTGATGCGGCACGTGGATAAGAAGCGGCTTTCGGAACTGGTGCTGAAATATAACGAGTTGGTGGAGTTGGCGCGCGCGCGGAGATTGCCTTCGGACGCAACGGGGGGATCCATTGCGACCGTAACGAATTTCGGGACGTTCGGGTTGACCTGGGCGACGCCGATTCCGCTGCCGGAACAGACATTGGTGCTCGGGATGGGGGCGGCGAAGCGAGCGCCGAGTTGGGACGAAGGCAAACAGCAGTTCGTGCCGGTGATGGAGGCGAACCTGACACTGAGCTTCGATCATCGGGTACTGGACGGGGGGGCGGCAGGAAGGCTTTTAGCACGGATCGCGGCGTTAATCGCCAAGCCAGACTGGCTATGAGGTCCGGCGCACACATGTCCACCAGCGGCGGAGTATGGCGCGCGCTGGAGCGAGGCCGCGGGATTGCATGCGAGGTGGTGCAGCTCTTTGTCAAAAACAACATGCAATGGTTTGGCAAACCGTACGCGCCTGACGATCTCTCGAAATATGCGAACGAGTTTGCGGGGTGCAGTTTCTCCTGCGTGTTCGGGCATTCGGGCTATCTAATTAATCTCGCGGCTGCTGCTTCGGACAATCGCGATAAGTCGCTGAAATCACTGATACAGGAGATTGAGTTGGCGACTTCGTTGGGACTTCCGTTTTTGGTCATGCATCCGGGCGCGCACTTGGAAAAAGGGGAAGAGTACGGATTGAAGCAGATGGTTGCAGGACTGAATGAGGCGTTTCGCGCGACAAAAAATTCGCCGGTTCGAATCGCACTTGAGAACACGGCGGGGCAGGGGAGTTGCCTCGGGCATCGGATCAGCCATCTCGGTTACATTTTTGATCAGGTGGATCGACCCGAACGACTGGGTGTTTGCCTGGATACAGCGCACTTTTTCGCAGCCGGTTACGACATCCGGACCGAAAAAGGCTGGGATGACGCGCTTGGTGAAGTGGATGATCTGATCGGGATTGAACAAGTGCTGGCTTTTCACTTGAACGATTCCAAATCCGATCTTGGGTCGCGGGTGGACCGGCATGCGGGGATCGGCCAGGGAAAAATTGGGCGCGAGGCCTTTCGGCACATCGTGAATGACGCTCGCGTGGCAGGAAAGCCGGGCTGCCTCGAAACGCCAAAATCAAAAGATCTGCACGAGGACGTGGAGAATCTGGCGATATTGCGCGACCTTCTCCAATCGAAAGCGAAGAAGGCCGCGAGAAAAAAGAAAGTTAGTCGACGCGATTGATATGGACGTCCGTGTTGATCACTTTCCCGTCATCGGCGGTGACAGTGACTACGCCAATGTCGGCAGTGTCATTTGGATTCTTCAACTTTTGGGCCCACATCTTGATTTTCCAGACGGGACCGGTGTCGCTGTCCTGCAACTTCGCTTCGACGGATTTCACTTTGATGTTTTCGAGAATGGGTTCCTTGAGAGCGATGGAGATCGCTTTGTCTGAATCAATCTTGAGCTTGTCTTTATCGAGAACTTTATTTCCGGTCGCTCGCTCGAGCAGCCGGAAAGGCCGCTTGACATCGATCATTTTACCCGCGGCGAATTTCACTTCGGTGACTTTTAGCGATGCGGTGGTGTCATAATAAAGAACGTACCAGATCTTTGGGGCTAAAGTGCCGATTGATTTCTCGGAACGGATTGCGACGACTTTATCCTTGGCCTGTTCGCCGACGTAGCGGTTGCCTTCCTTAATCAATTGAAACGCGGTGGGCTCATCATTGGCCGCAAACAAAGCCAATGAGCCTACGCAAAGAGCCAGCAGAACATTAATTCTCAATTTCATCGTATAATGGAGAGCAAATTTAGGGCCTTTCCAGCGCCTGACAAATGCAAAATCCGTGCCGCTTTACAGACGTTGATTTCGAGAGTATTCCGTAAGCGGACGCCAATGAGAATGATATCCATGCTATTCAGTGCGGGCCTTTTATGTTCGGCGGAGATTATGGGCGCTGAACCGGCTGCCGCGGCAACCAATAAGGCGACAAATGAATTCAAAGTCGTTGCGGACCAGTTCGCTGATATTCAGGTGCTTCGGTACAACGTTCCGGAGTTCGATCAGTTGAGTCTTCAGCAAAAGAAACTGGCCTATTACCTGACTCAGGCTGGCCTTGAAGGACGGGACATTTTTTACGACCAGAAGTACAAGCACAATTTGCTCGTTCGGAAAACTATTGAGGCAATTTTGAAGAGCTATTCCGGGGATCGGAATGCGGACGATTTTCAGAAGTTTCTGATTTACGGGAAACGGGTGTTTTTCTCGAACGGAATCCATCATCACTACTCGAACATGAAATTCGTGCCGGAATGCCGCCCGGAATTCTTCAAGTGACTGGTGGAGAAGAGTTCGAATCTTCCGTTGGGGAAACGAAGGAAAGAGGAGTTCGTGCGATTTTTAACGCCGATCATTTTCGATCCGAAGCTGGATGGGAAATTAGTGGATCTGTCGCCGGGCATCGACAATGTCAAAGCGTCGGCGGTGAACTTTTATGAGGGAGTGACTAAAGATGAAGTCGTAAAATACTACGATGATCTGAAAGAAAAGAGCTCAAACAAGCTTCTTTCGTTTGGGTTGAATTCGAAAGTGGTGAAGCAGAACGGGCGGGTGGCCGAAGACGTGTGGAAGGTCGGAGGATTGTACGATGGGGCGCTGAAAAAAGTCGTTTACTGGCTTAAGAAAGCGCACACGGTGGCCGACAACGAGACGCAGAAGGCGCATTTGGATCATCTGATCAAGTATTACGAAACCGGAAAGCTCGAGGAGTTCGATGAGCATTGCATTCTGTGGGTGAAAGAAACCGCCGCGCGCATCGATGTGGCCCAGGGTTTTATCGAGGTTTACCAGGATCCGTTGCAGAAGAAGGGAAGTTACGAATCAGTGGTGTCGATGAAAGACAACGAAGCCAGCAAAAGGATCGCCGCGATATCCGCACAGGCGCAATGGTTCGAAGATCATTCCCCAATCGCGGAAGCACATAAGAAAAAGAGCGTGGTCGGCATTTCCGCAAAAGTGATCACAGTGCTTGGCGAAGTGGGCGACGCTGCCCCTTCGACTCCGGTGGGAATTAATTTGCCGAATGCGGACTGGATTCGGGAAAAGTACGGTTCGAAGTCGGTCATGCTGGGCAACATCATGGAGTCCTACAATGAAGTGAAGGCCAAGAGTCCCGCCACGGAAGAATTCAGCGCTTCGGAGGAGGTCGTTCAACGGGTGAAAAAGTACGGCGCACTCGCGTCGAATCTGCACGTGGACATGCACGAAGTTATTGGACATGCCTCGGGTAGAATCAATCCCGGAGTCGCCACGCCAGATAAGACGTTACAGACGTACGCCGGAACATTGGAGGAAGCGCGGGCCGATCTGGTTGCCTTGTACTATGCAGTGGATCCGAAACTGGTTGAGATTGGCGTGATGCCCAGCGTCGAGGTGGGCAAAGCGGAGTACGATCAGTACATCAGTTCCGGGATTATGACTCAATTGTATCGCATCAAGCCGGGCGACAATTTGGAAGAAGCGCATATGCGCAATCGGCAATTGGTGGCGAGTTGGGTGTACGAGCACGGCAAAAAGGAGAACGTCATCGAGAAAGTCTCTCGTGACGGAAAAACTTACTTCAAGATTAACGATTACGACAAGCTGCGAGTGTTATTCGGGCAACTATTAAAAGAAATTCAGCGTCTAAAATCAGAGGGGGACTACGAGGCGGCGAAGAACCTGGTGGAAAACTACGGAGTCAAAGTGGATCAGCCGCTTCTGGCTGAAGTCCATAAACGCTACGAGAAGCTGAACATCGCGCCGTACCAGGGCTTCATTCAGGCCAAGCTGGTGCCGATAATGAAAGGAAGCGAGATCGCCGATGTGAAAATCGAGTTTCCCGACGATTTCGTGGCACAGATGCTCGAGTATGGAGAGAAGTACTCCAGTCTGCCTGTGCGTAACTAAGATCCGCAGCAAGAACTTCCGTTTGCCCGAAAGGGGACGGTGTAGCATCCTTCCGGCGTGAATTCAGCGAAGGGCGAAAACTCCCTGCGCCACCTGCTTTCGAATTCGATAGGCAGGGCCTTTGCTATTTCGGTCATTCTGCACTTTCTTTTTTTGGGGACATTGGAGGTTGGATCACGGCTTGGATGGTGGAAGCACTCGTTACTTCCCGCGATGTTCCAATCGAAAGCTTACCAGGAACTTCTAAAGGCGGTTGAAGAGCGCAAAAAACAACGGCCTGCTGAACAGCAGGAGCCGCCGGAAACTCAATTGGTGTTTGTTGAAGTTGACCCTGGGCAGTCCGCACCGGAACCTCCGAAAGAGGCGAAACATTATTCCAGCCTGAACAGCGTCGCGTCTAATCCGGATCCAAAAATCGATACGACGACGCCTAAAATTGAAGGCAATCAGGATAAAGTGGCGAAAACTTTTGACACGCTAAAGCCCGAACAGCAGAAGACGGTTCAGCCTCCTCCCAAGCCGGAAACTAAATCGCAGATGGTCAAGATCGAACCGAAGCCGCAACCCGAAAAGCCGGTTCAACCACCTCCGGAAAAACCGAAACCAAAAGAGCCGGAGCCAAAACTTGAGCAAGGCGAGCTGCTGGTGGCTCGAGCAGCGCCGCAGCCAACGCCCCAGCCGCGGGCAGAGCAGCCAAAGCCGCGGCCGCAAACGTTGGCGGAAGCGATGGCGCAAAAAGGGATTATCCAGGGCCAGAAGATGAGGCAGGAGGGCGGTGTTCGACGCCACTCGCTGGATAGCAATCTGAACGTGAAGGCGACTCCGTTCGGTTCGTACGATGCCGCGTTCATCGCGGCGGTGCAGGCGCGCTGGTTCAGCCTGCTGGACCAAAGAGATTATGTCGGCAATTCCTCAGGCAAAGTGGTGCTGGAATTTCGCTTGAATAAAGACGGCAGAATCTTAGATATGCGCGTGTCCGAAACCAGCGTCCCGGAATTTCTGAGCTGGCTTTGCCAGCGCGCGGTGCTGGACCCGGCGCCGTACATGCCCTTTCCCGCGGACTTGCGGCGGCTGTACAACGGCGACTCGCGGGATATTCGCTTCACATTTTATTACAATCAATAAATCTGAAATATGTGGGAGTTTTTAAGAGCTGGCGGTCCGGTGATGTTTCTGTTGCTCGCGACCTCGATTATCGCCGTTGCGGTCATCGTCGAGCGCGGCCTGGCGTTGCGCTGGAATAAAGTCATTCCTGAAGAACTGGAAAATGCCTCTGAATACACGGTCCGAAAGCAGGACCTACCGAGGCTGGCGCAGGTCTGCCAGCGCCATCCTTCGCCGCTTTGCAGGCTGCTGACCGTAGCGCAGGAACATCTCGACTGGCCCAAACAGGAGAATAGTGACTCCATTGAAACTCGCGCGCGCCATGAGGTCATCAAGTTGGAGCGGGGATTGGTCATTCTGGAAATTGTGGTCGGAATCGCTCCGCTGATGGGGCTGGTGGGGACATTGCACGGATTGATTTCATTGTTTGCGGGACTCGGCACGGCCGGCGTCAGCGACAATTCGGCCCTGGCCAAGGGAATTTCTATCGCGCTAAACACCACGTTGATGGGGTTGATCGTGGCGATTCCCTCGCTCGTCGCGTGGAGTTATTACAACAAGAAAGTCGAGACGCTCGCGGTCGAGATGGAAAGTATTTGCGATCAATTTCTGCGCAATCAGTACCGGGAAAAGGAGAAGGCCTGATGCAATTCACCACCCGGAAAAAGCGCCAGGCGCCCGCCGTAATCATTATATCATTGATCGATATTTTGATTGTGCTGCTGATATTCCTGATGGTGACCACTTCATTCAAAAATTTTCCGGCGGTAAAGCTGGTGCTACCCGAAGCCCGGCAGGCAAAGCAGACCAAAGCGAGCGGCACACCCCTGATCGTCACGATTACAAAAACCGAACCGTATTACTATTTGAACGCCAACCGGCGCCCGGCCACGCTCACCGAATTGCAAACTGAATTCACCCGGCAGGTGGCAGCGAATTCCAATGCCACGCTTGTAATGCGACCGGACAAGGACGCAAGTTTTGGGATCGTCCTGAAAGTGATAGAGGCCGCGAACGCCGCGAAGATTAAAAATTCACTGGATGTGGCTGTTAAGCAGGCTGGGCAATAATCGGCCGTTTCAGGAAAATCCTGAGGTTTCCCTGTCCATTTTTGCATTCCTGTTTCAGCGAGTTTTCGGGGCGACAAGCAAAGTGCGCCATGTCATGGTTTGGCAGTGAGTCTGAGGTGCCCCGCTGACTTGGAGGTGGAGGGGACAGACAATCAAGCGGTCTAAATGGCCGCTTTTTTTTATGCTTTGGAGTAAAGTTTAGCCACGTAAGCACCGTAGCCGTTGTACAATTGAGTATTCACCCGGTTCCCTGTGTCCACCACTCGTTCAGTCGCCTGGGACCAGCGCGGATGAGGCACATTCGGGTTCACGTTTGATTCGAACGGATATTCGTCCGGCGCGAGGCTTTCCCACAATGTCTTCGGCTGCTGGGTTACCAGTTCCATCTTTACGATGGATTTAATGCTCTTGTAACCGTACTTCCACGGCACAACCATACGGATTGGCGCGCCGTTCTGTTTGGGCAGCGGCTTGCCATAAAGTCCGGTAGTGACCAGCGTCAGTGGATTCATTGCTTCATCCATGCGCAAACCTTCTGTGTACGGCCATGGATACTCCGGCAGCACCGCAAATCCGGGCGCCTGGTCCGGTCGCATAAACGTGGTGAACTTCACGAACTTCGCTTCCGGTTTCGGGACGATTTTCTCAAGCAGCTTGCTCATCGGGAAGCCAGTCCACGGTACGACCATGGACCATGCCTCCACACAACGGAATCGGTAAACCCGCTCTTCGATCGGCATCATCGCGACCAGCTGCTCGACAGAGACTTTCATGGGTTTCTCCACCAGTCCGCCGATTTCAATTTCCCAGGGCGAAGTGACGAATTTCCCTACGAGTTGCCTGACGCGCGTTTTAGTGGTCGAGAATTCGTAGAAATTGTTGTAACCGGTGGCGTACTCTTCATCCGAAATCCGAACTTTCGGGTTAAACTCGGGATTACGAGGGTAGGGATAACCTTTGCCGCTGCTGGCGGCCGCGTTCGTCGATCCAGAGGAAGGCGCCGCTTCGACCGCTAGCGTCTCGTGCTTCGAACAGCCGGCCACAACTCCCGCCACGAGGCCAAAAGTGCCAAGACCCATTTCGCGCAAAAATCTTCGCCGATTCCGATAGACATTCTCAGGCGTAACCAGCTTTTCCGGAATGAACCACCCCGGACGAATAATGACGTTCGGCATGAGGAGCACTTTGCCGCAGAAAACCGGTTTTGTGCAGGGAAAAAGTTTGCAATTGTGGCGGTTCAACTTTCAATGCGCGCCCTATGTATTTGTTTGCTCTTTTGCTGGCGAGCGGCGCGGGGGCCGCGATCACGATTCAGGCGGCGGCCAATGCTTCGCTGCGCACGAATCTAAATGACGTGCGGTGGGCGACCTTTTTCTCGATCACTGGCACGATTGTGACCGCCGTGGTGGTGATGCTGGCGATTAGACCGGCGTTCCCATCGACGGCTGCGATGCGGTCGGCTCCGTGGTGGAACTGGATTGGAGGACCGCTGGGCGCGTTGATCGTGCTCTCGGGCGCGGCTTTAACTCCGAGGCTGGGCGCGGCGGCATACATCGCGGCGATTGTCGCCGGCCAGCTTGTTTCATCCATCTTCATGGATCATTTCGGGGTCATGGGCCTGCGGCATCAACCGCTGAATCCAGGTCGTCTGCTCGGTGTGGTGCTGGTCTTTGCGGGGGTGTTGTTAGTGACGCGGAGGGTATGAGGAGAGGTTCGACATGCCGGGCTTGCGGGAAGGGACCTTGATCTTTAATTTGGAAGCGAGATGGATCAATTGATGCAATATGTGCCGGTGCTGATGCTCGCGGCAGTGGCGATTCTGTTTGCAGGGGGGACGCTGGTGGCCTCGGTGGTCTTTGGGGCGAAGGGCAAGCGCTACAAGATCAAGGATACGCCGTATGAGTGCGGGATGCTGCCGGTCGGGGAGGGGAACACACGGCTGTCGGTGAAGTTTTATCTGGTGGCGATGCTGTTCATTTTGTTCGATATCGAGGTGGTATTTCTTTATCCGTGGGCGGTCATTTACAGGGACATGTTGAAAACTGATCCGAACCTGATTTTTGGGTCGATGTTGTCATTCCTCGGGATTCTTTTTATAGGGTATATCTACGCGGTGAAAAAGGGCGCGTTCGACTGGAAGAAGTAATTTCAGGGCGCGGGATACCTGAGTACGCGTTCAAGGCGAATGGTTATGATCAAATTTGGGACTTCGGGCTGGCGCGGGATTATCGCACAGGACTTCACGTTCGCGAATGTGCGGGTGGCGACGCAGGCCATAGCGGAATATCTGAAGGGGGAACTTGGGAAATCCGAGTCCAGTATTTACGGGCGGAAGCCGGTGGTGATTCTGGGCTATGACACACGGTTTTTGGGCAAGGAATTTTCTTTGGCGGCGGCCGAAATCCTGGAGCAGAACGGGCTGGAACCATTGCTGTGCAATCGGGATACACCGACGCCGGTGATTTCGCACAATATTCGGGTGCGCAAAACGATTGGCGGCATCAATATGACGGCGAGTCACAATCCGGCGGAGTACCAGGGATTGAAATTTTCGACCGCAAACGGAGCGGCGGCAGCGCCGGAGGTGACAAAGCAGATTGAGGCGAACGCGGCCCGGTTATTGGCGGAAAAGTGGCAGCCCAAGACCACGTTGATCGGAACGTACCAGTGCAGGATGTTTGACCCGAAGCCGGCTTATTTCAAACAGCTTCATAAGCTCGTGGATTTCAAGGCGATTCGGAAAGCGAGGTTGAAGATCGCGCTCGAGTTGATGTACGGCACGGGGCGCGGCTATCTCGATACGATGCTGGAGGAGGCAGGAGCGCAACTGATTATTTTCGATGGTGAGCCGAATCCGCTTTTTGGAGGACACCATCCAGAGCCGAATGAGGAGGGGATGGCGAGGGTGCGGGAGGTGATCCTGAAACGGAAGGCGACGCTAGGGTTGGGATTGGATGGAGATGCCGATCGGTTCGGCATTGTGGACAAGGATGGGACGTGGCTGACGCCGAACCAGATTCTGGCGCTGGCGCTTTATCATTTGAAGAAAAATCGCGGCTGGACAGGAGCAGTGGTCCGGACAGTGCCGACGAGTCATCAGGTGGATGCAGTGGCGAAATTGCTCGGAGTAACGGTGCACGAGACGCCGGTCGGATTTAAGTACGTCGGGGCGTTGATGGAGAGCGAACCGATCATTGTAGGCGGCGAGGAGTCGGGCGGATTAAGTGTAAAGGGGCATATTCCGGAGAAGGACGGGATCCTCGCATGCCTGTTGATGGCGGAATTAGTGGCGGTCGAGAAGAAACCGCTGCTTAAGATTTTGCAGGACCTGGAAAAGCAGACGGGCGAGTTCCATACGACGCGGATTAATGTGAAGATTCCGGCGGAGAAGAAAGAGGCGCTGCTGCAGAAACTGGCAGGGGGATTGGAAAAGGTGGGCGAAATACCAGTAGAAAAGTTTATTACAACGGATGGTTATAAGTTTCTGCTGCCGAATGGTGAATGGGTAGCGTTTCGGGCGAGCGGGACAGAGCCGTTGATCCGCTGTTATATTGAAGCTAAGTCCGCGAAAGGTTTGAAGAAGTTGCAGGCGGCGTGTCAGAGGCTGCTAGCGGAATAGACCGGGCAGATGTCGTTATAAAGGCGGCATTGATAAATCTTCGAAAGTCTGCGATTGGTTGACTAATACTTATGAGCAAAGTGGGTGCGTGGTGTTTGGCCGTGTTGTTAATGGCGTCCGCCACAGGATTTAGTAAAGGCGACGAGGGAAAGCCCCAGACGCTGGCGGAGTGGCATTTCACCGGGACGAAGAGCCTGGAGAAGATCAAGGAGCTGGCGACTTTGACGGAGATTCTCAAGATGCCGGAGACGGAAGCGCTGCGGCAAGCTGGGATGGATGGCTTTGCGAACCATGCGGCGGCGCGGTTCACGAAGACGAAAGCGACGAACGCGGATCCAGCGCTGGTTGAGCTGGTGAAGCAGTTGCTGCCGGACTTGATCGATTCCGAAAGCTATTTCGAGATGGTGGCGCAAGGGCCGGATTCGGCGGATTGGGCGCTCGCGGTCAAAGTTCCGGAAAAGCGATCCGCGCTCTGGAGCACGAACCTGTGGCAATTAGCTTCAAAGGCCAACCTCGGCCAACCGGCGTCAGCGAAGATCAATGGAGCGGCGGGATGGATGGTCGGGCGCGAGAAGTACAACATGGGTGTTTCGCAGTCCAAGGATTGGCTGCTGGTCGAGGGAGGATTTTCTCCGCTGGATGCGCATGGAAAAATATTTTCGGATTTTCGCAAGAAGCTGAACAAACGTGCAGGGAAGGAACTGTTGACGGCAGATTTCAATCTGCCGTCCTTGGCGCAATTGTGGAGCGCGGAAAAATTCAATCATGCTCCGCGCGTGCAAGTGATGGCGAGTGCGCGAAAAGGCGGATTGCATTCGGAAACCTTGCTGGATTATCCAAGTGATCTCGGGATCCAGCCGGAGAAGTGGAATGTGCCGAGCGATTTGATTCTGGATCCGCTGATTGGTTTCACTGCGATTCAGTGTGTGCGGAAGGAGTTGGAACGGTCGAAGTGGGTGCAGGGGCTGGGACTGGAGAAAATTCCAAACCAGATTTTTGCGTGGAACCGATCGTCGAGCCCGTTTGCCGTTTGGGTGGCGGCGGATGTGGGGAACGGAGGGAGCGCAGTCACGAATATTTACGAGAAAGTGGTGCCGCAACTGAATCAGAAACTGGAGGGGGCGGGGCTTGGGCGCATTCTGATGCACACGAACCGGACGTTTGTGTATTGGCCGGGGTTGCCGATCATCGTTCCCTTCATTGAGCCTGGGAAAGGAAAGGACTCGTCTTTTATTGTCGGCGGGGTATTTCCCATGCTGGAGGATAAACCAAAGCCCGCTCCGAAAGAACTTTTTGAACAGTTGAACCAAAAAAATCTGGTCTATTACGATTGGGAGATCACCGAGGCGCGGATGGGGCAGTACCGTCCATTGTGGCAGCTCAATTATATGCTGCGGAATTTCGTGCCGATTTCGACCAGCCCGAGTGAAAATTGGATCGCGGCGGTCGGGCCGAAACTTCAGAACACTGTCACGCAAGCCACGCTTGAGGGCCCGCAGAGATTGAAAGTGGTGCGGCAATCCCAGACGGGCTTCAGTGCGCTGGAGCTGGTTCTGCTCGCACATTTATTGGACCCGAATGATATCGCCGCTCCGGGAATGGCTATACCGGGACCAGCGCCGCAGGGGAAAAGGCCGGCGCAAGCTGTGCCTTCGCGCAAACCGGCCTCCGCGCCCGGGCCCGGTCAAAAATGACGTTGAAACTTGGGGTCAATATCGATCATGTGGCGACGCTGCGGGAGGCACGTTATCGAGGCAAAGAACGCGGCGAGCCCGATCCGATTGAAACGGCGCTGATTTGCGAGGCCGCGGGAGCGCACGGGATCACGGCGCATTTGCGCGAGGACCGCCGGCACATCCAGGACAAAGATGTTTGGAAACTGCGCGAGGTGATCAAGACACGCTTAAACCTGGAGATGGCGAACGCGCCTGAAATTCTCGAGATCGCCCTGCGCGTAAAGCCTGACATCGTCTGCCTCGTTCCGGAAAAACGGCAGGAGGTGACGACCGAAGGTGGTTTGGACGCGGCCGGGCAGGTTGAGCCTCTGAAGCGAACAACCGCGCGGCTGCGAAATGCCGGGATTGAGGTCAGTCTTTTTATTAATGCCGATCCGCGGCAGATCGAAGCCGCGGCAAAGATTGAGGCGCAATTCATAGAGTTGCATACGGGGACGTTTGCCGAGCATTACCACCGCAAGAAAGAGCGTGCCGACGAAATTCAAAAACTTACCGGAGCGGCGGAGCAGGCGCACCAGTTGGGAATCAAAGTCAATGCGGGTCATGGGTTGAATTACCAGAATGTTTCGGGATTGTTCACGGTGCCGCATTTGGTGGAATTGAATATTGGCCATAGTATTATTAGCCGCTCAGTTACGGTCGGACTTGCGACGGCGGTGAAGGAGATGTTGCTGGCGATGGAGAGCTATCCGGAGCCGAGTGTATGATTCTCGGCGTGGGGATCGATATTGTCGAGGTGTCACGAATTCGCGGTTCCTACGAGCGCTTTGGGGAACGGTTTGTGCAGCGAATTCTTTTAGAAGGTGAAATCAACTATTGCCTCTCTCATAAGGATCCGGCGCCCCATCTGGCGGCGCGGTTTGCCGCGAAAGAAGCGATTTCAAAAGCGTTCGGCACTGGAATAGGAAAACACCTCGCCTGGCATGATATGGAAGTGCGGCGGAAAGAAAGCGGCGAACCGTACACTGTCCTTCACGAGAAAGGAGCGGCGTTAATGCAACAGGTAAACGCGACGAAGGTGCATATTTCGCTCAGCCACACCATGCAGCATGCGACGGCGATAGCGATTCTTGAGCGCGCCTGATTTGCTGCCTTTTGCAAATATCAGCCGCGATTCTCCGCGATGCGCGCTTTGACGAGTTTTCGCACCAGGGCGGGAGACAGAGGTTTCTCGGGTTGAAAACGGATGGTGCCTTTGCTGGTGTCATAGCTCTCCAGGTCTTTTGCGTGGGTGTTCACCGTCGTGCCGTTCATCAGATAAAACGCGCAGTGATCGGGTCTTGCGCCAAAGGCGACGAGCGGTTTCCCCTCCAGGCGAAATGCGCAGAGGCCGTAGCTGATGCATTCTTCAGCTTTCGGCGCCGCGGCTCTGATTAGTTTTCGGAGTTTTTCGAGAGCCCCTCGCTGTTCATCGCTTAGACTTGAGAGATACTGATCGATCGATTGGATTTTAACTGCCATGGTCCCTTACTTGCGTTCTGCGGCTTCTTTCAAATCTATAACGGTTTGCCAATTTCCCAATGGTGACCGTAAGGGTCCACGAGCCGGCCAAGTCGCCAGCCATATTCTTCGTGAACGGGCCAGACCTGTTCGCTCCAGCGGAGATGGCGCGGTCGAATGTAAGGTCAGGATTTTCAACGGTCAGGACCATTCGCACGGTCCCGGCCCCCGAGAGTCTCGGGACTGAAGTTCGAGTGTTCCGGCGATTCGTCAGCTAACCAGAATTCGGCGCCGTTGACCGAGAGCCTGGCAACAACCGCGCCGTCCTCGGCATCGATGCGGAACGCTTCAACTGCGTTAAAAGCTGCCTTGTAAAATTCGATCGCACGCGCTCCTTTTCTGACGGAGAGCATTGGCGCGATGGTAGTCACGGCCGCGGAGTGCTTCTGGAGGTCCATTAAAATTGAGGGTAGGTGGATCTTGAGAATTGCCAAGCCTCCGCCTCAATATTGCGTGTGGCTCTGCGGACCGAGATTATTATTTGGTTTAAAAGGCCTTTCCCGATAAAATTCGAGAAGAAGGTTGCGAAATCCGAAGGCCAGAGCGCCTTCCGGCATCGAGCGGATCTGTTCTTCCGAAAACCAGCCTAGTTTTTGCCCTTCGTGCAAAGTGGTGTTCTGGATATCGATGTTGGCGCATTGCCAAAAAAGATGGTCGATACGATCGGGCAAGTCGTAGGTCTTGAATAAAGTTGGACTTTTTAGATCGAATTCGATTTCTTCGTACATTTCCCGGATGATGCACTGTTCCGGTGTTTCGCCCGGTTCCATAGCGCCTCCAAGGAGATCCCAGGAGTTGGGAAATGGAATCGACGGTTTATTATCGCGCAGGAAGAGCAGCACCCGGTTCGAAGAATCGATGAAAATGATTGTAGCGGCTTGTTTTTTCACCGGACTAAAAGATGAATTAAATCTCCCAGCCTTTGCTGAATTCAGGATGAATGAATCTATCAGCATCGGGAAAGCCGGTCGCTTTCATGTTTTTGGAATCCCATTCAATGCGCTGACCTGTGCGGAGGGCGAGAAAACCGACGAGCAACCCTTCGGTTAGGGTGGAGGCGTAGGCGAAATTGGATTGAGTGCGAGGGCCGCCTTTGCACGCATTGATCCATTCGATGTGATGCTCCGGGGTGCGCGGCAGTGTGGGGGCCGGAGGCCGGTAGCCGATAAAGCTCTTTTTCGGCAGCAAAAGGAACATGTCATTTGCATTTTCGCCGCCATGCCAATCCCGCGTGTAAAGCGTTCCCTTGGTGCCGATGACCAGAGAACCGTTTAGCGTGATCTTCTCGCCCTGGAAAAGATCGGCCGGGGGCAGCTTTTTGCCGTCATAAAATGTGAGCTTCACGGGCGGACGGCTGCCGCGAGCAGGGTAATTCATCTCGAGAATGCTCCAGAGCGGCGGGCAGTCGTCAGTTTTCCGATCGGATTCTTTTACTTCGGCGGAGGTCGGAATGCCGAGTTCCAGCCCCCAGAAAGCGGTATCGAGATTGTGGACGCCCATATCGCCTATCGACCCCGTCCCGAAATCCCATCGGCCGCGCCATTTGAATGGAACGTAGATCGGATTGTAGGGACGGTATGGCGCGGGACCGAGCCAGAGGTCCCAATCAAGAGTACTCGGCACGGGAGGAGTTTCGGTCGGGCGTGGATCGCCCTGCGGCCACCACCCCGCCGGACGATCAGTCCAGACGTGGAGTTCTTTGACTTCACCGAGTGCGCCGGAGCGAATCACTTCCACGGCGCGCCGGCTGCCTTCAAAGGCATGGCCCTGCTGGCCCATTTGCGTAACGATCCCGCTTTCGCGAGCGACTTTGGCCATCTGCCTGACTTCGTAGATGGAATGGCCGAGCGGTTTCTCACAGTAAACATGTTTTCCGTGGCGCATCGCGGTGATGGCGGCGATCCCGTGGACATGGTCCGGCGTGCTGACCACGACGGCATCCAGCGATTTTTCTTTGTCCAGCATCTGACGGAAATCTTTGTAGCGCCTGGCGCTCGGATATTTTTTGACGGCTTCGGCGCAGCGCTCATCGTCCACGTCGCAGAGGGCCACGATGTTTTCAGATTGGACGCCTTGAAGGTTGTCGCCACCCCGGCCCCCGGCGCCGATGATGCCAAGATTGAGCTTATCACCGGAAGATTTTAGCGCGGCCGCGCGCGGGGACAGGCAAAGGCCTGTGGTGGCCAGAGCGGTGGCGCGAAGAAAATCACGACGAGTTTGATCGAAGGCTCGTTTCATAAGAGGAACTATGTTTCACGAACGGGTTGTCGAGAAAAGGTATGCCCCTGCAAGAACGCGAATGCAAGCACCGAAGCGGTCGGTTGCCATGTAAAAGAGCACTATTCGAATGCGCTCGGCGAAACAGAGACAATTGAA
>Ga0136846_1239371_pt1 | contig 20246 bp, 14 predicted proteins | sample HopSoiMetagenom2_FD_96841 | JGI IMG/M metagenome (GOLD analysis project Ga0136846, IMG submission 96841) | Grasslands soil microbial communities from Hopland, California, USA - 2 Assembly 2016 (version 4) | ecosystem: Environmental > Terrestrial > Soil > Grasslands | place: USA: Hopland...
CAGCGCAAGGTTCGCGGCGCAGAAACGAGTGCAGCGGCGAGCGTTCATGTCCTGGTCTTTAACGCTGCGCCGGCTGCTCCACCGCGGCGGCTGTGGCCAACGTCGCCGAGGGACGGCCTCCTGTGCGGCGAGCCACTTCGGTCTTGAACTCCTCGTCGGTGAAATACGTGATGTTCAGCCACGCGTGGCCCATCTCGTCGATCGTGCGGTCGCCCCAGCCGACCCATTGATCGGGATCGGGATTCGACTTGTTGCCGCGCGTGTTGTCGTACCAGGCGATCAGATGCAGCAGCGTGCCCTTGGGCAGCAGCGGCGCCACACTGTCCGAGTAGATGTACATGTTGTGCCAGTTGAAATTGAAATCCGTCACCTGGCTCAGCATTTCCCGCCGGCCGTCCGGGTACAACGCCTCCATCGACATACCCTTGCCGCGCAGGTGCATGTGGGCCTGGAAGTTCTCGATGCGGGCATTCTCCTTCAGCATGACGAAGCTCTCGGTCGTCGTCACCTGGTTGGGCGGGATGTCGAGCATCGTGCGTGGTCCTGTGAACGTGTTGAACAGCGCCAGGACTTCGCGATGCTTGGGTTCCTGGCCCTTGGGGTAAAAATACACGCCGAGCTCGACCGAATCGGTGATGGCCTCGCCAACAGCGTGGTAATGCACTTCCCAGACGATCTTCGATCCTGGAAGCATGAGGCGCCCGGAATCCGGCCGCATCTCGTCGCCGTTCTTGCCGACGGCCCACTCCATGAAAAGACCGTCGCCAACGACGTTCGGATCGTTGGTGAACAGCTCACTGCGCAGGTTCTCCGCCTGCTGCAGGCGAGCGAGCGCGTGATGGGTAATCCGTCGGCCGTTCATCGTCGACGGCCGGATCTCGATGGCGCGAACCCAGCGCGGCTCGGCGACGCCGGTTTCGGAAACAGGACGCCACCAGGCGTCCTGGGCGGCCGCGGGCATGGTGTACGGGGCGGACTTGATGACGAGATCCGGAGGGCCGTACTTGGCCGCCAGCTGCCACGTGCTCTCGTCCGGCCACTGTTTCGGAGCCGGCATGTCCTTCGGATCGCCCTTCGGGGCCCCACCCGCGACCCAGCGGACGATCAAATCAACCTGCTCGTCGCTGAGCGAGCGATCGTTCTTGAAGCTCTGGATGCCGATGGTACGGTCGATGTGCCAGGGAGGCATCTGCCGCGTTTCGACGCGCTGCGCGATGGCACGCGCCCAGGGCCGCGCGTCCTCGTACGAGATAAGGGACATCGGCGCCATGTTGTTCGGCCGATGGCAGACCTCGCACTTGCTCTGGAAAATCGGCGCGATGTCTTTCGTGAAGGTCGGAACCGCGTGCGCGGCCGGCGCCTGCGCAGCGAGTTTCGCTCCGCCCGTCACCGTCACGGCCACTGTCGCCGCAAGGATGGCACCGGCTCGCGCAAACCGCGCACGAATCACTCGGACCATGGCTGCTCCTTGAAATCAGCAACGAACCACGACGGCCGACCAACGTGGAACCCGGTCCAAACGCTCAAGTCGACGCGGCGCCTGCGCCGTGCCTACGGCGCCGGTTGCGCAGGCGGCGCCTGCTGGACGATCAGAAACAGATTGTTCGCATCCGGTACCACGGACAAGCGCCACGGCCGGCTTCCGAAGGTCATGCTCACCGGCACGCCGCCGGTCGAGATGACTCGAGCGCCGGCGTCTTTCAGCGTCGCGAGCGCGGCGTCGATGCTGCCCATGGTGAGCTGCAATCGAAAGGAACCGGGATCCTGCACGCGCGACGGCACGGGGGTCTTCGCGGAATCGAGGCCCTTGAACGCGATCAGCTCGAAGACCAGCGCCGACCCGGGCATCTGGATCGTCGCCAGCTGATATTCGCCCGCGGCCGGCAGCCCCGCCATGTCCATGACGGCGGGGCTGCGCGCGTACGCGCGCGCCATTCCTTTGACCCCCAGCACATGCTCGTAGTACGCGAGCGACTGTTCGACGTCCGCGACCGTCAGGCGCAGCCGGATGCCGATGACGTTACTCGAGGCCGCGACGGCGGTCGGCGGCGGCGGATCGATTTGCGCGAGCTCCACGTAGTGACCGTCGGGATCCTGCACGGTCACGGCGCGCGTCTTGTTCGCCGGGCTCATGCTGATCGGCCCGCCGCTCGTGGTCACGACGTGCGCGCCGGCCGCGCGCAGCGCGCTAAAGGCCGCGTCAACGTCGCGGACCATCAGGATGATCGTCGCGGCGCCCGGATCCTGATAACGGCGTCGAACCGGGTGGCGATCGACATTTGCGAACTCGACCAGCTCGATGCCGCACCGGACACCGGGCATACGCGCCTGAATGAATCGCAGACGCGCGTCAGGCAGTCCATGAAGCAGGAGGTGGCCGGGATCTGTATCCCAGGGCAGCGCGCCGGGCGGCGGCGCCGGCATCAAATCCATGCCCAGCAGGTTGTGGTAGAACCGGGCCGACTGCTCGAGGTCCGACACAATCGGACTGATATGACAGGCGCCGACGACGGCCCTGGGCAGGGACTGCGCCGCGGCGGGGAACGCTGCCACCGCCAGAATGGTCGCGGCGAGAGCGGCCGTCGTACGTACCAATCCTGTCATGGGCGCACCGCAAATGCTACGCTTCCGGGGCCTTGACCACAATGCAAAAACGGGTCAAATTTCGGTTGCCGTGGATCAGCGATCGCGCGTCGCCATCACCTTTGGACCGTTCTCCCTCGACGCGTCAGCGACACAGCTGCTTCGTGACGGCACGGAGGTCCGCCTGCGTCCGCAGGCGCTCCGCGTGCTGAAGGTGCTGCTCATCCACAGCGGGGAATGGGTTCGCTACGAACAGATGAACGCCGAGGCGTGGGCGCGCACGCTCGTCTCGCAGCACACGATCGACGTGACGGTCGGGGAAGTGAAGCGGAGCCTCCAGGAATACGGCAAGTGGATCGGCAACCGCCCGAAGGTGGGCTACAGCCTCGACGTCCCGCGCTCCGACGAACTGGTCCGCCGAGGCTGGCACTTCTGGAATCAGCGCACGCGCGAGGGCCTGGAACGCGCGATCGACAGTTTCGAGCAGGCCGCCATCCAATGCCCGTCGGATTTCCGCGCGTTCGAAGGCCTCTCGGCGTCGTTTCTGACGCTGGTGACGTTCGGCATCCGCCCTCCCGCCGAGATGCACACGAAGTTTCTCGAAGCGCATGGCCGCGCGGAAGCCTTGTGCGGCCTGACGCCCGATCTGAGGTGCAACCGCGCCCACGGCCTGCACCTCTTCGAACGGCGGGTTGCAGAGGCAGAATCAGAACTGCTGCGTACTATCGAGGAGAAGCCGACGCTGGCGTCCGCCTACGTCCGCCTGGCGCTCTTGTATGGCTCGCTTGGTCGGCTCGAACAATCGTCCGACCTGGTGCAGCGGGCCCACGCGGCCGACCCGTTGTGGCCGGTGGTCTCGATGATGGAATGCAACGTGTGTTTCTGGCGCCGCGACTTCGCGGGCGCGGTCGCCGTCGGGCGGAACGCCGTCGCGCTGCATCCGTACCTCCAGGCCGCGCGCGCCATCTACGCGCAGGCCCTCGAATTTTCCGGCAAGCTGGACGAGGCGCTCGCGCAATATCAAATCGCCTCGTCGCCGGCGCCGGACCTGCCGTGGGTGCGCGCGCTCGAGGGCGCCTGTCTCGCCAAGATGGGACGCATCACGGAGGCGCTCGTCGTCCTCCAGTCGCTCGAGCAGCTTCGCGCGGCCGAATACGTCGACGCGTTCCACATGGCGATTCTGCGTCACGGGGTCGGGCAGCTGGACGAGGCGTTCGACGAGTTGGAGCGTGCGGTTCGCGAGAACTCGGCATGGCTGTATTCGTTGAACGTCGATCCGAAAATCGATCCGTTTCGCGGAGACCCGCGCTACGAACGGCTGCGTCGACGGCTTTTCGGCAGCCACGTCGGGCAGGGGACGGCGGCTTCGTAACACCGGAGCCGGGCGGACAACTCGATGACGCGCGTTACGCGCGGAGCAGGCCCGACACGACCGGCGCGAGTTCCCGTCCAAGCCGCTCGTGCTGGTCGGCGTCGAGGTGAACCCCGTCCACATCGCTTGTGCGGATGATCCGGCCCGCGTCGAAGAACGGGCAGTCGAGTTCCTCCGCCACGCGCTGGTACGCCTCGCCCACGCCGCTCCCCTTCTCCGCTCCGCCTGCAAACTTCTCCGCCATCTCCCCGGCGGGCAGTCGAATGGGCGGGGGGGCCACCACGAGCACACGCGGCACCGGCATGCCGGGCTCGATCGGCGCGCGCCGAATCGCGCGGACCAGCGCCGCCACGCCCTGCGACGACTGCCAGGCGGTGTTCTGGTGCACTGATTGAAAGTCGTTGGTACCGAGCATGAGGATCAGCAGCGGCAGCGGCGAGTGGACTTCAATCCGCTGCTCCAGCCCGACCAGGCCGTTGCGTCCGGCTTTGAACGGATCCTCCCAGACCGTCCGGCGGCCGTTCAGGCAATCTTCGATCACCCGCACCTCGCCGCCGCGCCGCCGCAGGTCCCTTTCGAGCACGTGGGGCCACCGCCGTGCCGCCTCGAGCCGCTGCCTCGATCCGGGAATGATTCCCCACGTCAGCGAGTCACCGTAGACGAGGATATGCTCCAACGCTTTAACATATCACCATGAACAAGACGCGGCTCGAAGCGTTCAGCGATGGTGTGATCGCGATTCTCATCACGATCCTCGTGCTGGAGTTGAAGGTGCCGCACCAGGCCGACTGGGCCGCGCTCCGGCCGCTCGCGCCCGTCTTCCTGACTTACGTCCTGAGCTTCGTCTTTCTCGGCATCTACTGGAACAACCACCATCACCTGCTGCACGCGGCGGACGGCATCAGCGGCGGGATTCTGTGGGCCAACATGCACCTGCTGTTCTGGCTGTCGCTCGTCCCGTTCGTGACCGGCTGGATGGGTGAAAATCACTTCGCGGCCGTGCCGACGGCGGCCTATGGTCTTGTTCTCTTCTGCGCCGGGATTGCGTATTACATCCTCGTGCGGGCCATCATCGCGCAGGAGGGCCCGCACTCTCGCCTCGCCGCCGCAGTCGGCAGGGACATAAAGGGCACCCTCTCGCCGTTCGTCTATCTCGTGGCCGTCTGCGCGACGCTGCTGCATCCCGGGCTGGCGCAGGCGCTGTACGCGCTCGTCGCGCTCACGTGGCTGATTCCCGACCGGCGCATCGAACGAGTGCTCAAGGAAACGGCTGCTAGAAAATCGGATGGATCGTCGTGAACAGGGCGAGACACAACGCGTAGAACAGCGCCGACACCGCGACGATGGCGAGATAGCCACCGCGCCACCTGATGCCGGACGCGAGGATGAAAAACGGAAACAGGACCGCGCAGTAGCGGCCCATGCCCTCGTACTGGCCCGACGAGAGCGGCAGCCAGAGATTAGCGAGCATGTAAAGGCCGTACCCGGCGCCGAGACGCCACCAGACAAACGGAACGGCGGCCACAAACAAGAGACCGGTGACGCCGTTCAGGGCGTCATAGGGCGCGTTGTGCTGGCCGGCCAAAAACGCGAGCGGATGAGTGGCCAGCTCCCGCACGAGCCGCACGAGACCCATCCACGGCGTTCCGCCCGGATAGTAGCCCCATCTCCTGATCGCCAGTGCCCACTCGAACGGGTTGCCGCTCAGCACGTACGTGTAGACCGAGTACGCGCCGATGCCGCACACCACCAGCGCGAGGCCGATCGCCGCGCGCACACGATCGTTCACGTTTGGTTCGGCCTGGCGCCACGCGATCCAGGCCAGCGCCGGCAGAATCAGAATGCCGTTCACCCGCGTCGCGGTCGCCAACGCGCCGAACACGCCGCCGAGAATCCACCAGCGCGTCCGGAACAGGGAGAACGCGGCGAGCACGAACAGCAGGAATACCGCCTCCGTGTAGACGACGCCGAAGAAGAACGCAAACGGGAAAATCGCCGCCAGATAGACGGCACGTTCGGCGCGCTCGTCATCCACGTCAAGCATCGCGAGCTTGAGCAGGATCACCATCGCGCCGACGAATGCGAGCCATGAGACGAGGATGCCCCCGAAGTACACGTCGGCCGGCGACGTTCCGAACAGGCGCCCTGCCCATCGCATCAGAATCGGGTACACGGGGAAGTACGCGAGCTTGCCCGGCTTGCCGACACCCACCGACGGCCCTCCGGCGACGAAGTGATACCCGTTTCTCGCGATCTGGTAGTACCAGCCGCCGTCGTAGCGCGTGAACGGATCCCAGAACGCGCGGAATGGGCCGAACACGCTGGGAAACTGCTCCGGCTGATCGAGCGGAAAGACGACATTACAGAGGAACGCGAAGATCGCCGACAGCAGGCGGAACAGAGCGGCGCCGGCAACGATGCGCGCGATCGGTGCGATCGACGACCTGGCGGGCATAGGCCCGGCTGCGACGCGCGGCATCGGAGATGTAGAATAGCTCATGCCTCTTTTCGAATACGAATGCCGCACGTGCAACCATCAGTTCGAGTACCTCACCAGGGCGGGACACTCGCCCCTCTGCCCGAAGTGCGAGAGCGCCGAGCTGCAGAAGCGCTTGTCCGCATTCGCCGTCGGCGCGAGCGGAGGCACCTCTTTTTCCAGTGCTCAGCCCGCCGGTCCATGCGGATCGTGCGGCGATCCGCGCGGCCCCGGCGCCTGCTCGATGAACTGACGCGCACGTCGTGCCGCGTTTTACCCGCGCGCTCCGCCATCGCAACTACAGGCTCTTCTTCAGCGGCCAGCTCGTCTCGCTCGTCGGCACCTGGATGCAGCAGGTCGCCGAAGCCTGGCTGGTCTACCGGCTGACAGGCTCCGCCGCCCTCCTGGGCGTCGCCGGCTTCGCGAGCCAGATTCCCGTTTTCCTTCTTGCCACGATTGGCGGCACGGTCGCGGATCACACGAATCGCCACCGCATCCTGGTGATTACGCAGAGCACGTCGATGGTGCTCCCGCTCATCCTGGCCGCGCTCGTCTTCACCGGCCGCGTCCATGTCTGGCACGTGTTCGCGCTCGCGTCCACGCTCGGCGTCGTGAACGCGTTCGACGTGCCGGCGCGCCAGGCGTTCGTCGTCGAGATGGTCGGCAAGGAGGATCTGGTCAACGCGATCGCGCTGAACTCCTCCATCGTCAACGGCGCCAGGACGATCGGACCGGCCGTCGCAGGCGTGCTGCTGGCGGCGGTCGGGGAGGGCTGGTGCTTCCTGATCAACGGTCTCAGCTACGTCGCCGTGATCACCGGCCTGCTGCTGATGAAGATGCCGGCACGCGGCAAGGCGATGCATCCGCCGCCGGCGCTGGCCGCCACCGTCGAAGGATTCCGGTTCGTCCGGCGGTCGCCGCCCATCCGCGATCTGCTGCTGCTTGTCGGGCTCGTCAGCTTCGCGGGCATGTCCTATTCGGTGCTCATGCCGATCTTCGCGGATTCCATCCTGCACGGCGGCCCGAAGGGCCTCGGGTTGCTCATGGCGTCGGCAGGCTTCGGTTCGCTCTGCGGCGCTCTGAGCATCGCGTCGCGCTCCAGCACTCGCGGCCTTGGACGAGTCGTGGCGCTCTCGGCGATGACGTTCGGGGTCGGCCTGATGGTCTTCGCCCTCTCACGCGCGTTCTGGCTCTCGGCCGCGCTGCTGTTTGTCGTCGGCATGTCGATGATCACACAGGCGGCCTCGACCAACACGCTGATCCAGTCGATGGTGCCCGATGCACTGCGGGGCCGGGTCATGGCCGTCTACGCGATGATGTTCATGGGCATGTCGCCGATTGGCGCGCTGCTTCAAGGCGCGCTTGCGGAGCGGATCGGCGCCCCGTATACCCTCGTGATCGGTGGTTGCATCTGCGTCGCGGGCGCCATCGTCTTCAACATCCGCCTCCCTGCTCTCCGCATCGTCGCCCGGCAGCTCATCGACGCGCAGCGGGTGCCCGCCGGGGCCGGGGACTCCTAACATCTGGTCATCTAGTCATCTGGTGATTTAGTCATCGTTTGATCATGTGGCCATTGACCCGATGGATCAGAAATGACCAGATGACCAAATGACTAGATGACCAGATTTGGTGTCCATTGCAGGAGTGGCCCTTTCGTCAGCGGCCAGTTGGCATCACACTGATCGGGACATGACACATCCCGTTCCGGTGCGCTCCGATCTCCTGGACGATGCGGCAGAGCGGGCGCGGCGTTATCTCGATGCCGTGAGAAGCCGCCGTGTGGCACCTTCCGCAGAGGCCGTTGAGGCCCTGCGCGAGCTGGAAGGCCTTTTTCCCGACGACGAATCTGAGCCGCGGGCGGTGCTCGAGCTGCTGGATCGTCTCGGCTCGCCGGCGACGGTTGCGGCCAACGCGGGGCGCTTCTTCGGCTTCGTCAACGGCGGCGCGCTGCCGGCTTCCATGGCCGCCACGTGGCTCGCGGCCGCCTGGGATCAGAATGCCGCACTTCGCGCAATGTCGCCTGCCGCCGCGGCCCTGGAAGACGTCGCCCTCGAATGGGCACGGGACATTCTCGGGCTTCCCGACGGCTGCGGCGGCGCGATCGTGACCGGCGCGACGCTGGCGAACCTGACGGGACTGGCTGCCGCGCGTCACGCCCTTCTCGCGCGGGCCGGATGGGATGTTGAAAACGACGGCCTGTTCGGTGCGCCGCCGCTCTCGGTTGTAGTCGGCGATGAAGTCCACGTGTCGCTGGTGAAGGCGCTCGGCCTGCTCGGACTCGGACGTCAGCGTGTCACGCGCGTCGCCGCGGACAGCGAGGGGCGAATGCGAGCCGACGCACTGCCCGCGTTCGACGCCCGCACCATCGTCTGCCTGCAGGCAGGCAACGTCAATTCAGGTGCATTCGATCCGGCCGGCGAAATCTGCGAGCGTGCGCGCGACGCCGGGACGTGGGTGCACGTGGACGGGGCCTTCGGGCTGTGGGCCGCGGCTTCGCCACGCTATCGTCACCTGGCGGAGCCGTTCGGCAAGGCCGACTCGTGGGCGACGGATGGGCACAAATGGCCGAACGTCGGATATGACTGCGGCCTGGCATTCGTAAAGGATGCCCGCGTGCTCCAGTCGACGATGAGTACGTCGGCCGCGTACCTGGCGACGACCGCGTTGCGCGAACCCTCGCAGTTCACGCCCGAGATGTCACGACGGGCACGAGGCGTCGAACTGTGGGCAACGCTCCGGTCGCTTGGACGGCGGGGGCTCGCCGATCTGATCGAGCGTACGTGCACGCACGCGCGCACCTTCGCCGATGGTCTTCGCACGCGTGGCTTTGAGGTGCTGAACGAGGTCGTGATCAACCAGGTGCTCGTCTCGTTCGGATCCGACGCCGCCACACGGGCGGTCATCGAGCAGATTCAACGCGATGGGACCTGCTGGTGCGGGGGCACGGAATGGCACAACCGCGCGGCGATGCGAATCAGCGTCTCGTCCTGGGCGACGACCGCCGACGATGTCGAGCTGAGCCTGGCGGCTATCGAACACGCGGCGCAGCGCGTGCGAACATCCAATACGGGTGACTCCTGATGTCGCAATTCACCAACTCGCTCGGGCAGCCGATCGGCGCTCCAGTGCCGGGCTGGATGCCGCCGCCGGTGCCGCCACGTGAACCGATGGAGGGCCAGTACGTTCGGGTTGTCGCGATCGACGAGCAATTCGGGCGCGAGCTTTACGTGGCGCACCTTGACGATCGCGACGGACGCACCTGGACGTATCTTCCCTATGGTCCGTTCGCGAACGAACAGGAGTACCGCCAATGGATGCGGACGACGTGCTTCGGCGCCGATCCACTGTTCCACGCGATCGTTGATCGTTCGACGGAACGGCCATCGGGAGTGGCGGCGTACATGCGAATCACCCCCGCGTCGGGCGTGATCGAGGTGGGCCACGTCTGTTTCTCGCCGCTGCTCCAGCGCGGGCGAGGCGCCACCGAGGCGATGTACCTGATGATGAAACGCGCATTTGCCCTCGGATACCGGCGCTACGAGTGGAAGTGCGACGCCCTCAACGGCGCCTCGCGCGCCGCAGCCCAGCGGCTCGGTTTGTCGTTCGAAGGCATCTTCAGGCAGGCGACCGTCTACAAGGGGCGGAGCAGAGATACCGCGTGGTACGCCGCGATTGATTCGGAGTGGCCCGCGCTGGCTCGCGCGTTCGAGACGTGGCTCGATCCAACCAACTTCGACGCCGCGGGCTGTCAGCGGTCGAAGCTCAGCGAACTCACCCGGCCCCTGCTCGCCGGCCGCGGTTAGTTACAACTCCGCACGACGGAGACGCAACGCGTTGGTAATCACGGAGAGCGAACTGAGCGTCATGGCGGCGCTGGCCCAGATCGGGCTGATCTGCCATCCGACAAACGGATATAGCACACCCGCGGCCAGCGGTACCCCCACGGTGTTATAGACAAAGGCGAGGAAGAGGTTCTGGCGGATGTTGCGCAGCGTCGCACGCGACAGCCGGCGGGCGCGCACGATCCCGCGCAGGTCAGGACGAATCAGCGTGATGCCGGCGCTCTCCATCGCGACGTCCGCGCCGGTGCCCATCGCGATGCCAACCGTCGCCTGCGCCAGGGCCGGCGCATCGTTCACCCCGTCCCCCGCCATCGCGACCCGGTGGCCCCGCTGTTCGAGTTCGGCGACGACGTCACGCTTTCCGCCCGGGAGCACTTGCGCCCGCACATCGTCTATTCCAAGTTGCGAGGCAATCGCTTTCGCCGTCTCCTCGTTGTCGCCCGTCAGCATCACGATGGACAGCCCCTCCGCCTTGAGCTGGCGCACGGCCTCGGCAGCCGACGGGCGCAGGGCGTCGGCCACGGCGACGGCGCCGGCGGCGCGACCATCCACGGCGACGAGCAGCGTCGTCTGTCCCGAGTGGCGATGGACTTCGGTGCGCTGGGTGAACGCCGAGGCGTCCACGCCGAGAGCATCCAGAAATGACGCGCTGCCGACGTCTACGGCGTGGCCATCGACGAGCCCGCTGACACCCCGGCCGCTCGTGGACATGAACCGGGACACGGCCGACAGGTCGATGCGGCGCAATTCAGCCTCGCGGACGATCGCCGATGCGAGTGGATGCGCGCTTCCGCGTTCCACCGACGCCGCCAGACGAAGCAGCTCGACGTCCGACATGCCCGCGGCCGTGTCCACCGCCGTGACGCGAGGTCGCCCCTCGGTGAGCGTCCCCGTCTTGTCCACCACCAGCACGTCCACCCGTGCGAGCAGTTCGAGCGCCTCGGCGTTCTTGACCAGCACGCCCGCATGCGCGCCGCGTCCCGTTCCAACCATGATGGCCATGGGAGTGGCCAGCCCCAGGGCGCAGGGACACGCGACGATCAGGACGGCGATGCTGTTCACAAGCGCGTGCGCAAAGCGGGGCGCGGGGCCCCACAAGCCCCACGCAATGAACGACGCAACGGCCACCACGACGACAGCCGGGACGAAGTAGGCGGCGATCCGATCCGCAAGCCGCTGAATCGGCGCCCGTGTGCGCTGGGCGTCGCCAACCATTCGCACGATCTGCGCAAGCAGCGTCTCGTTCCCGACCCGCTCGGCCTCGATTGTCATCGTGCCGTTGGCGCAGATGGTGGCGCCGATGACTTTGTCGCCGATCCCTTTGTCCACGGGGATCGATTCACCCGTGACCATCGATTCGTCCAGCGCTGCGCTGCCGTCGATCACGACCCCGTCGACGGGCACCTTCTCGCCGGGACGCACCCGCAGCCGGTCGCCGCGCTGGACAGATTCGAGCGGCACGTCCTCCTCGCGGCCGTCGCGCACGATCCGGGCAGTCTTGGCTGACAGATTCAGGAGCTGCCGGATGGCACCGCCGGTGCGATGCCGCGCGCGGAGTTCCAACACCTGTCCAAGCAGGACAAGCACCGTGATGACGACGGCGGTGTCGAAGTACGTCTCGACCGCACCGTGAGCGCGCAGGGTGGCGGGAAACAGATCGGGCGCCACCGTCGCCACCGCGCTGTAGACAAACGCCGCACCGGTGCCGATGCCGATGAGCGTGAACATGTTCGGGCTCGTATTGACGAAGGAAGCCCACATCCGCTCGAAAAATGGCTTGCCGCACCAGAGGACGACGGGGATGGAAAGGATCAGCTCGACCCAGTTGACGACCCCGGCGCCAAGGCGATGCATCAGCGCGCCGCCCGACGCCATGTCGCCCATGGTCAGTACGAACACCGGAGCGGCAAACACGGCGCCGATCCAGAAGCGGCGTGTCATGTCCACCAGTTCGGGATTTGCCGCCTGGGTGTCCGCGCGCAAATCCGCAATCATCGGCTCGAGCGCCATGCCGCACTTCGGGCAGGCACCGGGCGTGTCGCTGATCACCTCCGGGTCCATGGGGCAGATGTATCTCGTGGCTTGTGGCTCGTGGCTCGCCGCTTGTGACTCGTGGCTGGTGGCGCGTGGGTCGGCTTCCGGGGCTGCTGGCTCGCGAGCCGCGATCTGCCGTTTGAGGCCCCCGATCTGAATGGCGGGCGACATTGGCTCCCGCTTGCCTGCGAGGAATTTTTCTGGTTCGGCGGTGAACCTGGCGGCGCAGCCCTTGGAACAGAAGTAGTAGGTCGTCCCGCGATGTTCCACGTGGCCGGCGGCCCGTTCCGGGTCGACCATCATCCCGCAGACGGGGTCGAGGACGCGGGCGGCCACCTTACGGCTTCGATGCTCGCGCGGGCCCCGGCCGGTCGCCGGCCATGAGCTCGTCTGCCGTCGTAAAGCGCGGTTCGATATCGACGGGGACGGATGTGAGGCTGTCCAGCGCACGCTTGACGACGGGCCGGACGACGCCGAGCCGGTCGCGCAGCGCCACGGCTTTCCCGTAATCGCCATCGGCCTGAATGGTCATGATCTCGCGCGTCAGGCCCGTCACGCCGGTTTTGACCTTCGCCAGATCCACCGCGAACGTGCCGTCCTCGCGCGCCGTAAACCCGCCCTGATCCAGGAGATAGTTCATCTGAACGGCGACACCCCGGCCGTGCGCCTCGTTGATACCGAAACGAATGGATCGAAACGCCGACGCCAGATACGTCGTGTACAACGGACGCTCGAGCGACTTCGGCAGCACGCCCTTGTCGATCCAGTATTGAATGGCGAACAGCCCGGAAATATCAGCCTTGGCTTCCTCGAGGAAGCTCGATGCCTCCTTCATCGCCTGCCGCACGGTGGTCTGACGGCCGCCGGCGGTGATGTTGTGCGGGCCGAGGCCGTGCATCAGCTCGTGGACGACAATCTGCGTGAAGAACGCATCGAATGACACGTCCTTCTGGTCCGCGGGCGACAGCACGACCTTGGAGATCGGCACCAGCGTCCTGGCGAACTTGGCGTCCTGCACGTTCTTCAGCATCACGCGTTTCGCGCCCTTTTCGCGTGTCACACGCTCGTCGTTCGGCAGGTTGTAGGCGGCCGTCTGGACACCTCGGTTGGCGTCGCCGGCCGCAAAGATTTCATTGACTACCACGATCGGCGCGAGCGCGCCGAGTTTCACGTTGCGATGCTTCGGGTCGATCGGCAGGTGATCCTCGACATCCTGCAGCAGGCCGGAGAACTTCTGCAGTTTGATGGACTCCGCTTCGTCGCGCACGGTGATGAACGATTCGAACGCGGCCTTGTAGTTGAACAGCTCGTCTTCGTATACCTCGTACGGGCCGAACGTCGGCTCGATGTTTCCCTTCAGCTCCATCCAGGCCACATCGCTCTCGTAGTAGTCGTTCGAGATCAGCGCGTCGGCGCGTTTTGCGAGGAACGTCTTCAGCGTGGGCTCGGTCGCCGTGGCCGCAGCCTCGCGCAGCAGCGCGGCGGCGCGCGCCAGCTCGGACTGGTACTCGACGTTGTACGGCACGGCGATGAGGCTGCTGCCGCTGCGCCGAATCGTCGTGAAGAAGCCCGTCGCCTTGGCGCGTTCCGGCTCTGCGAGCGACTGAATCCACTTCTCGATGTCGGCTTTCGCAGAGCCTTCGGGGTAAAAATTGGCACCGGCGGGCTTGGCCGGCGCGCCCGGCACGAAGACTTCGTCGTGATCGAGCCGCGACCACGGCCCCTTGTTCAGCAGGAAATAGTGCAGGCGCGAGCGCCCCTCCGGCGTCGTGTCGCGCGCGAGGTCGAGCAACATCGCTTCATTCCCGGACCAGACTTGCCGCAGGAACAATGCGTCGATCACCTTCGACGCCTCCACCAGCTTCGCCAGCACACGGCGATCGGCGGGGGACAGATGCGACACATCCGCGCGGATAGTGGTCGGGGCAAACCGCGCGGTCATTTTCTGCAGCCGGGCCGTCTGCGACACGCTCGCCTCCTGCGCGAGAAGTCCCGTCGCACACAGAACGGCGATGACGCACAGGGCTCGCATGATGCGCATGGGATTGATTGTACCGAAAAGCGGTTAGAGGTTGGAGGTCAGGGGTTAGAGGTTAGCAGGAGGCTCGGGGCCGGGGATCTTCCGTGCGATTGCGCGATAGAGGCCATGCAGAAGTCTGCCGACCGAGTTGCTTCGCTCCAGAAGCGGTTCCGCCCCGGCAGTATTCAGAAATCCGAGACGTCGGGCCAGCTCGATACACGTCGCAACCTCAGCGTTCGAGCCGATCGCGATGCTCACGTGGTTCCGGAACGCTTTGGTGCTTCGTCGTCCATGTCCTTCCGCCACATTCGCAGGGATCGACACGGCAGCCCGTCTCAGCTGGCTCGCAAGGCCGTACAGTTCCGATTTCGGAAACGACCGCGTCGTAACAACGCTCGACGAGGTCCATTCCCTGCTGCCATGCCTCCAGATCGCGGAATGTGAACATCTTCGCCACGATGTCTTCCGGAAGCCATTCTGATGCCAACGAGAGTCGACAAGAAATCACAAGTCTCGAGCAACGAGCTGCAGTTTCTGCCACTATGAGCGGCTCAAACGGTTCTAATCTCCAACCTCCAACCTCCAACCTCCCGCTTCCAACCTGCCCTAGTGAACCCCCCGCGACGTCTGCAGCGTCGCCGGATCCGCGCCAAGGCGGCGTATCGCCGTTTCCCACATGCGTTCGGCGGGGGTGTCGAAGATGAGATCGCGATCGACGTCGCTCAGCAGCCATGCTGATTCGGCGAGTTCCGCTTCCAGCTGCCCGGGACCCCACCCCGAGTAACCAACAATGAGGCGGGTTCGCGGCGGGGGCTCGGGATCGAGGAGACGGCGCAGCACGTCAGGCGAAACCGACAGGCTGAGGCCATCCGTAATCCGCTGGCCGCCGAGGCCGTCGTCGGGATCGAGATCGCTGCCGACGAGAATCCAGCTGCTCTGGGGTTCGACCGGACCTCCGACCCAGACCTGCAGTTCGCGATCGGTTTCGACGGGGGGATCGAGATGAACGACGACGCGGCCCTCTGTCACGAGCGGCCGGTTGAGGACCAGCCCGAAGGCGCCCTCGCTGTTGTGTTTGCACAGCAACACCACCGTCCGGCTGAAATTCGGGTCGGTGAGCTGCGGCATCGACAGGAGGAATGAAGGCGCGAGTGACGAAGGCATGGCGGGCAACGGCTCCGATATCACGCAGTCATGATGGCCGTGACCGTGGTGCGGTACACGACCTCTTCGTAGGCGTCGAGCATGCGTTCGATCGGCACGACGCGGGTGGCGAGCGCTTTCGCATCATACTGGCCGGCGTCGAGCATCGCCACGAACCGTGGGATGTCGCGCATCGGATTCGCCCCGCCAGCCTGACCGGCGTGATGTGTCCGCCCCCCGATCGCAAAAAACACGGCGGGGAACGAAATGGTGCCGGCTGGAAGGCTCGTCGTGATGACATGGCCGCCGGGCGCGCACATCTCGTACGCCTGACGCATCGGCAGGACGCCGGTCGGATCAGGTCCGGCCTCGACCCTGGGCTTCGCGCGGTCCGCGCCCGCGCCTTCGATGACGAAATCGGCCCCACTCCCGCCGAGCAATCCGCCGGAGTCGCGGCCGCCGGACCACAGACGATTATTCGGCGTGCTGCACATCTCGCGGACTTTCGCGACGAGCTTCTCGCCTTCGACGTTGGGATCGAGCACGTCGGTGGCGCCCACTTTCAGCGCCAGATCGCGACGGGCGCGAATGGGATCGATCGCGATGATCTTCGACGCGCCGGCGATTCGCGCGCCCTGCACAGCGCTGAGGCCCAGCGGTCCGCAGCCGACGATCGCCGCGATTGCGCCTGGCGCTACTGCAGCCAGTGTCTGAGAGGTGGCCGTTCCCAGGCCCGCGACGCTGACACAACTGCAGACCATGCCGAGTTCGACGGCGCTCGCCTTCGTGAACACCGGCACGATCCACTCCTCGAACGTGACCATCAACTCGGCGAGACCGCCGATGTGCGAGTTGGCGTACACCGCCGTGCCATCGCGCATCTCGGCGATTGGCACCAGGTCCTTGGGCCCCTGGCGTCCGAGGAACTGGCACATGTCGGCGCGGCCGCGGAGGCACTGGTAGCAATGGCCGCACTGCGGCGTGCCCGAGACGCACACGCGATCGCCGACTTGCACGCGCCGGACCTCGGGCCCCACGGCCGCCACCACACCCACGCCGCCATGCCCCTGGATCAGCGGCATCTGCGACATCGGACCGCCGAACATGCCAGGCAGGCCCAGCACATCGCTGGCGTTGGAGTAACAGAGATTGGTCGCCTCCGTCCGGACCACGACCTGGCGTCCGGCGATCGGCCTGAGCGTGAGTTCCTGGAGCGTCGTGCGGCCCGCGCCTGTACCGCGGGACACCCAGCCGCGAAACGTGCGGCCCGCGACCGCGGGTCGCGCCGATTGTGCGGCGGCGGCGGTTCCCTGTGTTGGCGGTCCTGCCAGCGCGGCGCCGCCGACGGCCGCCGCTTTCTGCAGCAGGCGACGGCGCGAGATCGTCGATTTCATCGTTCAACGATTCTAACGCGTAACATCCTTGCCGGCGGCCCCGCGACGGCCGGTCTCGAGTGCAAGGACGAGGTTGCGCCGAAGTCCCGCCAGTTTCGTTCGGCGCATCGCGCTCCCCCGCATCGCCCTCCGCAGATCGTCATCGGTCGTGTGGTTGAGCGTCTCGATGCTCGCGCCATCCCAGAGTTCACGCGGCTGCCATGCCGGATCGTCCGATACGGCGGCCCCGTGGTTCCAGGGACATACCTCCTGGCATATATCGCAACCGTAGACGTGATTGCCGATCGCGGAGGCCAATGGTTCCGGAATGCTGCCCTTGAGCTCGATGGTCAGGTACGAAATGCATCGTGTGGAGTCGAGGACTCCGGGCGCGACGATCGCCTGCGTGGGACAGGCTTCGATGCACAACGTGCACGTGCCGCACTGATCGAAAGCGGGCGGATCGACATCCAGCGGCAGGCTGCAGATGATCTCGGACAGGAAAATCCACGAGCCGCGCTCGGCGTTGATCACGCAGGTGTTCTTGCCGATCCAGCCGATGCCCGCGTACTGCGCGTACACACGCTCCTGCACGGGGCCCGTATCCACGTACGGGCGCGCATCGAAGGGTTCGCGTGATACCTGGCGCATCCAGGCCAGCAACTCGTCGAGGCGCGCGCCTATCACGTCGTGATAGTCGTCGCCCCACGCATACCGCGCGATCGACGCCCGGCCTGTGTCGGCATGCTCCGTCGAGTACGGGCGATCCGTGTTGTACACCGTGGCCATGACGATGACTGTGCGCGCGGAGGGCAGGACGGCGCGGACGTCGGAGCGCTTCTCGGCGGATCGGACCAGATACGCCATCTCGCCTGCATATCCTTTGTCGATCCAGTCTCGAAAGAATGCCAGTTCAGGATGGCCGGCCGCGGGCGCGATCCCGCACAGATCGAACCCCAGCGCGATCGCCTTCGCTTTGATTTGGTCCGCGGTGAGTGTGTTCATCACTCGCTTTCACGAAGACAGGAATCTCACGAACGATTGGTCGTCGATCCGCGACTTCGTGAGCTCGTGAGCTCGTGAGCTCGTGGGAAAAGCGCCGACTAGAGTTTTCCGACGAGCTGCCGAAGCACGTACGGGAGGATGCCGCCGTGCTTGAACGACACGAGCTCCTCCGGTGTATCGATGCGAACCAGCGCACTGAATTCAGTCGCCTTTCCGGCGTCGTCCGACGCACGCACGGCGACCTGCCCGCCGGGATGAAGCCCGTCGACGATTCCCGTGACCGCGTACAGCTCGCGGCCCGTCAGGCCGAGCGTCGCTGGCGATTGGCCCGCGAGGAACTGCAGCGGCAGTACCCCCATGTTGACGAGGTTGCTGCGGTGAATACGCTCGAAGCTCTCGGCTATCACTGCCCTCACGCCGAGCAACAGTGTGCCTTTGGCCGCCCAATCGCGCGACGACCCCGAGCCGTATTCCTTGCCCGCGAGCACGAGCAGCGGAACGCCCGCGTCCTTGTACTTCATGGCGGCATCGTAGATGGGCATCACCTCGGTACCGGGCAGGTACGTCGTGAAGCCGCCCTCCGTGCCCGGCGCCACCTGGTTGCGCAGCCGCGTGTTCGCAAACGTCCCGCGCATCATGACCTCGTGGTTCCCGCGGCGCGCGCCGTACGAATTGAAGTCGGCGGGCGGCACGCCGTGCGCCATGAGGTACTTTCCTGCCGGACTATCTTTCTTGATGGCCCCCGCGGGTGAAATGTGATCGGTGGTGATGCTGTCGCCGAGCAGCGCCAGCACACGCGCGCCCGAGATGTTCTGCACCGGGGCTGGCTCCATGGTCACGTTCTCGAGGAACGGAGGGTTACGCACGTACGTCGAGTCGCTCGCCCACGCAAAACGGTTGCCCGTCGGAACCTCGAGCTTCTGCCAGCGTTCATCGCCGCGGAATACGTCGGCGTACTGGCGCACGAACTGTTCCGACTTGACGGCCGCGAGCATCGTTTCCTGCAGCTCGCGCTCCGACGGCCAGATATCTCTCAGATACACGGGCTTCCCATCTTTGCCCGTGCCCAGCGGCTCGGTCGTGAGGTCGAGATTCATCGTGCCTGCCAACGCATACGCGACGACGAGCGGGGGTGAGGCGAGATAGTTCGCCCGTACCTGCTGCTGCACGCGGCCTTCGAAGTTCCGATTGCCGCTCAACACTGACGCGACGACGAGGCTGTCCGCGTCGATAGCCGCGGAGACGTCCTCGGGGAGCGGGCCGCTGTTTCCGATGCAGGTCGTGCACCCGTAGCCCACGAGGTTGAAGCCGAGCCGGTCCAGATACACATCAAGGCCCGACTGCTTCAAATAGTCGGTGACGACCTTCGATCCCGGCGCGAGGCTCGTCTTGACCCACGGCTTGCTTGCGAGCCCCTTCTCGACCGCCTTCCTGGCAACGAGACCGGCCCCGATCATCACGCTCGGATTCGACGTGTTCGTGCAGCTGGTGATCGCCGCTATCACGACGGACCCGTGCTCGACAGCCGACTGCGGCGGCGCGGCGACAGCGGTTGCTCCCCCGCTGCCCGCCTTCCTGGCCGTCATCATGCCCGGAAGCGCCTGCGCGAATCCCTGCTTCGCAGCCTTGAGAGGCACGCGGTCCTGCGGCCGCTTCGGCCCGGCGAGACTTGGCTCGATCGCGTCGAGGTTGAAGTCGATGGTTTCCGAGTACATCGGATCGGCAGCGCCCTTCTCGAAGAAGAGTCCCTGCGCTCGCGCGTAGGCTTCCACGAGCTCGACCCGCGCACGGTCGCGGCCGCTCAGGCGCAGGTAGTCGAGCGTCATCGCATCGATCGGGAAGATCGCGATGGTCGCGCCGTATTCCGGGCACATGTTTCCGAGCGTGGCACGATCCGCCAGCGTCAAGTGCTCGAGGCCGGGGCCGAAGAACTCCACGAACTTGCCGACAACGCCGTGCTTGCGCAGACGTTCCGTGATCGTGAGTACAAGGTCGGTCGCCGTGGTGCCAGCCGGCAGCCGGCCTGACAGCTTCACGCCCAGCACGGGCGGTATCAGCATGGACGATGGCTGACCGAGCATCGCGGCTTCCGCTTCGATTCCACCCACGCCCCAGCCCACCACGCCCAGGCCATTCACCATCGTCGTATGCGAATCCGTGCCCACCAGGGTGTCCGGAAATGCCACCGTACCGTCCGGAGACTCTGCCGTCATCACCACGCGCGCGAGGTATTCGAGGTTCACCTGATGGACGATGCCCGTGTCGGGCGGCACGACGCGGAAGTTGTTGAAGGCGTTCTGGCCCCACCGCAGAAATGCGTAGCGCTCCCGGTTGCGCGCAAATTCGAGCTCGGCGTTTTTCTCGAACGCATCAGCCAGTCCGAAGTAGTCCACCTGCA
>Ga0136846_1227202_pt1 | contig 20244 bp, 19 predicted proteins | sample HopSoiMetagenom2_FD_96841 | JGI IMG/M metagenome (GOLD analysis project Ga0136846, IMG submission 96841) | Grasslands soil microbial communities from Hopland, California, USA - 2 Assembly 2016 (version 4) | ecosystem: Environmental > Terrestrial > Soil > Grasslands | place: USA: Hopland...
CTGCGGTATTCACCAGGGCATTCAGAATGGGCCAGTCTGCTACGGCATCACTGCCATCGAGCATCGATTCTGTTTCGCGGTTGGGCGAAGCTACAGAACCGGTATCCAGGTGATCGCGGCCAATTACAATGGGGGCCTTCACTTTTCCGGTCCTTACCAGTTCATTGAACGCCAGCCCTGCTTTTTCTCTTTCTCCCTGTCCCAGCCAGCAAATACGTGCCGGTAATCCCTGGAAGGCGATCTTTTCTTTGGCCAGTTTCAGCCAGCGTTGCAATGATTTATTTTCCGGGAACAAATTGCCTATTACTTCGTCGGTGACGGAAATGTCGTTTGGATCGCCGCTCAATGCCGCCCAGCGGAAGGGGCCTTTGCCTTCGCAAAACAGTGGACGGATATAAGCCGGAACAAAACCGGGAAAATCAAATGCATTGGTCAATCCTTTCTCCTGCGCCCGGGCGCGAATGTTATTGCCATAGTCGAATGTGATGGCGCCTTTTTGTTGCAGGGTCAGCATCAACTGCACATGCCGGTACATGCTGTTGTAGGCATAACTAATATATTGCTCAGGATTTTGCTCTCGTAGGATCTTTGCCTGCTCATAGGAAATTTCATGGGGCCAGTACCCTATTAACGGATCGTGGGCAGATGTTTGATCTGTAAGTGTATCGGGCACAATATTTCTTTCAGCCAGGCGTTCTAATAACTCAACTGCATTGCATAACACCCCAATAGAAAGTATTTCTCCTTTTTCTTTTGCCAGCAGTGCGCGATCGATGGCCGCATCAATATTTGTCATTTTTACATCGAGGTACTTTGTATCGATGCGTTTGTCAATCCGCCATTCTTCCACTTCTGCAATTAATGCTACCCCTTCATTCATGGTAATGGCCAAGGGTTGAGCGCCACCCATGCCACCCAGTCCGGCTGTTACATTCAACGTTCCTTTTAAGGAGCCGCCGAAATGTTTATCGGCTGCTGCGGAATAGGTTTCATACGTTCCCTGTACAATGCCCTGGCTGCCGATGTAGATCCAGGAACCGGCGGTCATTTGCCCGTACATCATCAACCCTTTTCTTTCCAGTTCATCAAAATGCTGCCAGGTGGCCCATTTAGGCACCAGTTGCGAGTTGGAGATCAACACGCGGGGGGCGTTGGCATGTGTTTGCAAAATGCCCACCGGTTTACCACTTTGGATCAGCAGGGTCTCATTGTCATTCAGGTCTTTTAATGATTGAATGATAAGGTCGAGCGCTTCAAAATTGCGGGCTGCTTTACCGCGACCGCCATAAACGATCAGGTCGTCGGGGCGTTCGGCCACTGCGGGGTCTAGGTTATTTAATAACATGCGCAAAGCTGCTTCCTGGATCCAGCCTTTGCAGGTGAGTTGTGAACCCGTTGGGGTTTTGTATTTTATGGGATCGTAAGTTTTTGTTGCAGGTGTCATTGTTTTAAACAGTTTTTGTTACCCATGTAGTTTTTGTGTGGCGTTACAGGCTGAACGCCTCAAATCCTGTATTTAAATGTACCTTTTTCTTTTCGGCGAAAGCATTACAATGTTCCACAAACGAAAAGTTGCTGATGAGTTGTTTTATTTGATCGATGTCCTCGGCAAAAATGCGGTCCTCTTCGGCAAAGCCTACAAACTGCCGTACATAATCATGGGCCGATTCAAGGATCTCGCTGCTTTTTAATGGCCGTCTGAATTCAATGGCCTGACAGGCGCTTAATAACTCAATAGCTAAAATGAACTCGAGGTTATCCAGCACCTGGTTCAGCTTGCGGCCGCTGATGCTGCCCATGCTCACATGGTCTTCCTGACCAAGCGAGGTAGGAATGCTGTCGGCACTGGCAGGAAAGCACAGGGTCTTATTTTCAGTTACCAATGCAGCCGTAGTGTATTGCGGGATCATGAACCCACTGTTTAACCCCACATTTTTCATCAGCAACATAGGGAGGCCCCATTTGCCTTCCAGTAACAGGTAACACCGGCGGTCGGAGATATTGCCTGCTTCTGCAGCAGCCACACAGGCATAATCGAGTGGTAATGCCAGTGGCTGGCCATGAAAATTGCCGCCGCTGATGGTATCATCGGCGCTTAAGATAATAGGGTTATCTGTTACCGAGTTCAATTCAATTTCGGTGAGTTGTTTCAGATGCAACCAGGCTGTGCGGCTGGCGCCATGTACCTGCGGCATACAACGCAAACTGTAGGGGTCCTGCACACGGCCGCAATCAACATGGCTTTGCATAATGTCGCTTTGGTGCAATAACAACCGCAGCCGTTGGGCCACCAGGGTATTACCGGCGAATGGACGTAATTGATGAAGGCGTTCATCAAAAGGCGCCTTGGTGCCGGTCAATGCTTCCAGGCTCATTGCACCAATAATGTCTGCCGCTTCCAGACAGTAATGCATGCGTTGCACTGCTTTTACTGCAAACGATAAAATGAACTGGGTGCCGTTTATCAGGGCCAGTCCTTCCTTGGGGCCCAGTTGTATGGGGGCCAGCCCAAACTGTTTTAATATGTCTTGCGACTTGTGTCTTGCACCTTTGTAAAACACCTCCCCTAACCCGATCAGGGGTAAAAACAAATGGGCCAGTGGCGCCAGATCGCCCGAAGCGCCCACGCTGCCTTTTTCCGGCACTACGGGAATTACATCCTGTTCAATATGCCAGATGATGCGTTGCAGCGTAACTAACTGCGCACCTGAGTAACCACGCGCCAACGCGTGTACTTTGGTAATAAGCATGAGTTTGGCAACTTCCACCGGAATGGGTGCCCCCACGCCCACGCTGTGGCTTTGTAAGATCTTATGTTGTAAAATGCGGGTATCCTCTTCCGAAACGGGTTTATTGGCCAGCACGCCAAAACCGGTATTAATACCATACACGGTTCTGTTGGTCTTCACAATTTCCTGTACGTGTTGCTGGCTTTTTTGAATATTGGCAATGGCTGTTTTATTCAGCACGCCGTTGGTTTTACCACCCGCGATCGCCAATGCACTGCCAATTGTTAACTGATCGATACCGTAAAAAAACTCCTGTTGCATAAAAGTTACTTATGGTGCAAAAAGGTTTGCACCCGGTTAAAAACTGATTCGTTTTGCAGACCCTGTTCTATTTCACTAATAGCGGTCAGGATGGTTTTGCTGTGTTTACCTTCCTGCACCAATGCCTCCATCGCCTGTTGCAGCGCATCCCATACCGGCTGCACCTGTTGTTGTAATTTTTTTCCTTTGGTTGTGAAGGCCACTACTTTTTTGCGCCCATCATCGTAGGCAGTTGTGGTTTTAATAAAGCCTTTTTGTTGCAGGCTGCTTACCAACTGGCTTACGGCCGAATGGGAAATACCCAGCTCATCGGAAATATCCCTGATCGACACCGTTTCCTGCCTTGACAAAATATAAAAGACCGGAAACCACGCGGCGTCAAAAGAGAGATCGTGCGAAGCATAGATCTTGTTCACGTCGGCCAGAAATGCTTCACTCAGCCTGCGCAGCCTGCTGCCAAAGACCAGAAATCCCAATGATTCGTAAAAGCTCATAAATTGTATAAGTACTTATACAAATGTACAAATAGTGATAATAATTCAAAATATAAATATTAAGGCACAAGCAACAAGGTTCAAGGTACAAGTCATTAAATTCAGGGTTCCGATAAAATTCAGCAGTCTGAACTTTGAACCTTGTGCCTTGATTCCTGAGCCTTGTACCTTGCTTTTAAGCTCGAACCTGTTTGCAAATAGTATTTAGCAAGCTTTAATGTCTTTTAAATTATCAGAAACAATATCTTTAAAGCGAAATCCAACTTCGTCTGCTAAAGCCTTGCTGCCGTCGCCAAGGCTATGGCAGCCAAAGGGCGAAGGCGGATAGTTCCTGAATAAAAATTAACCTGCAAATATGAAAGCTGCGTTACGTGTTCAATTGTCTGTAATGATGTTCCTGGAGTTTTTTATCTGGGGTTCGTGGTATACAACGATTGGTGTTTATATGACTAATCATAATATGGGCAACCTTACCCACTGGCCATATACCGTAAATCCGATTGCCGCTATTGTTGCCCCCTTCTTTGTGGGCCTTATTGCCGACCGTTTTTTTGCCACTCAAAAAGTATTAGGCACCTTACATATATTAGGCGCGGTATTTATGTTCCTTACGCCTTCCGCTACCGGTAGCCCGGTTTTATTCATCGTTCTGTTGTTGTTGTATAATTTATGTTACATGCCAACCATGAGCCTGGCCAACACCGTTTGTTTTCATAAAATGAGCGATCAGGAGAAAGAGTTTCCGCTGATCCGCGTGTTTGGCACCCTTGGCTGGATCATCGCCGGCCTTATCATCAGTTTTGTACTGAGCCGTTTTGTAGCGGGTAAGGCTGAAGAAACTGCTATGCCCTTGTACATGACCGCCACAGCCAGTCTTTTATTAGGGATCTACAGTTTCTTTCTGCCCAATACGCCTCCACCCGCTGCCGGAAGAAAAGTATCGGCCAGCAGCATTATTGGTGTAGATGCGTTGAAACAACTGCTCAGCCCATCGTTTTTTATCTTCCTGCTTAGCTCATTCCTGATCTGTATTCCGCTGGCTGCTTATTATAATTTCACCCAGATCTTCCTGGAGGGGATACAGTTTAAAAATATTGCGGCAACACAAACCATCGGTCAGGTTTCTGAAACCCTGTTCATGGTGCTGATGCCTTTCTTCTTTTTACGACTGGGTGTTAAATGGATGCTCGCTGCCGGGATGCTGGCCTGGGTAATTCGCTATGCATTGTTTGCATTGGGCGCGCCTGACCAGGTAAGCTGGATGATCCTGAGCGGTATTGCTCTCCACGGTATTTGCTACGACTTTTTCTTTGTAACCGGACAAATATATGTTGACAAGAAAGCCAATCCGCTCATCAGGGCGCAGGCGCAAGGGCTTATTGTGTTTGTGACCTATGGTGTTGGTATGCTGGTAGGGGCACAAACTGCAGGAGCGGTTTATAATAATTACCTGGGTGCTGCCAAGTCGCTTACATTAGGCCAATGGCAAAGCTTCTGGTGGTTGCCTGCTGCTTTTGCGTTAGCGGTGTTAGTGTTCTTTGTATTGACCTTTAAAGAGAAACTAAGTCGTACTATGGATGCGAAACCGTAAGCGTGAATGGTGAATGGTCAATGGTCAATAGGTTATCGATAATACAAGACTGTTACAGGTTGCAAGTTACAGGGAATACAGCCCCCTGGCCCTGGAACCTGGAACCGCATCTGATATAAAACAATACATAACTTAAATAATAATCTTTATAAATAAACGCATATGGCACGTATAGCAATGCTCGGTTCTGGCTTTATTGGCCGGTTTTATGCCGACTCCTTACAGGGGTACAGAAGCCGTGATAAAATTGTAAGTATCTATTCGCGCCGCACCGAAAGCGCCAAAAGATTTGCTGAAGATTACCATGTAGCGCACCATACTACCAATATGGAGGAAGCCATTGCGAATCCCGATGTTGACATTGTATGTATTGCCCTGCCCAATAACCTGCACGAAGAAGCTGTAATGCTTTGCTGTTTGCACCGCAAAGCGGTGATGACCACCAAACCGCTTGGCCGCAATGGCGAAGAGGCAAAGCGTATGTTGCAGGCCGTTGAACAGGCCGGTATCTTCAATGGCTACCTCGAAGATCTGGTTTACACCCCCAAATTCATAAAAGCCCTGGAGAGCGTGAAAGAAGGCGCCCTGGGCCGCATATTATGGGCCAAGTCAAGGGAAACGCACCCTGGCCCCCACAGCGACTGGTTCTGGGATATAGAGCAGGCGGGCGGTGGTTGTATACTTGACCTGGGCTGCCATTGCGTGGAGATCACCCGCAGCTATATTGGAAAAGATATAAAACCCATAGAGGTGATGTGCTGGGCCGATACCCAGGTAAAACCCATCGATGCCGAAGACCATGCCATAGGAATGGTGAAATACGAGAACGGCGCCATCGGGCAGTTTGAAGTAAGCTGGACCTTCCGCGGCGGGCTCGACCTGCGCGACGAAGTAATGGGTTCCGAAGGCACCATCTGGATCAACAACTTCCTGCGTACCGGTTTCGAGATGTTCACCAGCGGCAAAGGCGCCAATTACGTAGCCGAAAAAGCCGAAAGCAACACCGGTTGGTTATTTCCGGTAGGCGATGAACTGAATGAACTGGGGTACAACCATATGTTCATGGATATGTTCAATGCCATGGAGGCTGATAAAGACCCCAAAGAAACCTTTTACGACGGCTACGTGGTGAACTGCATCCTGGATGCCGCCTACCGTTCGGCCAAAAGCAAATTGTGGGAACCGGTTAAGCTCGACATCTGGCGCGGGAGAACGGGTGTTACAAAAGACAGCCATCTTACCGAGTATGATGCCGATCATTACCTGGTAAAAGAAGAAATGACCCATTATGGCGCAAAAAAAGTAATTCTGAAAAATAAACAAACCGGTAAAATCGTTGAAAGGGTAATGGAATAAACGGGACTAAATAAATTCCCTAGTGGCTAAATAAACTCCCTGTATTTTTTCATGGGAAGCTGCGAATTCCATTATTTTGCGACTTAAATAACTCAACCCCCCAATATGAAGAGGCAATTTGTAGCAATAGTTGTGATTTTTACCATTGGTCTGCTGGCGAACGCCGTTCAGGCAAATGCCCAAAATAAAATAGGTTATATCAGCCTGCAGGAACTGGTAGCCAATATGCCCGAGTACAAAAAAGCGCAGGGTGATATGCAGGAATACCAAAAAGCCCTTGTTCAACAAGGAAATGATTATCAACAGGCATTTATAGATAAGCAAAAAACATATGTAGTTGATTCTTTAAAATTAAGTGCTGCTGTAAAGGAAGTTAAACGGAAAGAACTGAATGACCTGTATGTTAAATGGACCAACTTTGTTAACCAGGAAGCCCAGCAAATGATGAACCAGCACGAACAGGAGCTGTTGGCGCCCATTCAGGACAAAGCGGTGACAACTTCACAGGCTGTGGCTAAAGAAAATGGCTACGCTTACATTCTGCCTAAAGAGCAATTGATCGCTTTCCCTTCAGCAGATGATATTTTACCGCTGGTGTACAAAAAATTGAACATTACACCTGCGAAAGATGCAGCCCCTGCTGCACCTGCTGAAGCACCAAAGAAGAATTAGGAACAACTAAGAACAACATAATACGATAAAAAAAGGAGTCCCGAATTTTCGGAACTCCTTTTTTATTTCCAGTATTTCTTTATTGTTATTTCAAACCCATGTCGCTGATAATGCCCTGGATTTTCTTATCAAGGTCGCCTTTTACCTGGATGGAATCAAACTCGGCAGCGCTTTTAATAGACGTATTTACGCTGAAATAGAATTTGATCTTGGGCTCTGTACCGCTGGGACGGGCAGAGATCTTGCTGCCATCGGCCAGGATAAATTGCAATACGTTCGACACTGGCAGGGTAATGGCCCACTCCTCACCGGTTTGCAGGTTCTTGCCTTTGCGCAATTCATAATCGAGCAGCTGCACCACCGGAGAACCGTTGATAGTTGATGGCGGGTTATTCCGGTAGCCATCCATCATTTCGGCAATTTCCTTTTGGCCGTTCATGCCCTTTTTGGTGATAGAGATCAAATGTTCTTTATAATAACCGTATTGTACATACAGATCGATCAGTTTTTCGAACAGGGTTCTGCCCTTGTCTTTTTCGTAGGCTACCATTTCGCACAACAGGGCTACGGCAGATACTGCGTCCTTATCGCGTAATTGACTACCGATCATTAATCCATAGCTTTCTTCCCCACCCACAATGTAATTTTCACTGGCTTCTTTTTCCTTGATCAGTTCGGCGATCCATTTAAAACCAGTCAATACATTATAGCATTTTACATTATTATCTGCCGCAATGCGGTCGATCATGTCCGTGGTTACAATGGTCTTGCACACAAAATCGTTCTTTTGGGCAATGCCTTTGGCCTTACGGGCTTCAATGATATAGTTAAAGGCCAGTACGGCGGTTTGGTTGCCATTCATCAACATCCAGTTGCCCTGTTTGTCTTTAATGGCAATACCAACGCGGTCCGCATCGGGATCGGTTCCCAGTAAAATATCGGCATCCAGTTCCTTTGCTTTTTTCAAGCCAATGCTCATGGCCTCGCTTTCCTCAGGATTGGGGTAAACTACCGTAGGGAAATTACCATCGGGTTTAGCCTGTTCTTCTACAATATGCACATTGGTAAAACCAAAGCGCTGCAACACTTCGGGCACCAGCATAATACCGGTACCATGTATGGGCGTATAAACGATCTTCAGGTCGCGCTGACGGGTGATCACCTCTGGGTAAACGCTCAGGCTTTTCACCATGTCGATATACCGGTTGTCCATATCCTTGCCAATGATGGAAATATTGGCTTCGCCCCCACTCCATTTCACCTCATCTACAGATGCAATGGCTTCTACTTCTTTTATGACGTTTTTGTCGTGCGGCGGCACCAGTTGGCCACCATCATTCCAGTATGCTTTGTAACCGTTGTATTCTTTTGGATTATGCGATGCGGTACAAACCACGCCACCCTGGCAACCCAACTGGCGAATAGTAAAGCTTAATTCGGGGGTGGGGCGCAAGGCTTCAAACAAAAATACCTTGATGCCGTTGGCGGCCATTACATTGGCAGTGATCTCTGCAAACTGGCGGCTGTTGTTACGGCTGTCGTGTGCAATAGCAATGCGAATTACGCCACCGGGGTAGGTTTTATTCAAATAGTTGGCAAAGCCCTGGGTGGCCATGCCAACCGTGTATTTGTTAATGCGATTTGTTCCTATACCCATAATACCACGCAAGCCCCCTGTACCAAATTCCAGGTTGCGGTAAAAGGCATCGGCCAGCTCTGTGGGATTCTCTTTTTCAAGCCGGGCAATCTCCTGTTTGGCAGCATCGTCATAATTCCCGTCTTTCCAAACCTGAACGCGCTGCATAATTGCATCATCCATAGTACTCAAATTGAGGTTTTTATTGAAATTTGAAGATATATAATTTATCGATTTGATGCTGTTATCATTCAAAAAGCATACCCCGTGAAACAGCAGGAAAACCAACTATTCCATATAAGCACCTTTAATCGCTTCCCCTTCCACCTCAACGAATATATGTTCCTGCAGCGTGGTGGCTACTGACAAACCCACATAATCCGTGTTAACGGGATAAGCTTTGTGCGTGCGTTCAACCAGTGCCAGGGTCTGGATCTTTTTAGGCAGGTAGGCCAGAAAAGGCTTGATGGCGTATAACATGGTGCGGCCGCTGTTGGCCACATCATCCACTACAATGATCACCTTATCGGTAAAATCTGTTTCCCCGCTCAGTTTTATATCGTGCGGCGCTTTTTTATCGAGGGCGATCTCGATATTCCAGATCTTGATATTGCTATTAATTGAATGTAACAGTTGCTCTATGTTGCGGGCTATTACGCTGCCATTTTCGCGAATACCGGCGAGAATGATCTCTTTTTCTTCGAGGTTGTTTTCTACGATCTCATAGGCCATCCGTTGCAATTTCCGGGCTACTGCTTCCTTATCAAGGATATAATTACGCGACATGAATTTTTTGGCCAAATCTATTGAAAAGCAGGCAAAGGGCAAAAGGCAGCGGGCATAGATGAATACAATTCGTGAACCGGCAATCGGCAGTCGGCCTCCGCCCCCTGCATCAACAAGTTAACTTATCAACTTTTCAACTAGTTAACTTATCTTAGCCCCATGTCATATATACCACAAATACTATTCATCATCATTTCGGCGGTAGCCATATGGTTTTTTAGTAAAAAGATAATGACTATACGCCGCAACATTCTTTTGGGTAAGGATGCTGACTTTAGCGACCGTACCGGCGACCGGTGGCGCAATGTATTGCTGCTGGCGTTCGGACAAAAAAAGATGTTTCGCAATCCCCTGGTGGCTGGGATGCATTTTTTTATCTATGCCGGCTTCATCATCATTAACATTGAGGTGCTGGAGATCGTTATAGATGGCGTATTCGGTACTCATCGCATTTTTTCCGGAGTTGGTGTCGTATATCCATACCTGATCAATGCGTTTGAATTTCTGGCCTTAACGGTGCTGGTGGGTTGTGTTATATTCCTTTTAAGAAGAAATGTGGTAAAGGTAAAACGCCTCGCCAGTCCCGACCTGAATGGCTGGCCGCGTAGCGATGCCAATTATATTCTCATTACCGAGATAGTGCTGATGTCGCTTTTTCTCACCATGAATTCGGCCGATACGCTGTTACAGCAACGTGGCTATGGGCATTACGGAGAACATGTGACCGGTAATTTTGCATTCTCTTCCCTGCTGCATCCTTTACTGGGCGGCTTAAGTGATGATGCCCTGGTTGGTATTGAAAGAACCTGCTGGTGGTTGCATATTCTGGGCATCTTTGCTTTTTTGAATTACATCCCATTCAGCAAACATCTGCATATATTACTGGCGTTTCCCAATGCGTATTTTACCCGGCTGCAGCCGATGGGTAAAATGAGTAATATGCCGGCTATACAAAACGAAGTGCTGTATGCCATGCAGCCCGAACTGGCGCCGGCCAATGCTACGCCTCCGGACAAATTTGGCGCAAAAGACGTTCCTGACCTAAGCTGGCGCAATGTGCTCGATGCCTATTCCTGTACGGAATGTGGCCGGTGCAGTGCGGCTTGTCCTGCCACTATAACCGGTAAAAAGTTATCGCCCCGTAAGATCATGATGGCTACCCGCGACCGCGCTGAAGATATTGGTAAGAATATAGATCAGAACGGGGAGTTTAAAGATGATGGTAAAACGCTGCTGCACGATTATATTTCGGTTGAAGAATTACGCGCCTGCACTACCTGCAATAGTTGTGTACAGGAATGCCCGGTAAGCATCAGCCCGTTGGAGATTATCCTCGAATTACGTCGTTCGCTTATTATGGAAGAAAGCAATGCCCCGCAGGAATGGAACGCCATGTTCAGTAACGTGGAAAACAACTTTGCCCCCTGGAAGTTTAGTCCGGATGACAGGGATAAATGGATAGCTGAAATGAGTTAAATAAAAAGCCTCCCGATAAATCAGGAGGCTTTCGCTTAACAAACACTATTATTGAGGGACTAAGAAGCGTACTTGTTAGAATAAGGTGATATCATACGATAAACCGGCAACTGAAACACTGGCGTTAGCGTCGCAACCAGTGTTGCCATAATCGAGCGTCCAGGCTGCACCACCGGTTGGTGTTAATTCAATTTTACCGCTTTCAAAGAAAGCGCAGGACATTTTACGAACCAGTGGTTGTGTAATGCTGATGGTATATGTAGCGCCGGCGGCAGTAGTTCCATTGGCAGTACCGGTTATTGAATAGGCATCATCCAATATATTCAGGGGTGTAGTGGCGCCGGCAGTCCATTCGCGGAAACGGGTAGAGTTCCAGGTTATAGTTCCGCCGTTGGCTTTTACAATAGAACCTTTTACTTCAATTTTGTAAACCAGGTTGCCCGCTGTGTTCAGACCCAGATTGGTGGTCGTGTGCGTTCCCATTATCTGGTTGTTGTTTACAAAGTAGTTTTCAAAACCAATGGTGATTACCGTATTGGCATCGCGGTATCTGCCCATCCAGGTAGCAATGATCTTACCTCTGCGTTTTCTGCCATCGGGACAACTACAATCTGTGGCGCCGAAATCGATGGTGATCTTGCGGGGTGTGCTCGTAGAATCCACTACTACTGTTGCACAGCCGCCCAAAACATCTTCAATACGGGCAACATTTTGGCCAGTTTCAGTTCTGAAGGTAAAATTAGCGCCAAGTGCGGCTGAAGCATCTACCATATTGGTGGCATCGTTGTAATTGCTTTCAGCCATGGTATTATCCTGTGCAGCAGTGACATCGGTGGCGGCATTTTTTGCCTCTTTTTTACAGGCTATAAAAGTGGTAACTAAGCAACAGGCTACTAAGCCGAGGAAAATGGATCGTCTTTTTTGCATGGGGTATGTTTTAAAGGTCCGGTCTCTGACTTATAACCGGGTGCGAGGTTTAAAACGCATAGAGCTTTTATTTGGTGTGTTTGTTGGTAGGAAAAATATTTATTAAATGTAAGTTATTGATTATGACTAAAAACAAAGGCACCTCGATTATCGGGATGCCTTTAAATATTTGTATTGCTTGTATTGTATTAACTGGTTAACTCGTCAACTTGTTAACTGGTCAACTTCCTTCTCTTTTTGGGTCTTCTTCCTGTTATAAAGAATCTTCCAACTCATTATTACAGCAGTTAAGGCAAACACGCCGCCGATTATCCAGCTAATCATACCCTGTTTCGCGTTTAAACGGTTTACAATGAGTTGTCCGCCGAAAATAAAGATAGCATTGCCCAGAAAGGTGCCGAGGCCAATACCGGCGATATAAGCATTATACACATCGTTACGGGGAACCAGGATCTTTTTTGTATAGAGGGCCGTGCTCCAGCCAAACCAGAAGGGGATTTGGGCCGGGTTAATGGCGCTCATGGCCATGCCCAACCAAAAGCGTGGGATGGTTTTGGAAAGAATGATGTTCTTTTTCACATGTGGACTGGCAGCAGCCATAAAATTCGTTACGGCCAGGGCCACTATTATCAGCACAGTAAACCATTGCAGCCAGCGGAATAAGCGTTCCTGTTTTTGCACCCAGTCCATAGCCACCAGGGAAATACGCACATAAATGATCTCCACCAGCAGGGCGCCGAGGGAGAAATACAGGGCGGGCCGAATGCCATCACTGACCGAGATCTGCATGGCCGCCACGTTCAGCGTTCCCAGCGGTAAAGTACCGAGGAAGCTGATAAACATGCCGGTGAAGAATATTCGTAGATGCAATTCTTATGTTGCTTATTTGATGAATAGCGAATCTTTAATTTTCAAGTTCCAAGGCAGAAGGCAGAGATGGCTCGCGAGAATGTAACATTCCTCATTATTTTCAATTCTCATTCCTTTCATCTCTCAACCCTTTATCAACTCTTTAACACGTTAACGTGTCAACTAGTTAACTCGTCAACTGGTTAACTCATTTCTGCCGTCTGCCCTTACTCTGTCATGGCATCCAACTTCCTTGCAAAAACCCTGGCTTCTCTAAACATAGAGATCCCTTCCCGAAAGCTAAGATAACGATGTCCTTTTTTATGATTGATACGGCTGATGCGAAAAAGTAGAAACCAATGCCTGATGATCTCTTTCCAGGCAAAGAATAAGGAATGACGCGGGTCGTAAATATGTGTCGGTTCCGACCCTGCCCCATTCACTTCAATGATGGAAAAATTCTTGCCCTGCTTCAATGCTTCCCAGCTTTCAAACCTTATATCCAGGCGGCCAAAGTAAAAACCCGGGATCTGTTTACAAATATCATCAATGACCTTTGTAAGGGCTTCATCGGCCAGGTGACTGGCATCGGTAAATTTGGAACCGCGGGCATGGTTGCCAAACGGGGATACGATCATTTTTTCGCCCGCTGGCAATACCTGGTTCAGCCGGTCGCTATGGATCTTTTTCAAACTGTCCAGGTACATCAGGGCTCGTTTATCTTTTTGTAATAATTGCAACATGGAATGCCGGCCATCGCCCGTTACCGATAAAAATTCTTTGTATACAATACCCGTGATGGCGCCGGTTGCCTGGTTGGGATTTCGCACATAAAAAATGCCGGCCTCGCATTTCCAGGGAACAAACTCCTGGATGTGAAAATCGAGATAGGCTGTATGGGAATAGGCTAAAACATCCTGTTCGTTACGTAATACTTTTATGCCCCGGCCCCGGGCACCGATATTGGGTTTGCCAATAAGCGGGTATTGTAAGCCGGCCCGTTGCAGTTCGCGCAACACGATATTGCCATTGGTGGGAATGGAAAAGAAAACGGTTGGCGGATGATGTTGCGGTGGAATAATGGGGATGATGTCTTTTTTGCTTTCGCACAAAAAGCCACCGTTCTTGATGGTGGGGTTACTGGCGGCAAAGAAAAAGAACGACCGCGCACGCAGGCACAACAGCACCCATACCGGGTAAATGCAAAAATATACACTTGCAAAGCTCCAGTATTCCCAGTTAAATAACTTTATAAAAAACGGTCGGTGCAGGATGCGTTGTATGCTGTTCATTCCCGGCTTGCCATTGATTTTTCAACTATTAATTGCTGCGTGAAGGTTTTGTTGTGCTGAAGATCAAGGTAATGCATATGGGTACCTTCATCGGTAAGAACCAGTTGGGTTACGCTTACAGTGAACACCTGTCCGTTGCGATTCATGAGCAGGTCGTTGTGGGCATCCCCGTCGCCTGTAAACTGGTGAAAATGCAGCAGGTCGGCGGGGGCTGGTTCAGCATGCTGCTGCAACCATTTCCTGAACCAGCTATTTCTTTTCGCCACCACTGCTTCATCGTACAAGGTCACCGATGACCAGATGTGCGGTTCCGAATCATTCAGTTCGGTCACATGCTTTTTGGCGCCATCCCACCGGCATTCGAACAGCTGCCCTGTATTCCAGATAACGGCGGTGAAAGGTTCAATTTGTTGCAGGGTCATCAGTTTGAAACCCAATACCGGGTTAATAGAATCCAACAGATCGAGCAATACCAGGCCACGGCTTTTGCGATAAGGCGGCATTGGCTGATGGCGAACAAAACCTCCATTCAAAAAAACGATGGCATTGCCATTTTCATGGGCTGCTATCCAGGTGCCTCCGGCATCGCCATCCTTCGGAAATAATAACTTACCCGAGGGAAAGGGATACAGGGTTGGTGGAAAAGCACTGGAACGCCAATGCTTTTCATCGCGGTTGGATGTTATATAGATCTTATCCGCTGAACGGATAAATGTTACTGTGCACATTGTTTACGGTACTTAATGGTAGAAGATGCTACCCCAAAATCATCTGGTAACTGGATGTTTGTGATCTCTGTAATGCCTACACGTATTAATGCCATATGATGGATCGTGTGCTCGAGATTATAAGCTATTTCGCGGAAATAATTGGTCTCAATGGCAATGGAACCGGTAACGTGTTCGTCGTAACTGGCTTCCAACGTGAGGGTTTTATTGGGTTTGTTCAACCCCCGGTGAATGTCAAGCAACAGGCGACCGGCCAGCTCTTTATCGGTTTCTATGAATGTGTCGCGTTTACGTTTTTCATAATTAACGGTGCCTGATTCATATCCATTCTCCAAACATTGAAACAACTCAATGATATGTCGCACATGCTGGCCAATCGTATTATTGAACAGGGTTGCACACGACTGGCTGTATTGCGGTGGCGACAATTGGCTGAGCGAGTCAGTCAGTTGTACAAAAATCGTGTTTACAGCTTGTTGTAATTGCATTGGTCGGTTTTGTTCCTAAATATAAAATTTTTCCGTTATACTTTTCTGGCAACCACCTTTAAGAATACCGTTAGATTATCGCTCACCGTACTACCTCCGCCAACCTTGAAATCCCGGCGATTTATTTTGAATTCACCGTTAAATAAATAACCATCCTTAACAGGCTCTGCCGTAAAAGGAAACGAAATATCTTTTGTGGTTCCCTTTATGGTTAGCTTACCGGAAACAAATAATGTTCCGTTCTTTTTTGAGCCGGTTACTTTTACAGATACGAACCTGATCTGTGGGTAATTCCTGACATCAAAATAATCATCGCTGCGCAGATGATTATCGCGCATCTCAACGCCGGTATTTATCGTATTCGCATCAATATGTACATCAAAATTGCAGCCATCCGGGTTGTCGGGGTTGAAGTTGATAGTGCCCGCCAGCCCGCTAAAAGAGCCGCCTGTATTGAATCCGAGATTCTTTATTTTGAAGGTTATTTCAGATGCACTGTCAACCGGGGTCAAAGACTGAGAAAAAAGCGGGAACGTAAGGAACAGGCCAAGAATAAATACCATTGTTTTCTTCATATATAAAACCTTTCCATGTAAAGTAATCCTGGTTGTGCAAAGCATATGTTAAATTTTTTAACAAAAAGCGGGGAAAACATTTCTCAACAGCAAATGGGTAATTAGTACAATTTGCAAAGAAGATGTAATTCCATTGTCTACACAAACCTATTCCCTGTTCTCTGAATTATTTGCTTATTGCCCTCTTGCCAATCGACAATTGTGCCCGGTATTTTATAAGCAGCAGCAGGCAACAAACAAAAGTGATTAGTGCATAAGTGAAAAGTACTGCATCTCCATCGAAAACAATGCCCAGTTTGGTAAGATGGAAGAACAGCGCGCCGCTCATCAGTCCCAATCCCAGGGCTGCGCCCCACCCGGTTGTACGGGGGTACAGGATCAAAACTGAGGCAATCAGCTCCAGTACTCCTGTTCCTATTCTGCCCCAGGGTTCCATGCCCAGCTGGGTGAACAGGGCCACTGACTGCGGGTGGCCGGTGAATTTAAAATACAGCGTTTGCAGCATAATTACGGCGGCCAGTAACCGTAGGATCCATATGGCTATAGCGGTAAATTTCATTTGTTGGTTTTATAATTTCCTCTTTGAAGCTATCTAATGAAATTCAATAACTATTTCTTTATGATCTGTTCCCAATTAATGTCGGCTTTATTTTTCAAACCTGCTTCTTCTTTATTCCATTTGGGAAGGGTGTTGTTAAAGTATTTGTTATAGAACAGGTACAATTTGCCATTGGTGACCTTGAAGGTTTTGGGATCTATTTCAACCTTTTTGCCCGTACTGCCCATGGCATAGGCGCACCAGCCACCATACTGCGGTTCATATTGGGCCGGGTTCTTTTTAAATTCCTCTTTATTGGCGGCAGACGAAAAATAATAGGTTGCTCCCTGATAATAGGTGGCGTATTCCTTACTGCCTTCCACGGCGTTGTTTTGTTTGAAATAAGCTACAGGATCGTAGCCCTGAATGGCCAGTTTATTTTCCAGATTAAAATGCTTTGTTCGTAGCGGTGCTTCCTGGGCATAACTGATGCTAACCTGCATCAATAACAGCATAATAGCGATAAGACGGGGCTTCATGATTTAATTTATTGAAGTAAGTAAATAATTACTTCTCAAAGCTAAACCTATGGATACGACGGGTTTGTCGGCTAAGCGACAGTTGCGGGGTTTTGTATTTTTTTAACATCCGGGAAACAGATCTCCTGGCGGTTGTAGGTGATAAGGCCATTGGTTGCCAGTTCATTAAAAAAGGTGGTAACGGTTTGGCGGCTCGATCCTATCAGATTGGCAATGTCTTCGTGAGTAAGATAGTTGGGAATGCAGGCGGTATTGGCGGTTGGATCTGCATGTTTTTGTGCCAGCTGCCAAAGAAAATCGAGGAGACGGCTTTTTACATCTTTGTTCAGCAGGTTCATCAGCCTGTTCTCGACCTGCCTGAATTTGGAACCCACCTGTTTGCTATATTTAAGCGCAAGGGACGGCTTTTTTTGCAGCAGCTTTTGAAAATCATCGATGGAGAAAGCACACAGGCTTACGCCGGTCTTATACGCCTGGGCAAATTCGCCGTTCAGGCTGCCTTTCTCCAGCGTTATTTGCCCAAACAGCTCCCCCTTTTGAATGATCTCTTTGATCACTTCCTTGCCGCTGTCATCGATAAAGCCGATGCGTATATAGCCTTCCTTTACAAAATACAGTTTGTTGTGATGAAATGCCTCAAAGTAAATGTAATCACCCTTGGGAGCCTCAATAAAGTTAGGTACTATATTGAGCTCCTCATACTCTTCATCGGTTAAATGCGCCCATAGATCGTAGTTGCGTATTAAAAGCCATTTATCGTCTACTGACATAACTCAAAATTAAGCAATTTAGATGGTTACCAGCAGAAAGGAAGGGCTGAAAGGTGAAAGCCTACAGCTAAATGCAAAAAGCTGAAAGGCTTGTATTCCTTTCAGCTTTCGACGTTGGGCTTTTAGCCCGTATTAAAAGATAAATTATGCTGGTTTTTTACCCAATTCTTTGATTATGCGATAATGCGAAGCAATGGCCTGCTGCATGGTAGGAAACTCATTGTAAGCAATATTGAATTGCGCACAGGTTTGTTTTACGATGCGGTTAATGGCCGGGTAATGTATGTGACTGATACGGGGGAACAGGTGGTGTTCTACCTGGTAGTTCAATCCGCCCACGTACCAGGAAATAAATTTATTACGGGGAGCAAAGTTAGCGGTGGTCCTTACCTGGTGAATGGCCCACTCGTTCTCAATTTTCATGGGTTCCACCTCGTCGGCATGTACGAAATCGGTATGTTCTACCACGTGCGCCAGCTGAAATACTACTGCCAGGGTTAAACCCAGGGTCAGGTTCAGCGCTATAAAGCCGAACAGCCAGGGCATCCAGCCTAATTGCGAGATAGGAATAACCACAAAAAAGGCGGCATACAACAGTTTGCTTACCCAGAAGATCACATGCTCCCTGGTATCCATTTTGGTCATGGGGGTCGTATGTACTTTCTGGTTGAAATATTTGGTAAAGTCCATCACAAAGAACCAGGCCAGTGAAGTAAAAGCATAGAGAACAAACCCATAAAGATGCTGAAACCGGTGCGGTGGCAACCATTTTTGGGTTTCACACTGACGCATCAGGGGGCTCAGGGCGATATCATCATCAACCCCGTCGATGTTGGTGTAAGTATGGTGAACGATATTGTGTTTGAATTTCCAGATGTAGGTGTTTCCGCCCAGCAGGTTCGAGCTGAGGGCCATGGTTTCGTTCACCCAGCCTTTGCTTGAATAACTGCCGTGACAGGCATCGTGCATTACGTTAAATCCAATGCTGGCCAGCACAAAACCCAGTATACAGCAAAGCAAAATGGCCAGAACGACTGACATCGATGAAGAGAAAAACAGCAGGATTGCATAGATGAGGATCGCCGAAGGCGCCAAAACGGCTGTTTTAGAATACAAACCCCAATTACCCGTTTTCTTGATATTATGCGTGGCAAAATATTGATCAACGGATGACTTTAAAGTATTGAAAAAACTCTTGTCTTTATTGTTAAAGGTTACTTTAGGCATAATTATGCGAAAATTGTTTTAGTATCAACTTTGACTCTAATAAAATGCTACTACTCAGGAGCGCTTTATTGCCGGTGGGGTAGATACGTCTGATTTCTTTTTAGCGTCGCAAAGGTAAAGAAAGAAATGTTAATGAACCCCCATTTAATACAATGATCTCAAATTGATAATTGTCATCTCACAACCTGAGAAATGTCATACAAACGTAAGTGAGCGACGGGCTAAAAAACAGGAATAACTGACAGGTAAAGCTGCACTTTTTGTGCCGGAGTAATCGTTTGGCGGACGTAAAAAAATCATGTGAAATCGGTTTTAAACAGCATAGAATTAAAGTCTTTCCTGTTGAGCAAACTCTATGCCATGACGGATATTGGATATTAACACAAATTGAACCCCTATTAAACGAAATTTTCGTTAAAGAATTGTTCTCCCTGAATGAGTTATAAAACCAGCTGCTGGTGCAGGCGTACAAGCGCTTCCTGCGGGTTTTGGCAAAAACCCGGATGCACGCGCGATGTTTGTAAAATGGTGCTGCGCTGTGCTGTTAACCAGCGGAACCGCGAAGGCATATCCAGCTGGGCAATGGGCCCGCCGTCTTTGGCGCCCTGGCAAATTTTTTCAAATGCCTGCAGGTAAGACAATATTTCAGGAATATCTGCTTTTTCGTCCAGTGCTTTTACTTTGGTTTCATTCACGGTATGCATGGCCTGCAAAAACTTTTGCTCTTTGCTGAACAAAATAATGCCCACATTGCAGAATTCTTCCCGCTCTACCCTGGGCACCATACGAATAACTGCGTACTCAAATAAGTATTTTTCCTGCATGTTGGGCTTCTTTAACAAAAATGTGTGACGAGGCAATTCGGGTTATTAAAAAATCGGCGTACACCTGGCGGCGTTCTGCAACGGATGCTTCCTGGAGGTCGGTTGCCAGCCATTCATCAGGCACCAGGTCAACAATAGTGCGAATGCGTTCGGGCGTAAGTATCGCCCTGAATTCGGCATCCACTTCGGTGAGTTGCGAAGCCTGTGGCAACAAAACATGGTCTTTTACCTGCACAAAAGGCTTTTGCGCCTGTTCTTTCCAGTTTTGCCAGCTATGGTGGAAATATAAAGTAGCGCCATGGTCAATAAGCCAAAGTTCTTTATGCCAGATGAGCATATTGGTATTGCGGGGCGTACGGTCAACATTCATGAGCAAACAATCAAGCCATACGATCCGGGAAGCCAGCAGGGCGTCGATCTTTACAA
>Ga0136846_1210555_pt1 | contig 20242 bp, 16 predicted proteins | sample HopSoiMetagenom2_FD_96841 | JGI IMG/M metagenome (GOLD analysis project Ga0136846, IMG submission 96841) | Grasslands soil microbial communities from Hopland, California, USA - 2 Assembly 2016 (version 4) | ecosystem: Environmental > Terrestrial > Soil > Grasslands | place: USA: Hopland...
CGTCTATGGCGGCGAAACGGCCGCCGCGCTCATCCAGCCCGATCCCAAAGACAAGATGTCCCACGCCACCGCGCTGATCGTTGATATTACGGGCAAAAGAAGAGAAGCCGATACGTTGCTGAAAAAAGTCGCGGAAAACCAAAAGGCCAACCGAGCGGTTGCCACGCTGGTCAGGGAAGCCGGAGTCGAAATCACCATCTATACGCAGCCGCTGAAACCCGGCGAGACCGCCCAGGAAAAGTCGTTCCACTGTATCGCAGGCGATCAACTCATTTTAACGGACCACGAGCCGACCATCCGCGGCATCATTCATCGCCTCGATGGTAAAGCTCAAGACTCGCTCGCTTCCATTGTTGCCTTCAATGAGTCCTTGAAGCACTGCAGTGCCGCCGCCAATGGCGTCCGCCACCATGTCCGCTGGTTCATCGAGCCCTTTGGCTATGCCGAGGCGAGCCGCGCCGCTCAAGGCGGCAGGAAAAAACGCGGCACCGACCTGCTTAAGATTCTTCAAGGCCAGGGCTTCACATCCATTCAAGGCGTCGGCGGACATATCTTCTTTGCCAGTCACGGCAGCAGCGGGATCGTCGGCGAACAGCCGGAAATCTTGCACCGCACCTACGTGTACGCACCACCCGTCAATCGCCCGGCTGGCGCGAACAATCAAGACAAATACAACCTCGCCATGCGGATGCTCGATTTTCCGAATATCCCTGCGAATTCGCTCGAACCACAGCCTTGGGCCCTTCCCGACGTTGCCACGTATCTGAGCTTCAACTGGAAGATGAAGGAAGCCTTTGAGCACTCGTCCACCCTCGTCGATGCCTACATCGGCGATAAAGGCGCTTTTGAGGAAATTTGGACCAGCCTCAAAAGCGACGTCAATGGGCCGCAGATCGATATCCGCAAGGGCCTGCTCGATCATTTCAAGACGCGAGCGACCCTTCTTTCCGACGTCAAATTGCCCGTCGATACCAAGAGCGAGCGCTTGATGGCTCTGGTTGAGGTCAATGATGCCGCTGCAGTTGCTAAGACGGTCGAAAAAGCGTTCATCAAAGATCCGCAGGCCAAGCGCCGTGTCTATAAAGGGCAGGTGATCTGGGAAATCACGCAGGACGATAGCTTCGCCGAAGAAGACAACGAGCTGATGATCGAAGGCGCCGGCTTCGTCAGCACAGAGATTCCGGGCCCGGCGCTTGCTGCCAACGTCGCCACGCCCGAGAACCTCGAGCCCGCGCCGGAAGTCGCCACGGAACTGACGGCTGCCGATCCAGACCCGCAAAAAAAAGGTGAAACACAGAAATCCAAGGCCAAAGCCAAAGCCAAAGAAAACGATGAAGAAGCGCGCCTGCCGAATATGGCCATCACGGTCTATCTCGATCATCTGATCGTTGCGACGCACGTCGATTTCATCCAGGACTTCATCGCCCATCAGGAAAAGCGCGCCGCCTGCCAGGCAGCTGGACTTGCGCAGGAGCAAGACTATCAGCGCGTTCGCCCGGTATTGGTGGCGCAAGGCTCAAATCTCGATAGCTTCCACTTCTTCACTCGCACCGATGAATCTTATCGGGCCACCTACGAGCTTTTCAAACAAGGCAAGTTGCCCGAAGCCGAGACCATTCTGGCTCGTCTCTTAAATACGATCCTCGGGCCACAGGAAGAAGGGGTTATCCGCAAGCAAGAGCTGGACGGCTCCAAGCTGCCGAACTTCGACCTCGTGAAAAAGTATCTTGGCCCCGGCGGTCTGTTCGCGCAGACCGAAGACGACGGCTGGTGGCTCGTCGGCTGCCTGCTCAAGAAGCAATAACACACAAGCCCGAAGCGCAAGCGAGGGGCTCGGCAGCCAATACGCCGTCCAGCACTACGGCTTGCCAATCAAGCTGGGAACATCTCGCCACCGCGGCGTATAATCCAGCTTATGTCAACGCATCGGCTGGTCTTTGCAGTAGTCATCGCTTTAGGCATTACACTCTTTGCACGGCCCCATCTCGCGCTCGATTACGTCACGATTCGCCAAGGCGGGAGCCGCCGGGATATCGCGGGCAAAATTGAAGTCGAAGCCGCCGATGGCGGCGTAATGCTTTTGGGCCGCGACGGCGCGCTGTGGCCGGTGACGAAGGAAGAGCTGCTCGATCGCCGCTCCGACGACAAGCCTTTTGCTCCGTTCGCGCGCGACGAATTGGCGAAGCAGCTCGCCGCGGAGCTGCCCGGCTTCAAGCCACATCAAACGCAGCACTATTTGATCTACTACAACACCTCGCCCGCATATGCGCACTGGGTTGGCAGCCTTTTCGAAGGACTGCACAAGGCGTTTTACAATTACTGGACGCGACGCGGCGCGGTGCTCCACGAGTCACAGTTTCCGCTCGTCGCTATCGTCTTCGACGGCCAGGAGTCGTTTGCCCGCCACGCCCGCGCGGAGATCGGCGACACGGCCAATTCGATCATCGGCTATTACAATCTGAAAACGAACCGCATGACGATGTACGATCTCACCGGTGTGGAGTCCGCCGGTTTGGCCACCGCGCGCAATGCCGCAGCGCGGATCAACCAGATTCTTTCGCAGCCCGGCGCCGAGCGCACCGTCGCCACGATTGTCCACGAGGCCACGCACCAGCTCGCCTTCAACTCTGGCTTGCAGGTCCGCTTTGCCGATGTTCCGTTTTGGGTCAGCGAGGGGCTGGCGATTTACTTTGAGACGCCGAACCTCGAAAGCACGAAGGGTTGGCGAAACATCGGCGGCGTCAATCGCGTCAATCTCATTAACTTTCGCAAGTATCTTTCCCGACGCCCCGCCGGCAGCCTTGAGCTGCTACTCTGTGACGACAAGCGATTCCGCGACCCGGCAACCTCATCCGACGCATACGCCGAAGCCTGGGCGCTGAACTACTATTTCCTGCAAACCAAGAGCGAAACGTATGTGAAGTACCTTGCCGCCCTGGCTCAACAAAAGCCGTTGATCGATGTCGAGCCGTCCGAGCGCCTCAAGCAGTTCAAGCAGTTCTTTGGCGACGATCTGCTCGCGATCGAGACCGATTTTCTGCGGTTCATGCGCTCCGTGAACTAACACGACGCTTGAAACGCTAGCACCGCGGTGCTTGTCTTGACCCATCCGCGCGCTGGTCGCTATAGTCCGCGACCCTCTACCCGACTTTTGGAACGCGAACGACGCAAGCGAAGGATCGCAGCGTGGCCGGAAGGTTGTGCATCTGGATGCTTCGCCGGCCTGCCTGCGCCGCTGCCGCGCTATTGCTCTTCATTGACGCCGGTCGTGCTGAAAACCGCTGGCCTGACGAACGCCAGGCAGGCCAGTTCTCATGCCATGCGGATTTTCCGCTCGCTCCGCAGCAGCCGCTGCTCAATGAGCTCACGCAGCTCACCCAGGACTTGCGCGTCAAGCTTGGCGCTGCACCGCCGCGCGAAACGGTCCATTTCTTTCTGTTCCAGGCCAAGGACACATACCAGTCATACATGAAGCAGTATTTCCCGCGCGTGCCCTACCGCCGAGCGCTGTTCATCAAGGGCCGCGGGCCGGGAATGGTTTTTGCCTATCAAGGCGCGGATTTTGAGATCGATGTGCGGCACGAATGCACGCACGCTCTGTTGCACACGTGGCTGCCTCAGGTACCGCTATGGCTCGACGAAGGGCTGGCCGAGTATTTCGAAGTTCCCCGCGACAAGCGGGTCACGCAGAACCCGCACCACGCCGTGGTCGCAGTGGCGGTCCGCGACGGTCAACTGCCCCGGCTGGAAGAGCTGGAGCCGCTCGACAATCTGGATGAAATGGGGCGCGACGAATATCGCGATGCTTGGGCCTGGGTGCACTTCATGCTGCACGGCCCGCGCGAGGCCCAAGACGAGCTAACGCGATATCTCGACGAGTTGCACGCCGGCAGCGAGCCCGGCAAGCTCAGCGAACGATTGCGGCGGCGCATGCCTGATCTCAGTCGCCGCCTCGTCGAGCATTTCCGGCCCTAAGTGGGGCAGACATCCTGTCTGCCGCGTCTTACTTCCGCCCCATCTTCTGAAACGCAAAGTCGAGCGCCGCCAGGTCCGTTCTTAGCCGCTGACTCGATCGCACGGTCGCCATCACGGCTTCGACACCACTGAATTGTGTCGCAAAGAGCTGATCGTTGATCTGCCCATAGTTCGATCGTGCAGAAAGCGACGCGTTTTTGCTCGCCTGATAGTAATTGACGGCGTCATAGCCCCCGCCGCCGTCGAACTGGACCATCTGAAAGTTGTACGTGTGAATCTGGACCGTGCTCGTGTACAAATCGCGTTGATTCCACCACACGCCGAACGAATCGTCGCCATCGGAACCAACGAGCCGGGCCGTATCATTGCTGCCGTAAGTGGCAACGACGGCAATGTAATCGAATCCTTCCGCGCGAATGCTGTATCCGGTGCCGCGCAGCCAAACGTACGACGGCGTCGCGTCGAGCTGATCCGCGCCGGCCGAATCGCTCAACGTTGCGCTGTCATAGCCGCCCGCTGTAGCGATGACGTTCACTTGCGCAAATCCCCGCGCTTCATTCGAGAAACCATTGCCTTGTAGCAGGGCTGACGTCGGGCTTGCCGTCAGTGTGTCGTTACCCGCCGAATCATAGAGCCGGGCCGTGTCCGAGCCGGCGGTCTGCGAAATGGCGACGACCGATCCAACGCCGCTCACGTAATTGACATAGCCCGCGCCGCTCAGCCGAGCCCATTGCGGCGTTGCCTCGAACACGTCATCGCCCGCCGAGTCGTACAGCGTTGCCCGATCGCTGCTGCTGCCTGAGAATTGAATGCTTTCAAAACCTGATGCTGCAACGTGATAATTCGAAGCGGTAATGTCTGCACTTCCCGGCCGCAGCGTGACGTTTTCCGCGGCGCTGTTGCCGACCAGCGTCAGAGCGTCGTTTCCGCCGCCACCCTCGATCGTGACTTGCGTTACGCCGCTGATCGCATAGGTCACACCATTGACCGAAAGTTGTCCATCGGCTTGCCAGCGCACAATGTCATTTCCGGCCGTTCCTGCAATTGCTGCTGTATTGCCATTGATCGCGACTAGATTCGTTAGCCGGAAATCGACGTCCGGATTAGCCCCTTTGACGTGCAAATAGAGTGTGTCGCCCGCCGCCACATCCACGTCGATCCGCTCGCTGCCGCTGGTGCCGCTACTCGATCCGAGCAGCCGCTGCTGCGCGTTATAAATCTCGATATCGACGTTCCCGCGATTTTGGGTATAGAAGGCCTCCGCAGTGAATCGGCCATTATGCCCAGCCGTCACTTGGAACCAGGCATCGGTGCCACTGATTGCGACATTGTCCATGTTTCGCTGATCAATCGTACCCCAGTTGACCGCGGTAAAGTTCTGACTCGGCGCAGCCGCGCTTAGTTGCATATCGACGCCATATTTGCCAATCGTTGTGCCGCCTCCGCCGACCCCAACGACGTAGCTCTGCCCTGCCAAAACATTAAGCGTCAATTTATTGCCGGCGATCTGCCCGCCTGCCATCGGCTGCCAAGCCGCCGTCAGTTGCTGCGGTTCGGTGAGCGTCAGCGTCACTTTACCAGTCCGGGCTGCCGTGAATTGAAAATAATCCTGATCGCTCGTGCTGTTGATCGTGCCGCCGACATGGAGCGTGGTCGATAGCTGACCGACCGACGAAGACCCGCTCGCCGCTCCACCGAAATCATCCGGTCCCACGAGCGTGCCCAGCGCCCGCGCGACGTTGATCCGGTCGTAGCTTGCGTTCGTGACGGAATCAAAAACCTTGTCGGCCGTGCGATGGAAAAGATCGTCAATCGCAGACTGCTTGATGTTTGAACAGCCCAGGTCCTGCATCGCCTCGCGAACGAGCACACTCGCTCCAGACACATACGGCGCAGCCATGCTTGTGCCGGATGCAGCTCCGAAATTGCTCTTATTGCTGCTGTCGCCATAAAAGGCCGGCGGCAGCGTGCTCATGATCTTCTCTCCCGGTGCAGCAAGCACATGATCATTGCGCTGACTGAATCGGCTTAGATTGCCGTTGGCATCCACGCTTGCCACCGGTGTCACGTTCGGGCTCACGGCTGGATACGACAAGCCCGGTGCGTTGTAATTCAGGAACGAATTGCCGGCCGCAACCGAAATAAAGATGCCATCGTCGGCCAGTTGCTTTAAATCGGTCTCCAGCGTTGCCCACTGCGGCAGCGTGTTCGCATTCCATTCGGTGCCGAGCGAAAGATTCACCGTCGTAATGGGAAACTCATAGTCATTGCGATGCGTATGCACCCACTGCAGCGCTTGATCGACCCATGTGAAGTAACCATTCCCTTGGTCATCGAAAACCCGCAAGCCCACCAGATCGACATTCGGCGCCACGCCCGCATAACGGCTATCTTGCGAGCCGACAATTCCCGACACGTGCGTTCCATGAAAGCCCGCCGGCCCATCGTCATAGGGATTCGCATCGTTCTCAGCGAAATCCCAGCCGCCAACTACCTTGTACGCATTGCCCAGGCCGCCACCGAGCGCCACATCGTCGTATGCAATCCCGCTGTCGATGATCGCCACGGTCTGGCCGCTGCCATACAGTCCATATTGCGAGCGTGCCGTCGCCAGGTCCGTCCAGCCATGCCCTTCCGTGCTGCCGGTTGGCTGCAAGACCGTCGAGGAAGGCTCAAGGATCGAATCGGCGGCTGTGTCGTACCAAAAATCGGCAACTGGCTGCAGCGATAGCGCCAGTCGCTCCTCAAAAGCTTCGTATCGCCAGCCGCGAAAGTCGTCGTTGTCGTTTCCTCGCATTGAACCGCCTCATAGCACGTGGCTGGGGCGGCTCCGAACGATGAGTGGCTGTTTTGCGAAGCAAAACACGGAACATCGCTAGTGGCTTTTTCAGCAATCTGTACCGCGATGCATGGCCAATCGCCCGGAGCCGGGCTAGAGGGGTCACAGCCGCGAAAGTCCATGCGGCTGAAGCCAGAAACTGTAGGTTGCCCTGACGTCTTGGGTGGCACTGCTGGCTTGCCCAGCAGTGCTATTTGTCGCGGGTCCGATTTTGCGGCCTGAATAATCGGTGCGGCCTGGGCAAAGCGAATGGCTCATTCGATTGCCATCCTGTCAAGGCGTGACAGCGTGGGGGCGTCCGCTGAATTCCGTGCACTCGCCACGCCGAACAATGAAAGACGAGCCTGGAGGACGAAGCCGTGCTTCGTCCCGCTCTGAATCTGACGCGGCCGCAAAGGAATGCGCACCAGTGAGCGTCGGCAGCCTGCTTCGCAGCTTCTACCTGCTCTATTTCTCTCAGCCGGCGACTGATCGCGCTCTATACCGCGCGGTCCGCTCTGGTCCGGTCCGTTCCATCGTGGAGCTGGGCATTTCGCTCACCAGCCGTACTCCACGGCTTCTGGAGATCGCCGGCTGGCGCGCCGCGAGTCTGCCACTGCGCTACACCGGAATCGATTTATTCGAATCCCGGCCACCCGATCAACCCGCCTTGCCTTTGAAGCACGCCTTTGCCCGTCTTCAATCGCCGACTGTTCGCGTCCAGCTTGTTCCGGGTGACCCGGCGACCGCCTTGCGGCGCACCGCCAACTCCCTGGTCGGCACGGATCTGCTGATTATCAGTGCCAATCAGGACCGTGACTCCCTCGTCGGCGCCTGGCCCTGGCTGCCGCGAATGCTCACTCCGGCGTCGCTAATTTTTCTCGAAGAGCCCGCCGAGAAATCGGGCCAATCGTCCTGGCGGCGTCTGACCTTCACCGACGTCCAGCGCCTTGCCGCCCAATCGAAACCCGCCCGCCGCGCGGCCTAGGTTAGACTGAGCTCATGGCGAGCGAGCTCCCACGAACCGGCCGCCTGGCGGCGATTGACTATGGCACGGTGCGCCTGGGCGTCGCCATTACCGATCCGGAGCAGCGGCTGGCTAGCCCGCTGGAGAACTACACCCGCCGCGGCGACGACGCTGATACCAGGTGGTTGCGCAACCTGATAAACGTCGAGCGAATCGTTGGCATCGTCGTCGGCTTGCCCATTCACATGAGCGGCGAGGAGAGCCAAAAATCGCGCGAAGCGCGAAAGTTCGGCCAATGGCTCAATGAGCTTACCGCATTACCAGTTGCCTTCTTCGACGAACGATATACTTCGGCCCATGCAGAAGCATTGCTGCAGGGCGCCGAGCTGACGAAAAAGCGCCGCAAAGAGCGGCTCGACAAGCTCGCCGCGCAGATTCTGCTCACGGCCTATCTGGAATCATCCCGCGCTAGCGACAAACCGTTGCCGCTCGACTAAATCCCGAGCTGGGCTAAGCCATCCAGCAGCCGGGACACAATCCCCGCCAGTTGCGGATTGGCGGCCTCGAACTCGACCAGCCGGTTTTGCAGCGAGTCCGCCGCCATCTGCGTCTTTTCCGATCGCTTGCCCCGCCGCAGTGAGGCGGCGATCTCCGCCGCGGCTTGAGCCAGCTCTTCGCGCGTCGCATCGTCGAGAGAATCGATCGAGCGCAGCTCCGCATCGAGCTCGCTGAGCGTGGTACGCAGCTTCTCCAGGTCAGCCATGATGAATCGCTGCGATGGTACGGGAACTTACCGCTCTTGTGGCGTGCTCTTCCGAGCGGGGAGCTGCTCCTCAGTCGAAGTTGAAGTCAGCTCCGTCTTCAGTAGCTTATCGACCGTCTCCCGCACCAGGGAAGATGGCAAGGCGTAACTTTCGACGCGCCCGGCGCGAGCAATGTTCAGTCCAACGACCTTGCCATCAACATCCACGACGGGGCCACCGCAATCGATGGGCCGCAGCACCGAGTCATGCTGAATTGCCAGCGGAAATCCCGTGCGGCGATCGCTTAACTTGCCTCCCAGGCTGTTCTGAAAGTCCGACCGATCGTCGCGCGCCACCAGCTCATTGAGGCTGCTCAGCTCCGCTTCGGCTGTCTGCAGCTTGCGATCGCGCTCATAAACAATTTTCACCTTTTCGCCCGGATAGTGCCAGCGAATCGACTTGCGAAGCTGCTCGCTCGTCTTAATCTCTTCGCCGTCGAATTTGCGAATGATATCGCCGATCCGCAGGCCGGCCGCCTCGGCTGCAAGGCCCGGCCGAACTTCAGTGAGTCGGGCCTGCCGCTCATTGTTCTCCAGAGCGACGCCCAGTGCCGCATTCGGCGGCAGCTTCCGCGCCGCAACGCTCACCACGCCGACGGAAAGCGGATACGTCGAAAGACCCGGCGTGACCAACCAGCTTCCCACCCCTGGTGATTCGACCGTGCTCCAGGGAACAACAGGCAGGTCTTTCGCGTCGATCTTGAGCACCGCCAGGTCCGTTCTGGAGTCCCGACCCACGACTTGCGCCTCACGCCGCTGGTTTTCAAATGAAAGCTGACACTCGATCTTTCCCCAAGGCTCGCCGTTCTTATTCAGAATCTCGCTAGCTTTCGTCACAATGTGCCCATCCGGCCGAACAATCGCGCCGAGCGCCGCCCGAGAGCCGTCAGAGTACACCTGCACCGTGCTCCGCGCGGCACTTTTCATCAGCTCGCTGAACACGTCGCGAAAGGCGCGCGGCAGAATCCGCTGCTGCTCCTGAGCTGTAAGTGCAACCGGCAACAGCGCTGCCAGGGAAAGCAGCAGAACATGACCGCAGGAAATGAGCCGACCTTTCATATGTTGCACTCACAGTCGAGGTAATACCGCAGTCAGTACTTGGAGGAGCTACTCCGATTTTTTACCCAGCCGCAATCCGACTTCTTCAATCGTACCCGAAGCGCGACGGACTTTTAGCCGGATCCATTCGTTGGGATGGCAGTCCTCCACTGCCTTTCGAAGCGCCGCGAAATCACCAATCGGCCGTCCGTCAAACGAGACCACCACATCGCCCGGCTGTAACTTATATTTCTCGGCCGGCGATCCAGGAGCAATGGTGGCGATCTTCGCCTCCGTCGATCGTTCATCTTGGCCGACGCCCAGCCAGGGCCTCTGTCCAGGTAAATGGCCCCACGCGTCTCCCTTCAGCATGCGGTCCCACGCGCCGCCATCATGAAAGGCGTTCACGGGCACATGCATATTCGTCGAATTGTTCTCGCCAATCCGGCTATTGATGCCGATCACGCGACCCTGAATGTCAAACAGCGGGCCACCTGAATCGCCGCCCACCAGCGTGCAATCGGTGGTAATGGCGCGATTGTCCGGCAAGTCAGCGCCCTCGACAATATTCTTCACCTGGCCCAATCGTAAAACCAGGCCGCGGTCCTCCTGAAACCCGCCCGGATGTCCCAGCGCGATGCACCATTGTCCTACATTGACCTTGCTCGAGTCGCCGAGCTCCGCGAACGGATATTCCGCGCCCTCGGTGATCTTCAAAAGGCCCGCGTCGAGCGTCCGGAACATGCCCAGCGTCTTGCCATCGACTTCGCGACCATCGTGAAGCGTAAACTTGCATGCTTGATTTGGCTGCCCGGCGACATGAGCCGCCGTCAGCACGTAGCCGTCCTTGCTGATAATCACACCGCTGCCCCAGGCGCTGCTCATCACGCCGTTGCCGCGCTCTTGATCGACGCGAACGCCGACGGTGCATTTCTTGAGTTTCTCGGAGAGGGTGTGCACATGGCCTTGCATGGCTCGCAGGTCGCTCACCGCGATCGGTGTGCTGCTGTCGAGATTGCCGTCAAGAATTCGCCGCAAGCCTTGCGAGATGGAGCCGGCCGTAGAAGCGCTGTTGGCTGCCGTTACATCGGCCGCCCCGATGGGCGTGGGCCACCGTGTCGCTGAGAGAAGGAGAAAGGCCAGGGCGAGGGTGCCAAACCTGATTCCGCGCATCGAGACTCTCCCAAAACCCATAAGGGGAGCGGACTTACTCAATCGTATCATAAACGACGCTTCCTCAGAGCTTCTTGGCTAAAATCGTTGAAATTGTTCCCCATAGCGACGTTAATTTCAAATGACATTCCTTTAACCCAGGCCAGGCCGGTAAGGTGTCGCGCCGAAAGGGCCGGTCAAATGCGGCTGCTCGCCGAAAGGGGCGGCATAACCGCCCATGTCACCGCAGTTCGTCTGAGCAGCCATTCCCATCCGGCACTTGCTGGTCAGTCAATTATCTCCATTTCGCCGCCCATGGCAAAACTCATTTTCGGCTGCGGTTATTTGGGCCTTCGCGTCGCACAACTTTGGCGGGCGGTGGGCCACGCGGTCTTCGCCGTGACACGCTCTAACGAGCGTGCCGCGAAGCTGGCTGCCGCCGGCGTTGAGCCGATCGTTGGCGACCTGCTCGGCAGCGCACAAATTTCGGTGCCGCAAGGGGTTCGAACAGTGCTGTTTGCCGTGGGTTACGACCGGGCGAGCGGCGCCTCGATCGACGACATCTATGTCCAGGGGCTGGCTCATGCGATTCGTTATCTTCCTGATTCCATTCAGCGGTTCATCTACGTCAGCTCGACAGGGGTGTATGGACAGACTGCCGGCGACGAGGTGGACGAGCAGTCACCTTGCGAGCCGACGCGAGCCGGCGGCAAGGCCTGTTGGGCAGCTGAGCAGCTATTGCAGAACAGCCGTTTCGCATCGAGCGCCGTTATCCTTCGCATGGCAGGCATTTATGGCCCATGTCGCATTCCACGTTCTGCTGATTTGGTCGCTGGCCGGCCGATCGATGCGCCAGCCCATGGCTGGCTGAACTTGATTCACGTGGATGACGCGGCCCACATCGCCGTGCTCGCGGAACAGCGGGCTACGCCCCCACAAACATACGTCGTCTCGGATGGTCATCCGGTGCAGCGCGCTGACTATTACCGTAAGCTCGCCCGACTGCTAAACGCTCCTCCACCGAGGTTCTCTCGGGCACCACCCGACTCACCCGCGGCCGAGCGCGCCGTAAGCGACAAGCGCGTCAATCCGCGAAAAATGTTCGCTGAGCTGCAGCCGACGCTAACTTATCCAGACTATCGCGCTGGGCTTGCGGCCATTGTTTCGGGCGGCCAATAATTGCGCTGCTTGCGGGCACAGAACTTGCTCGCCTTCGCAGCCCTGTCTCATTCCCAGGAGTCACATCATGGCCCAGCAGCCAAAGGACGCAAATCTCACCCGTCAGCAGCTCATCGATCTCTTGAACGATGATCTGTCGCGCGAATATCAGGCGATCATCGCATACGTTGTCTATTCGCAAGTTCTCAAAGGCGCGCAGTATATGAAAATCGCGGAGGAGCTGGAGCTGCACGCCGCAGAAGAGCTCGCTCACGCACTGCTCATCTCCAAGCAGATTGACTATCTCGGCGGAATGCCGACCGTCACCGCCAAGCCAGTGAAGGTCTCGGAAAAAGCGGAAGACATGCTCCGCTTCGATCTCGACAACGAAAACGAGACGATTCGCAACTATCGCGAACGCGTGCGGCAGTGCGAAGCCCTGGGCGAGTATGCCCTGGCCGAAAACATCCGCAAAATCATCGTTCAGGAACAAGAACACCAGACCGATCTGGCGACCGCTCTGGGCGTCGATGTTCCCGATGTCACGAAGCCCGAGCAGCGGGCCTAGCGCCGTCTCTCACTAGCGGGGAGCAAACTTGCTCCCGGTGAATCGGAATCGACTTGCCATTCCGATATTCCGGGATCAGGTTTGGTCACGGCTAATGGTGATGGAAAGTGCGATTGAGTATCCTCTTGGCCAGGAGATTCAATCATGCGCACTCTGGTCGCGGTCGTCTTTTGTCTCATCGGCTCGGTTTCTACCTACGGGCAAAATGTCACGCTCGTCGCTGGCGGCGGCGACGAAGGCGAGGGAAGTTTCGCCACCAAAGCCAAACTCAACAGCCCTTTTGGTGTCGATTTTGACAAGGCCGGCAATCTGTACTTTGTCGAGATCGACGGTGACCGCCTCTGCCGCATGGACAAAAGCGGGATTCTCACGCGAATCGCCGGCACCGCTCGGCGGGGAATGAGCGACGGCGGCGGCACGCCGCTGCAGGCGCAATTCAACGCCCCGCATAACCTCGCCATCGCGCCCAACGACGACATCTATCTGGCCGATACGCTCAACCATCGCGTCTGCAAAATCGACAGCAAAACCGGTCGCTTCAGCACCGTCGCAGGCACCGGCGAAAAGGGCTTTAGCGGCGACGGCGGCTCGGCGGACAAAGCCAAATTCAGCGGCATCTATTGTGCGACGCTTGATCCGGCCGGCGATCGGCTCTTCATGGCCGATCTCGACAATCGCCGCATCCGTATGGTCGATCTGCGGACCGGCATCGTGAACACCGTTGCCGGCAGCGGCGAGAAGGGCGTCCCTACCGACGGTGCGGATGCCAAATCCTCGCCGCTCGTCGATCCCCGCGCCGTCGTTGCCGACCGCGCGGGCAATGTCTATGTGCTCGAGCGATCGGGCAACGCCCTGCGGGTTGTCGATCCGCAGGGCAGAATTCGCACGGTGGTGGGCACCGGTGAAAAGGGATTCAGCGGTGACGGCGGCGAAGCGCGGCAAGCCAAGCTCAATGGTCCCAAATTCCTGTGCATCGACCACGACGACGGCGTGCTCATCTGCGACACGGAAAACCACGTCATTCGCAAATACACTCCGGCCGACGGCAAGATCACTCGCGTCGCCGGCAGCGGCAAACGTGGCCCCGCCGGCGTCGGCGGCCCAGCGCTCGAAGTCGAGCTGAATCAGCCGCACGGCGTCTATGTTCATTCCAGCGGCGATCTGTACGTCGCCGACAGCACGAACAAGCGGATTCTGAAGATCGCCCGAAGCAAATAATCAGCCGTAGGGTGCGTGCAGCGCAGCGGAACGCACCAGAATTAAACTCACTACCGCGTCACCAATTCCACGTTAATCTTCTCTCCATTCCGCAGAAAAACCGCCGGCACCTTGCTCCCCACCGGCAGCTCGTTGAGCGCGTAGGCCAACAGATCGGTTTCACGTTGGAAATCGGTGTGGCCATTGAAGCTAATCAGCACATCGTCCTTCTGTACGCCCGCCTTTTTCGCAACATCATGCGGAGCGAATTGCCCCACGTGCTCCGCCCGCAGGGCCATCGTCCCCGCCGGCAGCTTCTGTTCGGCCCGCTGCTCTGGCGTCAGCGGCTTCAAGAACATGGCGCCCAGTCCCATGCGTCGCAGCTCCCAGCTAGACGCTCGCCAAGCGATGTCGTCTTGCTTTCGCCAGCCGCTGGGCAAGTCGAGGCCGACCTCACTGGTCTTATCATTCCGCTTCACGACTGCCTGGACGCTGCCGCCACTCGCTGGAACTTGCTGCAAAACCCATTGCACGTCCCCAATCGATAGCGGCGGCTGGCCGGCCAGCGTCTGAATCACATCGCCGGCCTGAAAGCCAGCCTTCGCGGCCAGTGAATTCGGCTCCGCTCGCAGGACCGTGGCACATTGCTCCGGATCGAGGATCAGCCCGATCGCCTTGGGATGCGGATAAGGAAACAACACCCGCTCCGGGATGGTTCCGTTCGTATCGCGATAGTATTGTCGCTGCGCATCGCCAATCTGATGGCAGTGAATGCAGCTTTGCACCACGTTGCCTTCGTAGTTAAGTTGCGAACCGTATTTGCCGGCGAGCGTCGGGTATTTTTCCGGCGCGGCGAAATCGGGGGGCGGACCTTTTTTGCCGGCTACCAGTTCCTTGTTAGCCGGATAGTCCTTATCGAGCGCCAGCGCCCCCTCCAGCGCCTTCGCGAGCCCCGCGATCGACACATCATCGGTCCAATTCCGCTGGTCAGACCGAGTCCCGAACCGGCCATAGATCGTTCCATCCGCATTCAGTATGAACACGGCAAACGACTGATCCGTGTCGAACTGAAACAGCGACAGGTCCAGCCCATTGGCCGAAATCAGCCGCACGCGCACGAATTTTTCTAAGAGCGGCTTAATCCGCTCGTCCTTCTCCACCAGATCCTCATCCAGCTTCACGCACTGCTCGCACGGAATGCACCGCAGCGCCACCAAAATCGGCTGGCCCGTCTTCTTCGCCTCGGCATATCCCTTCGCCAGGTCGTTGTAGATCCAAAAACCATCCGCCTCGACCTTCGCCTTGTCCCCGCGTACTTTCTCCTCGCGCGTCTGCCCCGCCGCTGCGCAGCAAACGCTGCAAATAACACCAAACCAAATCAAAACCACAACGCGCGACATAGCTTCCCCTCCTGCACGGTGACCCCCATTCACGACACTCTGGCCCACGAATCTAAGCCCGACAAGAGGGTTGCGGCTTCACTAGGGCACTTCCCTGGTGGTACAAAACGCCGAAATCCCTTTGCCGCAACGCGGCAACCTGCCTCAGCCCAGGGCCAGGAGCGCAGCGACGCAGCCCTGGGTCAACGTTCCAAATGAGGCTCGAAGCCCTGAAGGGGCGACCTGAGCAACGGGCTAAGCGGTCGAAATACCAGGCAAGCCATCGTTCAGTCCTGACTTTCTGAATTCGCTTTCGAAATGGACCAGACTAGTCCAAACGGCCTCGCGCTCCAAAAAAAAACTTCTCTTGCCCCAAATTCTTGCCGGGTAGTGCTTTCAGGCTCCGCCCCCCCGGCCGAAGCCAGCAATCTGTGTACAACTTCCTTGACGAACCATGACCCATTTTGACAATTACGACCAATAGTGTACACAAGTTTCATTCAAGGCTCCGCGGCTCTCCGCCGCGGGGCGCAGCACCCTGCGCTTTTCAGGGAGAACACGCTATGGCCGAAAACCTCAGAATTCCGCCGTTTCGCAGCCTCGATATCTATCGCCTCGTCGTCGTCCGTCGCCTGAAACAGTGCCACGTCGCCAATTCATTCCGTATTACGCCCGGTCGCGTCAGCCAAGTGATCCGCCGCGTCCGCAACTGGGTGAACGCCTCCATCGGCGATTGGCTATTCCCGGGCCGCGACGATCTGCGTTTCTACGTCGCCCTCGAAGCCGAACACATCCGCGTTCATGACTCCCCAAGCGATCCAGAGCTGGTCGTTCTGGTAGGTCCAGGCTGGAGCTACGTCCGGCATAATCGCATCGAATCCGAATGCGATTGGCAGCCCGGCCAAAGCACTAAATCCGACGGCGACTTTATCGCGCAACTTATAAACTCTGGTTTAGCGCCGGCTGCCGACTCGCCCGCCGTAACTCCTTCGGCCGAAACGGATTCGACGCTGCCCGGCGTCAATGAGCTGGCCCATCGAGTGGCTGAATTGTTGATAGTTTGGAAAAAATCGCAGAAGTTAAGCGCCGCCCTAAAATCGCCCTTGCGTGCGGCCTGGTCTTGAACGCGTTTGCCTTAACCTTCGTTTCCTTCGTTTCCTTTTGTTCTCTTGCCTGCTCTGTTCTCTCTGTTTCCTCCTGTTCAATGCACTTCATCGTCAACGCCGTCCTGGTGGACGCCAGCCCGCCCGAGCGATATTCTGGCCGACGATCAACAAACCCTTTTATCTTCAATTGAGTTTGCCATGAGACGTGTTTTCCGTTTGGCCTTCCTGTTTGCTGCGTCATTTTCGACACTGGCAATCTCACCCCCTGTGGCGTGCGCGCAGACCGATGCGAAGCTGCAGATACCCGACTCGGACGATGGGCTGCCCGGCAACGGGCCCATTCGCCGCGCCGATTGGTTTAAAAAGCTGTGGGCAGAGCGCCGCAGTGCCTGGGCGAAGCGCGTGCAGCAAGACGAAGGTGCGCTGGTCTTTTTGGGCGATTCGATCACGCAAGGATGGGGCGACAATATCGGTGGCGCGTTTCCCGGTGTGAAGCTCGCCAACCGTGGCATCAGCGGCGACACGACTCGCGGCGTTCTGATTCGTCTCAAGGATGACGTGCTGGCGCTCAAGCCTGCTGGCGTGGTGCTGCTGATTGGCACGAATGACCTGGAAGAAAAAGCCGAGCCCGAAACGATCGCCGGCAACCTGAAGATGATTCTGGCGGAGCTGAAAAAGGCGGACGCGAAAATGCCGATCGTCCTCTGCCAGGTCATGCCCAGTTCCGCGAGCAAAAAACGCCCCGCCGACAAGATTAAGCAAGTCAACACGCTCTATGCGGCCGCCGTGAAAGGCGATCCGCAGGTTACGTTCATCGAGACGTACACGCTCTTTGCGAATGCTGAAGGCGATGCCAAGAAGGAGGAGTTCCCCGATCTGCTGCACCCCAATAAAGAAGGCTACGCCAAATGGGCGGCCGCGATTCGGCCGATCCTTGCCACGCTCGGCTTCATCGAGACCGAGCCCGACAACTTCAAGCCCGAGTCTGGTTTTGAGAGCCTGTTCAATGGCCGCGACCTCACCGGCTGGGGTTTTCGCGATCAGCGGACGCTTGAGAAGAAGGAAGCTTTCGACGGTCAGGCCGCGAGCAGCGACGGCCGCTATGTCGCCAAGAATGGCCGCCTGATCGTGACGACGCCGGCCGAGGGCCGTAAGATCGCGCAGCTTTGGACGACGCGCGAATTCCCCAAGAACTTTACGCTCAAGCTCGAATTCCGCGCGACGCCAAATGCCGACAGCGGCGTCTTCCTCCGTAAGCCACAGCTCCAGTGCCGCGACTATGCATTGGCCGGCCCCGCGCCGTACAACAAGCCAGGTTATAAGCCGCAGGACTGGAATGAATTGATCGTCGTGGCCAAGGATGGCGCGGCCCACTGCACGTGCAACGGCGAAGTGCTCGAAGCCGCATTCAAGCTGCCCGAGACCGGGCCGATTGGCCTGGAGGGCGACCGCGGACAGATGGAATACCGCCGCATTCGGATTCAAGAAGAGTAGGTCGCTCAGGCCCTGAGCGACCGGCGCTGGGACACGCCTTCCAGTTATTGCTCGTCAACCATTGGAATCGTGCAATCGATCACCAGCCACGAAGCGGCACACAGGATGTAGGTGATCGCTACGGCAATGAACACGGCCGTCCAGCCGTGATGTTGGGCGAGGTAACCAAACAAAACCGGCGCCACGATAAAACCGATTCCGGCGACGGCATTGTTGAACGCGAACACCGACGCAGTCATGCGCCCGCCGATATCGGTCACCACGCCCCAGCTTGTGCTCAGGCTCCAATCGCCCACGAATTTCACTGTGAACAGGAAAACGCAAAATACATAAGGGTTGTCGTACCACACGAGTGCCACCAGCAGTAGCGCGGCGGCAAGCCCTTTGCCCAAGGCTGCAATGCCGCTTCGCGACCAGCGGCGATTGCCGGTGCGGGCAATGCACCAGTCGTTTAGCGCTCCGCCCGCCATGCCGGCGATTGCTCCGCCGAAGAGCGGCAACGATGAATAAATGCCCATTGCTTCGAATTTGAGGTGATGCACCTCCCACAGAAACAGCGGAATCCAGCTTGAGTAAATGTTGTCGGCCAGCGTGCTGAGGATCGTTTGAATGTTGAGCATGATCAGGTTCACGAGTGCTCGTGGCTTGATCGAGCGCAGCAACTGGCCGAAAGGGGTCGGGAGTCTTTGGCGGAATTCAGCCTTCGATGATTGTGACTTTACCACCGCCAAAGACTCCCGACCCCCTTCGTATGGCCGACCCGCGTCGTGTGTCGGGCCAAACATCGCTGCCTCAGCCGCGTTCACGCCTAGGTGTTCGCGCGGCGAATTACGGAAAATTACGGCAAACAACGCGGTGAACACCAAGCCTCCGGCTACAAAAACGTAAATCGCTGTCCTCCAATCCAGCCCCATTCGGCCCAGCAGCAGCGAGCCAAGGAGCAGATACGCGCACATGCCGCCGAGCCTGCCGGCGGTGATTGCGGCAATGCCCTGCAATGTCGTGCGGATTGACGCGGGGAACCAGCATTGGGCCATGCGGCTCAAATTCGCATAGACGGCCGATTGTCCAATGCCCATCGCGGCTCGCGCATACCAGAGCTGATCGGGCGACCGGGCCCAGGCGTGCATCGCCAGGCCCAGACACCAGACGAGAAGCAAGCACGTCAGCATCAGATGGACGCCGAGCCAATCGGTCGCGATGCCCAGCGGAAATTGAAACAGCGTGCTTGACAACGAAAACGCGCTGTCGAGCAGCCCCAGCTCAACCTTGCTCAACTGCCACTCGCGGACCAGCTCGGGCTTGATGACCGCGAAGGCGTAGCGGTGCAGATAGAGCAGCCAAGACGTTCCGCACGCCAGGCCGAACACGGCCCAGCGGACGTTCGTCGGCTTAGCACTCGACTGTGTATCGTTGTAGCCGCTCAGGATCGACCTCGATTCCCAATCCCGGTTGCTCAGGCACGGCGATGGTGCCGCGCTCGATCTTGAATCGCTCCGTGAGGATGTCGTCCTCCAGTCCGTAATAGGTCGTGTCATTTGCCAACGAATATGCGGGGCAGGCAGCCGCGACATGCAGCATGGCTGCGGTCTTCGGACCAAGGTCGTGTCCGCAGTGCATGATGCACGGAATGCCGGCGGCCTCGCAGATTCGACCGATCGTGACGCATGGCAAAATGCCGCCCGCGATGTGTGTATCCGGCAGGATAAACGCGGCCGCGTCGGCTTGCAGGATTTCCAGGACGCTTGCCGGGCCGATCACGCTCTCGTTGAGTGCAATCGGCGTGCAGGTCTGTCGCCGGAGCCAGGTCGCGTCGTTCAGCGGCTCCGCCGGAATTGGCTGCTCGAGGTATTGCAGGTCGTATTGCTCAAGCTGGCGCGCCAGCTCCAATGCCTGTTGCGGCGAATAGGCCCGATTGGGATCGATTCGCAGCTTGAGCTTATCGCCAACGGCGTCGCGAATGCCGCGAACCATTTCGAGATCTTCGCGCATGTCGGCGCCGGCTTTGGTTTTCAGCGTGCCGAAGCCTTGCTCGACGTACCACGCTGCCATTTCCTTGGCCCGCTCATACGACTGGATCCCCATGCACGCCGCGACTTCCACGCGATGGCGAAGGATGCCGCCGAGCAGCGCCGCGACTGGCAGGCCGATTGCTTTGCCGCAAATGTCCCACAGCGCGAGCTCGATCCCCGACTTCAGTCGCGATTCCAGCGGGCACTCGACGTGGAATCGCGCGAGGTTCTGCGGGTCGCGACCAATGGCCCACTGCGCAGCCTGCTCCATCCGGCGGGCGCTGATGTCCGGCAAAAAGTTCACATTGTGCTCGCCCCAGCCGGTGATTCCCTCGTCGGTCTCGACGCAGACGATGGCACTTTGGGTTGTCGAGCTGGAGCGGATGTGGGATCGGTACGGCGCCAGAGGCGGAAGCTGCGGCACTTCGACGACGGTGACGGTCACTTCCGATATCCGCATGGCGGTCTATAGCTCGTGCGACCTACAGGCAACTTCATTCTCCAACGACGATCACGACAAATGAATCGGCTACGTAGCGGCGCCCCTTGGCTTTGGGCCTGTCGGCCGGTGGCGGC
>Ga0136846_1215207_pt1 | contig 20237 bp, 19 predicted proteins | sample HopSoiMetagenom2_FD_96841 | JGI IMG/M metagenome (GOLD analysis project Ga0136846, IMG submission 96841) | Grasslands soil microbial communities from Hopland, California, USA - 2 Assembly 2016 (version 4) | ecosystem: Environmental > Terrestrial > Soil > Grasslands | place: USA: Hopland...
CGAGAACCTCTACAGCCAGGCCAGCGAGGTCCGCGAGGCACGTGCGGCCACCTTCGTCGGCGAGTCCGTGTCGGCTGGCAGCGTGGGGACCGCAACGACCTCGATCCTCGAAAGGACGGCCAGCGACCCCTCGGACGCATCGTCCTCGAACGACGGCGTCACCGTCGGCGCTTCGACCCGCTTCCCGCTCGGCGTCGTCGCCGTCGCGCCGTCGACGAGTCTCGGCGCGGTCCTCGAGGAAGCGGCGATCGAGCTGCGCGAGTACGGCGTGTTCCGCGTCGTGATCGGCGGCCAGGCGAACAACCCGAGCACGGGCGAGCTCCTTCGGGCGATCGAGGAGACCGCAGCGGAGGAGGTCGTCCTCCTGCCCAACAATCCGAACGTCACGCTCGCGGCGCGCCAGTGCCTGGGCATGGTCGAGCGGCCGATGGTCGTCGTCCCCACCCGTAACGTGGCGGAGGGCGTCGCCGCGCTGTTCGAGCTCGATCTCGCGCGGGGTGCCGCCGAGAACGCCGAGCCGATGCTGTCAGCCGCTCGGGCGGTCCAGACGCTCCAGGTCACCAACGCTGTCCGTGACGCGACCCTCGGTGGGCGGAAGGTGAAGCGCGGCCAGGTCATCGTCCTCGATCCCGACGACGGCCTCGTTGCCGTCGACCGCGATGTGACGCGGGCCGTCCTCGCAGGCGTCGCGACGCTCGAGCCCCGCTTCGAGCTCCTGACGGTCTATTACGGTGCCGAGGCGACGCTCGCCGACGCCGAAGCCCTCGCCCGTCAGATCGGTGAGGTCGCCCCCGCCGCCGAGGTGCGCGTCGTCCACGGTGGCCAGCCGCACTACCGCTACCTGATCGCGGCGGAGGGGTGACGCAAGCGCGCACCGGGAGGAGTCCCGCCCGGACCGGCCGATCGCTGCGCCCTGTTCGTGCGCCCTCTCCCATCCCCGACGACCCGGTCGCCCGTCTCGATCTGCCGGTCGGTCAGGCGGGCCTGTCCGCGTCCGGTGTGCTTCGTCGGACCGCACGACGCCTCGGCGTCACGACCGTCCGCGACCTGCTCTTCCACCTGCCGCGGCGCTACGACGACCTCCGCGAGATGCGGACGCTGGCGGCGCTGCGCGATGTCGAGGACGGGGAAGTTGTGTCCGCGCGTGTCCGCGTGCGCGACATTCGCGTCCAGCAGACCTGGCGCCGGCGCGTGCAGGTCACGACCGCCTTCGTCGAGGACGGGACGGGCGAGGCGGAGGCGACGTGGTTCGGTCGTCGTTACATCGAGCGGCGGATCAAGAGCGGTGACGAGCTGCTCCTCTCCGGTCGACTGAAGCGCCGCGGGTTCACGCTCGTGTTCGACGACCCGGACTTCCAGCGCGCCGACGACGAGGCGCTGCTCCACGCAGGGCGGATCGTTCCCGTCTATCGCCTGACCCGCGGCCTGACCGCCGCTCGTCTCCGGCAGGCGATGCGCGAGGCGATCGACCGGGCAGGGCACGCATATCCCGAGTACGTCCCGACCCCGATCCTCGAGGCCGAGAAACTGCCCGCCATCGCGGCCGCGCTCGAGGCCGCCCACTACCCCTCGTCGTTCGACGAGCGTGACCAGGCGTTGCGACGTCTCGCCTTCGACGAGCTCCTCGCGCTCCAGCTCGGAATGGTCGGCCGCCGCCGGCAGCGCGGCCGGCAGACGTCCATTGCGATCGAGGCGACCGACGACGCCGCGGCCGGGATCCGTCTGACGATCGAGACCGCGATCGGGGCGCGTATCGGCCGGGACGTCGAGCTGACGACCGATCAGGTCGCCGCGATCGACGACATCCGCCACGACCTTGCCGGACCCGAGCCGATGCTGCGCCTGCTCCAGGGGGACGTGGGCTCGGGCAAGACGGCGGTCGCTGCATGGGCACTCGCGGCGACGGCTGCGACGGGCCGCCAGGGGGCGTTGCTCGCGCCGACGGACCTCCTCGCCCGACAGCACGCGGCGACGGTCGGCTCCCTCGTCGAGGGGCTCGGGCTCGGGGTCACGCTCCTGACGGGCTCGCTCTCCGCGGACGGTCGCCGCAAGGCGTCCGAGGCCATCGCCTCCGGCCAGGCGGGGATCGTCGTCGGGACGCACGCGCTGTTCCAGGAGGCGGTCACGTTTGCCGACCTCGCGCTCGCGGTCGTCGACGAGCAGCATCGGTTCGGCGTCGACCAGCGCGCCGCGCTCGAGGCCAAGGCGCGACGCGGCACGCCGCACGTCCTGCTGATGACCGCGACACCGATTCCGCGCACCCTTGGCCAGGTCGTGTACGCCGACCTCGACGTCTCGAACCTGCACACGCCACCCGAGGGCAGGCTCCCGATCGCGACCGGAATCCGCCATCCCAACGATCTCGATCGACTGTGGACCTTCGTCCGCGAGCAGGCCGAGGGCGGCCACCGGACGTTCGTCGTCGTCCCGCGGATCGACGCCGAGGCGGCGGGTGACGAGGACGCGGCCGTCGACGACGGCGCCGACGACGACACCGAGCAGGCGTGGGCGGCGGCCGCCGAAGCAGAGGCGGTCCGTCTGCGCGAGATCCTCGCGCCGCTCCGGATCGGGCTGGTCCACGGCCGGCTGCGGGCGGTCGATCGGGACGCCGAGATGGCGCGCTTCCGGGACGGGGATCTCGACGTGCTCGTCGGGACGACGGTCGTCGAGGTCGGCGTCGACGTCCCGGAGGCGACGGTGATGGTCGTCGAGGGCGCCGACCGCTTCGGTCTCGCGCAGCTGCATCAGCTGCGAGGCCGTGTCGGTCGCGGTACTGCGAGATCGTATTGCGCGCTGGTATCCGACCGTGCCCCGGGCACCGAGACATGGGCGCGTCTCGTCAAGGGTGACCGGGAGCCCGAGACGCCCGAGCAGGCGCGGCTCGTGGCGGTCGCCCGCACCCTCGACGGGTTCGAGCTGGCGGAGCAGGACTTCGCGCTCCGCCGCGAGGGCAACGTCCTCGGTCTCGCGCAGAGCGGCTTGCCGCGTCTCCGCGTGGCGACGCTCGCGAACCCCGAGCACCGCGACCTCGCGGTCCGGGCGCGAACCCACGCCGAGACGATCGTGGGGCCCGACGGCGAGATCCTTCCCGACGCCGGTCGACTCCGTGCGGAGGTCGAGCAGGGTTGGCTGGCGCCGGTGTTCCGCGGCGAAGGCGGTGGGCAGGCCGGCGCGGCGTGACGAAGGCGCGTGGCTGACGCGGGTCGCGTCATCGCCGGGACGGCGCGCGGGACACGGCTCATGGCGCCCGGGTCCGGGACGCGGCCCCTCGCGGACCGGGTGAAGCAGGCCCTTTTCGGGGCGCTCGAGCCGATGCTGCCGGGAGCGATCGTCCTCGACCTGTTCGCCGGGAGCGGCGCGGCCGGGATCGAAGCCCTGTCGCGCGGGGCGTCGAGCGCCGTGTTCGTCGAGAAGGATCCTGCTGCGGCGCGGGTCATCGCCGGCAACCTCCGCCGGACACGGCTGGCGGGCAGCACCGCGACGGTCGTGCGCGCCAACGCCGCGACCTGGGTCGACGACCCCTCGGGAGGCCCGTTCAGGATCGTCATCGTCGATCCGCCCTACGCGGATACCGAGCTGCTCGCGACCGTCCTGGCGAGGCTCGGCGCTGCCTCGTTTCCGCTCGCTTCGGACGCCGCGATCGTCGCGAAGCACTTCTGGCGGGACGAGCCGCCTGCCCGGATCGGGCTGCTAGCATCCGGGCGCGTGCGGCGGTTCGGCGAGACCGCCCTCACGTTCTACCGTCGGATCGATGGACCCGAGGAGGTGCCCGAGGCGTGAGGGTCGCCGTCTACCCGGGCTCATTCGACCCCATCACAAACGGGCACCTCGACATCATCGGTCGGGCGGTTCCTGTCTTCGACCGCGTCGTCGTCGCCGTGCTCCGCAACCCGCGCAAGGAGCCGCTCCTTCCGGCCGACACCCGGGCGGAGGTCATCCGCGCGACGGTCTCCGGCGACGATCGGCTGCGCGACCACGTCGACGTCGAGACGTTCGAAGGGCTGACGGTCGACGCCTGCAGACGGCTCGGCGCCCGCTGGATCGTCCGCGGTCTGCGTGCGCTCGGCGACTTCGACGTGGAGATCCAGCTCGCGCACAACAACCGGAAGCTGGCGCCCGAGATCGATACGGTGTTCTTCATGACCGCCCTCGAGCACGGCTACATCAGCTCGACGCTGGTCCGTGAGATCGCGCTGTTCGGGGGCGATGTTTCGGAGCTGATTCCGCCAGCCGCGCTGGACGCGATCCGGGCCGCGCTCGGCCGCTGAGGAGGGGCGCACGGCCGCCCGATCGAGCGGCGCCCGCGGGCCTGGGGTCGCCGCCGACGTGCACCGTCGGCCGACGCCGGGCGAGGGCCTCATGCGATAATCCGCCGGAGGCGCCGCTCCCGGCGCCGGTGCGCGAGGAGGCTCGTCCAATCGACATCATCTTCCTCGTCGAACGACTCGAATCCGTCGTCGCCAACGGCAAGTCACTGCCGCTGACGAAGAACGTCGTGATCGACCGCGAAGCTGCGCTCAACCTCATCGACGAGCTTCGCGTCGCCGTCCCGGAGGAGGTCCGTGCTGCCAAGCGGATCAACTCCGAGGGTGAGCGGATCATCGAGAAGGCCCAGGAAGAGGCGGAGCGCGTCCTGACGCGGGCCCAGGAGCAGGCGTCATACCTGATCTCCGAGCGCGGTCTGACGCATGCCGCCGACGACGAGAGCCGACGGATCGTCGCGGACGCCGAGGCGGCCGCAGGCGAGGTCCGCCGAGGTGCCGACGAATACGCAGCGGCGGTGCTCGAGGCGCTGCACGCCGAGGTCGGCCGAACCCTCCGCAGCATCGAGAAGGGGATCGGGCTGCTCGAGGAGCGGCGTCACCCGACGCGCAGCAGCGACGACGACCGTCCCAGCGAGGACGGCTTCGACAGCGAGTCGTTCGGGACGCCGATCCGGATCGAGGCGGACGAGGAGGAGGGCGCGTCACTGCCCGTCCGCGGGTGACCCGCGGCCGCTCGCGCGGCGACGGCGCCGCCGGGGATCGCTACGACGACCCACTGACATTTCCGGCGGCCGCGCTGATGGGCGAGCCGCCCGGCTCGACGCGCGAATACGACCTCCACGATGTCCACGTCGAACCCGGTGACGGCCTCGAGGTCACTGAACCCGTGGAAGGCCGCGTCCGGCTGTCGCGAACGAACCGCGGCCTGCTCTTGTCCGCCGACCTTCGCACCGTGCTCGCCGCGGAGTGCGCCCGGTGCCTTCGCGCGATCACCGTTCCCGTCGAGCTCGACATCGACGAGGAGGTGCTGCCGAGCATCGACCTCCAGACCGGTCTGCCCGTCGCGCTCGAGGAGGGCGAGGATCCCGAGGTCGTCCGGCTGAACGACCATCACGAGCTCGAGATGCGGCCGCTCGTCCACGAGGCGATCAGCCTGGCCGAGCCGATCGCGCCGCTCTGCGAGGAGAACTGCCCGGGACTCTGTCCCGAGTGTGGTGAGCGGCTGACGACCGAGCATCACCACGAGGACGCGGAGATCGACCCGCGGCTCGAGGCGTTGCGGTCGTTCGCGGTCGACGCTGAGGATGAGACCGGCTAGACTCCCGCCTCGATCCGGACGGACCGCGACATGCATGCGTGCGCCGGACGATTGACGACGCGCACGAACGACGCGATCCCGGGCACGACGCCCGATCCCGAGAGGAGCACTGGACCGACATGGGTGTGCCGAAGCGCAAGGTGGCACACGCGCGGCAGATGGACCGCCGCAGCCACCACGCGCTGACCCTCCCGCGGCTTGAGGCGTGTCCGCACTGCCACGAGCCCAAGCTGAGCCACCGCGTGTGCCAGAACTGCGGCTGGTACAACGGACGTCAGGCGATCGAGCTCAAGCCTGCGGGCGGCTCGGGAGCCGAGGAGAGCAACACCTAGCGCGTGGCTCCCAACGCCGCCCCGCTCGCCGGGACGCCTCGTGACACGACGGGCGAGACCCACGGCGTGCGGGTCGCGGTCGACGCGATGGGCGGCGACCACGGGCCGACCGAGATCGTGCCCGGTGCCCTGGCCTACGCGCGAACGCATTTAAACGATCAGATCGCCCTCGTCGGCGATCAGTCCGTCGTCGGCCGGCTCGCGGGTCCGCTTCCGCCGAACGTCCACCTCGTCCACGCGTCCGAGGTCGTCGCGATGGACGAGCATCCGGCGCGCGCGCTCCGCGAGAAGAAGGACGCGTCGATCCTCGTCGCGACGAACCTCGTTCGGGCCGGCGACGCGGATGCCGTCGTCACTGCCGGCCACACCGGTGCCGGGATGGCCGCGGCAGTGCTGCGACTCGGGCGGCTGGCGGGCGTCGATCGACCGGCGCTGGCAGTCCAGATCGTCGCCGGCGACCGGCCGTTCGTGCTCCTCGACATCGGCGCCAACCCTGATTCGAACGCCGAGAACCTCGCCCAGTTCGCCCGGATGGGCGCGATCTTCTCCGAGCGCGTGCTCGGCGTCGACCGGCCGCGCGTGGCCCTCCTCTCGATCGGCGAGGAGAAGGGCAAGGGCGACGCCCGGATCGCTCGTGCCACCGAGCTGCTCGACCTCACCGACCTGAACTTCATCGGTAACGTCGAGGGCAAGGACCTGACGCGTCAGCTCGCCGACGTCGTCGTCTGCGACGCCGTCCTCGGCAACGTCGTGATCAAGTTCTTCGAGGGTCTGTCGACCTTCATCTTCGACCAGTTCCGCCACGCGTTCTACGGCTCGCTCCGCGGCCGCGTGGCGGGTCTTCTCATGCGCCCGTCGATCGCCCACATCCGTGAGCTCTTCGACTACGAGAAGGTCGGCGGCTCGCCACTGCTCGGCGTCAAGGGGTCCGTGATCATCACGCACGGTCGCGCGCGTCGCCGGATGATCGAGCACGCCGTGCGCGTCGGAGCGACCACCGCGCGGGAACGGGTGCCGCAGCGGATCGCCGAATCGCTCGCCGCCGATGCTCGCGACGAGGCGACCGCCGGTCCGCGCCCGCCGATGGAGCGCGCGTCGCGCGAGACGCCGGCGGCGCGATGAGGGATCCGGGCCTGTCCGTCGCGCGGGGCGTCATCACCGACACGATCCGGCTCGCGGCGCTCGAGGTCCCGGGCGTCCTTCGCGTCGGGAGAAGCGGTTTCCGGCTCCGTCAGCTTCTCGGCGGTTCGCCGGTCCGGGCGCAGATCCGGGACGGCCGCGTTCATGTCCTCCTCTGGCTCGTGGCCCGGCCGCAGCAGCCGCTCGTCCCGCTCACGAGCCAGGTCCGCGGCGCGGTCGCTGCCGCCGTCGAACGGCTCCTCGGACTCGAGCTCGGGGACGTCACCGTCCACGTCGACGGCGTCGGCGCGTAGACGTCCGTGGCCCCCGAGGCGCAGGCGCTGCGATGAGCGGCGATCGCTCGAAGACGGCCCGCGACGATCGGCGTCGCGGCCGGCGGGCAGGACGCCGTCTCGCACTCGCCGCGGTCTTCGAGGCGGAGTTCGGCCAGCGGACGCCCGAGGCGATTCTCGAGCGCCATCTGGCGTCCGAAGCCGACGTGTCGGCCGCCGATCTGGCGCGCGAGATCGTCGCTGCCGTCGTCGCAAACCGTGACCGAATCGACGCCCTAATCGAGGAGGTGGCGCCGCAATATCCGGTCGTCCAGCTCGCCCGGATGGACCGCGCGCTGCTTCGTTGCGCCATCGGTGAGGTGCTACACTCCGCCGCGACGCCGGCCCGGGTCGCGATCGCGGAGTGGGTCGAGCTCGCGCGGATCTACTCCGGCGATCCCATGCGACGACTCATGAACGGAGTCCTCGGCCGCATTGCCCGCATGCCCCGCAGCCCACGGGACGACCGACAGGACGACACCCAGGGACCAGGAGGGAGTCAGTGGCCAGCACCTACGACCGGCTGAAGAAGATCGTCGTCGAGCAGCTGGGTGTCGATGAGGGCGAGGTCACGCCCGAGGCATCCTTCGTGGACGATCTGAACGCCGACTCGCTGGACCTCGTCGAGCTGATCATGAGCCTTGAGGAAGAGTTCGGGACCGAGATCTCCGACGAGGACGCCGAGAAGATCCGCACGGTGCAGGACGCGGTCGACTACATCGACGAGCACTCGTCCTAGGCCTAACCGGCAGCGCAGGCCGCGATGGGGGCAGCGGACGCGTTCGCACAGCGCCTGGGCCTGCCGATCGGCGATATCGAGCTCCTCGAACAGGCGCTCGTCCACTCCAGCTACCTGCACGAGCATCGTGATGCCGCGCGCGGCCACAATGAGCGGCTGGAGTTCCTCGGTGACGCGGTGGTCAACCTCGCGATGTCCGAAGCGCTCTACAACCGCCACCCGGACGACGACGAGGGCATCCTCTCGGCGCGTCGCGCGTCGATCGTGAGCACCCCGGGTCTCGCCCGGCTGGCCGCCCGTCTCGAGCTCGGCGATCACCTCCTCCTCGGCGAGGGTGAGGCCCAGCGCGGCGGGCGCCGCCGACCGTCGCTCCTCGCGTCCGCGTTCGAGGCCCTCTCCGGGGCGCTCTACCTCGACCTCGGCTGGGACGCGACCCGTGCGTGGCTGGTCGAGCTCGCCGCGCCCGAGATCGCCGCCGACACGGCGGTAACGTCGCTCAAGAGCCCCAAGTCGCGGCTCCAGGAGCACACCCAGCGCACGACCGGCGACCGGCCCGTGTACCGCGTCCTCGACGCGAGCGGTCCCGACCACGAGAAGATCTTCCAGATCGAGGTGATCGTGGAGGGCCGGGTGCTCGGCTTCGGCGAGGGACCGTCGCGCCGGGTCGCCGAGACCGCAGCCGCGGCGGAGGCGCTCGAGACCCTCCGGCGGGAGCGCCAGATCGGGCGACGACCGGCGGCCGAACACGGGGCCGAGGCAGACCTCGTCGACGTAATCGTCACCGCGATCCAGGACGACCCCGAGGGAATGGCCGACACCGTCACCGCCGCCCGGGCGTCCGACGTCGCCGCGGCCGATCCGAGCTCCGAGCCCACCGCCGAGGCGTGACGGCCCCCGCCCGCCTCCTCGGCCTCCGTCTCCAGGGCTTCAAGTCGTTCGCAGAGCGGACGCAGGTCGAGTTCGGCGGCGGGATCAGCGCGGTCGTCGGGCCGAACGGCTCGGGCAAGTCGAACCTCGCCGACGCGCTCCGGTGGGCGCTCGGTGAGCAGGGTCGGTCGCTCCGGACACGCAAGAGCGAGGACGTCATCTGGGCCGGCTCGGAGCGGCGTGCTGCCCTCGGGATGGCCGACGTCCAGCTCGTGCTCGACAACGCCGACGGGCTGCTGCCGGTCGAGTACGGGGTCGTGGAGCTCGGGCGTCGCCTCTACAGGTCCGGCGAGAACGACTACCTGCTCAACAGGTCGCGCGTCCGCCTGCGTGACCTCGTGGACCTGCTCGACGCCGCGCACCTCGCCGAGAACGCGTTCCTGTTCATCGGCCAGGGCATGGTCGACCAGGCGCTCGCGCTGCGTCCCGAGGAGCGCCGACCGCTCTTCGAGGAGGTCGCCGGCGTCCGACGGCACGAGCGCCGGCGCCGCAAGGCGTCGGAGCAGCTGCTCGAAAGCGAGACAAACCTCGGCCGGGTCGAGGACATCCTTGCCGAGCTCCGGCCGCAGGCCCGGCGCCTCGCCCAGCTCGCCGAGCAGCAGACCTCGCGGCGGACGGCCGGCGAGGAGCTCGCGGACGCGATAGTCGCGACGGCGCACGCGCGCTGGCACGCAGCGGCCGCGCGGGTAACCGAGACGGGCGGGGCGCGCGAGAAAGCCCGGGCGGCGACCGACCTCGCGCTCCAGGCGCTCGAGGCGGCCGAGAACGACGTGGCCGCCATCGCGCGAGTGCTCGAGCAGCGCGCGGGCGAGGAGGCGGAGCGGCGGACCCGGTACGAGATGGTGCGGGAGGCAACGGCCGCGCTTCGGGTTCGCGAGGCGCGCCTGGCATCGGACGTCGAGGCGCTCGCGCGCGACCGCCAGCGACTCGACGCAGAGCGCGCTGCAGCGGAGGCAGACCTCGTCGTCGAGCGGCGGGTCGTCGCCGAACCGGTCGTCGGCCGTGACGTCGAGCTGGAGGGTGCGCTCGGCGAGGCGGAACGCGATCTTGCCGATGCGCTCGGTGAGCTGGCCACGCTGCGGGCGTCCCGACAGGCGCGCGGGGACGAGCTCGCGGCCGTCCGGCGCGCCGAGGCGGCGCGGGCGACCGAGATCGAGACGGCGCGCCGGCGTGTCGCCGAGGCGCAGCGCCGCGCCGACGAGGAACAGACGCTTGCTGCCGCGGCTGCGGCCCGCGCGGACGAGCTCGAGTCGCGACTGACCGGAGTTCGGACGGCGCTTGCGGCTGCCGCCGAGCGCGAGCGAGCTGCTGCGGCCGATCGCGAGTCCCTTCGGAACGAGCTCGACGAGCACGACGGGCGACGGCAGGCCGCCGCCGAGCAGGCCGTCCAGGCGGGGGCGGCGCTTGCCGCGGCGCGTGGCCGGCTCGAGACAGGCCGTGCCCGTCTCGCCGACGAGGAGACGCGCGGGATCGCACGCCTCGCCCGGAGGCGCGGGGCACGACGCGTGGACGAGGAGATCGTGGTCGAGGCGAGGTTCCGCGCTGCCGTCGAGACGGCACTCGGTGACCGCGCCCGCGCCTACCTCGTCCCCGGCGACGCCGTCACCGAGCTGGCCGACCAGCGCGGGATGCTCGTCGTCGGCGAGCGGCTGGTCGGGACCGGCGGGGAGCGATCGCGCGAGGGGACACGGCCCGCGACCGCATCCATGTTCGAGGTGGCGCTCGCCTCGGTCGGGGGCGGCCGTCTGACGGATGCCGTCCGGCGTGATCCTGCGGGCTCGCTGGCTGCGCTCCTCGACGGCGTCGGCTGGGTTCCGGACCTCGCGTCGGCCCTCCGGATCCAGGTCGCGATCCCGCCCGGCGGCGCCGTCGTCGTGCGTGATGGCTCGGCGCTCCTCGACGGGCTCTCGGTGCGCCTCGGCGCAGTGGACGGTCCTCTCGAGATGCGGGCGGCGATCGACCGTCTCGGCGCGGAGATCGAACGCCTCGAGGCGTCGAGCGCGGCCGCGGAGTCGTCAGCCGAGGTCGCGTCGGCGGCGGCCGCGGAAACGCGTCGGGCGCACGAGTCGGCCAGGGCGGACGAATCGGCTGCAGTCGCGGAGCGGCGAAGGCTGGAAGACGCCGAGCGGGTCGTCGACCGGGAGCTCGAGGGAATCGGTCGCGAGGCGGAGTGGCATCGCGCGCAGGCCGAGCGTTTCGTGGAGGAGCTGGAGCGGGCGCGCGTCACGCTCGAGATCCTCATCGCGGACCAGGAGCAGCCGAGCGCCGGCCACGACGGCACCGCCGCAACGACCGGCGCGGGGCCTGACGACACCGCGGTCACGACCTGGGAAGCCCGAGCCGTCGAGCTCCGGGCGCGGCGTGACCGTCTCGCAGCGGACACAGCAGCGCTCGACGCACGCCGCCGCGACGCCGAAGCCCGGCGGGCGCGAGCCGAGGCGGCGGTCGCGCTCGACGAAGCGCGGATCGCGGGTGCGAATCGGGAGCTCAACGTCCTTCGCGAACGCGAAGCGGCCCTCACCGACGAACGCGCTCGCATCGCGGTCGATCTGGCCGCCGCGGTGGACCGCGAAACGCAAGCGCGCGACGCGCTCGAGTCGCTCGTCTCCGCCGACGTCGCGGACCGCGCCCGGCTCGCCGAGGCCGAGCGCGTGGTTGCCCGCGCGCGCGACGCGCTGCGCCTCGACGAGGATCGGCTTCGCGCCGCCGAGGTCGCGGATCTCGAGGCACGGCTGGGCCTCGATGCCCTCCGCGAGGGTCTCCTCGTCGAGCTCGCCGCTCTCGGCGAGGTCGCGCTGGCATCGCTCGCGAGCAGCGATTCGACGACGCAGCCGAGCGAGCTGACGGCCGAACCCGATGCCGACGAGGAGCGGACGGCGCTCCTCGGTCGCGCCATTCGGGAGGCGGCCAGGCGCTGGGAGTCCGAGCCACCACCGACCGAGCTCCCGTCGAACGCTCGGCTGGGCGCGCTCCGGCGGCGGTTTCACGAGCTCGGCGCCGCAAACCCCTTCGCGGTCGACGAGTACGCCGCGCTGCGTGAGCGCGTCGAGGGGCTCGAGACACAGGCCGCCGACCTGCGCGGAGCGATCGCGACGACGCGGGCGCTCATCGTGGAGCTCGACACGATGATCGCGACGCAGTTCCGGGCGACCTTCGCGGCACTCGAGACGGCGTTCGACGCACGCTTCCAGCAGCTGTTCGGGGGCGGGTTCGCCCGGCTGTCGCTGACCGAGCCCGATGATCTCGGAGCCACGGGCGTCGAGATCGTCGCTCGGCCACCGGGCAAGAAGGCGCAGGCGCTCGCGATGCTCTCGGGCGGGGAGCGGGCCCTGACTGCCGTCGCGCTGCTCTTCGCGATGCTCGAGGTGCGACCGGTGCCGTTCTGCGTCCTGGACGAGGTCGACGCGGCCCTCGACGAGGCGAACGTCGGCCGCTTCACGGATGCCCTCCGCTCGCTCGCGGAACGGACGCAGTTCATCGTCATCACCCACAACCGCGGAACGATCGAGGTGGCCGACGCGCTGTACGGGGTGACGGTCGGGGACGACTCCGTCAGCCGCGTCATCAGCCTTCGTCTCGAGGAGGCGACGACGATGGCCGACCGTCGAGCGTCGCGCCGCGAGACGGTGGCGGTGGCGCCGGGCTAGGCTCGCGCGATGCGATTGTTCCGGCGCCGCCGTGACGACGAGGAGGTTCTCGCCCCGGCGGACGAGGATCTCGAGCCGGTCGTCGAGCCAGAGAGCGCGGACCAGGATTCCGGGACGATCGCCGAACCGGCGGCGGCCGCCGTGGCCACGGAGCCCGCGGAACCCACGGAGGCGGCGCGACCCGAACCCGAACGCGAATGGGTCTTTCGCGACTTCGACGCGGAGGTAACACCGGCCGCCGGGACGGCGCCGTCCGACGCCGAGACGCGACCGGGCGACCTCGCGGCCGGCCTGACGCGGTCGCGAGGGGGCTTCATGAGCCGGCTCCGCGAGTTCCTCGTCGTCGACGCCGACGAGCTCGACTGGGATGACGTCGAGGAACAGCTGATCGCGGGCGACGTCGGAGCGTCGCTGGCGATGGAGATCGTCGAGCGAGCGCGGCGTCGACGGGAGCGCGGCGGGTCGGAGGCAGCTGTCCGTGCCGAGCTGAGGGCGCTCCTCGCCGAGCGCGATCACGACTGGCGCTTCCGACCGGCGGCCGAAGGTGGTCCGGCTGTCGTTCTCGTCGTCGGCGTGAACGGGACCGGCAAGACCACGACGATCGGCAAGCTCGCGGCGCGTGCACGCGACGACGGCCAGCGGGTCGTGCTCGCCGCGGCCGACACGTTCCGGGCCGCCGCCATCGACCAGCTCCGGATCTGGGCGACCAGGTCCGGCGCCGAGATCGTGGCGCACGCACCCGGGGCGGACCCGGCAGCCGTCGTCTTCGATGCCCTCGACGCCGCGGTCGCGCGCCACGCAGACCTCGTCCTGGCCGATACGGCCGGTCGGCTGCACACGAAGTCGAACCTGATGGACGAGCTGGCGAAGGTGCGGCGGGTCGTCGACAAGCGGCTGCCGGGCGGCCGTCCCGACATCCTGTTCATTCTCGACGCGACGACGGGGCAGAACGGTCTCGCCCAGGCCCGAGCGTTCCACGAGTCGGTCGGCCTGACCGGCATCGTCCTCACCAAGCTCGACTCGACGGCGAAGGGCGGCATCGTCTTCGCGATCGAGCACGATCTCGGCGTGCCGGTCCGCTACGTCGGCGTCGGCGAGCGTGTGGCCGACCTCCTGCCGTTCGACCCTGACGCCTTCGTGGCCGCCCTGTTCGAGTGATCGACCCACCGGATTCAGCCCCAGCCGGCTGACCGACGACCCGGGACCTCTCGGCTACACTCGCCGCGTCCCGGTGTCGCCACAATTCGCGCACCATCCGGTCGGCCTCGTCCGTCGATCGGTCAGCACGCCGATCGGCGACCCGGACGAGGAGCGGTTTCCCGACCATGTTCGACACCCTGAGCGAGCGCCTTCGCCGCACGCTCTCCACCCTGACCGGACGCGGTCGCGTCTCGGAGGCCGACGTCGACGTCGCGATGCGCGAGGTCCGTCTCGCCCTCCTCGAGGCCGACGTCAACTTCAGGGTCGTCAAGGACTTCGTGGCGCGCGTTCGCGAGCGAGCCATCGGCGCCGAGATCCTGTCGAGCCTCACCGCAGGGCAGCAGGTCGTCAAGATCGTCAACGAGGAGCTGACGGCGCTCCTCTCGGCCGGCGACAGGACCTTCCGCCTGTCGGGCAGCCCGGCCGTCGTCGCGCTCGTCGGTCTCCAGGGCTCGGGCAAGACGACGTCGGCCGCGAAGCTCGCCCGCCATCTCGTCAAGCAGGGTCGCCGCCCGATGCTCGTCGCCGCGGATCCGTACCGGCCTGCGGCCGCGGACCAGCTCGTGACGCTCGGGCGAGCCCTCGATCTCCCCGTCCACCGTGCACCCACCGGCACGACGGTCGTCGACATCGCCCGCGGCGGGATCGACGCGGCACGTCGGCAGGGCCGCGATGTCGTCATCCTCGACACCGCAGGCCGGCTGACGGTCGACCAGGCGCTCATGGCCGAGATCGCCGATGTCGCGGCGGCGGTGAAACCGGTCGAGACCCTCCTGGTCGTCGATGCGATGACCGGCCAGGAGTCGGTTGCCGTCGCGCAGGCCTTCGAAGCGGCCGTGCCATTGACCGGGCTGATCCTCACCAAGATCGACGGCGACGCCCGTGGTGGCGCGGCACTGTCGATCGGTGCCGTGACCGGGCTCCCGGTGAAGTTCCTGGGTACCGGCGAGAAGACGGACGCGCTCGAAGTCTTCCACCCCGATCGGCTGGCGGGCCGCATCCTCGGCATGGGCGACGTGATGACGCTCGTCGAGCGGGCCCAGGACGCCTTCGACTCGAAGCAGGCTGCGGCGCTCGAGGAGAAGGTCCGCAAGGCGTCGTTCACGCTCGAGGACATGCTCGACTCGATGCGGCAGATGCAGAAGATGGGCCCGATGGGCCAGATCATGTCGATGATCCCGGGCATGGGCGGCATGGCGAAGGAAGCCCAGGAGGCCGTCGATCGCGGCGAGCTGCGGCGCGTCGAGGCGATCATCCTCTCGATGACGCCACGCGAGCGGCGCGACCCAGCCGTTCTCAATGCATCGCGACGGAGGCGGATCGCCGCCGGGTCGGGAACGTCACTGCCCGACGTCAACCGCGTCGTGAAGCAGTTCGGTGAGATGCAGAAGCTCATGAAGCAGCTCTCGGGCGGAGCCGGCCGTCGCGCCGCAATGGGCGCGATGATGGGTCGCCGCTAGTGGCCGGAAGGGGGTCCGCCATGGACGATCAGGACGGCGAGCAGGACGCGATCACGTCGGCGTCCACCCATCCGGAGGCCGCGAGCGGACCCGTCGACGAGACGCCGACCGAGACGGTCATGCCACTCGTCTCGCCAGCGCCGACACAGCCGGTCGTGCGACGCCCCAACCGGCGACCGCGTCGTGTCGCGCTCGTCGCCGCGCTGGTCGTCGTCGCGCTCACGATCACCGGGGCAGCGGCGGCATCGTTCGCGCTTGCCACACCGACCTCGACAGCCCCGGCGGTCCTCGCCTGGACGCCGCCCGACAGCGTCGCGTATGTCGAGGCACGACTCGATCTCCCGGGCGGGCAGCGTGACGCGCTCGCCTCGTTCCTCCGCGCATTCCCGGGCGGCGACGATCCGAACCTGCTCGGTAGCACGCTGACCGGCGCGCTCGACAGGCTCGTCGACAAGGCATCGCGCAGCAAGGTTTCCTACTCGGCCGACATCGCACCGTGGTTCGGCGGCCAGGTGTCGCTCAGCGTCGGCCCGCTGCCGGACGCCGCGTCGGTCAAGGACGGAACCGCCCGACCGCGGGTGCTCGGCCTCGTCTCCGTGACGGATGCCGCGAAGGCCGATGCCTGGGTCGACAAGGTGATCGACGAGGCCGGCGCGTCTGCGTTGGTGACGAAAGAGACGGTCGGGGGCGTCGAGATGGTCGTCGGGCCGGAATCGCACGGCGTCCAGCCGGCGTACGCCGTCCCGGGGCCGGTCCTCGCGATCGGTGACGTGGCGTCCGTCAGGGCGGCGATCCTCACCGCCGGCGTCCACGGGCTCGGTGGCGACGAGGCGTTCCGCAGCGCATCGTCGGGGCTCGATGGCGATCGGGTCGCCTACATGTACGCAAAGATCGGCGATCTCTTCGACTGGTCGACCGCGTTCGGAACGGGCTTCCGGACGGGTGCATCTACCGCCCCTCCCTCGCTCTCGCCGGCGCTGCGTGGGCTTCTGCCGAAGTGGGAGGCCGTCGCGCTCCGAGCAGATCAGGGTCTGGTCGCGGACGCACGCGTCGACCACACCGGGATGGCGGCAACCGCGAACGCGGCGTCGCGGCTGGCAAACCGTGTTCCGAGCTCGGCGATCGTGTTCGCCGAGGCGCACGACGTGGGTGCGTCGTACCTCCGACTGCTCGATGCGTATCGCAGCGATCCGGCGATGGCGGATGGGATCAGGAAGATCGACCAGGCGCTCAACCTCGTCGGCGGCTCGCAGGGCACGCTCGGCTGGATCGGCGACACGGCCCTCGTCGCGTTGCGCGACGGGCCGTCGGTCAGTGGCGGCGTCGTCGTGGCGACGACCGATCGCACCGCGGCGGAGCGCCTCCTCACGACGCTCCGGAGCTACGCGACGGTCTCCGGGAACAGCCTCGGCATCACCGTTCGCGACGAGCCGCACGGCAGCAGCACGATCACGGTCATCGACCTCGGGGACCTTCGGGCTCGGTTCGCGGCTAGCGGCGCATCGGCGAAGATCGCCGACCGGCTGCCGACGGGTCACGTCGAGCTGGCCTACACGGTGACGGACGATCTCGTCGTCATCGGGTCCGGCCCGGGCTTCGTCGGCCAGATCCTCGACACACAGCCCGGCTCGTCGCTCGCCGACGCGCCCCGGTTCGCGTCGCTGGTCGACCGCGTCGGTCACGAGAACGCCGGTTTGACTTGGGTCGATCTTGCCGCGGTTCGAGGCGTGGTCGAGGCAGCGATCCCGGCCGAGATGCGCGGGCGCTATGACGCAACGGTCGGGCCGTTCCTCGCACCGCTCGACACGCTCGTCGCGGGAACCGTCGCCGGCCAGGCTGCGGACCAGTCGAAGGTCGTGCTCACCGTTGCCGGCGGGCGATGACCGAGGACGCGACGAGGGGAGAGGAGCGCGAGGCCCGGACGGCGCCGGAACCTGCAGGAGCCGCCGCGAGCGACTCCGCGGAGCGCGGCGGTGCGCAGATTGAGGGTCCGCAGGCATCGGCCGCGCCGGAAGCGCCGGCGCAAGAAGAACGGCGCCCGCGGACGAGTCGGACCCGATGGATCGTCGCCGGCATCGCGGCTGCGTCGGTCGTCGCCTTCGTCGTCGTCGCCGCGATCCTGCTGACGTCCCGGACGGCACCACCCGCCGCGTACGCGTATGTCCCAGCCGGCGCGCAGGTCGTGGCGGAGCTGCGACCCGAGCTGTCGGGCGACCAGCGAGCGAACATCGGCGAGCTGCTCTCGCACTTCCCCGGGTTCGCCGACCAGTCGATCCTCGATACGAAGATCGACGAGGCGCTCAATCGGATCATCGACCGGTTGAGCGGTCAGGACGTGGACTACGTCCACGACGTGAAGCCGTACCTGGCCGGACCGGTCGTCGTCGCGACGACAGGTCCCGGTGCCACCACTCCGGCCGCCGCTGGTCTACCCGACGGCATCGTCGTCGTCCTTTCGACGAACGGCGCCGTCGGCTGCGGGACGCTCGGTGCCGGGTCGACGACCACGACGCACGCCGGACACGCCGTCGTCCTCGTCGACGACGCGACGCTGGGGCAGGTCGCCTGCAGCCAGGACGGCAGCCAGCTTGTCGTGGGCAGAGAGGTCGCTCTCGACCTCGCGCTCGACACGCACGCCGCGAAAACCGGCATCGACCGCGATCCGGCGTTCACCGCCGCCGCGGCTGCCGTTCCCGCCGACAGGCTCGCGTTCGCCTACGTGTCGAAGGCAGCGTTGCTCGGTTCGACCGCGGTCGGGCAGGCGGCGTCGGCGATCGATCCGAGTGTCCTGCCCGACTGGCTCGGGGTCACCGTTCGCGCCGAGGGCGACGGGCTCGTCGCCGACGCGCTCGTCCCAGAGCCCGCCGCTGCTGGCGCAAGCCCGACACCGAGCGTCGCGCCAACGGACTCGTTCCCGACCCTCGGTCCCGCGAAGGCGAGCACCCTCGCGCAGCACCTTCCCGCGACGACCGTCGCCGCCTTCGAGCAGCGCTCGACCGGCGTCGTGATCCGCGACCTCCTGGGCACCGCGAGTCGCCTTGGGCCGACGGTCGCCCCCGCGGTCGATCAGGTCCGCTCGGCCTTCAACCTGGTCGGGGGTCTCGACTCGTTCCTCGAGTGGATCGGAGACGCGACCGTCGTCGTGACGAAGGACGGCGGCGCGTACGGCGGCGGACTCGTGATCGAGACGGGCTCCGCGGAACCCAAGGCGAAGGCCAAGCTCGACCAGCTCGTGGCCTTCCTCCGGTTCGCCGGCGCGGCGTCCGGGTTCACCGTGAGCGACGCTCCATACGGCGCCGGCACTGTGACGACGATCGGCGTCAGCCGCAACGTGATCGCCGGCCAGCTTTCGCCCGAACAGGCTGCGATACTCCCGGAGCGGATCGATGTGAGCTACACCACGCAGGGTGGGCTCGCGGTGTTCGGGATCGGGGACCGGTTCGTCAAATCCGTCGTCGACACGAAGCCCGGCTCGAGCCTCGCCGATCAGGCCCGCTATGCTCGCGCATTGCAGCTCGCCGGGGCGACGAACACCGGGCAGGTCTACCTTGACATCCCGGCCGTCGTCGACCCGATCGTCGCCTCACTCGATCCGACGAACCGCGCGCTGTATGAGCGCGAATACAAGCCCTACGTCACACCACTCGACGCAGTCGCGCTGACCGCCGGACGCGACGGGCCGAATCTTCATCTCAGGCTCGCGTTCGCAGTCCGCGACACGCGGACAACCAACCAATGAGCCACGACATCACACGGTGCGGATCCCGGACGCCGCGATCGACACCGCAGGGAGGCAGCACAACCAGATGGCCGTTCGCATCAGACTGACGCGCGTCGGCGCGACAAAGCAGCCGACGTATCGGCTCGTCGTCGCCGATGGACGTTCCGCGCGCGACGGACGCGCGATCGACACGATCGGGCACTACAACCCGCGGACCGAGCCGATCGAGCTGAGCATCGACGAGGCCAAGGCGCGGGACTGGCTCGCGAAGGGCGCCCAGCCCTCCGATACGGTCGCCCGGCTGTTCCGCCGCGCCGGCGTCCTGCCGGCGGCGAAGTAGGGGGCCGAGGTGGCCGCACGCGACCTCGTCGAATACGTCGCCCGATCCCTCGTCGATGAGCCGGACGCCGTCCGCGTCGAGGAAGTCCACGGGCCGGGTGGCACCGTCATCGAGCTGCGCGTCGCCGAGACCGACATGGGCAAGGTGATCGGGCGCAACGGCAGCGTCGCGAAGGCGCTCCGGACGCTCCTCAAGGTGACCGCGGTGCGGGACGGCGACCCCGTCACGCTCGAGATCCTCTGAACGAGCCCGCGAGGGCCGAGCGGCTCGTCGTCGCGCTCGTCCGCGGCATCCACGGACTCCGTGGCACCGTCCGCGTCGAGGTCCTGACCGACCGGCCCGAGGATCGATTCGCTCGCGGCTCGGTGCTGCATCCCGAGGGGACCGAGGTCCCGCTCACGGTCGCGCGCGCCGAGCCCGTCGCCGACGGTCCGGGCTGGTGGCTGACGTTCCGCGAACGATCGGGCCGCGCCGAGGTCGAGGACCTCCGCGACCGCTATCTCGAGATCGAGGTTCCGCCGGACGAGCAGCAGCCCGGTACGTACCTCTGGCACGAGATCCTCGGCGTCGCGGTGCACGCGACGGACGGCCGCGATCTCGGCGTCGTTCGCGAGGTCTACCGAGCCGGTGAGGCGGAGGTCTTCGTCGTCGAGGGTCCACGAGGCGAGATCGACATCCCGGCGGTGCGTGGGATCGTCGTCGACCTGGCGCCCGAGCGCGGCGAGATCGTCGTCGACGCCGATGCCCTCGACCTGCGTCCTCGAAAGAGGCGCGAAAAGCGGCGTGACGAGCCGCGACCGTGACGCTCGAGGTCGACGTCCTGACGCTGTTCCCGGA
>Ga0136846_1215859_pt1 | contig 20233 bp, 23 predicted proteins | sample HopSoiMetagenom2_FD_96841 | JGI IMG/M metagenome (GOLD analysis project Ga0136846, IMG submission 96841) | Grasslands soil microbial communities from Hopland, California, USA - 2 Assembly 2016 (version 4) | ecosystem: Environmental > Terrestrial > Soil > Grasslands | place: USA: Hopland...
GCCGATGACGCGACGAACGCACGGACCGACGACGGCGGCGTCCTACCGATCGACGTCGCGCGCCGGTTCCTCTACAACGCGAGGATCCAGACGGTGGTCGAAGCCGCCGACGGGTCGATCGTAGGTCTCGGTCGCACCGCTCGCGAACCGTCGGCGTGGATGATGCGGCAACTGCGCTATCGCGACTCGGCGTCCACGTTCCCCGGATGCGGGAACCGTCGCTTCACGCAGGCACACCACATCAGATGGTGGTCACGCGGTGGACCGACCGACCTCAACAATCTCGCGCTGGTCTGCACCTTCCACCATCGGCGTGCACGAGCATGCGTGGAACCTCGAGCGCATGTCGACGGGCGCGGTCCGATGGTTCCGTCCGGATGGCGTTCGCTATCGCGCCGGGCCACACGCACCGCCGGAGCTTGAAGCAACGCAGGCCCCGCACAACCTGCCGCGTCAACGCGGCGGCCGCCTGAAGTCGGCCGCCTACAGCCGAGCGTCAGCTCTTCTTGATCGCACGATCCTTCTGGATCTCGCGCACCACGTGATGACCGGGCAACCCGGTGACGCCGCCCCCGGCGTGCGTCGCACTCGACGCCTGGTACAGGCCCTTGATCGGAGTGCGGTAGTCGGCGAAACCGGCGGCGGGCCGCATGTGGAACAGCTGGTCCACCGTGAGCTCCCCGTGGAAGATGTTGCCGCCGATCAAGTCCCAGCCCTCTTGCATCTGCTTGGGGCCGATGATCTGGCGCGCCTTGACCGAGTCCTTGAACCCGGGCGCCACGTCGTCGAAGTGTTGAACCAGCCGGTCGGCGTACGCCTCGAGCTCGGGCCAGTGATCGTCTTCGTCGTCCGCCCAGTCGGCGGGCACCCACTGGCTGAACATCGACACGGTATGGATCCCCTCGGGAGCCAGCGTCTTGTCGACGACGGTCGGGATCTCCGTGTCGGCGAACGGCACGCGCGCCGCCTGCCCGAACCGCGCGTCCTGATACGCCTGCTCGAGCTGGTCGTTGTCGTCGAGCAACTCGATCGCGCCGCCGTGGATCTCCGGATCGTAGTCCGGGTTCGCGAGGAACGTCGGCAGCTTGTCGATCGCGAGGTTCACCTTCACGGTGCCGCTGCGTGTCTTCCAGTTCTCGATATCGGTCACGAATTGCGTCGGCAGCTCGTCGCGCTCGAGCTGCTGCAGGAACGTGATCTTCGGGTGGATCGCGGTGATCACCAGCGGCGCACGGAGCTCCTCGCCGTCGTCAAGCACGACACCGGTCGCACGGCCCTCGCGAGTCGTGATCTTCTTGACGGCAGCGTTCAGACGGATCTCGGCGCCGAACGACTTCGCGCTCGCCTCACACGCTTCGGCGACCGCGCCCATGCCGCCCTCCATGAAGCCCCAGCTCGCGACCTCCCCATCGCCGATATCGCCGACGGAGTGGTGCATCAGGACGTACGCGGTGCCCGGCGCGTCGGGACCGGCCCACGTGCCGATGATCCCGTTGATCGCCATGAACCCCTTCATCTGCGGGGTCTCGAACCAGCGGTCCAACAGGTCGGTCGCGCTCATAGTGAACAGCCGCGTGATGTCGGCGGCGGTTTGCTCGTCGACCTGCTTGCGCAGACCCCACGCCAGCTGGAAGACGTCCTTCAGATCGCCGAACTTCCGCGAGCCGACATGCGGCGGCGTCCGCATGAGCAACGGTCCCATGATGTCGGCGATGTGCCCGACCCACTCGTAGAACTCGAAGTACGCGTCGGCGTCCTTCTTCGAGATGCGTTCGATCGACTCGCGCGTGATCTTGTCGTCGGTGTGCTGGATGATCGAGCCACCGCCGCGCATCGGCATGTACCCCTGGCCGAGCGGCAGCAGCTTGAACCCGAACTTCTCGAGCTGGAGATCGCGCCGGATGGTCGGCGGCATCAACGACATCGTGTAGCTAAGCGTGTTGACCTTGACGCCGGGCAGCTCATCGGGCCACGGCTCCATCGTGTCGGCGGCGCCACCGGTCTTGTGGCGCTTCTCGAGCACGACGGTGCGGGCGCCGTGCTTCGCGAGATAGGCGGCGGCGACCAACCCGTTGTGGCCGCCCCCGATCACGATCGCGTCGTAACTGTTCGATGGCATCTTTGACTCTCCGTTCAATAGGACCGTCCGGAGGCTACACCTGGGGCCTTCCCGCCGGGTAGCCGCCGACCGACCGACCGTTCCGCACGGAACGTGCAACATCGAGAGGTGCGGCGCACACCGTAGGGATGTATCGAGACGGATGTATCGACCCCGATGGGAGGTTCCACATGACCGAGACCGCGACGTTCGGAGCCGGGTGCTTCTGGGGCGTGGAGTGGGTGTTCCGCAAGGTGCCCGGGGTGCTCGATGCCGTGAGCGGCTACAGCGGCGGCACAACCGCGCGCCCCACCTACCGCGAGGTCTGCAGCCACACGACCGGACACGCCGAGGCCGTCCGCGTGACCTTCGACCCGTCCGTGGTCTCCTACGAGCAGCTGCTCGAGGTCTTCTGGGCGATGCACGACCCGACGCAGGTCGACCGGCAGGGGCCGGACATCGGCGATCAGTACCGCAGCGTCATCTTCACCGAGACGCCGGAGCAGGAGGTCCAGGCGACCGCCTCGAAGGCGAAGGCGCAGACACGGTCCGCGCGCCCGATCGCGACCGAGATCGAACCGCTCGCCACGTTCTACCCGGCCGAGGATTATCACCAGCGGTATTACGACGGGAACGGCCACACGCCGTACTGCCACGTATTCCCGGCCGACGTGGTTGCGTCGCTCGGGCTCACCGGCGCGAAGGCCGGCTAACGCCGCCTCGCCGAACTGACACCGGGCCCAACGGCGCCGGCGTCAGGTCCGGTAGCCGATCACCTTGTGCGACCCGTCGCACAACGGCTGGGACCGCGAGGCGCCGCACCGGCACAGCGACACGCGATCGACGGGCGGGACCGCACGGTCACCATGGGTGATCGGTGGTCCGCCCGCGACGCGGACCGGACCGTTCGGCTTGAGCGCGACTGCGGCTGGCCCGGCCGGATCGGGCACGTCCCACCGGAAGGGCGCAGGCTCCGGTCCATCGGCGGGCGCTTCCTCGAAGCACGCGTACGGCGGCGTCCGATCACACAACGGCATCGAGCCGGAGCGGCCACAGCGGCACACCGCACACGGGTCCGGCGTCGCCATGGGATCGACGATCTGCCGCTCGCCGTCTCGCCGCAGCGTGCCGACCGGCACGCCCTCGATGAGCATCGGGCCGCCGGGAACCACGCGGATCCGCATCGAGACACCGTACCGGGCTGCGATACTCGCGGCGGATGACGGCCCGGATCCGTGTGCACATACGCGAAGGCGGCGGGCCGCCGTACCGCCAGCTGATCGACGGCATACGGCGACAGATCGAGCGCGGGGCGCTGCTGCCCGGCGAGCGGATCCCGCCGGTGCGCACCCTCGCCGACGATCTCGGCCTCGCGCCGAACACCGTCGCGCGCGCCTACCGCGAGCTCGAGGACGGTGGGTGGATCGTCGGCCGCGGACGCGCCGGCACGTTCGTCACCGATCGGCTCCCGGAGCGGGCGTCCGACACAGACGGCGCGCTCAAGGACGCCGCTGACCGGTACCTGCGCCGCGCGGCACAGCTCGGCGTCGATCGCGAGACCGCCATCCGGGCCGTCCGGCGGTCCGGCTGACGGACCGGGGTCCCGCCGGCTGGGCCGCCCCGCGACCCAAGCCTGCTCGACCCGGTCGGACCCTCGGCGTACACTCCCGAACGCATGTTCGAGGACGAACTCAACCCGGAGCAGCGGCGTGCCGCGACCCATGGCGACGGCCCGCTCCTGATCATCGCCGGAGCGGGCACCGGCAAGACAACAACGCTCGCGGCCCGCGTGACGACGCTCCTCGAGCGCGACGTGCGGCCGGAGCGGATCCTGCTCCTCACGTTCAGCCGCCGGGCCTCGCGCGAGATGCTCGACCGGGCGGAGCGCGCCGGCCACCGGGACGCCGGGCGGATCTGGGGCGGCACCTTCCACGCCGTCGCCAACCGGCTGATCCGCGTCCACGCCCAGGCCCTCGGCCTGTCCCCCGCGTTCACGGTCCTGGACCAAGCCGACGGTGCGGACGTGATGAACCTCCTCCGCGACGAGCTCGGATACGCGGCACGCACCAAGCGCTTCCCGCGGAAGGAGACGCTCGCGCAGATCCACTCGCGCGTGGTCAACGCGGGCGAGAAGCTCGACGCGGTCGTCGAGCGCCACTACCCGTGGTGCGTCGAGGAGATCGACGGCATCCGCGACATCTTCCGCGCGTACACGGCGCGCAAGCGGGAGCAGCAGACGCTCGATTACGACGACCTGCTGCTGTTCTGGAAGGCGCTGGCGAGCGCGCCGACCACCGGCCCGCACGTCGCGGCGATGTTCGATCACATCCTGGTCGACGAGTATCAGGACACGAACGCGGTACAAGCCGACATCCTCGAAGGCATGCGGCCCGCGGGCACGCCCCAGAATCTCACCGTCGTCGGCGACGATGCGCAGGCGATCTACGGGTTCCGCGCCGCGACCGTGCACAATATCCTCGCGTTCCCCGAGCGATTCCCGGGAACGACGATCGTCAAGCTCGAACGCAACTACCGCTCGACCACGCCGATCCTCGACCTGTCGAACGCGGTCATCGCAGCGTCCGCGCAGCGACACGAGAAGTCGCTGTGGACCGAGCGCATGGGTGGGGTGACCCCCACGCTGCAGGCATGTCTCGATGAGCCGGGACAGGCCGACTCGATCTGTCGCGCGGTGCTCACCGCGCGGGAGCGCGGGACGCCGCTCAAACAGCAAGCGGTGCTGTTCCGTGCGGCGCACCACTCCGACGTGCTCGAGGTCGAGCTGCTGCGACGCAACATCCCGTTCGTGAAGTTCGGCGGCCTCAAGTTCCTCGAGGCGGCACACGTGAAGGACGCGCTCGCGATGCTCCGCGTGCTCGAGAACCCGCACGACGAGGTCGCGTGGTTCCGCGTGCTGCAGCTGCCCGAAGGGATGGGGCCGAAGAGTGCGCGCGCCGTGATGGACCGGATCGGCGTCCGCGGCGACGGCGCAACGACACCAGTCGTCAACCTACTTGACCATCCCATCGAAGTGCCAAAGGGCAGCGGCGAGGGCGTCCAGGCCCTGCGGAGCGCGCTGGCCGGGTGCCTGGACGAAGCGGTCGCCTCGCCGGCCGCGCAGGTCGAACGGGTTCGCACGTACCTGGAACCCGTCGTCGCGCGCAAGTACGCGTCGGCGGTCGCGCGGATCGCGGACCTCGACCAACTCGCCCTGCTCGCGCGCGGGTATGAGCGACGGGGCCGGTTCCTCGCGGAACTCACGCTCGACCCGCCGGCCGCGTCGGCGGATCTCGCCGGGTCGGCGAGCCTCGACGAGGACTACCTGGTCCTGTCGACGATCCATTCGGCCAAGGGCCTCGAGTGGGACGCCGTGTACGTGATCCACGCGACCGACGGCTGCATCCCGTCGGACATGGCGACCGGCGACGAGGACGAGCTCGAAGAGGAACGCCGGTTGTTGTACGTCGCGCTCACGCGGGCGCGCGACGAGCTGATGCTCACGTACCCGCAGCGGTACTACAAGCGGCAGAAGCCGCGCGACGACGTGCACATGTACGCGGTGGTCTCACGGTTCCTCGACACCGGCGACGTGCGCCAGCACCTGGACGAGCGTGCGCCCCCGATCGACGTGCGCGAGGACGACGACGTGACGGCGGCGTCGGGGACGGCGAGCGTCGACGGCTATCTCGCCGATCTGTTCGGCTGATCCACCGGCCGTCCGGCGCGCCGCCGCGACTCAGTTCCCGCCGAGCAGATTCCCGACGATGTTGACGCCGTCCGAGTCGCCGTTCGACGACGGCTGGGGTAGGTAGGGCGCCAGCGCATGCGCCAGGTTCGCGATCGGCAGCGTTTGCAGCCACACGCGGCCCGGGCCGGTCAAGGTCGCGAGGAACAGCCCATCGCCACCGAACAGCTTGTTCTTGATGCCGGGCATCATCTGCACGTCGAAGGCCATCTGCGCCTGGAACATCCCGACGTGGCCGGGGTTCACACGGAGGACTTCGCCGGGCGCCAGGTCGAGCACGCGGACCTCGCCGTCGAGCTCGACCCAGGCGTCGCACGTGCCGCCGAGCTTCTGGAGCAGGAAGCCCTCGCCGCCGAAGATGCCGGCGCCGAGCTTCTTCTGGAACCCGACCGTCAGCTCGACGCCGTCGGTCGCGCACAGGAACCCGCTGCGCTGGATCATCAGCTCGCTCCCCGGCGTGACCTGCACCGGCATGATCTGGCCCGGCATCTTGGTCGCGAACGACACGGACCCGGTGCCGTTCTGCGAGCGGAACTCGGTCATGAAGATGCCGCCGCCGGCGACCGCGCGCTTCAGCACGCCCATGACGCCCTTGGCGCCCGCCGTCTGGGTGGTGGTGGTCATCTCGATCGACTGCGACATCCAGGACATCTCGCCGGCCTCGGACACGATCGTGTCGGCGGGGTTCAGCGTGACCTCCAGGACGGGCAGCACGGTGCCGTGGATCTGTGCGTCCATCGCCAGGCCTCCAGTCGGTCTTGCATCCGGTCTTGGCAGATCGGGTGGTTCGGCCCGAACGATATCGGCACCGTCGGCGCGGACCCGTAGGCTGAGCGCTCGATGTCCACCCAAACCCCTCGCGCCTATCTGCTGGATCTGTACGACACCCTCGCCCACGGTGACTGGATCTCGTGGCGCGACGAGCTCGCCGAGATCACCGGGCTGTCGCAGGACGCGATCGGCGACGCGTACGAGCGGACCCGCGCGGGGCGCAACCGCGGCGAGTTCGAGTCACCCGCGGGCGACGTCGCGGCCATCTTGGACGCGGCCGGGCTCGACGGGGGGCTCGCGGACCGCGTGCTCGCGGGCGAGACCGCGTTCGCCGAACGGATCACCTTGTACGACGACGTGCTGCCGACGCTGGCACGGATGCGCGCCGCCGGCCACCCGACGGTGATCGTCAGCAACTGCTCGTGGGGCACGCGACCGACGGTCGAGCGCCTCGGCCTCGACCAGGCGTGCGACGCCGTCGTGTTGTCGTGCGAGGTCGGCGTACACAAGCCGGACCCCGGTATCTACCAGAAGGCGCTCGCCGCCCTCGAGGTCGCCGCGGCCGACGCCGTTTTCGTCGATGACCAGACCGCGTACTGCGACGGCGCCCACGCGCTGGGGATCGGGACCCGGCTGATCCAGCGGCCGACCGCGACGCCGTTCGAGGGGTTCGCACCCTCGACCAACGGCCACAGGGTGATCCACAGCCTCGCCGAGCTGCTCGACGAGCGCTAGCCGCTCAGCAGCAGTCGTCGATGCAGGCCGCGATCGGCTTGCGGATCCCCGTGACGAAAGGAACCTCCACCTTCGTGTACCGGCGCGCCTCGGTGTTCCGCAGCAGCCGGATGACGTCCACGATCGAGTCGAGCTTGGGGGACTCGAACGCGAGGATCCACTCCCAGTCGCCGAGGCCGAACGCGCTGGTGGTGTTGCCGACCACCTCCGGCAGCTCGCGGCCCCTCCCGCCGTGGTCGCGCAGCAGCGCCTGTCGCTCCTCGGGCGGCAACAGGTACCACTCCGCGGTGCGGACGAACGGGTACACGCAGAGGTAATCCTGTGGCGGATCTCCCTTCACGAACGCGGGCGCGTGGTCGGGGCTGAACTCGGCGGGTTTCACGACACCCATGAACGACCACGACAGCTCGAGGTACGCCGCGATCTCGGTACGGCGGAACTCGACGACGGCGCGCTGCACATCCTCGGCGCTCGGTCCATGCAGCCACAGCAGCAGGTCGGCGTCGGCGCGGAACCCGACAGTGGAGTACGAGCCACGGAGCGTGATCCGGTCTCCGAGCCGCTTGACCAGGTCCTCGACCTCGCGGGTGGCGCGTCCCCGGTCCTCGGGGTCGGCGAACGCGGAACGGATCTCCGGGTCGGCGCGGAAGACGGGATACAGGGCGTAGATCGTGTCGGTCATGCGTGGACCTCCCGGTCGAGATAGGCGGCGATCGCATCGGCGGTCGTACCCGCGCTGCGGACGCAGTCCGGGACGCCGACGCCATCGAGCGACCGTCCACACACGAAGATACCCGGGGGCAGCTCGTAGCGGATCCGCTCCGCGCGCTCTAGATGACCGACGAGGTACTGCGGCATCGCGCGCGGCCAGCGCACGACGGCCGCATCCTCGGCAGCGTCCGGGAGCGGCAGCAGCGCCCCGAGGTGCCGGGCACAGGCGTCGATCAGGTCGGCGTCGTCTGCGTCGAGGATGTCCTCCTCGCCGGCGGCACCGACGAAACATCGGAGCACCGCACGGTCGCCGAACGACGGATCCGGCCACTTGTTCGAGATCCACGTGCTCGCCGTCATCGGCGCGGCGCCGCGCGGCACGACGAACCCCGAGCCCTCGGGGAGCGCCGAGCCGGTGCCCTCGGGGTAGACGAGCGCGACGACACCGGTCGACACGAACGGGATCCGTGCGAGCTCGGCGGACGCTGCCCCGGGCGGAACGAGCCGCGCCGCGGCCGGTGCGTCCACCGTGATGATCACGGTGCGTGCGTCCACCGAGGCACCGTCGTCCAGGCGAACGCGCCAGGCGTTCTCGACCGCGCGTTCGATCTTGGTCGCACGCGCCGACGTCCGCACCCTGTCCTTGCCGACGTCGTCGAGCAGCGCGTCGATCAGTCGCTCGACGCCGTCGCGCGGCCGCAGGAACATCGGCCCGGGGTCGGTCTTCGGCCGGCGGGTCGCCGCCTGGGCCCCGCGAAGGAGCGACCCCTGCGCGCGTTCCCACCCTTGGAGGTCGGGGAACGTCGCTCGGACCGAGAGCGCGTCGACGTCACCCGCGTACAACCCGGCGAGCAGCGGCGCGATCGCCCGGTCCGTCGCCTCGTCGCCGAGCCGACGGCGCAGGAGCGCGCCGAGCGACTCGTCGCCGTCGTCGTGGCGCTTCCGTGCGATCAGGTCGCGGAGCGCACGCCATCGCCCCGTCTTCGACAGACCCGGCCAGCGGAACGCGTCGCCGAGATCACCCGGGATCCCGAACGCGGTGCCGGTCGGGTACGGCAGGAGCCCTCGCTCGGTCCACAGATAGGAGCCGGACGCGCGCGGCTGGATCAGCTCGTCGCCGATCCCGAGCTCGCGGCACAGGTCGACGGCCCACGGCTTGCGAGCGAGGAACGAATCCGGCCCGGCCGGCACGCGCACGCCACCGACCGACACGCTGCGGAGCGTCCCCCCGGCGTCGGGTGTGGCCTCGAGCACCGTCACCGAGACCGCGGCGTCGTGCGCGCGCACGCGGTGCGCGACCGTGAGGCCCGTCACGCCGCCGCCGATGATCGCGACGTCGACTGTCACGAAGCTTCGTCCCGCTCCGTGCGCCCGTGGACGAGGTCGACGAGGCGTTGCAGCGTCTCGACCGGTGTGTCGGGCAGGACGCCGTGCCCGAGGTTGAACACGTGACCGCTGCGGCCGCCCGCACGCGCGAGCACGTCGAGCGCCTCGCGCTCCACGACCTCCCACGGCGCGAGCAGGGCGCTCGGATCGAGGTTGCCCTGCACCGCCCGCTGCGCCGGCCCGCCGACGCGGTCCCAGCCGGCGTCCAACGGCACGCGGGCGTCGATGCCGATCGCGTCGCCGCCCGCGGCGGCCATCGCACCGAGCAGCTCGCCGGTACCGACGCCGAAGTGGACCACCGGCACACCGAGCGTGCCGATCTCAGCGAACAACCGGCGCATGTGCGGTGCGACCGCGGCGTCGTACGTCGGGGGCCCCAGCGCGCCGACCCACGAGTCGAAGATCTGGATCGCCGAGGCGCCGGCCGCGACCTGCGCCCCGACGTGTGCCACGACGATCGTGACCAAACGGTCGAGGAGGTCGTCCCAGACCGCGGGCTCGCTCCACAGCAACGCCTTCGTCCGGGCATGATCGCGCGAGGGACCGCCCTCGATCAGATAGCTCGCGAGCGTGAAGGGCGCGCCCGCGAACCCGATCAAGGGCACCTCGAGCTCTTTGACCAACAGCCGGATCGCGTCGACGACGTACGGCTCGTCGGCCTCCGGCTCCAGCGGCCGCAGGCGCGCAACGTCGCCCCCGTCGCGGATCGGGTCGTCCAGCACAGGGCCGCGACCCTGGACGATCCGGATCGGCAGCCCGACCGCGACGAGCGGGACGACGATGTCACTGAACACGATCGCGGCGTCCAGAGGCATCCGCCGCAGCGGCTGAAGCGTGATCTCGACCGCCTCCTCAGGGCGGCGGATCGACGTCAGGATGTCGCGGTCGCCGCGGAGCTCGCGGTACTCCGGGAGGTAGCGGCCGGCCTGGCGCATGAACCACACGGGCGTGCGGTCGACGGGCTCACGCCGGAGGGCGCGCAGGAAACGGTCGGACGCCATGACCAGTCAGGATACGGAGCGGTCGGCGGTGCGCTCGGCCCGCGTGAACCCGCGCTTCGCGTCGATGCGGCTCGGGTGACGCGAACTCGGCCTCAGGCGAGCTCGGTGTCGGCGGCGGTGCCGGGCTCTGCAGCGACGTCGGTCGTCCGCAGGCCCACGACCTCGCTGGTGACCTCGATGAGCCGGTCGATGTCGAACGGCTTGACGAGGTAGGCCACGGCGCCGAGCTCGCGCGCCCGTTGCAGGTCGTGCACGTTGTTCTTGCCAGAGCACATGATCACGGGAACGCGGTTCCCGGTCGCGTGGAGCTCCTCGAGCACCTGCCACCCGTCGATCCCGGGCAACAGGACGTCCAGCAGCACGGCGTCGGGCGACTCGGCCTGGATCCGCTCGAGCGCCGTGTGACCGTCCCCCGCGAGCATCGGCTCGATGCCGGCGGCGTTCAGGTTGACCCGCAGGATCACGAGCGTGTCCGGGTCGTCCTCGGCGATCAGCACGCGCGGTCGGTGCGCGACCATCAGCCCGCCTCGCGCCGTGTCCGAAGATCGAGCAATGCCGCCACGTGGGCCCGTTCGGCCTCATAGAGCCGCGCGTTCGCGATCGCGAGGGCCGCCTGCTCGGAGAACACCGCGAGCGCGCGAAGGTCGTACTCCGTGAACGAGCGTCCGATCGGGGCGTTCAGGTTGAGCACGCCCTGCAGCTCCGCCCGGTGAACGAGCGGCACCGACATCGCGCTCTCGACATACGGCTCGCGGAGCACGAGCCCGGGGAACAGCTCCGGGTCAGCGTGGCCGTCGATCAGGACGGGGTCGCGGCGGATCGCGACGTATCCGGCGACCCCCTCCCCCAAACGCATGCGTTGCCCGACGGCGGCGTCGCGGCCGAGCGCGCACACCGTCACGAGATCGGTCTCCTCGACGAGCATCACCGAGCCGCCGGTGGCGTCGAGCAGCTCGCAGGCGTTTCGCAAGATCGTGTCGAGCAGCTCGTCCATCTGTAGGTGCGCGTTGATCTGCTTGCCCGCGTCGAGCAGCAAGGAGACCTCGTGCAGCCGGTTGGTCAACGCAGCGGTGAGCACACGCTCGTCGGTGAGCGACCGGGTGAGCCGTTCGAGGGCGGTCTCCTTATGGAACGCCCAGAGGAACAGGCCGCCGCCGAGCGCGACGATCACGAACAGGATCCGGCCCGTTCCTGGCGCGGCCAAACGGTTCGACGGGATGATCGCGAATGTCACGACGAGCGCGGCGATCAAGGCGAGCGCGGTCGCCGTTCGTTGCCAGAGCTGGCGCCGGCGCTGTTCGACCGCCTCGAGCGAGGGCGTCTGGAAGTCGCGGAGCCCGGCGACGCGCGCGTCGCGGCGCAGCCGGTCGGGTTCGCTCTGACGGTGGTTCCGCACGCCGGGGCCCCTCACTCGTTGACCCAGCACGTATCGGTGCGAAGCGCGACGATATGGAGCGGGAAACCGGCCGACCCCCGCGAGGGGGACGGCCGGTTCCTCCTTCAGTCAACTCGGCGTCATGGCCGGTGTCATGGCGGCCATCATGGTGAGACGACCAAGGCCGGGTGCCGGTCGAGCACGATCAGCGGCTGTTCGAGCTGGCCGGGGACCTCCTCCCAGAGCTCGAGCAGGCGTGACCGACGCCGATGCGCGAGCGTCAGATCGACGATCCGTCGTGCGGCCTCTGGCGGCACACGCTTGCGCTTGGCGTTGTAGAGGTACCCGCGCAGCGTCGACTCGGGCATATGGAGGAGCTCGGCAACGGCCCGGACCGAGCCGTGCTGCATCCGCAGCCATCGGATCAGCGGCCGCACACGCTCGACCGGCACGCCCTGTTTCGACCACATCCCGGCGCGCGGATGCACGACGCGCAGTTGGTGTCCGGGCACGAAGGTGAACGGGTGCCCCGCGTAGCGGTTCCAAGGCACCGACGTCACGGCGCTCCGCTTGGGCGTGGCGCCGCACCCACAGTGACAGCTGCCGTACGAGGGGCATTCCGGCACGCACGTGCCGTGCGACGGATGGTCGAACGTCCATCCAGCGGACCGCGTCGCAATCGGGGGTTCTCGAAGCGGTTGGGTCTCCACGACCTCTCCTTCACGTCCGGCTGCCCGCCGGAGCGAGCGGCTGCCGATCCCGAGCGGAACGCTCGCGATCTCGACGGGTCAGGCAAGGAGGAGAGGCGGACCGCGGGTGCCGCCCGGCGGCAGCGACCGGCGAACGAGCGGGACGACGACCGGGGCGACGAGCGCGGGGAACCGGGCGATGACGACCCGCGGCTGACGCCGGATCGAACGGATCACACGGAGGACCGCGAGGCCGAGCGCAACCAGAACGAGCGCCGATCCGATCGCGAACGACAGCTCGAACAAGAAGGTCGAGCCGAACAACCCCTCCGCGAACGGATCGCGCTGGGCCATCCGCTCGGTGACCTCGAGCAGCATGAACAGCACGAGCTGCGAGCCGATCAACGCCGCGAGCAATCGCCGTAGTTGCCGCGCCGGTTGCGCAGAGGGGCGTGGCCGCCACCGCACCCGACCGAGGCCCCACCACGCCCCGATGACGACCACGACCTGGATCATCATCGGGACGAACGCGGACCACGAGACGGACAGACCCGCGTGGCGGTACTCGTCTGCGTCAAACAGGACGTTGGCGATCGCGTGCCCGCTGATGGCGCTCAACAGGGTGCCGCGCACCCAGAAGAGCCACGCCGGCTTGGACGCCATGACGTCAGGATGGCAGCACGCGTTCGCACGGGTCAACCAACAGATGTGGAGGGTTCGTGGTGCCCCGAACCGTTCTCAGGCAACGCTCAGGAACCGTGCGAGCGTTCGAGCAGCGACGCGGCGTGGTCCGGAACATATGTGTAGAGGTCGGTCGGCGGCCGCACGTACCCCTCGTCCTGCTGGCGAGGCGGGATGTCAATCTCAGGAAGCTTTCGCTTCTCCCACGGGATCACGCTCAAGAGGTGAGCGATCGCGTTGAGGCGGGCGCGCCGCTTGTCATCGGCCGGCACGACGTACCAGGGTGCCTCGGGGATGTCGGTGTGCACGAACATCTCGTCCTTGGCGCGGGAGAAGTCGACCCATTTCGTCCGTGAGTAGAGGTCGGTCGGCGAGAGCTTCCACCGGCGCATCGGGTCTTCGATCCGCTTCTGGAACCGGCGCTCCTGCTCCTCGTCCGATACCGAGAACCAGTACTTGATCAATAGGATGCCGTCCTCGACGAGGAGCCGTTCGAAGATCGGGCACTGGCGCAGGAACGTGTAGTACTCCTGCTGCGTGCAGAAACCGAGCACGTGCTCGATGCCGGCGCGGTTGTACCAGCTGCGGTCGAACAGCGCGACCTCTCCCTTGGTCGGCAGGTTCGCGACGTACCGCTGGAAGTACCACTCGCCTTGTTCGCGCTCGGTGGGTTTGGGCAGTGCGATGTGCTTCGTGACGCGTGGGTTCATGTACTCGGTGATCCGCTTGATCGTGCCGCCCTTACCCGAGGCGTCGCGGCCCTCGAAGATCACCGCGATCCGAGCGCCCGACGCGGTGACCCAGTCCTCCATCCGGACGAGGTCCTCCTGGAGCCGCTTGATCTCGGCCTCGTAGGCCTTGCGCGGGACGTCAGACGACATGCCGCGAAGTTTATTCCCCCACGCTAAGAGCCGCGCGTCCAGGACGAGGCCGACGATGGCGTGCGCCGACCGCTGGTTCACCGGGTCGCCGGTGCACGCGCACCTGAGCGCACGGTGCGCGAGGCGGGAGGACAGGGATTCGAACCCTGGAGGGACTTTCGCCCCTAACGGTTTTCAAGACCGTCGCCTTCGTCCGCTCGGCCACCCTCCCGCTAAGAAGGGTAGACCCCGCGAGACCGCCAGCGTCACATCCGCGGCGGGTCGTCGCGATCGACGATCGTCGCGACGACAAGCCGCTCCGTCAGAGCGCGTCCGTGATCAGCTTCGCTATGGCCGCGCCGATCGTGACGATCAAGACGACGCCGCCTGTTCCGATCACCAATCCGATAGCCAGCAGCAACATGTCACTCAAGATGACGCTGAGGGCGACGATCACGGCACCCAGCGCAGGCAGCGTGTCGAGGCCCGAGAACGGCGGGGCGACGGCAGCCCCCACGGCGAGCGCGACCACGATGACGCCCAAGACGCGCATGAACCACCGCTGCTCATAGAGGCTGGCAAGGCGGGGTCGAGAGAACCGCTCGAACCATCGGATCGTTCGCGCGATGAAGGGGATGGCCTTCGCGGTTAACGTTTCGCCGAGCTCGCGATCCCGCCACCGAGCCGGCAGCCAGATCGTGCGTGCGCCGAGGATCATCTCTGCGCCGAGGATCACCGTGATCAGCTCGAACACATGGGTGACGCCCCCCGTCGGCGCGGGTATCGCAGGCACGAACATCAGGAGCAGGACCGTGACAGCGAAGCTCTTCTCGCCGAAGACGGCGCCTAGGTTCCTAACCGTCTTCTGATCCTCACTCTTAAGCCAGCGTTCTAACTGGTCGCTGAATCGCTCTCGTTCCACTACACGAGCTTAGGGCCATAGGGTTGCAACACCGTTACCGACCGCATCGCGATGGGTGGCGCGATCGCGCGGCATGCCGGTTCACTCGACGTTGACCACGGCGGGTCCAGATCCAACTCGAATGATGATGGCGGACGCGTGTTCACCCTCGGGGGTGATCTCGCGGTGGACCGTCTCCTTCGGGATGAGCAGGAAATCGTCCCGATTGCCCTCGATCGCGGCTCGTCCGTCACGCTGCTCGACGCGCATGACCCCATCCAACAGGTAGACGTATGTGTCGTTCTCGGAATGATGGTGCCAGCCACCCACTCCGGAATCAGTGTGCACAATGCCGATCCAGACACCTTCCTCCGCTACGGCCGTCTCCCGTCGAAGACCGGGGGTCTGACCTTCCGGGGGGATAGCGCGATCTTCAGGCCGTACGATCCTGAGTGTTGCCATAGGGTCCTTCCTTCGATCCGTTCGAAACGCCCAAGACAGTCATTCTGCCGATCCGGACAGGTTTGGCGTCCTTTCACGAGCACGAGTGCGCTCGGGAGGACCGAGGGCGACCTGACCGGCGAGAAGTGAGTCACGACGAAGCGGCTTAGGCAGGGCCTCAGGCTCGTTCGACACGCTTCACGTCAGGGATGCGGATCAGCGCCGCCACCTGTGCAGTGCGAGGTGTCACGCAGTCAGTCCTCTGGCGGGTACGGCCGACTCGTAGGTTGATCCGCGCGCACAGCCGCGAGGGCGAGATCCCGGTCAGCGTGGATCGACACCGAGTGAAGTCCGACGATCTCAACCGTTCGCGCGATGCTTCCGCTCGGTGGCACGCACAGCAACAGTCGCTGCCGTCGTTCTTCGAGCAGCTCCGCGAGCACTGAAACGCCGTACAGACCCGCGCTGTCGATGAAGGTCAGTTCGGACAGATCCATAACGACGGCCCAGTCCTCCGGCGTCACGAACCCGGCGATCCGTTCCCGAACCCGGACCGCGTTCGACATGTCGATCTCGCCAGCCACCGTCGCGACGACGAACCCGTCCATGCGCTCGAGCGCGACGTCCGCGAGCTCAGACGTCAAGATCGAGCCTTCCGGCGCATCCGGACCGCGGTGCCTTGATCCGTCGACTCGACGGTGACCTCGTCCATCAGTCCGCGGATCACGCGAAGGCCGTCGCCGCGACCCGCGCGGGAGTTGCCTCGCCACCGTCCCGTATCGCGGACCCTCATCTCGACGACATCGTCCTTGGAATCTCCGGCGATGCTGATGCTGCCGCCGGCGGGTCCGTAAGCATGTTCGATGGCGTTCGCCGAAGCCTCCGAGACGGCGGTCACGATCTCCCCCACCGTCACGGCAGGAACACCGATATCGTCGAGCCACCGGCCAACGGCTCGTCGGATATCCACAAGCGAGCTCGCGCGTGCCGGCACGGCGAACTCCAACTCGGGTGGGACGGCTTGCCGTTGGAGGAGCAACAACGCCACGTCATCAGCCGAGGGGCGACCCTCGAGTTGTTCCTCGAGCAGTGTGGCGATGGCCTCCGGGGCGTCGTGCCGTCGTAACGATCGCTCGGCCGTACGTCGAAGCCGCTCGAGACCGACGTCGAGCGACTCGCCCCTGCGTTCCACTAGTCCGTCGGTGTAGAGCAAGAGCATGCTCCCGCGGTCGATCTGTAGCTCGTGCTCGATGAACGCTCTGGATCGGTTCACGCCGAGCGGCGGGACGTGTTCGGAGATCGTTGGGAACGCCGCACCTGTCTCGCTGAGCACGAGCGGCGGGCAATGCCCGGCGAGCACGAACCGGAAGGTCGAGAGGTCGTTTGTCAGCACGCCGACCAGTAGCGTGACCAACTCTCCATCACCGAAGTGTCGGTGATACCGATCCAAGTACTCAGCGATCCCGCTGGCGGTCCCACCGGACAATGCGTACGCGCGCAACGCATTGCGCATCTTTCCCATCAGCGAGGCGGCGCGCAGTCCATGGCCTGCCACGTCGCCGATCGCGAGGACGAGGTCATTTGAGGGAAGTAGGAATGAATCGAACCAGTCGCCACCGATGCCGACGTCGGAAGAGGCTGGCAAGTACTTCGTCGTCACCCGAAGCCCCGGTATATACGGCAATGAGTCGGGGAGGAATGTGCGCTGGAACGCATCGATGACGACGCGAGTGCTCTGGACCAGACGTACTTGAAGGGCGAGCGCGACGCGGTCTGCGACGAGTTGGAGGAGTTCGACCTCATCCGGCTGGAAGACGCGGGGAGTCGTCGTCCCGATGTGGAGCACCCCGACGACGTCTCCATGCGCGATCAACGGCACGCCCAGGAGTGAACGGATGCCCTTCTGGAAGAGGATCGGGTTCAGGACGGTCGTGTGGTCGACGGTGGTGAGTGCTACCGGATGTCGCTCGGCCGCGATCCGACCTGCGAACCCCTTCCCGACCGGGATCCTGACTCCGCGCTCCACCTCCTCTTCGATCCCTTTCGCCGCGCGGGCCACAAGCTCGTTCTTCTCGGTGTCCAACAGGAGAACGGCCGCCGTGTCGGTGCCGAGGATGTCGCGAACCCGCAGGAGGAGCTCGTCGAGCAGGTCTTCCACCGACAGGAGGGCGAGCGCGGCATCGCTCACGCGCTGCAGGCGCTTCAGGCGTTCGAGGTCGTCGATCGGCGCGAACGTCGTCACGCCGCAACTCTGAGTCATGGAACGTTGCGAAGGCAACACGGCCCGCGACCGCGGCGAGACTGTGGCGAGCGAAAGAACGCCCGCTCCGATATCAGCTCCCGATGAGGTCCTCTCGGTCATAACTCGAGGATCGCGACCGCTGCATCAAGCGCAGCGAGGGAACGTTACGCTGCGTCGTCTCTTCGCGGGCACCGCCGTGCCGAGACCTAGGAGCGGATCCACGCTGGGGGCAACGCAGCCGTCCGCGTTTACGGTTCGCGACCAGCCGGTAATCAGGGCGAAGGACCGACAAGGAGGACGATATGGACGACGCGGCGTTCGAAACCTTCCGCACGGAGCTATCCGCGCTGCTCGCCCATCCGATGGAACTCCGCCCGGCCGACGACGGCGGTGTTTCGGCGGACCAGCTCGCGGACGGGGTGCTGGCGCTGCTCGCGCGGTATGGCGTCGACCTGCACGAGACCTGAAGCGACCGACCGACGCGTCGCAGACGATCCCGGAAGGAGACGATGATGACCGAAGTTACGGTGGACCTGACCGGTAAAGAGACAGGCTTCGACATCGTTCGCGAAGACGACGACAACTGGCGCATGGAGGTTCGCCAGGACGGGCCGAACCTCGAGGGTCGCACGCTGGTTCTGACGCTGCTCCTCGACGGCGACGCGATGGGGCAACTAGCCGGCACGATGCAGGTAGCGGCCGACTTGGCTCGCGAGAGCGGCGAGGGACGCGCGTAGATCCCAGCCGCCCCAGAGGTGATGCCTTGCGGCGGCTAACGCTCCATACGGCGCCATGGGGCAAGCGGCGCAGCCCTTGTCAAGACCGTCGCCTTCGTCCGCTCGGCCACCCTCCCGCGCGAAGGCCAGCGGGTGGTGACCGGCGGACGACGGCGACGGATGGTTCAGGATCGGCGGTCCTGCCGGCGCTACTTCGTGACCTTGCGTGCCGCCTTGGCGGTCTTCTCCTGAACGGAGCCCTTGCCCTTCTGGGCGGCTCCCTTGGCCTCGAGCTTGCGGTTCTTCGTGACGCGGCCGGTTTCCTTCTTCACGCCGCCGACAACCTTGTTCTTCTTGCCCTTCGCTTCACTCTTGCTGCCCGCCATACTGCCTCCTTCGGTCGACTACACGGATATAGGCGACGAATGGTCTTCCCCACGGCGCGCCGCCCACACGCCTCGGTGGGACGATCAACGAGATTCGGGTGCGACGTCGGGGACGCGGACCGTTGCGTCTCGGTCCGGCGTCGCGCCGGCCGAGGCCGCTCGCGATGGACGCTCGCCGGCGAGCTCGGCCGCGACTGCCATCCCGAGGTGCAACGCGAACGAGGTCGCGCCCGCCCACAGCAACAGCGCGATCACTGTCACGAGCGGCCCGTAGGTCTGCGCGCTGCTCGACACCGAGAACCACACCGACAGCGCGACCGTGAACAACACCCACAGGACCAGCGACACGAGGACGCCGGTCATCCGCGTGGCGCGATCACCGAGCGGTTGGTCCGGCGCCCATCGGAACAACAGATACAGGCCGGCCCCGGCCGCGACGATGCCGATGATCCAGCGCAGGACCATCCAGGCGTCCGACGCCGCACCTTGCCACCCGAAACCGGTCGCGATCGCCTGACCACCGGCGAGCGCCAGCAGTCCGACCGCGGCGAGGGTTCCGGCGGACAGCGCCAGGACGAACGCGACGAGGTACCTCTGGATCCCAGGGCGATCCTTCGTTCTACCGCTGAGGCGGTTGGCCGAGCGCTCGATCTGCGCCATCGCGAGTGTTCCGGAGATGAGCGACGCGCCGAGGCCGAAGAACGCGGCGCTGGCGCCGCTCGACTGTTGCGCCGCCTGTTGCAGAAGCTGGCCGGACGGGCCCGGCGCGAGGGTCTTCGACATCTCGATCATCGTCGATCGGAACGCGTCGATGCCGAGGACGCTTGCGAGCCCGATCAGGCCGATGAAACCAGAGAGGATCGCGAAGGTGCCCTGATAGCCGAGCGCTCGAGTATGGCTCGTCCCGTCGGCATCCCTGAACCGCCCGGATACGTCCGCGACCATACGGGCGAACCCGCGCCGCCGTACCTCTGAACGAACCCGTTCGCCCGAGACGTTCGCTGTTCGCATACTGCCTCCACCTCCCGCTTTCCCGCTCCCTCGCGGGGACTGCGGATGCGTACCCACGGAGGTCGAGAGCCATGCTTCACGGAGCCGTCAGACAGCGAAACCGCAGGCCAAGGGCGCCCCCCATCCTGCCGACTACCGCTACCCGAGGTGTATAGGCGAGCATCTGGGTAAGGCGAGACGACATGGGACGCCCCCGGACCAACGGCCTGCGTCTGGCAGCAGCCGCGAGCTGTGTGTCGTTCATGCTGCTCAGTGCCTGCACGACCCCGTCGTCCTCGACCGGCGCGATCGTTCCGCCTTCGCCGACGTCATCGCCGGACGCGACCCATGCGCAGAAACATCAGAACGTCGCCGGCGACGCGCCGCTGGTCGTGATCTTCATGGAGAACCACGAACGGGGCGACGTCGCGGGGTCGCCGTCGGCGCCGTATCAGAACGAGCTGGCGCGACGCGGCCGCGCGTACACGAACTACTTCGCGATCAC
>Ga0136846_1241152_pt1 | contig 20231 bp, 18 predicted proteins | sample HopSoiMetagenom2_FD_96841 | JGI IMG/M metagenome (GOLD analysis project Ga0136846, IMG submission 96841) | Grasslands soil microbial communities from Hopland, California, USA - 2 Assembly 2016 (version 4) | ecosystem: Environmental > Terrestrial > Soil > Grasslands | place: USA: Hopland...
CCAGCTGGGCGAGCTGGCCGAGGCGGGCTGGGAGATCGGGTCGCACACGCGCAGCCACCCGCACCTCACCGAGATCGGCGACGACGCGCTGCGCGACGAGCTGGTCGAGTCCAAGCGGGTCGTGGAGGAGCGGCTCGGGCGGCCCTGCGCGACGCTCGCGTACCCCTACGGCGACCACGACGAACGGGTGGTGGCGGCCGCCGGCGCGGCCGGATACGCCGCGGCGGGAACGCTGCCGGCGCGCCTGCACGCCGAGCGCCCGCTGGCCTGGCCGCGGGTCGGCGTCTACCACGACGACGACGAGCGCCGCTTCAAGCTGAAGGTCTCCAGGGTGATGAGGCGACTGCGCAGCTCGCGGATCTGGCCTGGATAGGATCAGCGGCCGCATGACTGAAGCCACCAAGGGAATCGAGACCGATCAGGCGTCCCGCGAGGCCTCCGGAGCGCACGCGTACGGGCGCTATCTGGAGGAGTTCGAGGTCGGCGCCGTCTACAAGCACTGGCCCGCGAAGACCGTGACCGAGGCGGACGACCACCTGTTCTGCCTGATCACGATGAACCACCACCCGCTGCACCTCAACGACGTCTACGCGCGCGAGTCCCAGCAGGGCCGCAACGTGGTCGTCGGGCCGCTCGTCTACTCGCTGGCGCTCGGGATGTCGGTCAGCGACGTCTCCGGCAAGGCGATCGCCAACCTGGCGACCGAGGAGCTGTCGCACCCGGCGCCCGTGTTCCACGGCGACACCCTGTTCGCCGAGAGCGAGGTGCTCGAGGTCCGGCCGTCGGAGTCGAAGCCGGACCGCGGCGTCGTGCGCGTCCACACGCGCGTGTACAAGGAGGACGGCACTCTGGTGGCGGAGTTCAAGCGCGCGGTGCTGGTGCCGCGCAAGCCCGGCTGAAGCCAGGCGCCTAGCGCCCGCGCGCCACCTGCAGCACCCAGACCGTTCGCGGCTGCCCCTTCAGGCGGCCGCTGGCGTGCCCGATGCCGACCAGGTTCATCGTCGTGGTGAGCACCAGACCGCGGTGGACCGGGGAGGCCAGCCACTCGCGCACCGTGCCGCCGATCTGAGCGGCCAGCGAGAAGTGCAGCGCCAGCGCCTCGCCGCAGTGCGGGTAGTTGCGGGTGACGGAGACCCGCGGCCGGTGGCGCACCTGCTGATGGCGGATCAGGTAGTGGGCGAACGCGCCCGCCGAGCGCTCCAGGTCGCGTGAGGCGCGCAGGTTGCGCAGACCCTGGTGGTGCCGCGCGCCGTTGACCGCGTCGACCATGCGCTGCTCGGGCGTAGCCGCGAGGGCGCTCGAGGCGCAGACCGCGAACAGCACAACCACAGCAATCGCAAATGCGTGCTTCACGTCGGCTCTCCCTTTGAAGGCCTACGGGGTTAGCTGACGGGCTCGCGCCTGAGAGCAGCGCGTCGCTGCGGCCTGGACCGCGGCGATTAGCCCCAACTACCTGGATCCCCCGCTCGCCCCGCGGATCGAGGCGACTCGGCAAACCTGTGATGCGAAGGATTTCAGGGGGTCTGGACGGAATCCTGCGGATCCGCCAGGAAACGGGCGACGCGCGCGCTTTCCGCCTCCAGGGTGCGGCCCCGCACCCGCTCGATCCCGCGCCGCACCAGCTCGGCGCGCAGCTGCGGCTCGGCCGCGAGCCGCTTCAGCGCCGCGGCGGCCGCGTCGGCGTCGCCGGGCGGGATCAGCAGCGCGGCGTCGCCGGCCGCCTCGGGCACGCCGCCGACGGCGGTGGCGACCACCGGTGTGCCGGCCGCGAACGCCTCGAGCAGGACCTGGGGCATGCCCTCGGTCCACGAGATGTGCAGGAACGCGCCGACCGAGCGGTAGCGGTCCATCAGGCCGCCGTGGATCGGCAGGTAGCCCAGCAGCTCGGCGCGGTCCTCGACGCCCAGCGACCGCAGCCGCTCGCGCAGCTCGCCCTCGAGCGGCCCCTCCCCGCAGATCAACAGGCGCCAGCTGCCGTCCAGACGGGCCAGCACGTCGGCTTGGAGCAGCGGGTTCTTCTCGGTCTCGAGCCGGCCCACGGTCAGCACCTCGCCGCGCCAGGCGCGTGCCGCTGCCCGCTCGGCATCGACGATGTCCTCGTCGCGCACCAGCGACACCGAGATCGGCAGCAGCCGGCGCGCGCGGCGGAAGTTTTGGGCCAGCTCGGGGCCGACGACCACGGTCGGCGCCCGGCGCGCCATCAGCCGATAGGAGCCCTCGAGCAGGTCGCCCAGCAGGTGGACGAGCCGCTTGCCCGGGTGGCGCGTGCGGACGTAGGTGGGGAAGTCCTGGCGCACGCCGAGCGCGACCCGCTTGCGCCGCAGCGCCGCCAGCAGCGCGAATGCGAGGCAGAGCGGGTGCGGGCCCAGCAGCCAGACCACGTCGACCTGCGCCAGGACCCGCCAGAAGCGCCCCAGCGAGCGCAGCATCGCAACCGGGGCGCGCGGGCTGAGCATGCTCGGATACGAGGGCAGGCCCACGAACTCGATCTGGTCGGGCACGCGGTAGTGCGCGCGCGGCAGGTCCGGGTCGAGCTGGCCGAGCAGGATCGTGTGCTGAGCGGCGGCCGCGACGCCCGCGATGAACAGCACCAGGGAGCGGTCCGCGTAGACGCCATCGGGCGTGGGGCGGTACCAGTTGTCCGCGTAGACGGCGACGCGCAGCGGGTGCGCCGCGCTCACGCGCCGGCGCGGCGGAAGAGGTGCTTCAGTGCCCGCACCGGCGGACCGAAGCGCACGCACCCGAACAGGAAGCCGAAGCCCCAGGCCAGGTGCATGGCGCCGAACACGGCCGGCAGCGCCATCACGTCGGCGGCCGAGGCGTCGAGCTCGAGCGTCGCGTCGGCTCGCCAGGCCTCGACCATCGCCATGCCCAGCACGGCCGCGCACCAGACGCCCACGCCGGCGCGTCCGAGCCGGCGCACCGTCGCCATCGGCAGGATCGACGCGATCGCCGCCGTGGCGAGGCTGGGCGCGAGCAGGTGCGAGCGGCGCATCGTGCCCGGGTGCGCCCGGGAGGTCTTGACGCGGTACGCGCCGTAGCGCCAGTACTGGCGGGCCAGCGACCCGAGGCTGTTGCGCGGGATGTACTGCGCGCTCATCTCAGGCAGGCAGACGATCCGCCCGCCGCTGTCGCGGATGCGCGCCGCCAGCTCGAAGTCCTGGTCGTTGTGCCAGTCCTCGTGCCAGCCGCCGTGGGCCTCGAGCACCGAGCGCGGCCAGACGCCGGTGAAGCCGCTGTCGACCTCGATCTCGCCGTTGTCGGTGGCCTGGCGGAACTGGGCGCCGCCGCGGCCGAGCGGGGTGTCGAGCGCCAGCGCGACGCGGCGCGACCAGGTGCCGTCCCCGCGCGCGAGCTGCGGGCCGCTGACGTGGGCGGCGCCGCCGCGGCGCAGGCGCGCCACCCCGCGCGAGAGGTAGTCCTCCGGGTAGAGCGTGTGCGCGTCCATGCGCGCGATGAAGTTGCCGCGTGCCTCGGCCAGCCCGATGTTCAGCGAGATCGGCGTGCTGCGGCGCGGGTTCTCGAAGATGCGTATACGCGGATCGCTGCGCTGGAGCTCGCGCAGGATCTCGACCGTGGCGTCGTCGGAGGCCCCGTCGATGAACAGGAACTCGATGTTCCCCTCGAAGCGCTGCGACAGCATCTTCGCCGCGGCATCGCGGATGTGCTCCTCCTCGTTGAGCACGGGAGTGAGGACGCTTACGTCAACGAGCATGGCCGATGAAAGGTAGCTGGGCCCTCAGTGGCCGACGAACTCGACCGTGTCGCCCAGGATGAAGTCCTTGGCGGGCAGCTGCTCCTCGCGGTCGCGCTCCACGAGCACGTGAACCGTCTGCAGGAGGATCAGCGCATCGAAGGCCACCGAGCGGTGCTTGATGTAGTAGAGGTCGTGGCACATCTTCCAGGCGGTGCCGAAGCGACTGCCTGCGTATCCACAACGGACCTGCGCCCAGCCGGTCAGCCCCGGCTTCACGAGCGCGCGGCGCTCGTAGTAGGGGACGAGGCCGGACAGCTCGTTGACCAGCTGAGGCGGCTCCGGGCGCGGGCCGACGACGCTCATCTCGCCCTTGAAGACCTGCCACAGCTGCGGCAGCTCGTTGACGTGCGTCTTGCGCATCATGCGCCCCGTGCGCGTGAGCAGGTCCTCTTCGGTGTGCGTCGCCCACAGGTCGTCGGCATCCGGCCGCAGCATCCGGAACTTGACCATGTCGAACTCGCGGCCCTCCTCGCCGACGCGGCGCTGGCGATAGAAGATCGGCCCACGATCCTCGAGCTTGATGGCGATCGCGCACAAGAGCATGATCGGCGCGGCAGCCACCAGCATGAGCCCTGAGACGCAGAGATCCAGCGTGCGCTTGGACAGCGGCGAGGCGGGCGAGTAGCGCGGGTGCATGATGAACTGGAACCAGGCCGAGTTGATCGTCCCGATGGGGACGTGGCCGAGCAGGTCCTCGTACAGCGCCGTCGCCTCGATCATGCGCACCTGGAGGTCGAGGCACTCGCGCGCGGCGCGCTCGAACACCTCGAGCCGGCGCGTCTGCGGCGCGATCACGAGCAGGTCGATCGACTGGGCGCGCACCGCCGTGCGCACTTCCTCGAGCGGCCCCAGGCAGGGCACGCCGCCGGACTGGCCGGCCAGCTCCTCGCCGATGTAGCCGACGACCTTGTAGCCGCGTATGCCCGTGTCCTCGATCTCGGAGGCGAGCTTGTTGGCGAACGAGGCACTGCCGATCACGGCGGTCCAGACCGGGCGGTCGGCCTCGAAGCGCGACTCGAGCCAGTCGGCCATGAAGGTGGTGGTGACCGAGGCGGCCAGGGCGGCCAGGGCGCTGCGGCCCGCGATCAGCGCCTCGCCGAACGCGCCAGGAATGATCGCGACCGCCAAACCGGCGGCCGGGACGAACGCGTTGAACGCCACGCGCGCGATCGGCACCAGGTGCAGCGGGCGCTGATTGGCGCGCAGGGCCGTGGAGGTGATGATCATCACCGCGAGCACGAACAGGACCGCCGCGACGCGCTCGCCGCGCACGAGCAGGATCGCCGCGGCCACGCCGGCGGGGGCCAGGCCGTAGAGCACGCGCGTGTAGTAGCGGTGCGCGGTCAGCGCGCTGAGGACCGGCGCCGTGTCGCTGCTCCACTTTCCTTCCCTTACAGTGCGGATGGTGACCTCGACCACGGCGGCGACTATCGCTGCCAGCGCGATGCCGCCAAGCACGAACAGGACGATCCGGGTACCACCGTGCACGAAGCCCTCTGCACTGGTGGCGGCAGGCGGCGCGGCAGCGCTCGTGGCGGGGTCAAGGAGGACGGCCGCCAGGCCGATGAGAAGGGGGACGTGGATGCGACCGATCTTCATATGGCTTCCGGACCTAGTATCGGCAGCAATCAGGACGGCGTTGATCGAGCAACGGCGGCTCTCAGGGCTGCTTTCATAGTAGTGGCATGAATTCGGGTAATTCACAAGCGTCCGGCGGGCCTCGTTCAGGCGCCTGGCGGCGCCCCGAGAGCGGCACGTCGGGCCTCGAGCGCTACTTCGCGACGATCCGCGAGCGCGCCGGCCTGATTGCCCTCGTCACCTTCGTTACTACCCTGATCGCCGCGGCTTACCTCGTGGTGGCTACCGAGCAGTACCGCGCCGAGGCGGATCTGCTCGTGATCCCGCTCTCGCGCGACGACGACTCGCTGCAGGGCCTGTCCGTGATCCACGAGTCGACCGACCCGACCCGCGACGTCGCGACCGCGGCCCGCCTCACGACCAGCCTCAACGTCGCGCGCCGGGTAGACAAGGAGATCGGCTACCCCGGGACCCCGGAGCAGCTGCGCAGCAAGGTGAGCGCCGAGCCGGTCGCGGCAAGCCAGGTGGTCGCCGTCGTCGCGGAGGCGGACTCCCCGGAGATGGCGCGCGACATCGCCAACGGCTTCGCCAACGGCATCGTCTCCGAGCGCGGCGACATCGTCAAACGTCAGGCCGACACCCTCATCACGGGGCTGCGCCAGCAGCTCCAGGACTCCCAGGACTCCGGCGAGACCACCACGGCGCTCGAGCAGCAGATCGTCGCGCTGGAGAAGGTCAAGACAGCCGGCGACCCGACGCTGACGGTCGACACTTTGGCGTCCAAGCCCGTGTCGCCCTTCTCGCCACGCCCGATGCTGACGCTGATCGCCGGTCTGTTCGGCGGCCTGATCCTCGGCGTCGGCGGCGCCTTCGCGATGAGCGCGCTGGACCCGCGCCTGCGCCGCGAGGAGCAGCTGCGCGAGCTCTACAGCCTTCCGATCCTCGCGCGCGTCCCCAAGGAGAAGCGCGCCCCGACCTTCACGCTCGGCAAGCGCCGCCTGGTCATCGGGCCCCGCTCGCGAGAGCGCAGGGCCCTGCCGCCGGGTGAGCTGTCGGCGGCGACGCTGGAGTCCTTCCGCACCCTGCGCACGATGCTCGCCGCGCAGCGGCGCGAGGACGGCAACAGCCGCTCGATCCTCGTCACCGGGCCGTCGCCCTCCGAGGGCAAGACGACCACGGCGATCAACCTCGCCTCTTCGCTCGCCCTGGCCGGCAACCGCGTGATCCTGATCGAGGCCGACTTCCGCCGGCCGACAGTCGGCGAGGCGCTTGGAGTGCGCGCCCGCGTGGGCATCGGCGACGTGCTGCTCGGCAACGTGGCGCTCGAGGACGCGCTCGTGCTGGCGCCGCCGTTCGGAGACAACCTGTGCGCCCTGCTCGTGGACCGCGCCGACGACTGGCTGGCCGAGGTGCTCTCGCTGCCGGCCGCCGAGGCGCTGCTCGAGGACGCGAAGCGCCTTGCCGACTACGTCGTGCTCGACTCGCCGCCGCTGACCCAGGTGATCGACGCCATGCCGCTGGCCAGGCAGGTCGACGACGTCGTGATGGTCGTGCGGCTGGGCTCGGGCAACCTGACCCAGCTCGCCCACCTTGGCGACCTGCTGGAGCAGAACTCGATCCGCCCGGCCGGCTTCGTGGTCGTCGGCGGGCCCGCCCCGGAGGAGTCGAGCTACTACCGCGAGGCGCAGCGCCGGCGCGCGGCCCAGTCCGACTGGCTCGTGAACTTCGAGCAGAAGACCTCGTCGTCGTCCTCGTCGGAGTCCGAAGCGCCCTCGAAGCCGGAGTCCTCTTCCTCGTCTTCGTCCGAACGCTCCGCCTCGTCGGCCGAGCGCTGACCGCCTGAGCTCCCGTGACCGCGCGGGCTGAGCTGCTCCCGACCCGCATCTTCGCGGCGGCGCTGCTCTCGATGGCGCTGCTGGTCGGCGCCCTGGCCGGCCTCAAGCCGCCGCTGGCGATCGCCCTGGTGCTGGGCCTGATCTTCGTCACGGTGACGCTCGCCAACCTCACCGCGGGCGTGTGCATCTTCGCCGTGCTGTCGTTCCTGGACACCGTCCTGCCGGGCGGCGGGTCGCTCTCGGCGCCGAAGCTGATCGGGCTGATGCTGATGCTGTCCTGGCTGGCGATCATGACCGCCGGCGACCGCGAACAGCGGGAGCGGTTCTTCAGCCACCCGGGCTTTCTGTTCGTCCTGGTGCTGTTCGTCAGCTGGGCGCTGATCAGCGCCACCTGGGCGGAGCACCCGGGGGCGGCGATCGAGACGTTCACGCGCTACCTGCCCAACGCGTTCCTGTTCCTGATCGTGTTCGCGGCGGTGCGGACGCGCAACCAGCTGCTCTGGGTGGTCGGCGCGTTCGTGGTCGGCGCCTTCCTGTCGGGCATCTACGGGCTGCTCGTGCCGCCGCCGGCCGCGGACATCGGCCGCCTGGCCGGCGCCGGCGGAGACCCGAACGAGACCGCCGCCGCCATGGTCGCGGGCCTGGCGCTGGCCACCGCCCTCGGCATCGCCGCGCGCGGCAGGCCGCTGGTGCGCACGGCCTGCTGGGTCGCGGGCGTGATCTGCATGCTCGCCCTGTTCCTCACCTCCTCGCGCGGCGGGCTCATCTCGCTGGCCGTCGCGCTGCTCACCGCGGTCGCCCTGGGCGGGCGGCGGCGGGGCACCATGCTGATCGCCGCGTTCGGGGCCGTCCTGGTGACCGTCTTCTACTTCGCCACGATCGCTCCGGACGCGGTGCGCGAGCGCGTGACCCACCCGGAGGGCGGCACCGGGCGCGTCGACATCTGGAAGGTCGGCTGGCGGATGGTCCAGCACAACACGATCGAGGGGGTCGGCGCCGGCAACTTCCAGACGTCCTCGATCCACTACCTGCTGGAGCCGGGGAAGCTGGTTCGCGCCGACTTCATCGTCGACACGCCCAAGGTGGCCCACAACACGTACCTGCAGGTGCTCGCCGAGCTCGGCGTCATCGGCTTCGCCCTGTTCATCACGATCCTCGGGTTCTCGCTCGTGTGCGCCTACAAAGCGCACAAAGTCGCCGCGGAGACCGGGGACCGAGAGCTCGACATCATCGCCCGGGCGACCGTGGTGGCGCTGATCGCCCTGTACGCCGCCTACTTCTTCGTCTCGCGCGACTACGGCAAGCAGCTCTGGCTGCTGCTGGCGCTCGCTCCTGTGATGCTCGACATCGCGCGGCGGGAGCTCAGGGAGCGCGTCAGCGAAGCGGAGGGCCCGGCACTCGATCCGGGTCGCCTCTGAGGACCTTCCGGCACCGGTTGCCTCGCGCCAGGCGGTAGTCGCCGGCCGCTCGAAAGGAGGGCTGCGCGACCAGGTTCGCGACGGCGATGAACCCGATCTGCGGCTGCATGATCCCTCCGTTGGGGGAGTCGCGCACCCCGCCGCCGACGCAGTTGCGTCGCAGCAGGTTCCGCTGCCCGACCGGCCCGACGAAGTTGAACTCCACGTTGCTGCGCAACCGGGAGTTGCCGATCACGTTGCCCTCGACCAGGTTGTCGTTGGCCGCCACCCGCTCCGCCCCGCCGAAGATGATCCCCTCGCCGTTGCCGTCGATCACGTTGCCGGCCACGTACGTGCCGCGGGCGTCCGGGTAGAGCTGGACGCCCTGGTCGGCGTTCTCGTAGATCCAGTTGCCGAGGATGCGCGTGTCGCGCGCCACGGCGACGTAGATGCCCTGTTCGAGGTTGGTGGCGGGCAGCTGCCCGCAGTCGTGGATGCGGTTGCGCTGGATCGTCACGTCGCGCGCCACGCCGAAGCGCGGGTTGCCGAGCGCGAAGCAGATCGCGGTGTGCCTGTTGGTCACGTCGTTGTCGACGAAGACGATGCGCCGTCCGTTGACGATCGGGCTGGGGTCGTCGTCGCGGTTGCGCCCGTCGAGATAGAGCCCGCGGACGATCACGTCGGCTGCGCGGCGGGTGACCGTCAGCGCGCCCACCAGGCGAGATTGGGCGCCCGGCTGCGGGCGCAGCGTGAGCGGCCTGCCAGGCCGGCCGGCCCGACGGATCGTCACCGGGCCCCGGTAGGTCCCGTCGCGCAGGCAGCCGACCTGACCCGGCCGAAGCGAGTCGGCCAGCCTCTGGACCGACCCGCGACCGGGAGAGGCGAAGCGGTCGCACGCACGCGCGCTCTGCGGCTGGTCCTGGTCGCCGCCTCCGCACGCGCCGAGCACGGCCGCCAGCATCGCGACAGCTGCTGTCCCCGCCGGGCGAAGCACCGGCGGAGCACGGTAGCTAGCGCTTTATGACCAGGTACTCCATGCCCGACGCGGCCACGTCGCCGGCCAGGCGAACGGCTCGGTTCGAGCCGGCCAGGTCGATCACCCGGCCGACCCGGCCACCGCGCTCACCGCGGCGCAGCTGCCAGCGGTCGACGACCTCGACGAAGCCGACCTCGTGGGCCAGGCGGCGCACCTTGCGGTGCTTGAACCAGTGGATCGCCGGACGGGTGGTGTTGCCCACCAGCGCGGGCCGCTTCTCGGTGGCCCAGCTCATGATGCGCCTCTGGAGCGGCGGCGGGTACCAGGGGAACAGCGGGAAGCCGGCGATCTCGACCTGGATCGGGCTGAGCGCGCTCGTCGTCGAGAAGAGGAAGGCGCCCGGCCGGCGCAGGACGCGGAAGACCTCGCGCATCACGAGGTCCGGGTCGTCGACGTGCTCCAGCACCGAGTAGGCGTTGACGAAGTCGACCGACTCGTCCTCGAAGGGCAGCGACTCGGCCACGCCCGGCCGGATGTCGAGCCGGACTCCGGTCGCCGCGGCAAGGTCCCGGCTGACCTCGATCGCGGGCTCCCAAGGCTCCACGCCGACGGCCTCGAAGCCGCGCTTGGCGCAAGCGGTCAGCGTGACGCCCTGGGCGGCTCCGACGTCGAGCACGCGCGCCGGCGGGCGCAGGTCGAAGAACGGCTCGATCCTGCGCAGGTTGCGCTCGAGGAACGCCTCGGCCTCGGGGAGCCGCGCCAGAGCCGTATCGAGATCGGCGCGCTCGGTCGCCTGGAACTTGGAGATGGTGAGCGGGCCCAGGTGGGCCTCGACGCTCGCCGAGGCGGGATCGCTCATCGCGGGGCCGCCCAGGCGAAACGACGGCTGAGAATCTCACGCATGCGGTCTATATCGGCAGCGCCAACTCCGCCCGTGAGCCGCAGGGCGACCGTGTACACGACGCAGGCGATCGCGCAGCCGAGGACCAGGACGGGCACGCCCGGGTCGGTGCCCAGGGCCACCAGCGGCAGGCAGGCGATGCCGGCCGCGAGGGCCGCCCGGGCGAAGTCGAGCGCTATCGGGCGCAGCGGCAGGTCGAGCAGCTGGCGCATGATCACGAGGTGGGCCGGCACCCAGATAGCGTAGGCAAGGTCGGTCCCGATCGCGCCCGCCACGATCCCGATCTTCGACAGGAAGACGAGGTCCCAGACGGCGTTGATGCCCAGGGCCGCGATCGCCACCGGCACGCGCTTGCGCGCCGCGCCGAGGTAGTTGACCGTGATCGCCGCAAGCATCCCGGGGCCCGACAGCAGGATGAACGGCGCGAGCGCCTGGAGCACGTCGCCGGACTCGCGGTACCGGTCTCCCAGCAGCGTGGTCATGATCGGCGTCGCCCAGACGATGACCGGCGCCAGGAAGATGCCCTGCAGCGCCGTTATCCAGCGGATGGCGTCGAGGAAGGTGCCGATCTGGGGCTCTGAGCCGGGCCGGCGCACGAGCCTCGGAGCGACCGCCGACGAGACGGCTCCCGCCGGGTAGTGGAGGAACCAGGCGAGCTGCATCGGGAGGTCGAACAGCCCGATGGCCCGCCCGCCGCCGAGGATCGCGCCGATCAGCAGGACGTCGATCTGGGCGAAGGTCCGGAACAGCCCGTCGACCACCAGCAGGGCGCTCGAGTAGGCCATGATCTGGCGCAGTCGCAGCCCGCTGACCGCGCCGGCGCCGGGGCGGGGGCGCCCGACCACGCGCAGAACGAAGCCGAGCGCGATTCCCACGCCGACGCTGTAGCCGATCGCGCGCCCGAACGCCGCTCCCGCGGCGCCGCCGCCCAGCAGCACGATGATCAGGATCGAGCTGCCCTCGACGACGCTCTCGAGCGCGACCACCCGGAGGTTGATCGCGATCCGCCCGAGCGCCTCGAAGGTGGCCAGCACGAACAGGAAGAAGCCCTGGGCGAGCACGGCGATCGACATCCCGCGCAGCGCCAACTCCGCGCCGGGAGCGTCGAAGGCGTCGGTGATCGGGCCGGCCAGGGCGAACAGCAGGATCGACACCGGCACGGCGGCGAACGCCTTCAGCCGCATCGCGTCGCCGACCACCGCCGCGACGGCTTCGCGGTGGTGGCGACGCTCGGCGAGGAAGCGGGGCGTGGCGCTGGTGATGCCCAGGTCCGCCAGGAACGTCGACACCGTCCCGATCGACAGCGCCAGGGCGAAATAGCCGTAGACCCTCGGGCCCAGGTGGCGGCCCAGGAAGAGGGCGACGAAAGCGGTGATCGCCGCGGTTGTCAGGCGCGTGGCGACCGCGAAGGCCGCGTTCCTGCTGACGCTGTCGGCGCCCACGCCTTCGGCTGCCACCGGCCGAACCGTACCCGTCGATGCGGCCTGTACCATTCGCCGCCGCGTGCGCCGGATCAAGGTCCTGACACTCACCGACCAGCTGGTCTACCTGGGTGGAGGGGCCGAGCGAGTGGCGATGGAGATCGCGATGCGGCTGGACCAGTCGCGCTTCGAGAGCGTCTTCTGCGCGAGCCGGTTCTGGGACGGGCTGGAGAACGAGCGAGTCCAGGAGGCCGAGCGCCGCATGCAGGCGGCGGGGGTGCGCTACTTCGGGCTCGGGCGGCGCACCCCGACCGACATGTACCGCTGGTTTGGCCTGCGCGGGTTGCTGCGACGCGAGCGCGTGGACGTCCTCCACTCCCACATGTTCGGCTCGAACGCATGGGGCACCGTGGTCGGGCGCCTGGCGCGCGTGCCCGTGATCGTCGCGCACGAGCACACCTGGTCTTTCGAGGGGCGGCCGCTGCGGCGGCTGGTCGATCGAGAGGTGATCGGGCGCGGCAGCACCGTGTTCATCGCCGTCTCACGCGACGACCAGCGCAAGATGATCGAGATCGAGGGGGTGGACCCCAAGAAGATCCTGCACGTGCCGAACGGCATCGCCCCGCCGCCGCCCCCGAGCGGCGCCGACGTGCGGGGGGAGCTCGGCATCCCCGCCGAGGCGCAAGTGGTCGGCACCGTCAGCGTGCTGCGCCCGCAGAAGGCGCTCGACGTGTTCATCCGCGCCGCCGCCCGGCTCCTGCGCGACAACCCCGCCCTGTACGTGCTGCTGGCCGGCGACGGGCCGCTCAGGGGCGAGCTGACCGGGCTGGCGCAGAGCCTGGGAGTGCAGGACCGCCTGCTGATGTTGGGCTACCGCTCCGATGCGGCGGACGTGATGGCGGCGCTCGACGTGGCCGTGAGCTCGTCCGCCTACGAGGGCAGCCCGCTTGCGGTCATGGAGTACATGGAGTCCGCCCGCCCGATCGTCGCGACGCGAGTGGGCGGCGTTCCCGACCTGATCGAGAACGGAGTGCACGGCCTGCTGGTCGAGCCGGGCGACGAGGCGGGCCTGGCAGCGGCGATCGGGCAGATGCTGGCCGACCGCGACGCGGCCCGCCGGATGGGCGAGGCGGCCCGCGAGCGGCGCCAGCGCGAGTTCACGGTCGAGGTGATGGTGCGCCGCTTCGAGGCGCTCTACGAGCGCCTCAGCAACGGCGGGGGCCTGCCGGAGTCAGCCGAGCAGCTGGCCTGAAACGACACGAGCCCGGCGTCAGCCGGGCTCGTTTGAAACTACGTTCGGTTGTTGTTACGCGGTAGGCCGGTGCGTCAGCCTGCGAAGGCCGAGGCCGAGGCCGAGCAGCAGACCGCCTGCCACAGCCAGCACGCCGAGGTCCGCGCCGGTGAACGGAAGGCTGCCGCCCTCGTTCGCCGTTGCCTGGACCGGAGCGCCCGTGTCGCCACCGCCACCCTGCTCGAGGCCCGCGACGACATTGGAGCCGCCGTAGCCCTCGGTGCCCGACTGTGCCATAGCGGCAGGGGCAGCAAACGCGAGCAGCGCGGCTGCTCCCACCACCGCGAGAAGCTTCTTGAAACGCGTCATTGGACTAGCGAACTCCTTGTCTCGATTCCGTCCCATTTACCTGAGGCCGGGTCTCTTGGATCTGGCCTCAAGTCCTTGGTAACACGGGAATCAACTTGCCGTCAAACAAGTCAGCAATCGGCCTGAGAACCTGTCAAAAACCTATCTCAAGGTATCCCGGCCGAAATCGAACGATGCCCCGGACAGGCCGGGATTCCCGCTATTTGGGGCTGTTGCGCAGAGTAGAGCGGCGCTCGGACGGTGCGCACGTCAGTTCGCCCCCACGCCGCCCACGCGCTCCTTGACGTCCAGCTGGATCCAGCGGTCGACCTCCCGCGGATCGAGCTTGCGACCGCGCCGCAGTATCGGTATGGCCCTCTCTACGACGAGGTCGTGCGGCGCGAGCCTGTGCGCCTGCGCGATCAGGCGCCGGGCATCGTCCGCCCGGCCCTCGCTGGAGCGCAGCACGGCCAGCAGCAGGTACATCCCGGAGTCCTGGTCGTCGCGCTCGAAGGCATCGAGCAGGTGCCGCTGCGCCTGCGGATAGCGCCCGGCCCGGATCTCGACGACCGCCGCCGCCTTCTGCGGGACGGGGGAGAGCGGGTTCAGGTCCGCGGCGCGATCGAAGCGGTCCACGGCGCCGACCGGGTCCGAGCCCGCGATCTCGGCGCCGTTGCGCACCTCGCGGGCGGACAGCCAGGGCGGCACGACGGAGGCCGCGATCAGGATCGCACCGACGACGCCCAGCGCGAGCGCGCGCCGGCCGGCCAGCAGCGGCACGGCTGAGCGGCCCGCCGCGGGGTCGCGCCTGACCGCCGTCGCCAGGCCGAGCCCGGCCAGCCCGGCGCCCGCCAGCCCCTGGAACTCCCAGAGCCAGTCGAGCGAGCTGTGCAGCAGCCAGTAGACGAACATGACCAGGCCCGCGCCTGCCCCGGCGCCCGCCAGGTCCGACCTGCGCAGCGCGGGCACGGCGGCCGCGATCAGCGCCGCGAACGCGCCGAACAGGAGCAGCCCCCCGACGATGCCGGTCTCCGACAGGGCCACCATCTCGGTGCTGTGCGGGAAGCGCGGGGTCTGGGTGCTGTTCCCGCGCTCCTGGTACGCGCGGCCGAAGTTGTCGGCGCCGGCGCCCAGGATCGGCTTGTCCTCGAACTCCCGCCAGGCGACCTGCCAGTAGTTGTAGCGGTAGGTCCCGAAGGTCCCCCCGAAGCGGTTCTTGAGCCCGCGTGGCTCGCTGCCGCCCTTCTTGAAGCTGTTCCAGCGGTCCTTGGCGGCCGTGAAGGGGCTCTGCTCGACCGCCGCGTAGCCGATCAGCCCGGCGACGCAGACGGCGGCCAGGGCGATCACGACTGCCGCGCTGATGCGCCGGGCCAGCGACTCGCGCAGCTCCAGGCCGTTGTCGAGCACGGCTGCCACGCTCCCCACCATCGCCAGCCCGATGCTGCACAGCAGCAGCGCCCGGAAGGCGCTGTCCCACGTGTGGCCGAGCGGCTGGTAGGGGTGCCAGTGGTCGTAGACGTCGAGCAGCGACGGGAGCGCCGGCACCAGCGCGATGCCCACCACGGCGAACGACACGATCGTCCGGCCCCGGCCCGGCACGGCGATCACGGCCACCAGCGCCGTGACCGGCAGCGCGATCAGCCAGCCGCGGCTCTGGCCCAGCAGGGCCGCGCCGGCCAGCAGGCAGGCCGAGCCGAGGAACAGCCCGCGCAGCGGCGCCGGCACGCCGCGCCGGCCGCCGAGGATCATGCAGGGCAGGAAGCCCAGCATCCAGAGCGCGACGTTCGCGTTCGCGTAGCCGACCGGCTCCGACAGGCGGGCCTCGTTGAAGTACTGGACGCCCTGGCTCGATCCGCCCGCCTTGACCATCTCCACGAGCGCGATGGCGGCGATGCCCAGCCCTAGCGCGCCGAGCAGCCAGGCGATCGCGCTGCCGCGGACCGGCCAGAGCGTGCAGAGCGCCAGCACGATCGCGTACATCAGCGTGCGGTTGCCGGCGTCCCAGGCCAGCTCCTCCTGGGCCGCCCAGGCGATCGACAGCAGCGACCAGAGGCCGTAGGCGGTCAGCAGCAGGATGCCGATCAGCGCCGGGCGCGACGGCGTCGGCCGCGGCAGCGCCAGCAGGCAGACGAACAGCACCGCCAGCAGCAGCAGCTGGATCGGCATCCAGGTGGTGCTGCGGAAGCCGCCTTCGTCGCCGGCGCACCAGAGCAGCGAGGCGACCGCGATCGCCGCCGGCACGGCGCCGGGGCTCTGCTCGACGATCGAGGCGATTCGGGCCCGACTCGTCCCAGCGATGGCCGTGGCCATGTCTCAGCCGCCGGTTGCGGCCCCCGCGCGAGCGAGGCTGTGGATGCCGTCGGCGAGTGCCGACAGCACGCGGTCCTGCTCCGCCTCACCGAGCGTGGGGAAGAGCGGAAGGGTGATCTCCGCGCGGCCGACGAACTCGCTGCGCGGCAGCTCGGACGCGCGGTCGGTGTACGCGGTCAGCTCGTGCAGGGCCGGATACAGCACGCTGGTCTGGACCTTGCGCTCCTCCAGCATGAGGGCGCGCAGCGGGTCGCGCAGCTCGTGGTCCTCGAGCACGACCGGCATCACGTAGCAGGACGACACGTCCACCTCGTCGTCCTCGTAGGGGAGGGTGATCCCCGCGACGTCGGCGAGCTCGGAGCGGTAGCGGTGGACCAGCCGGCGGCGCTCGGCGATGTCCGCCTCGAGGCCCGCCATCCGCGCCGTCAGCAGCGCGGCGCGCGGCTCGTCCATGCGGTAGTTGTAGCCCAGCCCGACGACGTCGTAGCCATGCGCGTGGCCGCGGTGGCGGTCCCAGGTGCCGCTCGTCAGGGCGTGCGAGCGCAGGCTGCGCACCTTCGCCGCGACGTCGTCGTCGTCGGTGGAGAGCAGGCCGCCCTCGCCGCAGGACAGCACCTTGTTCGAGAAGAACGAGAAGCACCCGGCCACCCCGTGGGTGCCGAGCTTGCGCTCGTCTGAGACCGGAGTGGCGCTGGGGCTGTGGGCGGCGTCCTCGATCAGCGCGATGCCCGCGCCGTCGCAGATCTCCCTCAGCGCCGGCAGGTCGGCCGCGTAGCCGCCGTAGTGGACGGCACAGACCGCCTTGGTGCGCGGCGTGAGCTTGCGGGCCACGTCCTCCGGGTCGATGCCCAGGTCGTGGCTGCCCTTGATGTCGGCGAAGACCGGCTCCGCGCCGCAGTAACGCGCCGCCGCGGCGGTCGCCACGAACGTGATCGGCGGGACGATCACCTCGTCGCCGGGGCCGACGCCGGCCGCCAGGTACGCGAGGTGCAGCGCCGCAGTGCAGTTGGCGAGCGCGATCGCGTGCTCGGCGCCCAGGTGGTCGGCGAAGACCCGCTCGAACTCCTGCGTACGCGGGCCCATCGTCAGCCAGCCCGAGCGCAGCGTGTCCGCCACAGCGTCGAGGTGCTCCTGCTCGAGCTTGACGTCGAACAGTGGGATCAGGGCGTCGTCAGCCATCAGCCGATGTTGGAGTAGCGGGGCGAGAAGGGGTCCCCGAAGCGCTTCTCCTCGAGCGCGCCGACGAGCTCCTCGATGCCGGTCGGCACCCGGTTGACGGGCTCGAAGCCCAGCTCGTCCTTGATGCGCTCGAAGGAGACCTTGTAGTCGCGCGGATCTTCGCTGCGGCTGACGTACTCGACGTCGCCGCGGCCGAGCTGGCCGGTGATGATCTCGACCAGGTCGAGCTTGCGGTAGTTCTCGTCCGAGTGGCCGGCGTTGAAGACGCGGCCCTTGACCTTCTCGACCGGCGAAGCCAGCACCAGCGCCACGGCGCGCGCGGCGTCGCGCACGTGCACGTACGGGCGCCAGAAGGTCTCGCCGAACACGTCGAGCTTGCGGTCGGCCCAGAGGTCGCGCGTGAACTCGTTGACGGTCAAGTCGAAGCGCATCCGGTGCCCGACGCCGTAGACGGTCGCGAAGCGCAGGCAGGTGGCGGACATGCCGTTGTGCTCGCCATCGAGCAGGCTCTTCTCCATCGCCACCTTCTGCTCGGCGTAGAGCGACACCGGGCGCAGCTCGCCCGTCTCGTCGATCGGCACGGTCGGGTCGGCCATGCGGCCGTAGTTGGAGCAGGTCGAGGCGAACAGGAAGCGCTCGACGCCGGCCTCGCGGGCATCGGCGACGAGCGCGGCCGTTCCCTCGACGTTGACCGCGTTGGACAGCGCGGGGTCGCGGCCGCAGGCGGGATCGCCCACGATCGCGGCCAGGTGGACCACCGCGTTGACGCCGGCCAGGGCGGCCTTGCGAGCGTCGGCATCGCGGACGTCGCCGCGCTGCAGCTCGACGCCAAGCGACTCGAGCCGCGATGCCACGTCCTCCTGCCCGTGCAGCAGCACGTCCAGCGCGCGGACCTCGTGACCCGCGGCCAGCAGCTCGTCGACCAGCTCCGCGCCGACGTAGCCGGCGCCTCCGGTTACCAGCACCTTCATGTCTAAGCGCTCCCTGTTTGCGGCTCGCGCTCCGGTAGGAACATCGGGCGCAGCTGCTCGAACTCGATCAATGCCTTCTCGTAGTCCTCGTGACGTCCGATGTCGAGCCAGTACCCGTCGTACAGGTAGGACCCAACCTGGCGGCCGGCGTCCAGCAGGCGCAGGACGAGGTCGGGCAGGTCGAGGTACACGCCCTGCTCGATGTACTCGAGCGCGGCCGGTTCGAGGACATAGACGCCCATGCTGACCACGTAGGGGATCTCCGGCTTCTCCTCGAAGCCGATCACGTTCAGCATGTTGCCGTTCTCCACGGTGTGGTGCAGGACGCCGTACTCCGTGCGCACGACGCGGTTGTGCGACGCGATCGTCAGCACGTTCCCGGACTCGCGGTGCACGTCCATCAGGTGGCCGTAGTCCAGCGCCGTGAGCACGTCGCCGTTCATGACGAGGAAGGTGTCGTCGATGTCGTCGATCTCCGCGAGCGGGCCGACGGTGCCGAGCGGCTCGGTCTCCTCGTTGTAGGAGATGCTGACCCCGTGGCGCGAGCCGTCGCCCATGACCGCGCGCACGAGATGAGCGAGGTAGCCGACGGCCAGCGTGATGTCGCCGAAGCCGCAATCGCGCAGCTGGTGCACGACCACGTCGAGGATCGCCTTCTCGCCGACCGGGAGGAGGGGCTTGGGGAGGACCGTGGTGTACGGCCCGAGGCGGGAGCCCTTGCCGCCCGCCAGGATGACGGCTCGACGTGTCACTGCTGGTTCTGTCGGCAGTCCGGTCAAAAGGTTGAGTTCGCCGCCTATGCTTGCACCCGGATGGAGATCTTGTGGAAGGTGCTGTATTGGCTGGCGGTTGTGGCCATCTCTCTGGTGCTCCTGGTGGTGCTGATGATGTGGTTCGAGTCCCGCGACGCGTCGAAGGTCGACAACTCGGCGCTTGACCAGCCGCTCGCCTAGGCCTTCGTCACCGTAGCCGGCCGGCGCTCGGTCAACCGCGCGAACGCAACGATCCGCTGGGCCGCCGAGTAGAGCGGGTGGCACGCTGTCAACACGAGCCGGTCGTGATCGACGCGGTGCGTGACCCAGAGCGCGCTGTCATCGACGATTTGCATCTTCTCTACCCGATACACGAACGTCCCATAGGGCATCTGCAGGACGATCCGATCGCTCTTGTGAAGGTCGTTGAGGTTGCGGAAGGGGGCGCCGTAGGTGGTCCGGTGGCCCGCGATCGCCGAGGTGCCGCGCTGGCCGGGGAGGGGGGTGGCGGGGTAGTGCCCGGGCCCCTTGCGCAGGCTGTCGGCGTCCGTTCCCTCGACCACGTACTTCGACACGCCGATCGCCGGGATCTCGATTTTGCCGATCGCGTCGCCGGGTAGCGGGTTCTTGCGGACGACCCGCTCCGGAGGGTGGATCAGGGCCTTCTTGAGGTCGACCTGCTCGCGCTGGGCGAAGTAGGCTGAGACCGGTTCCTGCCACCCGAGGGTGATCACGGCGTCCGTGATCAGCAGGATTCCGCTGACCATCATCACCGAGGCGATGAAGCGCAGCACGACACGGACCGGGTGCTCCCGCAGGCGCGTCAAGGTGCCGCCCAGTCTAGGAAACCCGGGATACGCTTAACCGAATGAGCCAAGCCACGACCGCCGCGACGGCGAACACGACCCTGATCGATTGGGTCGAGCGCGTCGCGGAGCTGACCAAGCCCGCCGACGTCCACTGGTGCGACGGATCGCAGGAGGAGTACGACGACCTCTGCCAGAAGCTGATCGACGGCGGGACGTTCGAGCGCCTGTCCGAGGAGAAGCGGCCCAACTCGTACCTGGCCAGGTCCGATCCGGGAGACGTGGCGCGGGTCGAGGACCGCACATTCATCTGCACCCCTCGTGAGGAGGACGCCGGTCCCACCAACAACTGGCGCGACCCGGGCGAGATGCGCGAGGAGCTGAACAGGCTGTTCGCCGGCTCGATGCGCGGCCGCACCATGTACGTGGTGCCGTTCTCGATGGGCCCGATCGGCTCGCCGATCGCGCACGTGGGCGTGCAGCTGACCGACTCGCCCTACGTGGCGGTCTCGATGCGGATCATGACTCGCATGGGCCAGCCGGCCCTGGACGCGCTCGGTGACGGGGAGTTCGTCCCATGTCTGCATTCTGTCGGCGCGCCGCTCGAGGAGGGTGCGGACGACGTGCCATGGCCGTGCGCCGCGGACGAGAAGTACATCGTCCATTTCCCCGAGAGCCGTGAGATCTGGTCCTACGGCTCAGGCTACGGCGGCAACGCGCTGCTCGGCAAGAAGTGCTTCGCGCTGCGGATCGCCTCGGTGATGGCCCG
>Ga0136846_1235531_pt1 | contig 20230 bp, 19 predicted proteins | sample HopSoiMetagenom2_FD_96841 | JGI IMG/M metagenome (GOLD analysis project Ga0136846, IMG submission 96841) | Grasslands soil microbial communities from Hopland, California, USA - 2 Assembly 2016 (version 4) | ecosystem: Environmental > Terrestrial > Soil > Grasslands | place: USA: Hopland...
ACGGCCAGCGGCACGACGGGTATTCGGCGCACGATCGGCGGTCCTTCGCCTCGGCTCGCAGTCCGCGGCGAGCGGTCACATGGGCACGCGCACCTTGGGTGATCGGGCTCGCACGCCCGAAATCGCGGCCGGAAAGCCGGACAGGGGGGCGTGCATACCGTTGCGGGTCAGCGCCGGAGTCTCACCGGACTTCCCCCAGGGGACGCCTCGCGAGGGTAGCAAACGCGTCGGACCGGTCATTTCGGGGCCGCCGGTTGCGGACGGCCGGAGAAATTTGGGTGACCGGACGGTGTGGGCTACAACTGTTCGAGTGGGGCGGCCGTCTGTGATGAGCATGAGTGCCAGTACCGATGCCAGTGCCAGTGCCAGATCCAGTGCCCATCCCAGCGTGAATGCGAATCCCAACCCCAACCCCAACCCCAATACCAATACCAATCCGAATGCGAATGCGAATGCGAATGCGAACGTGACGAGACCGACCGAGAGTCCCGGGCTGCGGCTCGACATCCAGGGGCTGCGGGCTGTCGCCGTGTCGCTCGTCGTCCTCAGCCATGCGGGTGTGCGCGGGTTCGGCGGCGGCTATGTCGGTGTCGACGTCTTCTTCGTCATCTCCGGATTCCTCATCACCTCGTTGCTGGCACGGGAGTTGGCCAAGGGGAACGGCCTGTCGATCCGCAGGTTCTACGCCCGCCGCGCACTCCGGCTCCTCCCCGCCTCGACCCTCGTCGTCGTGGCCACCCTCGCCGGGTCCTGGCTGTTCCTGTCGAGGGTCCGCTTCGAGGAGTACGCCGGGGACGCGCTCAGCAGCGCGTTCTACGCCGTGAACCTCCGGCTGGCCGCGAGCGGTACGGACTATCTGGCCGAGGGAAGCCCGCCCTCGCCGTTCCAGCACTTCTGGTCGCTGGCGGTGGAGGAGCAGTTCTATCTGCTCTGGCCGCTGCTCTTCCTGCTGAGCTGGCGGCTCGCGCGCCGACGGCGGGAACTTGTGGCGGTGCCGCTCGTGGTGCTGTGCCTGCTGTCGTTCGGGCTGAGTGTCGCCGTGACGCGGCATTCGCCTTCCTGGGCGTACTTCGGTTCGCACACCCGGTTCTGGGAACTGGGCGCCGGCGCCCTGCTGGCCCTGTCCGCCGGGCGGCTGCGCGGGCTGCCCGCCCGACTGGCGGCGCCGATGACCTGGACCGGCCTGGCCTGCGTACTCGCGGCGGCGGCCCTCTACGGCAAAGACACCCCGTTCCCCGGATACCACGCGCTCCTGCCTGTGCTCGGAACGGCCCTCGTGCTGGCCGGCGGTTGCGCACCCTCCCGCTTCGGCGCCCAACTGCTCCTGGCCAGAAGGCCGTTGGTGAAACTCGGCGGCCTGTCGTACGGCTGGTACCTGTGGCACTGGCCGCTGCTGCTCATAGGCCCCGCCGCGCTGGGCAGACTCCCCGGGACGACCAGCGTCCGGCTCGCACTGCTGCTCTGCGCGCTCGCCCTGGTGCTGGCCTGGGCGACCCTGCGACTGGTGGAGAACCCCGTACGGTTCCACACGGCGTTCCGTGGCCGCCCGGGACGCGCGCTGCGGCTCGGGACGGTCCTGTCGGCGGGCGCGGCGCTGATCGCCGTCACGGCGTCCGCGTTCCCGCCCCCGATCGGCTCGGGCAGGTCCGCGCCGCAGCTGAAGCAGGAGATGGCCGCCGCGCCGGACCCGCAACTACGACTGCGCCAGCTCCTGGGGGCGTCGGCGACCAGCCTGCCCGGCAACCTCGCCCCGCCGCTCCCCGAGATCAAGCCGGCGCGGTCGGCGGTCTACCGGGACAACTGCCATGTGGCGTACGGCAGTACGAGCGTCCCGCCGTGCGAGTACGGGGACGTGGCCTCCGGCAAGGTGGTGGTCCTCTTCGGTGACTCCCACGCGGCCCAGTGGTTCCCGGCGCTCAACCGCCTTTCCAGGGAGCGTGGTTGGAAGCTGGTGTCGCTGACCAAGGCGTCGTGCAAGGCGGCCGAGGTCACCCTGCGCCGGTTCGACGGCCCGTACGCGGCCTGCGACACCTGGCGGGCCAGGGTGATCGAGCGGATCACCGCGCTGCGCCCGGCGCTGGTGATCGTCTCGTCCTCGGACGCGGGCGACCCGATGTATCCGGAGCCGGACCCCGTCCAGCAGTGGACGGACGGATTCCGGGCGACGTACGACGCGATAGGCAAGTCCGGCGCGCGAGTCGTCGCGTTGCTGGACACCCCCTGGCCGAAGACGGACGCGGTGGACTGCGCCGCGATGTACTCCTTCCGGCTGGACCGCTGCGCGACGCGTCTGCCGGAGGCGATCCGGGACAAGTCCCGCAGAACGGCGACGACCGACGCGGCGAAGACGACCGGCGCGACGGTGATCGACCCCACCCCCTGGCTGTGCACGCCGCAGGGCAACTGCCCTGTCCTGGTGGGCAATACGGTCGTCTACCGCGACGACAGCCACATCGCGGACGCGTACGCGAAGGCAATCGCCCCCGCTCTGGGCGACCGCCTGACCGAGGTGCTCTCGAACGAGTGAAGCTCCCGTTGTCGGAGTTGCGTTACGCCGAGTATGTCGCCGACCGGAAAAGGGAGTTGGGGCAGTGAGCGGATATGCCGGGTGGTCGGCCAGTGGACACCGTGAGCGGGCGGATGAACTGGCGCGGCGGCCGGGAGGCTTTTTTCGAAGGTGCCCAGCGCATGCTCGCCGTGGCGCGGGCCTGGCGGCTGGTCGAGATGCGCCAGGAGCGTGGCTTCACCCAGCCTGAGGTGGCCGAGCGCATGGGCGTGACCAAGGGGCGTGTCTCACAGATCGAGAGCGGTCAGGTTTCCGGTACGGATGTCGTGGCGCGGTATGTCGAGGCGCTGGGCGGCAGCTTGGTGATGGTCGCTGTCTTCGCCGACGGCGAGTTGCGCAAAGTTGGCTGAGCCGCATGCTCGGGCGCTGCTCCTGCAAAGCCCATGAGGCAGGCGGCAGCGCCTGGACATGCCGTGGTGGCTGCCGGGAGAGCAAGGCCGACGGGATCAGCCGCGCTCCACCGCCACCTCCGCCGACCTCGTCGACATCGCCCGCACCGCGGACCGGGCCTGTTTCGCCTACCGACCAGATGAGGGCGTTCACTGAGGAGGTGGGCCTGCTGCTGCAACCGGGGCGAATGGTGGCCTGTCCGGCGGCGTGGCCTGGACCTCCTTGAATCTTTGAACGAGTCCACGCTGGGACACGTACGTATGCGAGTACGGAGGTCATGGTCGCGGCGAAAGGACATGTACGGTGCACGCTTCCCGGCTCCTCGGCGACACCTCGACCAGGCTGTCCGTCGCCCCGGCCTGCGCCGAGGGTGAGTGGCCGCACGAGCAGTGGCCACCGCCCGACGACCCGCACGTGGGGCGGGCGTTACGCGTGCTGGCGCCCTACGGCGAGCTGCGGGAGAAGGGCCTCACGGATGCCGTCGTCCTGCGGTGCGACCAGCCGTCGACCGAGTTTCCGGTACTGCTGCGGGCCATGGGAGCCGTGAGAGTTCCGGTGATCGCCGTCAGTCCCCGGCGGGACGCCGAGACCGTGGTTCAGGTGTTCCGGGGCGGGGCCGGATACCTGGTCGAGGGCGACTACTGCGCCTGCATGCTCTCCTCGGCGGTCGTGGCCGGCGCGGTCGGCCACAGCCACCGCCTGCGTCTCGGCGAGAGAAGACCGTCCGCAACAACCTCAGCAACGTCTACGCCAAGCTCGACGCGCGGGGGAGCGCGGAGGCCGTCCCGAAATGGATCGGCGCGGCGACGGCCGGAGCGCGCCTGACAGAAGTACGCCGGAACGATTCCACGGAACGGTACGGAGGAATCGACGCGAGAATTCATACCGGAATCGGTGGGACGGACAGGACGGAAACGTGCTGTCGCAGAAAAGCCTCCGCGCGCCTGCGAGGGGCTTTTTCTGCGTTCGTTCAGGGATTCTCCGACTGTCTTTCCCGTTGGGGTGCCTGAGGGTGAAGGCGCTGGTCAGCTTGGTTGCAGGTGCCGTTTGTAGCCTTCTTGTCGAGAGTATTCCGAGTAAATTCTTGGACAGGGATATTTGACCCTGTCGGTACGCCCGAACCCATTGTGAGAATGGGGAAGAAGAAACTACCCGCGTCCGGATCGACACCTGAGGAGGGCAAACTCATGCCCAAAGGACATGTTCGCAACAAGAAGCGTTCCAGGACTCTCGCCATCGGTCTTGGCTCGGTAATCGCCGTCGCGGGTGGTGTGATCGCCGTTCCCGCGGCGATGGCGGCCCTTGTGCCCGCGCCGGCGTCCACGCCGTTCCAGCTCAAGGGGGCCGAGACCTTCGACACCGACAAGATGATGGCGGCCCTGTGCCCGGGGCCGACCTCGGACAAACCGTTCCAGGACGTCGGCTTCTTCTTCATCGACCTCGCCAACGGCGACGTCGCGCCGGACCAGACGAACGGTGCCAGCGACATCGGCAAGACCGCCCCGGGCTCACGCCCTGTCAGCCGTGTCGCCGCGCACTGCGAGTACCCCGCGACCGACGTGAAGGACTCGGTGGGCCCCGCCACCGACACCTCCGACCAGATCATCAACTGCGGCAACGCGGTCCAGGCCGGTCAGGAGGTCACCCACAGCCTGACGACCACCAGCAGCGTCACCCACAGCGTCTCGGTCAGTGCCGATTTCAACCTCGGCATCATCAAGGACGTGTTCTCGCTCGGCGGCGGCGCCCAGGTGACCACCGAATGGTCCTTCGGCAAGGAGGTCAGCAAGAGCAAGACGGACAAGATCGACGTACCGCCGCGCACCGCGGCCTTCCTGGAGAGGGTGCCGACGCTGCGTACCGTCACCACCACTCCGATCGCCGTCCTGGAGAAGGTCACGACCGTCAGCCCGGACGAGGTCAAGGACGAGAACGGCTGGCGGGGCAACGGCAGTAACCGTATTACCTCGTCCGGTTACACGATCTCCGCGACGGGCGACGCGCTGGACAAGAACGGGTTCCCCGCCGGCTCGATCCGCGCGAAGGACCGTCCCGTAACGGAAGCGGACTGCGTCTGAGCTGAGCGCCGGTGGCCACCGGACATTCGGAGATCCGCTCCTTCCCCTTCCTTCCCTTCGAGGGCCTCAAGTGCGAGTGCGAGTGCGAGTGCGAGTGCGATGACGCGAGGTCGTGACTGGGGTGTGGTCACGCGAGGGCGGTGACCCGCCTTCGCGGCCTGCGCGGTGAGCGCAGCCGGTCCCTGCGGGGGTCCTCATCGAGGGCCCCCGCGTTGGTTCTCCGTTGGTTCTCGCCGCAGTGGCGCCTGTTCGTGCCCCAGGAGTGGGCGGACGATCCGGTCCGCCGGCGCAAGACCAAGATCCCCGACGAGGTCGGGCACCGGGAGAAGTGGCGCCTGGCCCTGGACACCATTGATGAACTGGCCGGATGGGGCCTGGTCCCGCCGGCGGTGGTGGCCGACGCCGGCTACGGACAGAACGCCGACTTCCGCGCCGACGAGGCGGCGCCCTTCGGCATCAAGGTGCTGATCGTGGAGCCCGGCTCGTTCCGCACCAACCTGTCAGGCAAAGGCGCGGCGTACTTCTCCGAGGAGAATCCGGCGTACTAAGGAGAAGGTCGGTGTGACCCGGCAGCTGGTGCAGGTCAACGACGGTGGCCAGCCCGGCGATTCCGCGAAGGCCGCCGCGGCGATCCTGCTGGCTCTGGACGCCGAGAAGACCCCGCTCCGCCTTGCCCTCGGCGGCGACGCGGTCGACTTCCTGACTGCACAGCTGGACTCCGTACGGGCTGAACTCGCCGAGTGGGAGGACGTCTCCCGGGTGACGGACTTCGACACGGAGCGACAGCTGGACAGGCGGAGGACTCTCGGGCATCCCCGGGTGCCTGACCACCCGGGCCTACCGGCCCATGTAGTGCGCATCCAGGTCCGCCAGGAGCCCGACCCCTACGGTGGCCATCGTCCCGGGTGGCCTCGGGATGGACCGGCTCCGTCCCGATCTCACCACGATCCCCCTGCACGGCGTCGAGCCGAGCCACGTCGTGCTCGCCAACCGGGCGGGCGACCGCAGCCGCCTCCTTGCCACGTTCCGCAAGGTGGCGCGTGGCCCTGCTGACAGGCGGTTCCTGAACTCGGCCCGCCGTCCAGCCCGGCGCCGTCGGCAGCACCTTGTCGGCGATCCGGAACAGCGCAAGCGTTTCGGAGAGAGGAGGGCCCCTGGCCGAAAAGGTGCGCCCAGCCGGACGGATCCCCAGCTGGGAATGGTCATTTCAAGCCGTTGTTTTGGCATTCTCATGACAAGACGTGGCACGCGGTGCCACGCTGCTGCCGACGTTCACCATTTCTTCACTCCCGCATCACGCGGCGCATCCCCCACTCACCCCCCACCTCCTTTCACCCGCCTGCCGTGCAGCGCTCCGGACCGGCCCCATCCCGCCGGTCCGCCCCCCCCTGTCGGCCCTCGCACGGGCCGACCGTCGCACAGAAGGAGAACCCGTTGCCCCGGCGACACCGCCCCATCCTCCGGCGCAGAGGCGCCACCGCCCTCGCGCTGACGACCATCGGAACCCTGCTCGCCCTGGGAGCTCCCGGCGGCACCGCGACTGCGGCCCCGGCCGACCCCGGCCCGACCAAGATCACCGCCGTGCCTCGCGCGGGAGCCGCCGCGGCGCCTCTGCCGGCGGCCCGTCGCGCCTCGCTGATCAAGAGCGCGCAGACCGCCTCCGGCACCACGGCCCGTCAACTCGCCCTCGGCGAGCGGGAGAAGCTCGTCGTCAAGGACGTCATCCAGGACGCCGACGGCACCACCCACACCCGCTACGAGCGCACGTACGCCGGACTGCCCGTCCTCGGCGGCGACCTGGTCGTGCACGTCAAGAGCAACCGCACCACCGTTTCCAAGGCGAGCGGGGCGACCCTCACGCTGCCGACCCTCACCCCGAAACTCTCCGCGGCCAACGCCACCGGCAAGGCACTCGCCGCCGCGAAGGGCGCCGACGTCACCGGCACCGAGACCGGGCGCGCGGCCCGCCTCGTCGTCTGGGCCGGCGCGACCAAGCCGGTCCTGGCCTGGGAGACGGTGGTCAAGGGCGTCCAGCCGGACGGCACGCCCAGCGAGCTCCAGGTGGTCACCGACGCGAGCACGGGCAAGCAGCTCCTCGCCGCCGAGAAGGTGCACACCGGCGAAGGCACCGGCCAGTATGTCGGCACGGTTCCCCTCGGCAGCACCCTCTCGGGATCGACGTACCAGCTCACCGACGGTGCCCGCGCCGGGCACAAGACGTACGACCTGAACCAGGGCACCACCGGCACCGGCACCCTCTTCACGGACGACAACGATGTCTGGGGCAACGGTCTGCCGTCGAACCGCCAGACCGCGGGCGTTGACGTGGCATTCGGTGCCGCCGCCACCTGGGACTACTACAAGGACGTTTTCGGCCGCAACGGCATCCGCAACGACGGTGTCGCCGCCTACAGCCGGGCCCACTACGGCAGCAGCTACGTCAACGCCTTCTGGCAGGACAGCTGCTTCTGCATGACCTACGGCGACGGCTCGGGCAACACGCACCCGCTGACCTCCCTCGACGTGGCCGCCCACGAGATGAGCCACGGCGTCACCGCCGCCACCGCCAACCTGGACTACACGGGCGAGTCCGGCGGTCTCAACGAGGCGACGTCCGACATCTTCGCCGCGGCCGTCGAGTTCCACTCGAACCTCGCCGCCGACCCCGGTGACTACCTCGTCGGCGAGAAGATCGACATCAACGGCAACGGCACTCCGCTGCGTTACATGGACAAGCCCTCCAAGGACGGCGCCTCCGCGGACAGTTGGAGCCCCGCCCTGGGCAACCTCGACGTCCACTACTCCTCGGGGCCCGCGAACCACCTCTTCTATCTGCTCTCCGAGGGCAGCGGCGCCAAGACCGTCAACGGCGTCGCCTACGACAGCCCGACCTCCGACGGTCAGGCCGTCACCGGCATCGGCATCGATAATGCCGCCGCCGTCTGGTACCGGGCACTGACGACGTACATGACCTCGTCGACCGACTACGCGGGCGCCCGCACCGCCACCCTCCAGGCGGCGGGTGACCTGTTCGGCGCCTACAGCCCCACCTACCTCGCCGTCGCCAACGCCTGGGCCGCCATCAACGTCGGCGGCCGGATAGCCCTCGGCGTCAACGTCGCCCCGGTCGCCGACCAGACCAGCGGCATCGGCCAGGCGGTCAGCCTCCAGGTGGACGCCTACACCACCAACTCTGGTGCGGGACTGACCTACGAGGCCACCGGCCTGCCCGACGGTCTGACCCTCAGCCCGAGCGGCCTGATCTCCGGGACACCGACCACCGTCGGCACCAGTGACGTCGCCGTCAAGGTCACCGACGACACGGGCGCGTCCGTCACGGACACGTTCACCTGGCGGATCGCGTACATCTACGGCAGCTCCAGCCGCGTCGACATTCCCGACAACGCCGGTGCCGTGGAGTCCCCGATCACCATCGAGGGCCGCGACGGCAACGCCTCCGCGACCACCTCGGTCTACGTCAACATCGTCCACACCTACCGCGGTGACCTGACCGTCGACCTGGTCGGCCCCAACGGCACCGTCTACTCGCTCCTCAACCGGAGCGGCGGCTCAGCCGACAACGTCGACGAGACCTTCACGATCAACGCCTCGGCCCAGCCCCTCACCGGCACGTGGAAGCTCCGCGTCCAGGACCGCGCGTCGATCGACATCGGGTACATCAAGCGCTGGCAGCTCACTCCCTGACAGCAGAGTCGTCGGCGCCGTCCTAGACGACGGCGCCGATGAACTCCGCCCAGGCAGGCGCACCAACGAGCAGTACGGGCCCGTCCGAGACCTTGCTGTCCCGGACGGGCACGATGCCGGGGACTCCGTCGGCTACTTCGACGCAACTGCCGCCCTCGCCGTTGCTGTAGGTGCTTTTGCGCCAGCGGGCGGCGCCGATGAAGTCGTGCGCTACCTCGACACAGTCGCCTCCATTGCCGTCGCTGTAGGTGCTTTTGCGCCAGCGGGCGTTGCTCAGGTCGTATCCGCGCATCGTCTGTGGTCCTCCGCCGCCGACTCGATCAGGGCCAGGGACGCCTCCGGCGACAGCGCGGCGGCCCTGATCAGATCGTATGACGCCTGCGCGCGCTTCACCACAGCCGGATCATCCAGCAGGTTGCCCGAATACACGGCTTCTGTATAGGCAGTTGGGGGCGCGTCGTCGAACTCCATAAGCTTCAGCGACCCGATCATGAGGGAGTACGTCCCAGCCGAGTACGGCAGCACCTGGACCAGCACCTTTCGCTCGCGCATGAGCGTCGCGATGGACTCCAGCTGCTCGGCCATGGCGGCGTGCCCGCCGACCGGAATTCGCAGGGTGTTCTCATGCAGGACCGCCCAATACACGGGCCGTGTAGCGTCCTTGAGGATCTTCGCGCGGTCCAGGCGACCCGACACCTTCTCGTCGATGTACTCGTCCGGCGCGAGCGGGTTCATCGCGATCGTGACCGCGCGTGCGTACGCCGCTGTCTGCAACAGCCCCGGCACCAGCGCGGGCGCGAACTCGGAGATCTTCGTCGCCAGCGCCTCAAGCTCCGCCGCCTTCGCGAAGTAATCCGCGTATCGCTTGTCGTCGATCAGCTTGCGCCACGTGCGTTCGAAAATACCGTCGGTTTGCAGTACGTCGTCGAGCCGCATCGCCACATCCAACTGCGGCTTCCGAATGGCCTGCTCGAACTGCCCGATGTAGCCCCCTGAGATGAAGACCATCGCCCCCAACTCCACCTGAGTTAATCCCGCTTCCTCCCTCCGTCGCTTCAACTCCGCTCCGAAGAACTCCCAAGCCGCCTGCCGCTGTGAACCGTTGGCCATAGCCGAGTCGAACCTCCTTCAACTGCACCGTCGTTGCTGCGCCCAGAGCCTTCCGAGTGTAGGCACAACGCGTCATGGTGGAAGTGCGAAGAGTGAAACTCGATTAGTCAGGGGAGCACAGTGACTGCACGGCAGGCGGCACGACAGACGGCACACTCGGCGGAGCGCGTCGAGGAAGCGGAGGAAATTGTGAAGGAATTGCGGACGGCATTGAAAAACGCCGGGATTACCTTGCCGACGCTCCGGTTGGACGCGGCGAGTGTCGCCCGGGAAGCGCCCACTCCGCTCATCGAATTGGGGCGCTGCAACGTCGAGACGGCGGCCCTGATCCTGGCGGCGCTGCGATGAACGACGTGCGGCCGGCGAGGTCCGGAAGGCCGGGGCGACCGGAGGTCGGGGCGTACGTCATGGACGCCCGCACCGGGAAGGTCGGCATCGTCATGGGGCACGAGGGGCCCTACGTCCAGCTCAGATCGTACGGCGGCGGCCGGGAGTGGGACGCGGCCCCGGACGGCCTGAGGCCCGCCACCCCGGCGGAACGCCTCAGCGCGGCCACGGCGTACGCGAACGCACGCAGCCGCGGTGAGGTTCCCTAGAGGTCCCCCACGACGTACTGCTCGTCCCCGAACTCGGCGACGATCTTCAGCCGCCCGTCGAGGGCCTGTACGTAGGCGGCGAGCGTGTCCACCTCGTTGCGCTCCAGTTCGCCGCGCTCGATCTGGGCGACGCGGGCCTGGGTGACGCCCATGGCCCAGGCGATGTCCGCCTGCGTCAGGTCCAGCCGCTCACGCAGTTCGGCGAGGCGGCGCACGCGTACGGCGGCGACTGCCTCGGCTTCGCCGAGTGACGGGGCGGCTGCGGGCGCGGGCAGGGTGACGCGCTCGATCAAGCCGTCCACCCACGTCTGCTCCTCCGGTGTCGGTGGAGGCAGATGTGCCGGCGCTTCCTCCGCTGCGGCCAGGCCAGCCTTGATCTTCGCGGCGCTTTGAGGAGTCGTACGTTCAGGGCTCATGTGCCGAGCCTCGTGGGTGTGCCGGTCGTCGCCAGGCGAATCCGCCCGTTCACCGGTAAGAAGTACCGGCCCGTCCGAGGCTGCCCTTCCGTACGCGACAATGACCCCATGAGCCTGTTCCGTGACGACGGTGTCGTGCTGCGTACCCAGAAGCTGGGTGAGGCCGACCGGATCATCACGCTGCTCACGCGCGGTCACGGGCGTGTACGGGCTGTCGCCCGGGGGGTCCGGCGGACCAAGTCCAAGTTCGGCGCCCGGCTCGAACCGTTCTCCCATGTCGACGTGCAGTTCTTCTCGCGGGGGAGTGAGCTGGTCGGGCGCGGGCTGCCGCTGTGCACGCAGAGCGAGACCATCGCTCCGTACGGTGGCGCGATCGTCACCGACTACGCCCGGTACACCGCCGGGACGGCCATGCTGGAGACGGCGGAGCGGTTCACCGACCACGAGGGTGAGCCCGCCGTACAGCAGTACCTGCTGCTCGTCGGCGGCCTGCGCACCCTCGCCCGCGCCGAGCACGAGCCCCATCTCATCCTCGACGCGTTCCTCCTGCGCTCCCTCGCCGTCAACGGGTACGCGCCCTCCTTCGGCGACTGCGCGCGGTGCGGCATGGCCGGACCGAACCGCTTCTTCTCGGTGGCCGCCGGGGGCTCCGTCTGCGGTGACTGCCGGGTGGCCGGGAGCGTCGTACCCTCTCCCCAGGCCCTCGAACTGCTCGCCGCGCTGCTGACGGGCGACTGGGCGACCGCGGACGCGTGTGAACCGCGGCACGTCAGAGAGGGCAGCGGACTGGTGTCCGCCTATCTGCACTGGCACCTGGAGCGCGGGCTGCGCTCCCTGCGCTATGTGGAGAAGTAGAGAACAGAGAACCTCCAGAACCTCGAGAAGCAGTCGCAAGCACCGTAGGAAAGAGACGAGAGAGTCATGGCCGTACGCGGGATCCTGGGGCGCCAGCGCCGCGAGTACAAGACGCCGGAGCCGCACCCCTCCGGCGCCACCGCGCCGAAGCTCCCCGGCGAGCTCGTACCGAACCATGTGGCGTGTGTCATGGACGGCAACGGGCGGTGGGCCAAGGAGCGCGGGCTGCCGCGTACGGAGGGGCACAAGGTCGGCGAGGGCGTCGTCCTCGATGTCCTCAAGGGATGCCTGGAACTCGGCGTCAAGAATCTCTCCCTCTACGCCTTCTCCACCGAGAACTGGAAGCGGTCACCGGAAGAGGTCCGCTTCCTCATGAACTTCAACCGTGATGTCATCCGGCGCCGGCGCGACGAGATGAACGAACTCGGTATCCGGATTCGGTGGGTCGGGCGTATGCCCAAGATGTGGAAGTCCGTCGTACAGGAACTCCAGGTCGCCCAGGAGCAGACCAAGAACAACGACGCCATGACGCTCTACTTCTGTGTCAATTACGGCGGTCGTGCCGAACTCGCCGACGCGGCAAAGGCGATGGCGCGGGATGTCGCCCTCGGCAAGCTCGACCCCGACAAGGTCTCCGAGAAGACCATTCAGAAGTACCTCTACTACCCGGACATGCCGGACGTCGACCTTTTCCTCCGCCCCAGTGGAGAACAGCGCACTTCCAACTACCTGATCTGGCAGTCGAGTTACGCCGAAATGGTGTTCCAGGACGTGCTGTGGCCCGACTTCGACCGGCGTGATCTGTGGCGCGCCTGCGTCGAATTCGCCTCCCGTGACCGGCGGTTCGGCGGAGCGGTACCGAATGAGCAACTCCTGGAAATGCAGCGGGACATGAAGGGCAACCCGGAAGCCTGACAGCTTCCGGGCGACCCAGGGCAGCGGCACCCGGCGCGTTCGGCGCCGGGTGCCGCTGTCGTCACCCGTGGGGGGGCTCAGTTGGTCGTGACCGCCGTGTCGTCGATCACGAAGCTCGTCTGGAGGGACGAGTCCTCGGTGCCCGTGAACTTCAGGGCGACCGTTGTGCCGGCGTAGGCCGACAGGCTCAGCGACTTCGCGACGTAGCCGCTTGCCGCGTTCAGGTTGGAGTAGGTGGCCAGGGTGGTCGAACCGGCGGTGACCGTCAGCTTGTCGTACTGCGTGCTGGTGGAGGTCTCAGCCGTGTCGATGTGGATGTAGAACGTGAGCTTCGCGCCCGTGCAGCCGCTCGGAATCGTCACCGACTGGGACAGCGAGTCGGAGTGCGTGGAGCCGTAGCCGTCCAGCCAGGCCTTGTAGGAGCCGGAACGGGGCGCCTGGCTACCGGAGTTGCTGATGACGCCGCTGGAGGCCGTCCAGGTCGTGTTGCCCGACTCGAAGCCCGGGTTGCCCAGCAGTTGCGCCGAGGTGCAGGAGCCGCCGCCGCTCGCGCTGACCGTCCAGGTGAAGGACGCCGTACCGGTGGCGCCCGTGCTGTCGGTCACCGTGACCGTGGAACTGTAGGTGCCCGCGGTGGTCGGGGTGCCGGTGATGACTCCCGTCGAGCCGCTGATCGCGAGGCCCGTCGGCAGACCGGTCGCCGCGTAGGTCAGCGAGCCGCCGTTGGTGCTGGAGGCCGCGACCGCCAGGCTCACCGCCGTACCGACCGTCGACGACTGGCTGCCCGGGTTGGTGACCGACACGCCCGTGGACGGGACGGTGATGTGGGGGCCGACGTTGATGCCCGCGAAGGCGTTGCCCACCCCCGCGTACTGGGTGGAGTTGCTGCCGTAGAGCGCCGCGGCGGCGTTCAGCGCGGCGGTGCGGGCCTGGGCGTACGTGGTGCTGGACGTCATGTACGTCGTCAGCGCCTTGTACCAGATCTGCAGCGCCGCGGCCCGGCCGATGCCCGCGACGGCGACACCGTCGGAGGTCGGGCTGTTGTAGCTGACGCCGTTGATGGTCTTGGCGCCGCTGCCCTCGCTCAGCAGGTAGAACATGTGGTTCGCCGGACCGGAGGAGTAGTGCACGTCGAGCGACCCGAGGCCGGAGTACCAACTGTCCTTGGACGAGCCGTCCTTGCTCGGCTTGTCCATGTAACGCAGCGGCGTGCCGTCGCCGTTGATATTGATTTTCTCGCCGATGAGGTAGTCACCGACGTCGGTGGAGTTGTTCGCGTAGAACTCGACCCCGGTACCGAAGATGTCGGAGGTCGCCTCGTTCAACCCGCCTGACTCGTCCGAGTAGTTGAGGCCCGCCGTGTTGGAGGTGACGCCGTGCGTCATCTCGTGCCCGGCCACGTCCAGCGAGGTGAGCGCGTGGGTGCTGCTCGTGCCGTCGCCGTACGTCATGCAGAAGCAGTCGTCGTCCCAGAACGCGTTCACGTACGCCGTGCTGTAGTGCACGCGCGAGTAGGCGGCCACACCGTTGTTCTTGATGCCGCTGCGCCCGAACGTGTTCTTGTAGAAGTCCCACGTCACCTGGGCGCCGTAGTGCGCGTCGACCCCGGCGGTCTGCGTGTTGGACCCGGCGCCGGTGCCCCAGGTGTCGTCGGCGTCCGTCATCAGGGTGCCGGTGCCCGAGGTTCCGTTGTTCAGGCTGTACGTCTTGTGGGTGCCGCGTGTCGTGTCGTTCAGCTGGTACGTCGAACCGGACAGCGTGGTCCCGATGGTGACCGTGCCGCTGTACTGGCTGTTGCCGGTACCGGTCTTGATGTCCTGGAACCGGTAGAGCTCCGCACCGGTCCGCGCGTCCGTGACGACGTGCAGCCTGCTGGGCGTGCCGTCGTCCTGGAGACCGCCGATCACCGTCTCCCAGGCCAGCTTCGGCGTACCGTTCCCGGCCCAGATCACCTTGCGGGGCGCGCTGTCGGTGGTGGCCCTCTCCGCGTGCAGCGCCCTGGCCGCGCCGAGCGCCTTCGACTCGGCCGCCGACTTGGCGAACGTGGGGGTGGTGGACGCGACCGAGATGGCCCGCCGCGTGTTGAACGTGCTGCTCACCGTGCCCGACGCCGTGGAGGCGGGCGGGGTGTGCACGACGAGGTCGCCGCCGAGGACGGGCAGACCGGCGTACGTGCGCTCGTAGCGGGTGTGGAGGGTGCCGTCGGCGTCCTTGCTGACGTCCTTGACGACCAGCTTCTCCTGGGCGCCGAGGCCCAGGGTGCCGGCGGTGCGCGTGGTGCGCTGCGCCGCGCTCCTGATCAGCGCCGTGCGCTGGGCCGGGGTGAGCTTCATCTGGACGGCGCCGGCGCGCAGCGGGCTGGGGGCCGGGGGCGCGGGCTTGGCGGCGGCCGGAACCGTCTGCACGCCGACGGCCAGCAGGGTCGCACTGGCGAGCAGGGCGCCGGCGGCGGTGGCCCGGCGGGAACGGCCGGATCCGTGGGGGGTGCTGGATCTGTGGGAGGTGCTGGATCCTTCGGACGTGCTGGACTTTCGTCTCACTCGTGACTCCTCCTGCGACGGCCGTGACTTCACTGGCCGGAAACAGAACCGGGCGGACACGGGTGTGCTGCCCGGGATGAGCTGAGCCGTGCGGGATGTGCATGAGACGTGGGGGGTGGCTGCCCGAAGAGTGCCAGCCTGAGGAGTGCATGTCAGCCAAAACCGGGGAGGTCGAGGGTTATCCCTTACTCGCCAGTAAGCGTCAGCACTCGTCGTCCGTACTTCTCGGTGGTTCTCAGTCCCCGTCGCGGGGCAGCAGCAGCGGAGTCGAGAGGATCAGGACGCCCGCGGCCCCGACGGCGGTCAGGGGCGTGGTGAGCGCCGCCAGCAGCCCCCACAGCGCGGTCAGCGCCGCGACGGTCAGCTTGCTGGACACCGACCAGGCGGAGAGCGTACGGGCGACCCGGTCCGCCGGAGTGTGCTGGAGCCGGTAGGTGGCGTACACCGGGTTGAACACCCCCATGCTCATGATCAGCCCGAACTGCACGACCATCACGAGGACGAGCCCCGTCGTGCCGCCGTGCAGGAACACCATCCCGATCGGCCAGCACACCCGCAGCGTCCCCACGGTGCGCATGATCCTGCGCTGCCCGTACCGCGCCACCAGCGGCCGGGACAGCCGCGAACCGACGAGCCCGCCGAGGCAGGGCACCGCGAAGGCGAGGGCGTACTGCCAGGGCGCGAACCCGAAGCGGCCGAGCATGAGGACGGCGACCAGTGGAGCCGTCGCCATGATCAGCCCGCTGACCAGCACGGTGTTGAGGAACAGGGGCCGCAGCACCGGATCGCCCAGGATGAACCGCCACCCGCCGACCAGGTCACCGGCGCGCGCACGCACCCCGCCGGCCGGCGCCTCGGCCCGTACGGGAAGAGCCTCGCGGTGTCCGCCGATCGCCCGGATACCGGCCGCCGACAGCAGAAAGCTCACCGCGTTCGCGACCACCGTGGTCACCGGTCCCAGCAGCCCGACGGCAGCCCCGCCCAGCGGTGGCCCGAGCACGCTCGCCGTCCACATCGTGGACTCGAACCGCCCGTTGGCGACCAGGAGTTGGGAGGGCGGGAGCAACTGCTTGAGATACGACCCGCTGGCCGAGGTGAAGGTGATGTCGGCGGCGGCGACCACGATCGCCACCACCACGAGCTGCCCGAAGGAGAGCGCGTCGAGCGCGTACGCGGCGGGAACACTGAGCAGCGCCCCGCACCGCACGAGATCCATCGCGATCATCACCGGCCGCTTGCGCCGGAACTCCACCCACGGCCCGAGCGGCACCGCCACCACCGCCCCGACGGCCAGCCCGGCGGCGGCCAGCAACGACACCTGGGCGGGCCTCACATGCAGCACGAGCACAGCGATCAACGGAAACGAGTCGAACGCCAGCCAGGTCCCGGCAAGACTGGAGGCATAGGCCCCCCACAACCACCGAAACTCCCGCCCCAGCGAGGTGGAGCTCAGCTGATCGTCTTTTGCCCTGAGATCGCCCACCGCGAGAAGGTATCGGACGCCGAGTACAGCGCGCCCGACAGGGGCGCGGGGAACTGCGCGACAAGCCACAACGCACCCGCAGCCGACAACGAACCGAACCTACTCCCGCCCAACGGCGGAGCACTCCGCACAGGTACCGAAGATCTCCACCGTATGAGCCACGTTCACAAACCCGTGCTCCGAGGCGATAGCCTCCGCCCACGTCTCCACGGCAGGCCCCTCCACCTCCACGGCCTTGCCGCACACCCGGCAGACAAGGTGATGGTGATGGTCACCGGTCGAACAGCGCCGGTACACCGACTCCCCGTCCGACGTCCGCAGGACATCCACCTCACCCGCGTCCGCCAGGGACTGCAGCGTGCGGTAGACGGTGGTCAGTCCCACCGAGTCGCCCTTGTGCTTGAGCATGTCGTGGAGTTCCTGGGCACTGCGGAACTCGTCGACCTGGTCCAGCGCCGCCGCTACAGCGGCGCGCTGGCGGGTGGATCGTCCCTTGACGGGCGGGCCGGCCGTCGTCACCGTTGTCTCCTCACGTCTGCGCTTGCCGGGCCATTGTGCCAGCCCGGACCGGGCGCGGTCAGACGCCCGCCTTGCCGGCGGCCTCTCTACTGGCCGGAATCACACACTCCGCGGGGTCCCCGGCCTCCCGCGCGGCGGACGCGGCACGGGCCCGGCGGCGGGCCAGTGGCGTCGCCAGCGCGGTCAGGGCGATGAACGCGCCGATGGTCAGCAGCACGATCGTCGCGCCGGGCGGCACATCCTGGTAGTACGAGGTCGCCGTTCCGCCGAGGGTCACGGACACCCCGATCGCCACCGCGATGGCGAACGTCGCCGTGAAGCTCCGGCTGAGCTGCTGGGCGGCGGCGACCGGCACCACCATCAGGGCGCTGACCAGCAGCAACCCCACGACGCGCATCGCGACCGTCACCGTGACCGCCGCCGTGACCGCCGTGAGCAGGTTGAGGGCCCGGACCGGCAGGCCCGTCACCCGGGCGAACTCCTCGTCCTGGCTGACCGCGAAGAGCTGCCGGCGCAGACCGACGGTCACCAGCACCACGAAGGCCGCGAGCAGGCAGATCGCCGTCACGTCGGATTCGCTCACCGTCGAGAGCGACCCGAAGAGATACGAGGTCAGGTTGGCGTTCGAGCCCGTCGGCGCGAGGTTGATGAACATCACGCCGCCGGCCATACCGCCGTAGAAAAGCATCGCGAGGGCGATGTCGCCGCGCGTCTTCCCGTACCAGCGGATCAGTTCCATCATCACCGCGCCGACGACCGAGACGCCCGTCGCCATCCACACCGGTGAGGTGTTCAGCAGGAAGCCGAGGCCGACACCGGTCATCGCGACATGGCCGATACCGTCGCCCATCAGCGCCTGGCGCCGCTGGACCAGGTAGATGCCGATCGCGGGGGCCGTGATGCCGACGAGCACCGCGGCCAGCAGGGCCCGCTGCATGAAGGCGTAGTCGAGGATGTCCATCAGCTCAGCAGTCCCGTCCGGATCGGTTCGGCGTCGTGGGCCGCGTGCGGGTGTACGTGGTCGTGGCCGGGCAGGGCATGCTGTCCGACCGCCTGCGGGGGCGGCCCGTCGTGCGTGACGCAGCCGTCGCGCAGGACGACGGCCCGGTCGATCAGCGGTTCCAGCGGGCCGAGTTCGTGCAGCACGAGCAGGACCGTCACGCCGGCCGCGACCTGCTCCCGCAGCGTCCGCGCCAGCACCTCCTGGCTCGCCAGGTCGACGCCCGCCATCGGCTCGTCCATGATCAGCAGCTCGGGTTCGGCTGCGAGGGCACGGGCGATCAGTACGCGCTGGTGCTGGCCGCCCGACAGCGCGTTGACCGAGTCCTTCGCGCGGTCCGCGAGGCCCACGAGGCCGATGGCCCGCCGTACGGCCTCGTGGTCGGCCTTGCGCAGCACGCCGAAGCGGGCGCGGGAGAGGCGGCCCGACGCGACGATCTCCGTGATCGTCGCCGGCACACCCCCGGCCGCGGTCGTCCGCTGCGGTACGTAGCCCACGCGCCGCCAGTCGTTGAAGCGGCGCCGGGGGACGCCGAACAGCTCGATCTCGCCCGCGCTGACCGGCACCTGGCCGATGACCGTACGGATCGCGGTCGACTTGCCCGAGCCGTTGGCGCCGAGCAGCGCGACGACCTCACCGCGGCCCACGGTGAGGTCGATGCCCCGCAGGACCGGGCGCGAGCCCAGCTCGGCACGTACGCCGCGCAGCGAAATGACGGGCTCGCCCATGCCTGCATCCTCCGTAACGATCATCAGTTGCCGCTTGTCTGCCGCTCATCCACGGCTCATCTACCGCTGGTCACCGCTCACTTGGCGCCCAGAGCCGTCCGCAGCGCCTTGAGGTTGGCTTCCATGACCGTGAGGTAGTCGGTGCCCCGGGACTTCTTGGTGATGCCCTCGAGCGGGTCGAGGACGTCCGTCCTGAGGTGCGCGTCCTCGGCGAGGGTCTTCGCGGTCTTGTCGGAGACCAGTGTCTCGTAGAAGACGGTGGTCACTCCGTCCGCCTTCGCCTCCTGCTGGAGCTCCTTCATCCGCGCGGCACTCGGCTCGCTCTCCGGGTCGACACCGGTGATGGCCTCCTGGGTCAGGCCGTAGCGCTCGGCGAGGTAGCCGAAGGCCGCGTGGTTGGTGAAGAACACCTTGGTCGCGGTGTTCTTCAGGCCGTCCTCGAACGAGGTGTTGAGCGAGTTCAGCTTCGCGGTCAACGCCCCCGCGTTCTTCTTGTATTCCGCCGCGTTGGCCGGATCTGCCTTCTGGAAGGCGGCGCTCACACCGTCGGCGATCTCGGCGTACCTCACCGGGTCGAGCCAGACGTGCGGGTCGAGACCGGAGGCGTTCTCATCGGATTCCCCGGAGGGCGCTTCCTCGCCCTCGTGGCTGTGCCCGGTGCCGGAGTGTTTCTCGAGGGTGGTGAGGGTCGCCGCGTCGATCTTCGTCTTCGCCTCGGACTGCGACACCGCCTTGTCGACGGCGGGCTGGAGACCCTTGAGGTACAGGACCGCGTCGGCCTTCTGCAGGTCGACGGTCTGCTTGGCGCTGATCTCCAGGTCGTGCGGCTCCTGGCCGGGCTCGGTCAGCGTGGAGACGGAGACATGGCCGCCGCCTATCTGCTCCGCGAGGTACTGCATCGGATAGAACGACGCCACGACGTCGAGCTTGCCGCTGTTCCCGTCGGCGGCGCTCGAATCCGAGGAGCAGGCGGACAGGGTGCCGAGGCCGAGCGCGGTGGCCGCCGCGACCGCGGTGCCCGATATGAGTCGTCGTACGTTCATGACAGTCATTTTCAATGATTCTGGAAACGATTGTCAACAAGCGGGCTTTTGGGGCAGGTGCGGGGCCCACTAGCGGAACCGATTTGATTGCGGGGCATGCCCCGCCGGTAACCTGAGTCATTCGCTCTGAAGCGCGTCCGCGTCCGCCCGTCCGAACGCGTCCGCTTCATCGCCCGTCGTCGTAATCGTCGTAATGAAGAGAGCACCGTGGCCGCCGACAAGATCGACACCATCGTCAGCCTGAGCAAGCGCCGTGGCTTCGTATTCCCGTGCAGTGAGATCTACG
>Ga0136846_1232737_pt1 | contig 20219 bp, 19 predicted proteins | sample HopSoiMetagenom2_FD_96841 | JGI IMG/M metagenome (GOLD analysis project Ga0136846, IMG submission 96841) | Grasslands soil microbial communities from Hopland, California, USA - 2 Assembly 2016 (version 4) | ecosystem: Environmental > Terrestrial > Soil > Grasslands | place: USA: Hopland...
GATTTTGTGCTGCTGGAGACTCCGGAAGGAGAGATTCGCCTGCCCAACGATTTCGTCTTTGCGATGACCGGGTACCACCCCGATTATGATTTTTTGCGCTCTATGGGAATCGAGCTCTCAGCCGACCAGTGCCGTCCGGTGTGCGATCCGCAGACGCTGGAGAGCAACGTCCCCGGAATTTATGTCGCCGGAGTAATCGTGGCCGGCTCGCGCACCAACGAAATCTTCATCGAGAACGGCCGCTTTCACGGCCAGCAGATTGCGGCAGACCTGAAGCAGAAGCTGAGCGGCGCGTGAGACCGGTCTTCTAACTCCTGCACGAACATCACGGTCGCGCAGAACTGGAAAACCTGTCGGCAAAAGAAAACCCCGGGTTCAGAACCCGGGGCCGGTGGAAGGAACTGAAGATTGCTAGTTGCGGAATTTGCGCCGTGCTAAACCAGCCAAGCCGATCAAACCGCTACCGAGCAGAGTCATCGTCCCTGGCTCAGGAACTACCGAACTCGGCGCATTGGAAGCGAACCCGGTCTGAGGACCGCAGTTTGAGCCCGAAGCAGTGCAGAAGTGGATTGCGAAGCCACTGAACTGGCTTGCGTTCAAGCCTGTTCCGCTCAGTGTGAAACTCAACTGGTTCGCGCTTACCACGCCACCGGGCTGCCCCTTCACATTTGTGAAGTCATACGCAAAACTCCCGAACTGGCTCACATTCTGGTTGTCTTTGAAATTCTGGAAAGTCAATCCGCTTGTGCCATCAGCCGTCAAATTGCTGGCGGTGATCGTGCCGGTCGGTCCGTTGAAGGCAATCTGTCCGCCGTTCAGCTTGACGGAAAAATCAGCATTCATGGTTATCGTGACTGTAACCTGGCCAGTCCCTGAATCTGTCACTTGCACAGTTCCAACCGAACCTGAAACTCCTAAATTGTTCGCGGTCAGATCAAAACTTACTGAACTGGCGGATGCGAACGGAGCGGCTGCAATCAGCAAGCACAACACGGTGAGGGCGAGTACTGAGAACTTCAAGGCCCGTAGCATGGTGAAGAAATTCCTCCGGGCCACTCAGATGCACGCTCCTTTCCAGAGTTTGGCAGGTAAGCTGTGGGAAAAATGTTATTTAATATCTTTTAGAATCAGGGGCTTGCATTTGAGCCTCAGGGTTGCGGACCGGATGTAAGTACCCTTGTAAGTACCTAACATGCAAAAGCCTTCACACCTCGCGCAATCGCGCACATACAGTCAATTTGGTAGGCGTCCTAAGGTCTACTGAGATGGATCCGCAGCCCGAGGGACCGGCCACATCGATTTCGGTTCTTGCCTACCTGCGGCTGTTACGCGAGAACCGGAACTTTCGCCGACTGTGGCTGGCGCAGATTATCAGCGAAGTCGGCGACTGGTTTTACACGCTCGCGATTTACAGTCTGCTGCTTCAACTCACTGGCCGTGCCGGCTCGGTCGCGCTGGCGCTGGTGCTGCAGGTGCTTCCTCAGACGCTGGTGGGCCCCGCCGCGGGGATCGTGAACGATCGCATCAGCCGCAAGAAAGTAATGATCGCGGCTGACGTCTTACGCACCGTGATCGTGTTTGCGATGTTGCTGGTGCGCTCACGGTCGATGGTTTGGCTGGTTTATCCGCTGCTGTTGCTGGAGACGATTATGGCGGCATTTTTTGAGCCGGCCCGCAATGCGGTCATCCCAAGTGTGACTGCGCGAGAAGATGTGCTGGTGGCCAATACGCTCTCTTCCGCAACCTGGTCTGTGAACCTGCTGATCGGCGCATCCGCCGGCGGGGTGGTCATGGCATTGCTGGGTCGGGATGCGGTGTTCGTGCTCAATGCGTTGTCATTCCTGTTTTCTGCATTTCTGATCAAAGGAATGCATTTCAACGAACCGCATGCCGATGCCTCGCATCCACTCGGCGTTAGTGATCTGTTCGACTTCTCGCCGATTTTTGACGGCATCCGCTATGTAAGAGAACATCCGCGCTTGCGGACGGTAGTTTTCGTCAAGGCCGGCGAGTTGATGATCGGCCCCAGTTGGGTGCTGTTCACCGTCATGGGGCTGCGTTACTTCCCAGTACATCTTCGTGGTATTGATCCCGAGCGGGGAGCCGTCCTGGGCATGAGCCTTCTGTTAGGTGCACGCGGCGCAGGGGCCGTCATAGGACCGTTAATTGCGGCGCGTTGGGCGAGCGATTCTGAAGACCGTCTTAGCCTCGGAATTTTTCTAGGCTATCTCGGAGTGGCGGTAGGCTATGGATTGTTGGGCGCCGCTCCCAACGTCTGGCTCGCTTGCCTTTGCGTGATGATTGGGCACTGTGGCGGTTCCACGGTGTGGGTATTTTCTACCACTCTTCTGCAGCTGAACACCGACGATCGATTTCGCGGCCGGGTGTTTGCGGCGGATCTGGGTTTTTCTATGTTTACCATCGCCGTTGGCGCGTATGTGTGCGGTATTTTTCTGGACTCAGGCCATTCGGCGCGCATTATCGCCAGTACGACTGGACTCCTGATGCTGGTGCCTGCCGGGCTATGGTTCCTCTCTATCCGCCGCCGCAATGCCTCGAACGAGATCAGGAACGTGAAACCGGCATGACCTGATCGATTTTGGCCGCCATAATGAAGTCGCTCTCAGTAAGTCCGTTCACTGCGTGGGTCCACAAAGTTGCTTCCACTTTCCCCCACGCCAGGAAAATGTCGGGATGATGGCCCTGTTCCTCTGCCAGTTCGCCCACCCGGTTCACAAACGCGAGCGCCTGCTTGAAATCAGGGAACTTGAAAACCCGAGTGATGTGGTGCTCATCCACCACATTCCAGTTCGGCAGTTGATGGCTGAAGGAGTGAAGCGCTTCTCCTTTAAGTGCCGGCACGTCACCACGGCAAGGCACACAAGATTTGGATGCAAGGGTGGTCATAATGGCTCCTTCTCTCAGAAATCAAACTGGACTTAGTATCAGCAAGGATACTTGGGTCTGCTTGATTCGTCAGCAATACTTAAGGAAGGTGGCCTCAGAATCGAATTCGGAAGCTTTGCGCGCCTTTTGCGATTTTCTCAGAATCGAAAAAGGGTTGGCGACTTCAACCGTCTCGGCGTACACCATTGATGTCGAACAGTTCGCAGAGTTCTTGAGCAAAACCCGCCGCAATCTGCTGGAAGCAAACCGGCAAGACGTCAAGGATTTCCTGCAACACTTGTTCTCAAATTCTCTGGATGGGCGTTCTGTAGCGCGCAAGCTCTCGGCACTTCGTCATCTGTATCGATATCTACTGCTGGATCGGCGCGTCAAAAGCGACCCCACACTCAACCTTGACTCGCCCAGGCAGTGGCGTGTGCTTCCCAAGGCGTTGACCCGGGAAGAAGTGGCTACCATGTTGAACCCTGGTGACTCGCATATCCATTCTCAGATTCCGAAGTCACTGGCTCTTCGAGATCGGGCGATGCTCGAGGTGCTGTACGCGGGTGCGCTCCGAGTGTCGGAGCTGGTTGGTGTGAAGCTGGAAGACTTGAAACTGGAGCTCGGCTACGTGCTGGTGCGGGGCAAGGGCGACAAAGAAAGAATTGTGCCTTTGGGCGCATCCGCTCAAACCGCAATCTCCGCATATTTAAAGCATAGGCGGGAATGCAAGCCTGACATCAGGTCCTCATCTTATCTGTTTCCTGGAACCCGTGGCCGGAAGCTTACACGGCAGCGGGCATGGCAAATTGTGCAGCGCGCTTCTCATGCCACCGGCAGGCACGCGAGTCCGCATATGCTGCGCCACAGTTGCGCCACTCACCTGGTGGAAAATGGGGCTGACTTGCGTACGGTGCAGACTATTCTCGGGCACGCGGATATCTCTACCACCCAGATTTACACTCACGTTGCTCTTGATCGCTTGAAAAGCGTTTACCAGAAGCACCATCCGCGGGCGAAAACCAGATGAGCCGGCGCAGAGCTGAGACCAATGCTTTTCGGGAGTCGCGGATTGCTCATGACGTTGAGCTATTCTTGTGTGCGTTGCGCGAACGCAACGTCTCTCCGCACACTATCAAGGCCTACGCCGGAGACCTCTCGGTGTTCGCCAGCCATGCCGGCTTGCGATCGTGGGACAGCGTCGACCACATCACAATTCGGGGTTTTCTTTCCGTGCTTTACGAAAAAGGCCTGAGCAAGACCTCGGTCGCACGGGCGCTGGCGGCTGTGCGATCTCTGTTTCGCTGGCTCGCTCAGGAAGGGCTGGTGCAGCAGAATCCGGCAAGCTTAGTTTCCACCCCGAAGATCCCTAAGAAGCTTCCACGTGTCCCCACTATCGAAGAGATGAATGCGGTTCTCGAAGGTGGACTGGCGGAAGCTGCAGCTTTTCCGGAGCGGGACCGGCTGATGATGGAACTGCTCTATGGGTGCGGCATCCGAAATTCCGAGCTGGTCGGAATCAATCTCGATGACATCCGGATGAGCGCCGACGCTGTGTTGATCCGCGGTAAAGGAAAAAAAGAGCGCATTGTGCCCTTCGGAGACGCGGTTCGTGAGGCCTATATGCGTTATATGCCAGCCCGCCAGCGATTGCTGGTACTGCAGAAGAGGACATCCTCGGCGCTCCTGCTGAATATGCGCGGAGGGCGGTTGACCACTCGCAGTGTAGGCAGGATTGTAAAGAGGATCGCGGTGGCAAAAGGCCTGCCTCGCGATGTTCATCCGCACACCCTTCGGCATGCCTTCGGAACTCATCTGCTCGAGGAAGGAGCCGACCTTCGTGCCATTCAGGAGATGCTGGGGCACGAGCGTTTGGCAACCACCCAGCGTTACACGCAGCTTTCCATGAAGCACGTTCTCGAAGTTTACGATCGCACCCATCCGCGAGCGAAATGACCCTGTAAGTTCAATTACTTCCGTAATTTGGCCGGCATAACTAATTGACCGACCATAGATGCGGCGGAAATCATTGTGCGAAAAATCACCAAAGAGCTTCTTTTACTTCTGTTTCTGGTATTGATCGCTGCGTTGATCAATTATCTGGTTGCATCCCAGCGCATGGCGCTGGTTTTCTACTTTCTTCCTACGCTTTACTCGGCTTATTGTTTCGGCCGCCGCCATGCGGTCCTGACCGCGTGTGCCAGCGTTCTGCTGGTGGTGGGTCTGACCGTCAGCAACCCCGGAATGCTGACGCGTCATGCGGAGATAGTGCTTCCCTTCGACACCCGTTGGTTGGACTTAACCGTTTGGGGTGGTGTCCTGGTGATTGCCGCCTATTTGATGGGCACACTGTATGAGCGCAACCAGAAAAGTATGCACGAAATGAAAGATGGCTATGAGGGTATGCTGGTCCTGCTGCAGCAGTTTCTCTGCAGCCAGAAATACAGCGAAGCGCACTCCTATCGCATCTCGATGTACGCGACAAAAATTGCCGAAGCGCTCGGATTGGACACACAAAGCGCGGAAGACGTCCGCCTGGCGGCGATGCTGCGTAACGTGAATGAGATGGGGGTGACTAACGACATTCTGTTCAAGGCTGCAAATCTCTCCGAGAGCGACGTCGATAGCCTTCACAAAGATAGCGTCAGGAGCGATTCGAAGACGCGGGCGATGAGCAGCACATTGCAGCGCGCAATTCCCATCATGATGATGGCGCAACAATTGAACAAGACTGGAGCTACTCCGGCCGATGCCAATTTAGAAGTACAAGTACTCACCCTGGCAGAGAAGTTCGACTCGCTGATCTCAGATTCTCGCGGCGGAAAGATGTCACCCGCACAAGCGGCCGAGTCCATCGTCAAAGGATTTGGCGCCAAATACGATTCGATGGTGGTGGACGCCTTTGCCAGAGCTTTCGGAGAACAGGGGCGAAGCGCTGGCGCATAGTCCGTTGTACAGAATCCGTCTTTAGCGGGCATTCTTTAACGGGCATAAGGTTGGACTGTGGTAACCGCTATTCCACATTGACCCAACATATTCAGGGTAGTACGATTTTTGATGCAAGTTGCCTCGTATTTAAGCGTAAGTCATAGAGATCATGGGAATTAAGCAGATATCGACCTTTGCCGTGCTAGCTTCTGCTTCTTTGCTGAGCGTTGGCTGCCACTCCGGGCAGCGCGTGACGTCGTTTGCCCCGCAAGCCGCGGTTCCACCCACCATCCAGAATGTTCAGCGCCCAGCGGCGGCTACTCCGCCCAAGCCGATCGAGGCGCCCGCACAATCCACAGTGGCTGTTGCGCCACAAAAAGCTGATGCTCAACCGCCCATTGCCAGGCCTAATCCGCCGAGTACTGACAATGTCTCTGAGTTGCTGGGGAACGTGCAGAAGGAACATCAGGCCGCGCTTGAAAGTTTCAAAGCTGGCAATCTGGAGGGCGCGAAACAGCATTTCGATCGGACCTTCGAATTAATGCTCAAGGCGCCTCCTGAAGTGGGCGCGGACGAGCGAATCAAAGAAGAGTTCGACAAGATTCTGGAAGAAGTTAACAGTCCGCAGATGGCTGCAATGCAGCAGGTTGACACTACCGACCAAAAAGCCGAACCGGCCCCCATCGATGAGGTCAATGAAGTAACGCCGCCGGTGGATGCGAATGTTAAAGCCAAGGCCGAAGCAGAGGTGAAGTCGACCCATTCCGACCTGCCGCTCATGCTCACCGACCAGGTCGCCGGATATATCAACTTTTTCTCCGGCCGGGGTCGAGGCGTACTGGAGCGCGGGCTGGCGCGCAGTGGACGCTACCATGACATGATCGAGACCGTGCTGGCGCAGGAAGGCGTTCCGCTCGACCTGATTTACCTTGCGCAAGCCGAATCAGGATTTCATCCGCAGGCGCTTTCCCGATCCGGTGCTCGCGGACTGTGGCAGTTCATGGCCAGCCGCGGCAGAGGCTATGGCCTGCAGCGCAGCTATTTTATCGATGAACGACAGGATCCGGAGAAAGCGACCCGCGCTGCCGCCCGTCACTTGAAGGATCTTTATAACCAGTTTGGAGACTGGTACCTGGCCATGGCCGCCTATAACTCCGGGCCCGGGACCGTGCAACAGGCTGTAAAACGAACGGGGTACGCGGACTTTTGGGAGCTGTACCGTCGCAACGTGCTGCCCAAAGAGACCCGCAATTACGTGCCAATCATCGTGGCCGTTACCATCATGGCAAAAAATCCCGGACAGTACGGTCTGGATGACATTAACTTTGAAACGCCTACACCTTACGAGACAGTGAAGATCGATTATCCGGTCGACTTGCGGCTGGTGGCGCAGTGCATCGACGTGCCGCTTTCCGATCTGCAGGACCTGAATCCCAGCCTGCTGCGACTGATAACGCCTAAGGACCAGCCATTCGAACTCCGACTGCCGGTCGGAAGCAGCGGCAAGTATCTGGCTGCCATCGAACCCATTCCGCCCAACATGCGGCTATGGTGGAGATATCACAAGGTTGCGCCGGGAGATACCGTCTCTTCCTTAGCGCGTCTTTATCACGTTTCTACAAAGTCGCTGCTGCAAGAAAACGCGCTTGCAGAGGATGCGGCACTCTCCGCTGACAGCAGGCTGATCATCCCGCTTTCTGCTAACAGCAAAATTGAAGATGGATCGGTCTACGCCCGCCGTGCTACCCGCTACCGAGTTCGGCGCGGTGACACGGTTGAAACAGTGGCGGACAATTTTGGGGTTTCCACCGGCATGGTACGCCGCTGGAACCATCTGAGAAGCAATAGCCTGAGTGGCCGGCGGGTAGTGTACGTTCACCTTCCGGTTGCCCCGGGCACCGCGGCCGCAGAGACACGCATTTCCTCAAAATCCCACTCCACCCCCCGCATTGGTGAGCCGCAACCGAAAGAAGTGACTCGCCACACTGTCAAATCGGGTGAAACGCTCAGTTCAATTGCGTCGACTTACAAGACCAGCGTAGCGGTGCTTAAACGGGACAACAGAAATGTCGCTGCCCTCCGCCCCGGTATGGTGTTGCTGGTCCGACGCTAACCGCTTTTTAGATTTCCCCTTTGGATAGTTTCGCCTTCCGTTCACCTGCTTAAATCTTCTTTCCCATCTGCGGTCATGCCGGCTGCTTGGTTTTGGTTCTGAAACCGTGTGCTATAATCACGCGCCGTTCGGAAAGCATGCAGTTTTTTTGTTGTCTTTCTAAATCGCTGTAGCGTATTAGTAATCACAGCCTGCCGCACAGCGCAGCCAGATCAGGAGGAGCAATGACCTTTGACGAAACCCTCTTTGCCCGTGATGACGAGATGGATGAATTTGGTGATAGCGGGGCCTATGGCGACTCGCTAGAAGAAGATTTCGAGGAAGAAGAGGAAGAGGAGGAAGAAGCGGAAATGCCCGATGAGGATTCCGGTTCAGAACCGGCTGCTTCCACGCCTTCCGCACCATCTTCGAGCGGAGGCGGAGGCGGATCTCGTTCTGCCCGCAAGCCCGCCGCGAAAAAACCCGCCGCAAAAAAGCCGGCAGCCAAAAAGCCCGCGGCCAAAAAGCCTGCCAAGAAAAAGGCGGCGGCGAAAAAGCAGGCAGCAAAGAAGCCTGCCCGCAAACCGGCCAAGAAAAAAGCTGCAAAGAAGAAACCGGCAACTAGGAAGGCAGCCCGTAAGGGCGGCCGCCGGCGTTAGTCGCAGATTTTTGCGCTCAGATTAAAAGGACGGGCGAAAAAACGCCCGTCTTCTTTTATCTATCCCATTCTAACCACGACTCTTCCGGCTGAAGCTCAGCCTAACGCTCAGCTGCGTGGCTATTTTTTGCCTGCAACTGCTTGCAGGCACTTGCCATACAGCTCAAGCAGGTGAGCGGCGTAATCTTCCGGTTTGGCAGCCGCACCCCCGCCCTGGAAACCGACGCCAGAGGAACTGGTCCTGCCATAACCGGTTGTCATGGCGACAAACTTCATCAAGTCAAGGGCGATGTCTTCATTACGACGAGCGCCGCTGCCGGTTACCGGTGTTTCTTCCATCAAAGCCTCCCATGGCACTGAAATGTTGGGGATTCCATCATCCATCGAAGTGAAATTCTGGCGGAAGTCTGATGATAACAGAAGGTCTGGATGGGAAGAGTGGACTAAAGTCCACGCGCAAGCTGCCGATTGAGTTCTCCGGAGGGACTTATGGCAAATGCCGTTTCATCCGTCAGGAGATCCGCCCCGGTGGACCACGTACAGCAACCGCATAAATCATCCGAGACAGAGAAAAAGGCTCACGCCTCGAAGAACCCCAGCTCACTCGCAAATCAAGACAAAGTGACTCTCAGCAAGCACCACGGAGCAGAGCAGAATCGTCATCAGAGCTAAAGGATGAACGCGTGCAACCGGGACGGCTCGACTTAAACATCAGCCCTAAAGAAGGCCGTTCCGGTCGCGCACGCGTAAGGCGGACACGGTCAGTTCACATCCTGAAGGATGGAATCGGTAAATCCACCGCTCTGGGCGTTAAGACCGACGAAGGTACGGACCTGTCCGCTCGAAAAGGTCTGCGAGCCGGTATCGAGGACGGGAAATTTCTCGCCGAGGTTCGTCAGTTCGATTTCGTAGGCTCCGGCTGCGAGTGACTGATAACCAGTGCTGCTGCCGAACGCAAGATTGCTGACCGTTGCCGATACGGTATTCAAATCAGTACCGGGAGTCACCACGTACACATCCACCGGCCCCAGGCTGGGCGCCACATTGACGATTCTCAGCTTGAAATTGCCCGAACTGGGTGCGCTGTTGTCGTCGGTCAACACCAGAGCGGACGGCGGGGTCGAGGAAAAATTCTCGGCGACAATGGTGGTGTCAGTGCCGGACGGAACCGTGATGTTCTGGTCGATGATCACGTTCGTCGCGCCCGAACGCTCGACCTGCACATGTCGCGAGCCCGAACTTACCATCATGTAGCCGGTGCTGGTTCCGTATGCCACGGTGCCCGCCACGCTGGTGCCGTCGACCAGCAACGCCAGATTCGACTCATCCGGAACAGCGTTCACCATGCGGATGCGAGTACTCCCGCGGCCACCGCATCCTGACGCCAGTAAGACTGCGCACACCAGAAATACGCACTGCGGTACTTCCCCTGATCGTCGCGCCATAGGCTGATCACCCCACAAAGATGGATTAAGTTCGCCGAAGAAGTACGGCAGTGGAGTGATGCGACCGCTCAATTCCAAAGTTGCAGACGCGACGTAAAGAGTGAGTCAAAGGCCGTAAAGAGTTGTAAATTCGCAGCCGCGCAGCAGCGGTTTACGTTTCTTTACTCTTCTTTTACCAATTCTTTACTGGATTTTCAGTTCACAGGTGTTTCAAATGAGTGAGGGTGGCGAAAGCGCGGCTTCGCGCAAGTGACCGCCTTAAGAAATGGAGATCATTAAATGTCTAAACTGAAATTGCATGGCACAGGCGACAGCAAGCTGATGACACGGCTGACTCGGGCCTGGTTGGTGGCGGCCACTGGCTTGCTTTTGAGCGCGGGAACTGTGCTGGCTCAGGATGCGCAAACTCCCCCGGCCGACCCGGGTTCCGCAATGTCGCGCGGCGGCCATCACCATGGCATGCCCTCCGCCGACGATCAGTTGAAACACCTGACCACCAAGCTGAACTTGAGCGACGACCAACAGGCAAAGGTGAAGCCGATTCTGGAAGAGCAGCACAATCAAATGGAACAGCTGCGTGCTGACAATTCCACCTCACGCCAGGATCGTTGGAAGAAGATGCGCGAGATTCGCGAGAATTCCGACAACCAGATCAAGAGCGTACTTAACGATGATCAGAAGAAGCAGTTCGACCAGATGCGCGAGGAACAGCGCTCCCGTATGAAGGAGCGCATGGGCGCGCACTCCGGCGCTGATGCACCGCCTGCGCAGTAAAAAGTCTTCGAGTTTCTCCCCGCCCCTGAGCTCCCGGCAACCGTCGGGTATCGGGGGCATTTTTTTAGATTCTGAACTTCTGACCAAGGTACTGGGTTTTGCTGCCTGTGCTTCGTGCAAAATGCGGCAGAAGGAAAACCGCGCCTTCCACGCCTTATGGCGAGTGGGATTAACAGAAACGAACCAATTCCATGCTCCCACCCATCACACGAACACTCAGACTTCTCGCATAGAGGGGACGACCAGCGCATCCACTCCATGCACAGCATTGCTGCGTCTGACGTGGTCGACGTCTGAGCGTGGGCGAACGGAGTGAATGTCTTCCACGGTTGCCCGGAGGATCTCCGCGACACTCCATGCTTGCGCGATGCAGCCTACTGGGCGCTGGGGAGGGTCACCGTCGAAGATTTCTGAGATGTGACCCAGACCAGCATCGGAAAGATGATCCTTTAGCGGATTCAGCCATTCTTCCGCTTGCCGTCGCGCCGCTTCGCTTCCTCCGTTCACTTTGATGAATGCAGTGATGAAGGGGCCCATCAACCACGGCCAGACTGTTCCTTGATGATATGCGCCATCGCGGCTGGCTCCGTCTCCAGTGTAGCGGCCGCGATACTGAGGATCGCATGGCGCCAGGCTGCGCAGACCATATGGCGTCAGAAGATGCTCCTGCACGACATTGACAACCTGGGTTGCGCGTCCTGTGCTCAGCATGGAATGCGCGAGACTGACGGAGAGAATCTGATTGGGACGAATGCTCGCGTCCGGTGGACCGCCATTGACGACATCGTAAAGATATCCGCCTTTTTCGTTCCAGAACAGGCGGTTGAAGCTCCACTTTGTGACCGCAGCCATGCTGTTGTAGCGCTTGCGTGCGGACTCGTCCTTCAGTCGAGCCGCAAAGTCCTCCATGATGCAAACCGCGTTATACCAGAGGGCCTGAATTTCTACCGGCTTGCCGCGTCGTGGCGTGACCACCCAATCACCGACCTTGGCATCCATCCATGTCAGTTGGACTCCCGCTTCCCCGGAATTGAGCAGGCCGGTCGGGTCGAGCTTGATGTTGTAGCGTGTGCCGCGCACATGCCAGGCAATAATGTCGCTGAGCACGGAATACAGTTCATCGCGAATGAAATCGAGGTCGCCGGTATAAGCCAGATACGCACGCGCTGCTTCAAAGAACCACAAGGTGGCATCTACCGTGTTGTATTCGGGCGTCTCGCCGGCATCAGGAAAGCGGTTCGGGAGCATGCCCCGATCGACGCTTCCGGCAAAGGTTCGCAGGATACTGCGAGCCACATCGAATCGTTTTGTGGGAAGGGTGAGGCCGGGCAGGGCGATCATGGTGTCGCGGCCCCAGTCACTGAACCAGTGATAACCGGCGATGACGCTCTTCTGATTACCGCGGGAAACAATGTAGCTGTCGGTCGCGGAAGTCAGGAGTTTCACAAAAGCATCATTCAGCGGGGCGCGCAGGAGGTTGGCAGCGCGTCGTTGGACTTCGGCTTCCCGAAATCGACCCGCCAAACTCGCTTCGCGTCGCTCGGTTGAGGCGATCACAATCGCCGGCCCCGAGCTCAGCTCGAAGTGGAGAACGCACGGATTGAAAAGGTCTTCGGTGTAGTCCAGACCGCGCTCGCGCTCTGCTTCGTACTGAAAGCTGCGATACCAGTCCCCGGTGTTTTGAACCTGTGTTGCATTATTTCCAAGATGCAGATCAGGCAGGACCTGATAAGGCGAGAGCGTGAGAACTCCGTCTCTACTCTCTACATTGGCGTTAATCGCGCCGTTTTCATGAGTCAGGCTGTGATAATCGCGAAAGGCAACCAGTGGGCGCAATTCGAGCTCAGCTTCTGCACCGTCCAGAAGCCGGTACTCAATAACCGTGGTGTTCTCGCCCGCGACCATGAATACGGTTTTCTCGATAATTGTTCCATCCACCTCAAACGTAAATACTGGAAACGGATCGAGCCGGAACTGCTTTAAGAAATGAAAGCCTTGCGGATGGATTGCGCCGGGGTAGCTGTTCGTGCTCAGCTCAAAGCGACCTCCGTTTATGACGAGAGTTTCTTCCAGCTTGGAAAGAACAACCAGACGTCCGACTGGGGGCTTTGTAGCGGCCACCAGAAGGCCGTGATATCTGCGCGTATTGCATCCATTAATGGTTGCGGAAGCAAAGCCGCCGATTCCGTTGGTCTCCAGCCATTCGCGACGGAGGCCGCCCTCCAATTGTTGGCAAACTTTTTCAGAGAAACTGATCATGACACTGTCTCCAGTATGTCCCTGCTGACTACCGGTTCTGAGATGCCGCTAGCAATGTGAGAAATTGCGGGCGCACGAAATGTCTGAAACTGCACCAGGTCTTTTGTAAATAACAGGTCGAGCGTCCAATCCAGCGCGACCCGCAGCTTCTTTTCAAATCGCGGCAGCTTGCTGAGATAGATGGTGCGCCACATCCACCAGGCCAGAAACCCGGAGAAGTTTATGCCAAAGATGTTGGCGACTCCGGTGCGCCGGCCGATCGCAGCGAGCTGTCCGATGGTGCTGAACGAGAATGGTTTCAGGACGCCCCCGCGTACACACGCAATTATGTTTTCAGCCAGCGTTTTGCCTTCCCGCAATGCATGCTGGGCAGTAGGAGGATGAAACTTCCCGGTCTTTATATCCGGGACTAGCGCGCAATCTCCTAGCGCCCAAACTCCCGGCCAATCCGGCACACGGAGCATTTCGTCAACTTTGAGGCGCCCGTGTTCCTTGACGCATGGCAAAGAATCGAGCACCGGGTTGGGCGAGGTTCCGGCGGTCCAAATCAGAGCCTTGCTTTGGATCTTTTCACCGCTGCTGAGTTCAACCGCCTCTTCGGTCACGCCGATAACTTTTGTATTGACCAGAATCTCTACCCCGCGCTCGGTCAATTTCCGTTCTGTGTACCGGCCGAGCTTCTCACCCAATTCTGGCAGGATAAACTCGCCGGGATGCACCAGCACGATGCGCAGCATGTTTTCCCGCAGATTGCCATAGAAGTGCGTCGCTTCGCGAACAAAGTCATTGATTCCAGCAATCGTTTCCACGCCCGCAAAGCCACCGCCGGCAACAACAAAGGTAAGCAGAGGACGCCGCAGGTCAGCTGCGCACTCCGTATCCGCTTCCTCGAGATGGGCGATCAGGCGATTGCGCAAATGAATAGCGTCACCCAGGGATTTCATGGTCAGCGCTCTTTTTTCCAGTCCGGGCAGGTTGAAAAAGTTCGTGATCGACCCCAGTCCGATAACAAGGTGGTCATACGGCAACTCGTGATGGTGGTGATTGAATCCGTGCGAAACCTTCACCAGCCTGCGCTCCAGATCGATAGCCTCTACCTCGCCGGCAAAAAAACTGGTGTTCTTCAACAGCTTTCGAACCGGGTTCACAATGTTCGAAAGATCGAGGTCGCTGGCGGCAACCTCGTGCAGCATGGGAGTGAACAGGAAGAAGTTGTCCCGGTTGATGAGGGTAATCTCGACGTTAGAGCTGCGCGCGAGCGTGCGATCCAGATGCATGGCCGCGTGCAATCCTGCGAAACCGCCACCGAGGATGAGAATTCGAGTTTTGTGTTCAGCAGTCACCTGGTTACAGCTCCTCTACTTCGGGAAACACCTTGATGGTGGAGGAGGATCTCTTTTGCTGTCATTTGAATCCCCAATCGAGCTATTTCGTAGAAACTATGCGCGTGGTTATTCATCATCCTCTGGTTCGCCGGTTCAGCCTGCTCCTGGGCTGCGGCGCGATATTCCAGCTGTAATGGAATGGCAGCCGTCATTGCCAACTGAAGAATGTCTGTTCTGGTTACGCTCATGCACATTTCTCCTCAACCAGGATTGCGTGCCCATCGGGATCCCGCACCTGAGTGCTTTCCTGAATCCCCAGCTGGCCATCCGATTCGGAGTCACGCCAGAAGATACAAAGCTCGCTTCTGCTGCCATCAATTTTTCAGCAGCAGCCTGGGCTCCGTAGTGATCAGCTCGGTCTGACGGTGTCGGACATCGTTGGTCTGCTGGTCGCGGGGAGCGGTTGTTCGTCTCGAGCTGCAAGGATTGAAGCAATTCAACACCCGGACCGCTGCCGGCTCGAACCGCAGTAATGCGGAGGTGTGCCCCTTGGCACAGGAGCCTTCACCCCAAGCTTCGTTGCCGACCGATAGAATCGGCCAGGGTTGAGGGCGGAATTTGAACGATTGATCGAGATGGTGGCCAGGGACGGAGTTGAACCGCCGACGCCAGCCTTTTCAGGGCTGCGCTCTACCACCTGAGCTACCTGGCCACATTCGGGCTCACAGCTTGTCTGGCGACAATCGCCCAAACATTGGAACCGCACTTCAGCGCAGGGATATTCACTGTGAAGCAGGCACGATTATAACAACGTGGCTCGGGTTCGCTCAACGGCCAGCGACCACATGCGATCACCCGCTCGCTTCAGTCTGTCGCAAACCGTTCATAACCGTTTCCAGGCAACGGTTTTCGCCGAACCAGTACGCGATCTCCCGGTAATCGCGCACATCGAACAGTGCCAGGTCGGCATCTTTTCCTGGTTCGACAGATCCCTTTCGATCTTGCAACCGCAGCCCCCATGCCGCATTGATGGTGGCAGCGGAAACGGCCTCCGCGGGGGACATTCTCATACGTGTACATGCCATGGACAGAACAAATGGCATGCTGACCGTGGGTGATGAACCCGGGTTGTAGTCGGTGGCCAGCGCTACAGCAACCCCGGCGTCAATCAGTTTTCGGGCGGGAGCAAAGTCTGCGAGTCCAAGAAAATAGTTTGCTCCCGGCACCAGCGTGGCCACACAGTCACTCTGCGCCAACTGACGGATGTCATCTTCGGTCACGTGATCGAGATGGTCGAGGGACGCGACCTTGAATCGAAGCAAAATCGATAAAGGGGTTCGTGAAAGCTGCCCTACATGCGCGCGAACCCCCAGGCCGTGCTGCCTGGCAGCTACAAATATCTTTTCTGTCTGCTCCAGTGAGAAGGCGCCGCGTTCCGTAAAGACATCGGCGAACCGCGCCAATTTCTTTTTGGCAGCCGCCGGAATCATCTCCCGGCAGACCAGGTCAACGTATTCATCGCCTTGGTCTTCGAACTCCTGCGGTATCACGTGCGCCCCAAGCAATGTTGGCACCACCGTTCCCGGCCACCGCTTGGCAGCTTCTGCGATGGCCTGCAGCGATTTCAGCTCAGATTCGGCGTTGAGTCCGTAGCCTGATTTAGCTTCTACCGTGGTTGTGCCCTGCTCAGCCATGCGGCGCAAAGCGTCAAACATACCATCGGCAAGCTGCCTTCGCGTGGCCCTGCGCACAGCTTTGAGGCTCGACCGAATACCACCGCCCGCTTCGGCGATTTGTTCATAGCTTGCACCTGAGATCCTTTTCTCGAAATCAACCAACCGAGGCTGCATGAACACAGGATGTGTGTGGGAATCAACAAAGCCCGGCAATACGACACGTCCGCGGCAATCGACTTCGTCAATCTTCTTTCGATTGCTGGCGACCCAGGGATCGCGCAGCGCTTCGCGCATTTTATTTACGAAAACAATCTTTCCGGCGACGCACAGAATCGCGGCGTCCTCGATGACCTCCAGTTCATTCAGATCACCGCCACGCCGCGGACCTTGTTTTCCGGCTGGAGAACGCAGGGTGAGCAGTTGGCCGATGTTGGCCAGAAGAAGAGCGCGCGGCCGCTGGTGCTTGTCTGGTGATGAGCTCACAGGTCGAACAGTGTAGCAGTCCGCGTAACTCAGTATCAGGAGCGAACTAGGCCTTCATCGGCAGACGCACACCCGCTTTCCCTGCGAACTGCTTCGCTTCCTCATAGCCTGCATCCACATGACGAACGATTCCCATTCCCGGATCAGTCGTAAGCACTCGCTCAATTCTTTTCGCCATGGCTTCGCTACCATCGGCAACGGTGACCTGGCCGGCATGCAGTGAATAGCCAATTCCAACCCCACCGCCGTTGTGAATCGAAACCCATGATGCGCCAGCTGCCGTGTTCAGCAGGGCGTTGAGGAGCGGCCAGTCAGCCACCGCGTCACTGCCATCTTTCATGCTTTCGGTTTCGCGGAACGGCGAGGCTACCGAACCGCAATCGAGATGGTCCCGACCCATAACGATGGGAGCCTTGAGCTTACCTTTCCTGACTAGTTCATTCATTGCGAGACCGAACTGCGCCCGCTCGCCGTAACCCAGCCAGCAAATACGCGCCGGCAACCCTTGAAATTTAATTCGCTTTCGCGCCAGGTCGATCCAGCGCCGCAAGATCCGGTTCTCCGGAAAGAGCTCTAAGACTAAATCGTCGGTGGTATGTATATCCGAAGACTCACCGGAAAGCGCCACCCACCGAAACGGCCCCCGCCCTTCGCAGAAAAGTGGACGGATGTAAGCCGGAACAAATCCAGGAAAATCGTACGCGTTTTTTATTCCACGCTGAAATGCGAACGTGCGAATGTTATTGCCGTAATCAAAGGTTACAGCGCCCATCTTCTGCAGACGCAGCATGCCTTCCACATGACGCGCAATGGCATCGAGCGATTTTTCTTGGTAAGCGCGCGGATCTCGGTTGCGTAATTCGATTGCCTGTTCCAGGCTGATGCCGTTCGGAAGGTAGCCGTTCAGCGGATCGTGAGCGGAAGTCTGATCAGTCAAAATATCAGGCACGACGCCCCGGTCGGCGAGCTCCGGAATCATGTCAGCGCAATTGCCTACCAATCCCACTGACACATTCTCTTTTTTTCGCACTGCGTTTTTCAGGATACGCAAGGCTTCGTCCAGCGAATTCACCATGAAATCGCAGTAGCCGGTCTTGAGCCGCTTCTTAATCCGCTCCGGATCCACATCGATTCCGAGGAAGGCGGCGCCCGCCATGGTGGCTGCCAGTGGCTGAGCGCCACCCATGCCGCCCATTCCGCCGCTGACGATCAACTTTCCCGCAAGGTCGCCGCCAAAATGCTTTTCACCTGCGGCCGAGAACGTCTCAAAAGTTCCCTGAACAATTCCCTGCGACCCTATATAAATCCACGAGCCCGCCGTCATCTGGCCATACATCATGAGGCCGGCGCGTTCCAGTTCGTTGAACTTTTCCCAGTTCGACCAGTGACCGACCAGATTTGAATTGGCGATCAGAACACGTGGCGCATAGTCGTGCGTCTTGAAAATACCAACCGGCTTACCGGACTGGACCAGCAGCGTCTCGTCGTTATCCAGGTTCTTGAGTGAGGAAACGATCGCGTGGTACGCCTCCCAACTGCGAGCTGCTCGCCCGGTGCCGCCGTAAACCACCAGGTCCTGAGGACGTTCGGCGACCTCTGCGTCCAGATTGTTCATCAGCATGCGCATGGCGGCTTCCTGCTGCCAGCCTTTGCAGCTCAACGAGGTGCCGCGTGGTGCGCTCACAGGCGTGTAGGTGGAGGGTGAAATCTCTGTCTCGACCGGCATGGAAATATGGTATTGCTTCCATCGCTGCAACGCCAGTCAGGACGCGTTTCCGCAGCATGTTGGCAGAGTGTTGCGCGTGGAACGTTTTGTTAGTGCGTTAATGCAGGTAGAGGAATGTAGCGAATACTGTGGATTGAATAAAACCAACGAAACTGCACAAGAAAATCTATTGAAGAGAAATCTACTTCTTGTCGGAGAAGAATGGCCGGCGCCCTACACTGCCTACCAGGTGTTGTAGGCTGTACCGTCGGTCGAAGTTGCGGTTGATCCGCTATGGACATCGCTGATGCCCGAGTCCCGCTGATCAGGCGAGCTGATGGTGTCTTCTTCCTGTTCCACCGTCCAGCTGCTGTTGTTGCCAGTCATAGGATCAACCGGCAGCTGCTTGATGTAACCGCTCGAAACCAGGTCATCGAGGCCCTGGGGCGCCTTCTGCTTATCCAGCGTGTATTGAGAAATCAGGGACCGCAATTGGAAAAGATTCTGCTTAAGTACCGATTCTTTAGCCCGCAGAATGGACTGGTTATAAGCGGGAATCGAAACAGAGACCAGGATCAGAATCATGCTGATCACGATCATCAGCTCGATTAGAGTAAAGCCCGCGGTGCGTTGGTTACGATTTGCACGCATTACCAATCCTTATAGGGCGTACCATCGAGGCCCGTGCCTGGCGATTTGGTGAACACGTCAAAAACGTTTTGCCCTCCCCAGGAATCCGACGTGGGATCGTCCTGCATGGAGCGCAGACCCCATTCCGTGTTGCCGGTCATGGGATCAGTAGGAATCTTTCGCAAAAAACGCAGCTTCTTTCCGCCCACGTCCACACCGTTGACCAAGGTGTCCAGATCTGGAGGATAGCCTTCCGATCCGACCTTTATCTGAAAGCCTCCACGGTCGGCCGCATCTTTGTACCGGTCAATGGCGTCGCGCAGCTCCCAAAGATCACGCCGCAGCTCCCGCTCCCGCTCCCGCTTGATGGATATGCGGGCCATGGGAACCGCCAGTCCGGTCAGGATCACCAGAATGGCAGTGGCTACGATCAGTTCAATCAGCGTGAATCCGCCGCTGGACAGCCGAATTGTGGATTTGGCCTTCATTTCGCTTATCGTCCTAACCGGGCAGAACCTTCAGAAAACGCTTAAGGACGTATGCAGGAAAACTGCTCGCCGGCACTTCTTACTATATTTTACTGCACTGTCACGGTTGCCACTGCTCCGGCCACCGGTTTCGGTTGCATACCCGGGTCAAGAGCGCCGCCTTTTGAAATCGTCAAGGCGGACTGTCCTCGTGCCTTGGCCATGAACGTCAAAGTTACAACCGAACCCTGTCCAGAAACACCGTTCGATCCGGGCGGCCGTGTGGCGGTGATCTGCAATGCTCCCGCGCTATCGTCATCTCGGTGGACCAGAGCTACTGCCTTTCCATCCTGTGAAAGCAGGCCGCCGTTAGAGATATTGACCACCTGCAGGATTTTCGGGTCGTAACTCACCTGTAATGGGACCGAATAAACATTCTGCGCTCCCGAAAGCATCACGTTGACTGCAAAGGTCGCTCCTGGCGCCTGCGAGATATTGGCGGGATCAAACGTAAAGCTCGCGCCACCCAGCGTGGCCTGAGGCTGCGAGGGCGGTGGGGCCTGCGGAGTGGTGTCCGGAGCCCTTTGCGGAGCCGGGGCAGACTGGGTTGAAGGCGCCGGAGCGGCTGGTGGCTGGGGCCGGCTTACGCGCCGCAACTCGATCGCGCTCGCGGTGCCCACCTGCAGCACTTTTTGGTTCAGCTCGCTTAACTCCTGTCCGCGAATGATATGCGGAATGAGGGCAAAGACAATCTCATTCTCGCGATGCTCAGTGTTGGTCTGCCCGAACAGATACCGCAAAATCGGAATCTGCGACAGCCCCGGAATTCCCGACAGGGACTTGGTTTGTGAATCCTCCAGCATGCCCCCCAGCAGATTCACTTCGCCTTCC
>Ga0136846_1233411_pt1 | contig 20219 bp, 20 predicted proteins | sample HopSoiMetagenom2_FD_96841 | JGI IMG/M metagenome (GOLD analysis project Ga0136846, IMG submission 96841) | Grasslands soil microbial communities from Hopland, California, USA - 2 Assembly 2016 (version 4) | ecosystem: Environmental > Terrestrial > Soil > Grasslands | place: USA: Hopland...
AGGGATGCGAGGATTTCCTGCCATTGAATGCCGCCGAATTCGCCTGCGGCGATTAAGGTGGTTTCCGCGAGGACCCAGTGCGAATGCTGCGGACCTGAAACATTCAAAGAACCAAACCATCCGAATCGCCCGCGCGAGGGGCCGAGTCAAAAAGGGCTCATTCTTCTTCTTTGCCGGCGACTACTTGGGCGTGGCCGAGGAATGCTACCAGCGAAACTCCCCCGATAATGTTGCCGAAGAGAGTGGGCAGGAAGAAGTGCGCGAAGTAGCTGCCATAGGATTCCTGTCCTGTGGCCACCAGGAATAAAACCTTCGTTGAGCCGGCGATGATGTGTTTGAACCCCCCCAAGCCGATCAGGTAGGTGAGGATAATAATAATGCTGACGCGGGCGGACTCCGCGGCGGGCAGCAGCCAAACCATGAGCGCGATCAGCCAGCCGGCAAAGATGGCGCGCATCAGAACAATCGAGAAACTGCCAGAAGGCTCCTGACTGACATGCGAGAGCATTTGCTGAATGTGCGGATCGAAGATGCCGAGCCGGCCTACGCACAGGGCGAACAGATATGTCCCGAACAGGTTGGTAAGAAGCACGATGGTCCAAAGCCGCAAGAGGCTGACGGCGGTCGCCAGATTCTTGCGGAGGAGAAGCGGGAGTACGACGGTAAGCGTGTTTTCGGTGAAGAGCTGCTGGCGGCCGAGGATAACGATCAAGAAGCCCACGCTGTAGCCCAATTTCGATATCAGAGGACGCCAAGGACGATCGGGGAGGTAGGCAGCGAGCAAGGCTTCGGCAATGAGCGAGAAACCCATGGACAGGCCGGCAGCGAGGCCGGACCACGCCAAGGCGGAGGAGGAGCGCTTGAGTTCGTCTTCGCCTTCGCGGCGGATGGCCTCGTAGACGACATTCGCACCGATGGCGGTGCGCTCGACGACCTGTTTTTTTTCGATGCGGCTGGTAATTGGGGGAGCTGGTGCGTCGTGCGCGTTATCGTCGGGCGTTTTGGGGGAGATCTGAGGCGCGGCCATAAAGTGGGAGTGGAGAAGCAAGGATGGAGGTGGAACGGCGACGACGCCATCCACAACAATGTGTAGGACTTAGCGGCCCAGCCTGTACGAAGGGACAGTATGTTTCGGCGCAAACGTCGCAAAGACGGCCGATGCGCGAGGCAGTTTAACGTTGACACGTTTTAAACCTGGTGCTACAAACCGTGGGAACGTGCCCTTTGGTGGTGAGTCCCAAACCGCAGCGCGGAACACGTGAAGCGAGTGGGTTTAGCAAGCCTGCCTGGCAGGGCAGGCTGCATCGCCTCTTAAGGGCCTAGCAGCACCCCATCCACCCCGGGAGGCAAAGTTTCTTTTGCCTCCCTTTTTGTTTTTCCTCGAGTTGTTCTGATGCTGAACAATAAAACGAACCTTGGCGTGGGCAGCTGGTTGCTGACATGGGGCGCAGCGTGCTGCGCCCTACGGATCGGCGGCGCGGGGACCTCGGTAGCGGGCGCAGCAGTTGGTTGGGACACTTTGTGGTCGGATATGATGGCTTCTGTTCGACGACGGCCTTGGTTGTATTTGACACCCGGCAAAGGCAGGAGTGCCTGTTCTACTAGCACGGGCGCGGATCGTGCTTCGCTCAAAATCGTTCTGTTTCGATGGAGGGTTAGTTGGGATCTTCTGGGGCTCCGCGTGAGGCGCTGCTGGAATTGAATCGCGTGACGGTGATGCGCGGCGAGCGCGCGGCCTTGCACGACGTTTCATTGCGGATCGAGGCGGGGGAGCACGTTTGCATCCTGGGGCCGAACGGATGTGGGAAGTCGACGCTGATCAAGACGATTACGCGGGAATGCTATCCGCTTGCGCAAGAGGGCTCGTCGATTTCGATTCTGGGGCAGGAGCGGTGGAATATTTTTGAGTTGCGATCGCTGCTGGGGATTGTTTCGCCCGATTTGCTTTCGTCATGCACTACGGATGCGACCGGGCGCGACGTGGTGCTGTCCGGATTTTTCAGCAGCACGCGGATCTTTCCGCATCATGAGGCGAAGGCGGAGTTGCTGGCCCGGAGCAATGCAGCGCTACAGAGACTGGGAATTGCGCATTTGGCCGATCGCTCGGTGGCTCATATGTCGTCGGGAGAGGCGAAGCGCACGTTGATTGCGCGGGCGCTGGTACACGAGCCGCAGACATTGCTATTTGATGAGCCGAGCAATGCGCTGGATATCGCGGCGCAGGTGCGACTACGGGAGACGATGCGAGAGTTGGCGCAATCTGGATTGGGGATTTTGCTGGTGACGCATCACGTCTCGGAAATTATTCCGGAAATCGAGCGAGTGGTGTTTTTGCGTGAAGGAAGAATTGTCGGGGATGGAGCCAAGGAAGAGATTCTGAATTCGGCGGCGTTGAGCGAACTGTTTGGTGTGAGCGTGAATGTGTCACGGCACGATGGGTATTTTCATTTGTGGTGAGGTGGCGAAGCACTACGTTTTACGAGTTCCTAGAATGCGTGCTTTGGCACGCAAACACAGAGAGCAGAAAAAACGCAGCGGGCAATACGCCGTGCTCGTCGTTTTGTTTTGGGTGGCGGTTGGTCTAAACCCTCAGGCCTGAAGGCCTGAGCTACAGTTGGCTTGAGGAGCCTGAGCACACGTCAGTCCCTAAACTCTTCTTGGGCAATGCTGCTGATCTTATCGTTTTACGGGATCGGGTTTGGGGCGATTGGCGGAAAAACTGCGGGCTTCGGGATGCTTGGGCGTCCAGTCTTCGGGTGGAAAAGCGACACGCCAAAAATTGGGAACCGCGGACGTGAACTCCAGGCCAATTTCGGCTTTGCCGGCTCGAACGGGGCCGAGAAACGCGACGTGGCAGTCCTGATCTTCCTGCGTGCGCTTGTGCTGCAAATTGAGTTTGGCGCCGCTGGTAAAACGAGCGGCGAGGAGTACGAGCGCGCCGTGAGCGTTGATGGCCAGTGTTTCGGTTTCTTCGTCGACGGCTTTACCTTGAGCGTCGGTGCCGCGAATGCGAACCGGAACTTGCATCAGAACGCGTTGACTACGCCGGCGGGCGCCGGCACCTACCGATGTGTTTGGAGTGTTGCCCATACAGCCTCTCTGATTTCCACTATACGCGGTGAGTGGGGTGTGTCGAGCGAGTCGGGGAAGGCTTGTTCGGGAAGGTAATCAACATGCGCGTGAGCACACAGCATGGTGGATTGGCAGCGATGCACCGAAGGCTATCGCCACAGGGGCGGGCGAGCACAGGTTGAAACCTATGCCACAAGGCGCGCAATCAGTGACGCTGGTCGATTGGGACGTAGTGGCGCGTGTCGTGGCCGAGGTAGATCTGCCGCGGGCGCGCGATCTTCTGTTCGGGGTCGAGGAGCATTTCTTCCCACTGTGCGATCCAGCCGGAAGTGCGCGGGATGGCGAACAAAACCGGAAACATGGTGGAGGGGAAGCCCATCGATTGATAGATGAGGCCGGTGTAGAAGTCCACGTTCGGGTAGAGCTTGCGCTTTACGAAGTAGTCGTCTTCGAGGGCGATGCGCTCGCATTCCAGGGCGATTTCCAGCAGCGGATTCTTGCCCATCAGATCGAAGACGTCGTAAGCGACCTTCTTGATGATGCGGGCGCGCGGATCGTAATTTTTGTAAACGCGATGACCGAAGCCCATGAGCTTCGTTTCGCCGGCTTTCACGCGCTTGATGAAGTCAGGAACTTTCTGAACCGAGCCAATTTCCAACAACATGCGGACAACTTCTTCATTGGCGCCGCCGTGCAGCGGACCGTAGAGAGCGGCAATCGCCGCCGCGGTGGCGGAGTATGGATCGACGTGCGAACTCCCGACGCCGCGAATGGTGTTGGCGGAACAATTCTGTTCGTGGTCGGCGTGAAGGATGAAGAGAACGTCGAGGGCGTGCTCGAGCGTGGGATTCGCGCGATAGCGAGTCTCGGTGGTGCGGAAGAGCATGTTCAGGAAATTGCCTGGATAGCTGAGATCGTTGTCGGGATAGACGAAAGGCATTCCCAGAGAATGGCGGTAGGAGAAAGCCGCGATGGTGGGCATTTTGCCGATCAGGCGGTACGACTGCTTTTTGCGGGACTCGGCGTTAAAGATGTCTTTCGAGTCGTGATAGTACGTGGAGAGCGCGGCGATGGTGGAAATCAGCATGCCCATGGGATGGGCGTCATAGTGGAAGCCGTCGAGAAATTTCTTAATACTCTCGTGGATGAAGGTGTGATGCGTGATGTGGTAGGTCCAGGTCTTTAGCTGGTCGGCTGTGGGGAGCTCGCCGTTGAGGAGGAGGTAGGCGGTTTCGAGATACGTGCTTTTTTCAGCTAAATCTTCAATCGGGTAGCCACGATACCGCAGGATGCCAGCGTCGCCGTCGATATAAGTGACTTTGCTGATGCAAGATGCGGTGTTGTTGAACGCCGGATCGTAACTCATCATGCCGAAATCGGTGGGATCGACCTTGATCTGGCGAAGGTCGGCGGCACGGATGGTGTCGTGGGTGATGGGCAATTCGTAGGTCTTGCCAGTGCGATTGTCGGTGACGGTGAGCGACTGGCGCGACGCAGAGGGGGCGTCGGACTTTTTCGCTTGCGCGGCGGCGGAAGTGGCGGATTCCATAAGCGGTCCCTTAGGCAAGTCGGGCGGCGGGAGGCGGCTTGCTAAATAACTCTACACCAAAGGCAGTGGACGGGAAATGGGCGAAGGGCCGTACGAGAATGTAGCGAGGAGTGGCGTTGATCGGAGACGCGGAGAAGCCACAAACCGACTGGAGATGGGTTTGGACGCCGGAGCCAGGGGAATTGTCCGTGTAAAGTCCCGTGCCCGGCCCATTTAATCCGCCTCTTGACAATAGTCGTTATAACGAGTATTATCGTGTCGTTCGAAATTGAGACACTCGGAGGTGGGGCAATGATTGATATTCGAAAAAGTGACGAACGCGGGCATGCGGATCACGGGTGGCTGGATACGCGGTTCACATTTTCGTTCGCGGATTACTTCGATCCGAAGCATGTGCACTTTCGCACGCTGCGGGTAATGAATGACGATCGCGTGGCGGGCGGCGGTGGATTTCCGATGCATCCGCATGCGGACATGGAGATCGTGACCTATGTGCTGGAAGGCGCTTTGCAGCACAAGGACAGCATGGGGAATGGCTCGGTGATTAAGCCGGGGGATATTCAATATATGAGCGCGGGGACCGGAGTGACGCACAGCGAGTTCAATGCGTCGAAAACCGAGCCGGTGCACCTGTATCAGATCTGGATGTTCCCGGAGAAGAAGGGGCAGAAGCCGGTCTACGATCAGAAGAATTTTTCCGAGGGGGAGAAGCGCGGGAAGTTGCCACTGATTGCTTCGCCGGACGGGCGTGAAGGGTCGGTGAAGATCCGGCAGGACAACGAGCTGTATGCGACCGTGCTGGGTGAAGGCGAGTCTGTGAAGCATGCGCTGAAGCCGGAGCGGCACGCGTATGTACAGGTGGCGCGTGGGAGCGTGAAGCTGAATGGCACGGAGCTGGAGACTGGCGATGGTGCGGCGATCACCGCGGAGAAGACGGTGGAGTTGACGGGAGTTAAGAATGCCGAGGTGCTGTTATTTGATTTGAAGTAAGCGCCGGCGATTGGCGTTCAATGATAAAAGGGCAAGGCGGTTCGCCGCTTTGCCCTTTTTGTTTTGGTGTGAATTCGTACGTCCGGCTCGGTGCGTGCCGTCGAGGTAACGCTGACTGTGGCACAGGCCTTCGTGCCTCAGGTTGAGCAAGAGTGCCTGTGCTACTTAGCCGTTGGCGCGCTCGAATTCGCGCATGAATTGCGTGAGCGCTTGGACGGCTTCGAGAGTTACGGCGTTGTAGAGGGAGGCGCGCATGCCTCCTACCGAGCGGTGGCCGGGAGTGCCGACGATTCCGGCGGCTTCGGCTTCCTTCGCGAATTTCTTTTCCTTGGCTTCGTCTCCCGCCGCTACGCGGAAGACTACGTTCATACGCGAGCGCGAGGATTTCTCTACCGGGCAGACATAGTAGCCGTTACTGTCGTCGATGGCGTCGTAGAGGAGCTTGGCTTTGGCTTCGTTGCGCTTTTCGATGCCGGTGATGCCGCCTTCGGCGGTGATCCAATCCATGACCAGTCCGATGATGTAGATCGCGAAGGTGGGCGGCGTGTGGTAGAGGGATTTTTCTTTGATGTGCGTGCGGTACTGGAGAAGCGTTGGGAGATTTTTGTCAGCGCGCTCGGCAAGATCCTTGCGGACGATGACGACAGTGGCGCCGCTGGGACCGAGATTTTTCTGAGCGCCGGCGAAGATGAGGCCGAATTTCTTCACGTCCGTGGGGCGCGAGGCGATGTCGGAAGACATGTCGGCAACGAGCGGCGCGCCATTGGTTTCCGGAATGGCGTGATATTGCGTGCCCTCGATGGTGTTGTTGGTGCACATGTGAACGTAAGAGGATTCGGGCGAGAGCTTGATTTCGTTTTGTGCGGGAACACGCGTGAATTTTTGCGGTTCGGTGGTGGCTGCGACATTGTGCAAGATGCCTTTTTTGAGTTCGCCGAGTGCTTTATGCGTCCAGGCACCGGTGTGGAGCAGATCAACGGGCTTGCCGGGGAGGCAGAGGTTCATCGGGACCATGGTGAACTGCATGCTGCCGCCGCCTTGCAGGAAGAGGACGGCGTAGTCGTCAGGGATGGCGAGATGCTTGCGGAGTCCGGCTTCAGCGGCGGCGTTGATGCTTTCAAATTCGGGCGAGCGGTGGGACATTTCCATGACGGACATGCCGGTGCCGTGCCAGTCGAGGAGTTCTTCGCGGATGCGCTCGAGGACGGAAAGCGGAAGCGCCGCGGGTCCTGCGTTGAAGTTGAAGGCGCGTTTAATGGCGTGTTGTGCGATGGTGCTCACGGTGGAGTGATCCTCTCTGTTTGTAGTGGTCGGCGGCGCGTTGAGGCATGTCACCGCTTTGTGTCTGGCAGATCAGAATAACAGAATCGCAAACCGGAGCCGACGCGGGAAGGGAGGTTAATCTTTGACAGGGCGTTCGATCATTCCAAACTTCTTCGGATCAAAATCTTCCGGGAACACAGTCTTTGCGTCGTACTCTGCACCGTCCAGCTTGGCAAATTTCAATGAACCTGCATCGAGGATTGCTCCCTGTAGGCTGGTCGAGCCGCCCAAATTGTCTCTGCCAAGATTCGCGTTTCGTAAATTGGCGTTAATTAGAATTGCTCCCTTAAGGTCGACCCCTTGCAGTTGAGCCCCCTCTAGGTCAGCGCCACTGAGGTCTGCGAGAAAGAAATTTGACCAATAGAGATCCGTCGAGCGCAAATTTGCGCTCTGTAGGTTTGCGCCATCGAAATGTGCGCCCTCCAACTTCATAGATTCGAGTACGGCCTCACGGAGATCGAGTTCTTCAGTATTTAGGTGAAGGTCACCATCAAAAAGCAGGTCGCCTCGTTTGTTCCTAATTTGCATGTGAGCTATTCGCGAGCGCGAATTCGACGCGGCGGCGCATGGGGTCGATGCGCTCGGCGCGGACGCGGATGCGATCACCGTGTTGCCAGATGCGCTCGCGCTGTGATTTACCGGTACTGCTGCGCTGCGCTCCGCGTCCTTTGCCGGGGCGCCGGTCGTCTGTGCGGCCGGACATGGCAACGATGGCGTGATCTTTTTCGCGATAGACGCAGCGGGCACCCGTCGCCTCTTCGAGCGCGTTGATAGGCAGCAGGCCTTCCACGAATACTTCGAAGAGTTCGACGAAGCAGCCGAACTTCTGCACCGAGATGATCAGGCCGTCATACTCCTCGCCTAAATGTTCTTCCATAAATTGCGCGGTTTTCCAGTCGATCAGCTCGCGCTCGGCGCCAGCGGCGCGGCGTTCGGCTTCGGAGGTCTCGACGGCCATTTCTTCGAGCTGCTTTTGCGAATAGACCAAGGCTTCGGCGTTGGGTATCGGCTTTGGAGAGGCCGGAGCAGATTCTTTGAGATGATCAAGCGCCCATTTGAGCGCGCGATGGACGATCAGGTCGGGATAGCGGCGGATCGGCGAAGTGAAGTGGGCGTACTCGTCGAAGCCGAGCGCGAAGTGGCCGAGCGAATCAGCAGCGTAGCGCGCCTGTTTGAGAGATCTCAACATTAGATAAGAAATGATGCGCTCTTCGGGCTTGCCGGCGAGCTTTCGAACGAGGCGTTGATAATGTTGCGGCGTGATGCGCAGCTCCTCTGACGAGCCCGGAAGAGCGACGCGCATGTTGCGTTCGCGACCGTAGCCGTAGGAATCGGCGCGGCCGGCTTTTGCGGGAGCGGGAACGCGGCCATGACGGACGGCGAGTTCGCGCTGATGCAATCCTTCGACGCCGAGCGAATAGCCGAAAGCGCGCGCGAGTTCCTCGAATTCCAAGACTTTGCGGGCATCGGGCTTTTCGTGCACGCGATGCAGCGCGGGAATCGCGCGGCTCAACAGATAGTGCGCGACACAGCGATTGGCCGCGAGCATGAATTCTTCGATCAGACGGTGAGCGATGTTGCGCTCACTGCGCACGATATTGATCATTTTCTGCTGGGCGTCAAATTCGATGACGCGCTCGGGCAGATCGAAATCGATGGAGCCGTGCTGATTGCGGCGCGCATTGAGGAGCAGCGCGAGTTCCTTCATGTCGCGGAAATGATGAGCTAGCGTCGCGTACTGCGCGGTCATTTCCGCATCGCCATCGAGCACTTTGTTGACGTTGGTGTAGGTCATGCGCTCGGCAGAGCGAATGATCCCCGGAGTCATGCGCGCGCTGCGGATGTTGCCGACGGCATCGAGTTCCATGAGCGCGCTCATGACCAGGCGATCTTCACGGGGCTTGAGCGAGCACATGCCGTTGGAGAGCGCTTCGGGAAGCATGGGCACGGCGCGATCGGGAAAATAGACGGAAGTGCCGCGAAGGCGAGCTTCGCGATCGAGTGGCATGGCGGTGCGCACGTAATGCGCGACGTCCGCGATGTGCACCTGCAGTTGCCACCCGCCGTCGGGGCGTCGCTCGACGTAGACGGCGTCGTCGAAATCGCGTGCGGTTTCGCCGTCGATGGTGACGATGGGCAGATGGCGAAAATCTTCGCGGCCCTGGCGGTCGACATCCTGCAATGCCTGCGCCAGGCGCTCGGCTTCGGCGGTGACGTCTTCTGGAAATACATGCGGGAGCTGGTGCTTGCGAATGATGATCTCGGTGTCGACGCCGATTTCGCCGGGACGCCCGAGAATTTCGATGACACGTCCACCCGGAGGCAGGCCGCCTTTGGGGAAGCGCAGCAGCTGAACGTTGACGACGGCGCCGTCGAGTTCGTCAAGATGCGGGATGCGGCGGCCGCGCGGGTTGCGCTCTTCGGCGTCACTTAAGCCAAGTTTCTGGGCGAGACCGGGAGTGAGTTCCCGGCCGGGCGGAATTTCGATGTGATGCTGCATGCGAGCATCGTAGGGCACGACATAGTTGGCTCGCGAACCCGAAGCGTAGTGGAAGAGACCCACTACCGTGGGTTGCGCGCGATTGAGCACGCGGAGAATCCGGCCTTCCGCGCGCGCGCCGCTGGAGCGCGGGAGAATTTTCACCGCAACGTGATCGCCGTGCATGGCGTCTTCGATTGCGTCACGCGGAATGAAGATGTCGCCGTCGAATTGCGGCGCCGGTGTGTCGAGAACGACGAAGCCATAGCCATCATGGTGAAGGACGAGGCGTCCGGTGGCCTGGTCGCGGGAGAGTGAGGGCTGATTTGCAGGCGGCCGAGATTGATTAATAGCGGAGGCCGATGAGGGATCTGCGGCCGCGCGATCCTGCGAATCGCGCCTGCTCTGTTCCTTGAAGGGGCGGCGGTCAGCGTCGCCCTTGCGTCCACCCAGATGGTACCGGCCGCCGGGGATTTCAGTGATCGCGCCGCGTTTTTTGAGCTTGGAGAGCATTTTATAAAGGGGACGGCGGTCGGACTTGCGCAGGTGCAAGCCGAAAATGATCTCGTCGGCCGAGGAAGCGGCATTCCTAACTTGCAGAAAACGCAGGATGTTATCAGGACTCAGGTTAGAGGGGCGAGACATAGAGGCTTCAGGCCGCCTGGCGCAGCCTGGCGGGAGACGCGAATTTTACTGAATTTCTTTGCTCCACGTGAAACCTTTTTTCGTTTTCAGGGGTTTCATAGGCAGGCCAACACACGACCGGCTGGCCGCCCTCCGTCAGGCTAGCCGGACTTTCCCCGAAAGGGGAACCAGGGAGGCGGGAAGACCTGGCCCGCCTCCCACTTTTTGGTTCAAGCTTCCGTTATTTTCCAGTTGAGGATTCACCGTACATCGCTCGTCTTTGACAGCACTTCACTCCTCCAAATAAGTCGGACGCAGCTGCTTGCGATTAGAAGCATGGCATGCACGTTTTAGCGGCTGCGTTGCAGAGCCTGCAGGGCTGTGAAGGCATCGCGCAGGGCTTGACGATCGAGGGGCGACGCGGTTGAGTCGGTGTTCAGTTCCCGCGTTTGTCTCTGCACCGCCGCAAGCGCCACCTCGATACGCTGGTTTAATTTGGCCTGGTCCAGCTCCAGCAACGCGGCAAGATACGGCTCGCGCCAATCGGTGATCGGGCTCCACGCCGCGGCGTGGCAACCGTCGGCGAAAATAAAAGATTGATAGTGAATGGGGATGGGAGACCCGTTTTTGTGCCGGAGAACGAACTCTCCGTCATCCGCACCGAGCCGAACAAACTGCTCGAAGCGTTTAGCAACGTCGGCGCTGTAGCTGACATCGTCGATTCTCATTCGCAAAAGCTCCGCACGCGAGTATCCGAGGAGCAAGCAAACGGCTTCGGAGCAATCGGTGTATCGCCGGTCGGGGTCGGCGAAGACTACATATTCGGCGCCTTGCAGTTCGGGATGCGCGTGGCTCAGCATTTGGAAAGAATTGAACTTCTTACCAGAGAATCCGCTGGGTTTCCATACGATTCGTTTGGTAGAGCGCAGGTCACCCGCGGAACAATGCTGTCGGGAAGGATTATGGAGGGGCACAGGCTTGCCGCGTGCGCGGTGGTGCGGATATTATCGAACTCCTTCGACCCTTGCGTGAGGGTTGTTGCGAAGCATTGTCAGATTGCCGAGACGCCGCGCTGGGAGCAAATGATATGAAATACCTTGGAATTATATTGCTGTTGCTGGTGGCGCAAACCGCTGTTGCGCAAGATTGGGCACGCACTCAACTGCAGAAATCGCCGCGTCACCAGGAATGGGTGACGGTGAAGCATGACGGGCGCTCGGTGGAGACTTTTGTGGTGTACCCGGAGTCGAAGGACAAGCGACCGGTGGTATTGGTGATTCACGAAATTTTCGGAATGACGGACTGGGTCCAGGATTTGGCGGACCAGGTCGCGGCGGCGGGCTACATTGCAGTGGCGCCGGATCTGCTTTCGGGGATGGGCCCGAGCGGAGGACGCAGCTCGTCTTTTCCGGAAGGCAAGACCATGGAGGCGGTAAGCCATTTGAATGCGGATCAAGTGACCGCCGATCTGAACGCTGCTGCGGACTATGGATTGAAACTGCCGGCGTCGAACGGAAAGCTGTTCGTGGCGGGGTTTTGCTGGGGCGGAGGTCAGACGTTCCGCTTTGCTACGAACCGGGGAGATTTGTCGGCAGCCTTTGTGTTTTACGGGCCGCCGCCAGATAAGGATGCGATGGCGCGAATCAAGGCACCGGTATACGGATTTTACGCGGGTGATGATGCACGCATCGGCGCGACAGTGCCGGGAACGATTGAGCAGATGAAGGCCGCGAGGAAAACGTACGAACCAGTCACCTATGATGGCGCTGGGCACGGCTTCATGCGCGCCGGCGAGGCTCCGGACGCGAACGAAGCGAACAAAAAAGCGCGCACGGAAGCTTGGGAACGCTGGAAAACGCTGCTGGCAAAGTCGAACTAACGCGAACCCGCGACTCTGATCGCGAAGCACCGGTGAATTCGTGGCGAAAGTCTATGCAGGCACGTCTGGATGGGCGTACCCCAGTTGGAAGCCGGCCTTTTATCCGGCGAAGTTGCCTTCGGCAAGATTTCTGGGACACTACGCCGAGCGGCTGAACACCGTTGAGGTGAATTACACGTTCCGCCGGTTCCCGACCGAAAAGTTGCTGCGCGGGTGGATTGCCGCCACTCCGCCCGGATTCCAGTTCGCGGTGAAAGCGAATCAGAAGATTACGCACATCAGCCGATTGAACAATGTGGCTGATTTCACGTCTGACTTTTTGAGGGCACTGGAGCCGCTGGCCACTGAGAAAAAACTCGGGCCGGTTTTATTTCAGCTGCCGCCCTATCTCAAGGCGGATCTAACGCTGCTAAAGGATTTCCTAGGCACGATCCCAAGTCATGTGCGCTCGGCATTCGAGTTCCGGCACGTCTCGTGGTTCAGCGATGAGATTTACGCGGTCATGCGGGAAGCGAATGTCGCATTGTGCAACGCCGAGAGCGAAAAATTGGAGACACCGAACTTGCAGACCGCGGACTTCGCGTATCTGCGTCTTCGCAAAGAGGAATATTCCGCCGCCGAACAAACGGCTATCGCCCACACGGTTTCTGGTCTGGCGCGAAATGGCGATGCATACGTTTACTTCAAGCATGAGGAAACGCCCGACGGCGCGTTGAATGCGGTGAAGTTGCTCGCGGCGGCACAAGCTTCCTGATTAGCGACCTCCGAAGATACTCTCGCTTCCCGGCGGCCTTCCGGCTTGACGGCGTCGCGGTGCTGCGCCACACTGCGCGCACATCGGTGAGGTGACGCATGCCCCGGAATATCGATCGCACAGCTTCCTTGCGGTTCTCGCGATATCGCTCGCAACTCGCATGGTTTTGCTCGCTGTCGCTGGCGGGAGTTGCAGGATCGTGCAGCCACACGCCGGTGGACATGCAGAAGCATCTGCAGGAGCAGCTCATCACCGCAAAACCTGGGGCGATCATCGAGATTCCTGAAGGGAAGTTCCATTTCGATCGCACATTGTCACTGACGGTGGACAAAGTCACCATACGCGGCAAGGGCATGGACAAAACAGTGCTTTCGTTCGCCGGACAAAAGGAAGGCGCGCAAGGGCTGCTGGTGAAAGCGAATGATTTCACAATCGAAGACGTCGGCATCGAGGATAGTGCCGGCGACGCGCTGACCGTGCAGGGCGGAACAAACATTATTATCCGGCGGGTGCGCGCGGAGTGGACGCGCGGCGCGAATGCCGGCAATGGTCCCTACGCAATTTACCCAGTGGAGTGCAAGAATTTGCTGGTGGAAGATTCCGTGGCGCGCGGAGCTGCGGACGCGGGCATCTACGTGGGGCAATCAGAAAACGTAGTGATTCGCCGGAACCGATCGGAATACAACGTGGACGGCTACGAGATCGAAAATTCGGAGAATGTGGACGCCTACGAGAACGTCGCCACTCACAATACCGGCGGGATGGGCGTTTTTAATCTTCCGAATTTGCCGCGTCAAGGCGGAAAACACGTCCGTGTTTTTCGCAATCAAATTGTAGACAACAATACTGCGAACTTTGCGCCCGTCAGCCTCGGGCCGATTCACGATCTGCCAACGGGCACGGGAATTTATGTGATGGCGATCAAAGATGTGGAAGTGTTCGGAAACAAAATTCAGAACAACAACACCGTGAATGTGTTTCTGATTCATTACGACACGGGAGTGGGTGACAGCCTCCAGGAAACAGCGTCGTCTCCGATTACGCAGCAGATCTTCAAGCCGGGCGACACGCATTACTACCCATTCCTGCAGCAGGTCTACGTCCACGACAACGACATTTCCGGCGGCGGGAAATCGGCGGACAGTCGGATCGCGGTGATGAAGCAGATGGCCGAAGCGCTGGGCGGTTCGCTGCCGGACATTCTTTATGATGGTCGCGTGGATCCGGCATGGGCGAAGAAAGCGAATTCCGGGCAGATCTGTCTGGGCAACAATGGCGCGGCTTCGTTTTTAAACTTCGATGCCGCCGGTGGGATGAAACATCCGGTGCACGACGTAAAAAATTATGCTTGCACGTTGCCGGCGCTCCCGGCGGTTTCGATTCCAAGCGTCGCCGCTGAAGTATCGCGAACCGGGAGCGGCGATCTGGCACGGTAATGGCGCGCGGTCGTCGCTTCGTGCCTGGCCTGCAGAGTATTCTGCTTCTATTTGTGGCCTGCCTCGCAACGTTCTTTTGCGCCTGCGATTTTGGTTTTCATCGAGGCGTTCGCCTGACTTTGGAACAGCCGTTCCCGAAGAAACTGTCGGCGTGGCATCTGTTTGCAGGCTCGGCAAAGAATGGGCAGCTCACACCCAATACGGGCGTTCTTCCCTACGATCTCAATACTCCGTTATTTTCTGACTACGCTGACAAGTATCGATTCGTCTGGATGCCGGCTGGAACTTCAGCGGAGTACAGAGAAGATGCAACGTTCGAATTTCCAGTGGGCACCATTCTGGCGAAGAGCTTCGCTTTTCCCCTCGATGATCGGACGCGCGAGCAGCGCCTGATCGAGACGCGGCTTCTCGTACGCACCAAGTCCGCGTGGGTGCCGCTTCCTTATATGTGGAACGCGAGCCAAACCGAATCCACTCTGCAAATGGTTCCGGATCCCGTTCACATCCACTACACGGAGGCCGATGGACGCCCGCATGATTTCACCTATCAAATCCCAAACACGAATGAGTGCCACGAGTGCCATGACAACAACAAAGTTTTGCAGCCGATCGGCCCGAAGGCACGCAACTTGAACAAGGATTTTCTTTATCAGGATGGCCTCGCAAATCAGCTAGCGCACTGGGTGAAAGTGGGCTATCTGCGCGGCGCGCCGAAACCTGGGACAGCACCGCAGGCAGCAAAATGGGATCGGCCTGAGAGTGGATCGCTTAGCGCGCGCGCCTTAGCGTATCTCGATAACAACTGCGCACATTGTCACCAGCCTGGCGGGACGGCGGGCTACACAGGCGTGGATCTCGGGCTGGGACATTTTGATGCTGCGAAATTTGGAGTGTGCAAGCACCCCAATTCCGCCGGGAATATGGGTGATCGCCGTTACGATCTGGTGCCGGGCCGTCCGGACGATTCGATTCTGGTATATCGGCTGGAGTCCATCGCGCCAAAAGTCGTGATGCCGCAGATTGGCAGGGATGTGGCGCATACGGAAGGCGTCGCGCTGATCCGCGAATGGGTTACTTCGCTGCAGGGGTCATCTTGCGGAAGTGTTGGTGGCCGTTAACAAGCGCGTAATCCACCCCAGAATCGTCAGTCTACCCTCCCGCACCTTCCGTCCACTTCTACACACAACCTCGTATGTGAGCGTCCGTACGCGCCGTCGATAATGGCATAGCTTTTTCGGAGGTTCGCGATGCGATTTGGACCGTTTCTTGGATTGGCTATCTTGCTTGCATTGCTGTGGCTGGGCGGTTTCGTGTTCTTTCACGTCGCCGGATTCATGATTCACTTGCTTCTGATTCTGGCAGTGATCTCGCTGATTGCGCACTTCTTCACAGGGACGCGAACTGCCTGAAGTCACGGATTTAGGACGTCGGCCAGAAAATCGAGTTCGCGACTCGGCTGGGACCGGGTCATCCAGCCCGGGTGATGTGCTTAGGAAGCTGCGGTGTGGCTACTTGTGGTGGAGCACAGGGACGATCGAGTCTTTGAGCACGCTTACAATTTGCTTCGCTTGGGCTTGAGTAAGGCCAGCCAGTTGAATTCGGTATCGCAGGTCGCCTTCTTTTTCGGTATCCCAAACCTCATCGCGAGTTACAGAAGGACTGATGTGGACGCCTATGTGGCGCACTTCCTGTTCGAGCTGATTGTCCAACTCCTCCGCACGTTTCTGCCAGCGCTCGAAAACATCGTTATCTAAAGCAACCACCCATTTTGGTACAAAGGCCATGTCCCAAGTCCCCCTTGCGGCAATAAGGTTGGCGCAAGCGCGCAGACTTGGGAATGGTACTTGTTGCCATTCCGTAACTAGGAATGAATTACACGATAGGGCCGGGTTCGCATAAACGACGCAACAAAGGATCAAGCGGAAAAATCGGCCGCGAGCGGCGCACAGCGCGAGCACCACGCGTACTGTTCTGAAACCACTAGAAAAGTGTCAGAGGAAAAAAGATGGTGCCCGAGAGAGGACTCGAACCTCCACGTCCTTGCGAACACTAGAACCTGAATCTAGCGCGTCTGCCAGTTCCGCCACTCGGGCACGAGTGTAATCAACGAGTTGAAACTGCTGGACAAGCTGTGCGTTTCTGCGGACTACTTTGCGAACAATTTCCAGGACTTTGAAATTGGGCAACAGAACCTGCACACCAACAGCGTTCCTTATGTTATCCCACGTCCTCGAGAAAATCCAAACGGTTGTAGGAATTCAAAACTTCGATGGCGTTCAATGGAGACCAGCGCCGTGTGTTTATCGCGGACGAGGGCGCAGAGGTGGACGAGCGGTGAGCGAACGTGGGCGCATGCGGAAGCGCGGACCTAGTGGCGGCGGAACATTCCGAAGCATATCGCCGCAGCAGGGACATCGGCCGTCATCACTGATCGGACCGGTGGCATCAGCGCGAAGCCAGTGGCCACGCGCATCACAGAACGCATTGATGCACTGAACGGTAAAGCCAGGCAAAAACTGCATTCGATTTTCCTCAGTGGACCGGTCCGCAGATCAGGCACCGGGCGGCGCAATGATCACGGGTTCCCCTGCCGGTCGAAAACGCGAACGAATGACGCATTGTGGCTCGCGCTAGATGTGGTGTCAAGCGCAAATACCCCTAGATGTAGGGGGTAGGTTGCGGAATGGGGGCTGGGTCTTCAGCCGTTCTTCCTCGGCCGCGGCCATATCCGATCGGACGGCGCTCGAACCCGTTGTTGGCGGATTCGCTGCGCCGATCCGAGCAAGGGAACTGCGCACAGCCACGTTGAGCGAAGATAGAGCCAACGAGCCAAGATCAGTTCTGTGCAAGTTGCGCCGGAAAAGTCTGGCGTAGGGGGCGAAATGGCGGATAGCACGCGTGGGGGAGTGAACTTCGGTGGCACAATGCCGTCGATGCCGAACTTTCGCGGCGCGGGATCGCGAATTCTTCGAATTGCGCTGGCGTTTGTAATTTTGCTGTTGTTGATGTGGAGCACCACCTCGATACCCACTGGAAACGTTGGCGTGTTGACCCTGTTCGGCCGCGTGACGGGCGAAACGCTGAACGAAGGAATTCACCTGATCAACCCATTGAAGTCGGTGCAAAAACTTTCAGTGCAGACGCAATCGGTGAAAGAAAGCGCCAACGTGCCGTCCAACGAAGGACTGATCCTCGCGCTGGACACGTCTCTGCTGTTCCGGCTCGATAAAACGAAGGCGGCTTACGTTTTTCAGACCGTAGGAGACAACTACGCCGAGAAGATTGTCGAGCCAACGCTGCGCGCGGCCATCCGGGCCTCGACATCGGCGCACTCGGCGAATGCCCTGTACACCAACGCTCGCGAGCTCGTGCAGCAGCAAATCCAGGATGAGCTGACAACCCAGCTGGCTCCGCGCGGTGTCATCGTGGAAAACGTGCTGCTGCGCGACGTGCAGCTACCGGCGATGCTGAAAGGCTCGATTGAAGCGAAGCAGCAAGCCGAACAGGATGCACTACGGATGAGCTTCATCCTTCAAAAGGAGAAGCAGGAAGCCGAGCGCAAGCGCATCGAGGCGCAAGGCATCGCGGATTTTCAGAAGATCGTAGCGCAGGGAATCAGCGCGCAATTATTGGAGTGGAAGGGCATTGAAGCCACCGAGAAATTGGCGACAAGCACCAATTCGAAGGTGGTGATCATCGGAAACGCGAAGAATGGATTGCCACTGGTGCTGGAGCCGAGCAGATGAGCCGGTAACGAAGAATTGCAGAGAATTACGTGCGAGGCGAAGCAGCCGTCGGCTTCTTTTTCGCTTCAAGTTCCTGAACTCGGGTCTTCAGCGCATTGACTTCCTGCTGCTTCAGGTTAATTTGTTGCTGCTCATCGGCCAGCTTCGTCTGCCCGGCCCTGTCGTGCACGTAATCGGTATTGGAATAGAAGGTGTCCTGATCCAGAGCAAGCTCGCGCTGCAAGAGATCGAGTTCCTTTGAGGCCTTGGCGACATCCTCTTTGGCCTTCGCGATTTCCGGGTCGTCCCCTTTTTTGACGTGCGCCGTGTAGGAGTCCGCGACCTGATCGGCAGCTTCGGTGGTAGCCACTGCGGATTGACTCGGCGGCTGCGTTTCCAGCTTCGGGGGAGCTCCGACGTTGACGCCTTCGGCGGATTTCGCCGTACTGCTCAGATCATCGTCAGTGATTACTTTCGATGGACGGGATGTCGGCTTGGAGCTGTTCTTATCCTGGCGCGCACGCCGCGCTGCGTCAGCGACGGATTGCGACTGCGGGTCCTGCCGCTGGGCCGAACTGGTGAGAACCCATAAGCCGCAAGCCAGCAAGGCTGCTAGAAATCGTGAAAATTTGCGGCATCCCATCATTTAATTCCCTGAAAATCGGGTCGACGACAAACTTTAGGATACGCCCCGGAGTCGAAGGAGAGCAAATAGCTAGCGGAGAACCCGTACGAATATGGCAACGTCTTGAGGACAGCGCGTGTGGGCAGAGTACCGTGTCGCTGAAAGGCGGAGACAGCACACCCTGCTAGGTTGCAGAGCATCCTATCGACAAATGACCAAAGACAGAGCGCTAGCGAAGAAAATCCGTCTCTTTGTATTAGTAGCGGTTGGGGCGACGGCGTTCGCGTCCGGGAATTTGCTGACCGTGGCGCATGCACAAGAGCCCGCAACGCCAGCCACCGTGTCGGACTCAAAACCGGTGCCGAATGTAACCGATCAACGAATAAACAAACCACACGCAAGCGAAGCACGCTCCTCGTCAACCGAACATCGCTGGGCTGACGAACACCCTTTTTGGGACAAGCCCAATGGCTGGCTGTTCACCGGGGTTGCTGCTTCACGTACGTTAGATTTTTTCTCGACCCTGAACATGCGCCGCCGCGGGCGCCAGGAAATTCTGCTCAGCAATGATGCGGTCGACAATCATGCGGCATTTGCGGCGATTGAGGCTGCAGGCACCGGGGTCTCGATCGGGGCGTCGTATTTGTTCCATCGCAGCGGGCATCACAAACTGGAGCGCTGGGTATCCATCGTGCACATCGGAATGGCAACCACAGGGGCCGTCCGCAACTATTGTCTACAGACATTTCATGGCATACCCGCGCAAAACGTTCCGTAAAGCCGCCGGAACTGAATCTGTCTGCGCATCCTCGATGATTTTGAATGCGCTAGTTGCAGTAAGAGGCACTCAGGCTCATACTTCCGGGCCCAGAGCCGATCCCGCGACCGCGCTCACTAGATAATGTCAATTAATTCCGCAAAATTTGCGCCGCTGAGACTTCTGACGTTGCTGTTGCTCGTCTCGGAGTGCGCACCAACGTCTTTGGCTGCATCACGCTCCATCGATCCCCACGGTCAAGCTGACAAGTTGCAGAATTATTCAGCCCAGCAGACTCCGACGCAATCGGCCGTTCCCGGCTCGACAGAAAAACCGCAACAGCCGCCAAACACGCCGCGCACGGAACAGTACACCCTCTCGCAGGACCGCTATCAGAAAGCCGTCGCGTATTCGCGCGCAGAGTACATCCTGTGGTTTCTGTCTTATGCTATCGGCATCGCTGCGCTGATCTTGTTTTTGCGGTTTGGAATCAGCACGCGGCTGCGTGATATCGCGGAGCGAGCCAGCGGCAATCGATGGCTGCAAGGTTTGATTTTCGTTCCGCTGCTGATTCTCGCACTGGATGTTTTTGATCTGCCGACCAGAATTTATGGACATGTGCTTTCGCTGCGATACGAGCAATCGATTCAGGGCTGGGGATCCTGGCTGCTGGATTGGCTCAAAGGAGAGGCGCTCGGCGCAGCTTTCGCGACCGTGCTCGTACTCATTTTGTACCGCGTGATGCGCTGGAGTCCGAGGCGGTGGTGGGTCTATTTCTGGATCGCGACGCTTCCGATCATCATTATCGTAATCTTCCTTCAGCCGCTGGTAATCGACCCGCTTTTTAACAAATTTGAGCCGCTGCAAAACAAGTATGCGGCGCTTGCCGGCGCCATGGAGAAGGTGATCCATCGTGCCGGCCTGGACATCCCACGCGAGCGGATGTTTCTGATGTACGCCAGCGCGAAAACCAATCAGGTAAACGCCTACGTGACCGGGTTCGGCG
>Ga0136846_1235676_pt1 | contig 20209 bp, 16 predicted proteins | sample HopSoiMetagenom2_FD_96841 | JGI IMG/M metagenome (GOLD analysis project Ga0136846, IMG submission 96841) | Grasslands soil microbial communities from Hopland, California, USA - 2 Assembly 2016 (version 4) | ecosystem: Environmental > Terrestrial > Soil > Grasslands | place: USA: Hopland...
TGCTCACGGACGTACGCCTCGGAGCTGTTGCGTCTGCCAGCACCGTCAGGTGGAGCGAGCCGACTGTGCTGGGGGATGATCTCCTGCGTGGCTGAAGAGGCAGGTACTGGTGCGGACGACGCTTGTCCATGGGATGAGCGACTGAGCTGGGCGTTCGGACTGATAGCGGATGATCCGGCTGCGAGGACCGCAGCGCTTGCCCATCTGACTGAGGCACGGAGGCAGGTCGTGGACGCGCGCCGTCGGTTCAACGAGACGGGCGGGTGGATGGGCGGGAAAGCCCCCTCACTCCTCCGGTGGAAACACCCCCTCCCCGCCCTCCCTCAGCGTGATCGTGATCGCCTCCACCGGGCAGTTCTCCGCCGCCGCCAGTACCTTTTCGTTCGCGTCCATGTTCGGTTCGAGGGGGTGGGACTGCATTCCGGTGTCGAGGCGGAAGCCGTCCGGGGCTCGGTGGACGCACTGGGCCGAGCCGATGCACAGCGAGCGGTCCACCTCCACGTGCCAGCGGTCGCCCATGGCCGTTATCCCTCCCAGCCGGCCGGGAGGTGGATCATCTTGTGCTCCAGGTACTCGCCGAACCCCTCGGGCCCGAACTCCCGCCCGAGCCCCGAGTTCTTGTAGCCGCCGAACGGGCCGAGCATGTCGAGGCTGAAGGTGTTCACCGAGTACGTGCCGGTACGGACCTGCCGGGCGACCTCGATGCCGTGGGCCACGTCGGCCGTCCACACGCTGCCGGAGAGGCCGTAGTCGGAGTCGTTCGCGATCTTCACGGCGTCGGACTCGTCGCCGTACGGGATCAGGCAGATGACCGGGCCGAAGATCTCCTCGCGGGCGATGCGCATCGAGTTGTCGACGTCACCGAAGAGGGTCGGTTCGACGTACCAGCCGCGGTCGAGGCCGGCGGGGCGTCCGCCGCCGGTGAGGATTTTCGCGCCCTCCTCCTGGCCGATGCGGATGTAGTCGAGGTTGCGCTGCTGCTGCCGCCGCGCGACCAGCGGGCCGACCTGGGTCGCCGGGTCGAGCGGGTCGCCGACCACCAGCGCGCTCGCGGCCTGGGTGAAGGCGTCCGCGAACTCGTCGTAGCGGGAGCGCGGCAGCAGGATGCGGGTCTGGGCGACGCACGCCTGGCCGTTGTTCATCCAGGCGGCGGAGACAATGCCGGGGACGGCGGTGTCGAGGTCGGCGTCGGGGAGGACGACAGCTGCCGACTTCCCGCCCAACTCCAGTGTCACGCGGGTGAGTTGGCGGGAGGCGACCTCCATCACGCGCTTGCCCGCGGCGACCGAGCCGGTGAAGGAGATCTTGTCGACGCCGGGGTGCCCGACGAGGTACTCGCTCACCTCGCGGTCGGCCGGGAGGACGGAGAGGACGCCGGGCGGCAGGCCGGCCTCCTTCGTTATCTCCGCGAGGATGTACGCGTCGAGGGGCGACTCGGGCGACGGCTTGAGGACCACCGTGCAGCCGGCGAGCAGCGCGGGCGCGAGTTTCGCCGCCGCGACGAACTGCGGGACGTTCCAGGGCGCCACGGCGGCGACGACGCCCACCGGTTCGCGCCGGACGAGGATGCGGCCGAGGGCGCCGTCGCGCGACTCCTCGTACGTGAAGTCGCGGGCGACGGTGATCGCCGCGTCCCACACCATCATCGCGCCGAGGGCCTGGGCGAGGATGCTCCAGGAGTACGGGGAGCCGTTCTCGGAGGAGATGACGCGGCCGATCTCCTCGTACCGTGCGGCGATACCGTCCTTGATGCGGGTGACGACGGCGATCCGCTCGTCGAGGGGCATCCGGGGCCAGGGTCCCTCGTCGAAGGCGGTGCGCGCGGCGGCGACGGCCCGGTCGACGTCGGCCGGCGAGGCGTGCGGCACGCGGCCGAAGACCTCTTCGGTGTGCGGGGAGATGACCTCGATGACGTCCTTGCCGAGGGGGTCGGTCAACTCCCCGCCGATGAACAGCTGTCCGTGTTCCACGAGCTCGGTCATGGCCGACTGCCTCTCGCCGACTGCCTCTCCGGGTACCGTCTCTGACGGTTCGTCAGATAGATACGGAGACAGTTACCAGTTCCCCTCCGAGGAGTCCACAGCTCTCACACGCCAGACAGTAGGCGACTTGGGCTCCCGTGGGAACTGGTTCTAGTTATAGTGACTGGCAGCCCAGCCACAGGGGAGCCCATGACACAGGTGTCGACACAGGTGACCGAGCATGGCGGGGGCGTACGGTCCCTCCGGGTCCCCATTCCGAACAATCCCCTCGGATACACCCTGGTCTACGTCGTCGACACCGACAGCGGACCGGTGCTCATCGACACCGGCTGGGACGACCCGCTCTCCTGGGACACACTCGCCGAGGGCCTGTCGGCATGCGGCACGGCGGTCGGCGAGATCCACGGCGTGGTGATCACCCACCACCACCCGGACCACCACGGCCTGTCCGGTCAGGTCCGTGAGGCGTCGGGGGCGTGGATCGCGATGCACGAGGCCGACATCGCGCTCGTCCGGCGGACCCGCGACAACCGCGCCGACCGCTGGTACGCGTACATGATCGCGAAGCTCACGGCGGCCGGCGCGCCCGACGACCATATGGCGACCCTGACCAGGACCCCCGTCGGCCTCCTGCCCGGGTTCTCGCCCGCGCTGCCCGACCGTGAGATCGTCCCCGGCGAACTCCTCGACCTCCCCGGCCGCCGGCTGCGCGCGATCTGGACGCCGGGCCACACCCCGGGCCACGTCTGCCTCCACCTGGAGGAGGCGCACCCAGCCCAGCTCCCGGGCAACGGGCGCCTCTTCTCGGGCGATCACCTGCTGCCCGGCATCACCCCGCACATCGGCCTGTACGAGGACCCCGACGACGCGACGGTCGCCGACCCCCTCGGCGACTACCTCGACTCCCTGGAGCGCATCGGCCGCCTGGCCCCGGCGGAGGTCCTCCCCGCCCACCGCCACGCCTTCCCCGACGCGGGCGCCCGCGTACAGGAGCTGCTCGACCACCACGACGAACGCCTCACCGACCTCCGCGCCCTCCTCACCACCCCCCTCACCGCCTGGCAACTGGCGGAGCGCATGGAGTGGAACCGCCCCTGGGCCGACATCCCCCCGGGATCACGGAACATCGCGGTCTCGGAGGCGGAGGCCCACGTACGCCGACTGGTCAAACTGGGCCAGGCGGAGGCGGTGACGGGGAGCGAGCCGGTGACGTACGTGGCGGTATGAACCCGGTGCCGTTCACACGGACCGACCCTCGCTGCCACTGACGGGCCGTTTTCGAGAGCCAGGTCACTTTCTACGTGCCCGATGACGTGAAGCGGCCCATAGGGCGCACGTCACCTACGAAGCCGCCTAGTAGGCGAATACGCGTGTCATGCCCACACAGAAACCGGGCCTGACCTGCGCATTGAGAGCCAGATCACAAAGTGCGCCAACGGCCCACATACGACCACAACTAGCAAAAGGGGTGATTGCGGACGGCCGTCGAGCCTGTTTCTGTGGAGGAGTCGCAAGGCGCCACGAACCCCCACGGGTCGCGGCGCCGCCGCATGTCACCGCCACCCACGCAGTACGCACCACCCGGCATCGATCTGCACGCGACGGCCCTGACCCCGAAGAAAAGGTTCTCCGTGTTCGTCTCCCGTATCGCTCGCACCCTCGCCTCCCCGAAGAAGGCCCTCTCCACCGCCGCCGTGGCCGCCGCCACCGCCGGTATGGTCCTGGCCGCGGCTCCCGCCCACGCGGCGACCTCTTCCTCGGCCTCCCACGCCAAGGCGATCGCGCACAAGCTGATCCCGAACGACGCGCAGTTCAACGCGTTCAGCCGGATCGTCGAGCACGAGAGCGGCTGGAACATCAACGCCACCAACGCCTCCTCCGGCGCGTACGGCCTGGTCCAGGCCCTCCCCGGCTCGAAGATGTCCTCGGCCGGCTCCGACTGGAAGACCAGCGCCGCCACCCAGATCGAGTGGGGCCTGAAGTACATGAACCAGCGCTACGGCAGCCCGGTCGGCGCCTGGAACTTCTGGCAGGCCCACCACTGGTACTGAGCCGACCGGCTCACACGCCATAAGCGCGACACCGCGTAAGTACGAATAGGCACGAATACGCACGAAGGCGACGGCCCCCGACCCATCGGGGACCGTCGCCTTCGTACGTATGTCATAGGCGTCCGTGGTGGACTGACCCGATGAGCCCCGAGGCAACCGAGCCGGCCCAGCCGCCGCCGTCATCGACGCCGTCGTCCTCGTCATCGTCATCGTCATCGTCATCGACGCCGTCGTCCTCTTCGTACGATCCCGAATCGCGCGGTCTGCGGCTCGTGGCCGTTCTGCTGGTGCTGACGGTGGTCAGCGGGCTGATCGACGCCGTCAGCTATCTCGGGCTCGGCCACGTCTTCACCGCCAACATGACCGGCAACGTCGTCGTCCTCGGCTTCGCCGCCGCCGGGGCGCCCGGCTTCTCCGTACCGCACACGCTGACGTCACTGGCCTCGTTCGTGGTGGGCGCGGTGGCCGGCGGGCGCCTCACGGGGCGCCTGGGCGGCGGCTCGCGCCGGAGGTGGGCCCGGATCACCCTCGCCGTCGAGGCGGTGTTCCTGGGCGCGTCCTCGGCGGTCGCCTTCGCGGCGCCCGACGCGACGGCCACCGTCTACGCGCTGATCGCCGTCACGGCCTTCGCGATGGGCCTGCGCAACGCGACCGTACGCAGACTGGGCGTCCCCGACCTGACGACCACCGTCCTGACGATGACCCTCACGGGTCTCGCCGCCGACTCCCGCGCGGCCGGCGGCACGGGCGGGCACTCCCCGCGCCGCTCGGCGTCGGTGGTGGCGATGGCGCTGGGCGCGGCCCTCGGGGCGTGGCTGGTGGTCCGGCACGGCCTGGGGATCCCGCTTCTCGTCGCCACCGTCGCGGTGGCGGCGTTGGCCGTGTGCGCGTCCGGGCGGGAGTGAGGGGGCCCGCCGTGCCCTGCGGGGCGAGTTGCGTTGCTAACGATTCATAACTCTTGGCGATTGCTGTGGGTAGAGTCACGCGGTCCACGGGGGCGGTCCGGGAGCGCGTATCGCGTGTCCGCGACCCGCGTGACCTGCGCAATCCGCTTGGGTGAGCCGGTTTTCCCGCCGTCGGCGATCTCGCGCGCGGACCGTGCGCGCCTGTGGCCGCCGAGAGTCGGGAGCACCTACGGGGCCCACGGCGGGCCGGAGCGGAGCATACTGGCGTTAATGACAAAGACAGCGGTAACGCGGGCCCACCTGGCCACCAGCCCTTTCAAAGCCCCTGTGGCACCCCCTGCCAAGCACTTCGCGGCAGGCGACCGAGTCACTCACGACGTCTTCGGCCTCGGCCGAGTGACCACCGTCGAGGATGGCATCGCAGTGCTCGTCGATTTCGGCGGGCGTCAGGAACGGATCGTCAGTCCGTACGCCAAGCTGACCGTTCTGTGAGATCTGCCGTGCCCCCCTCTCGAACACCAGGAGACCTTCCATCGAGCTGACATCTCTGTTCTCCGCGCCGGAACCGACTGCGTTCCACGCGAGGACCGATTCGCCGACCCCGGAGATCGACCCCTTCCAGGCGCCGGCCTTCCGGGAGGGAACTCCCGGCGCCTCCGTGAACGTGGCGGAGGACCCCGGAGCCTGGGATCAGCTGTGAGCCACACCGTCGCAGCGGCGTGACCGCCGACCGAGTCGCCCAGTGACGGGTCGCGAACTCCGGGTGCCCGTCAGTTACGGGGCATCGGGAGGGCGTACACCCTGTCGAAATGCTGGGCGATCAGCGGATGGTCGGTCCCCGCGGCGGTGTCACAGGACAACTGCCAGTCGTTGATGCCCGTGTCCCGACCGTCGGTGAAGTTCCAGAGCAGTTCGCCCCGCCGGGCATCGATCGCGTAGAAGCCGTCCTTGTTGGCCTCGGCCGTGACGAACACCGCGTCGGCGCCCGCGACGAGGGCGTTGTCCAGGTCGAGCCTGGGCGTTTCACAGAACCAGCGCCGCGAGCCGTCGGTGGCGTCGAACGCCTCGACACCGTGCGGGTTGCTCGTCGTGCAGTACACCGTGCCGTCCGCCGCGGCCACAGAGGCGAATCCGCCCTTCTCCCGCGGCACCCGCCAGCGCGGCGCACCCGACACCAGATCCACCGCGACGAGCTCACTGTCGGCGGCGAAGACGGTGTTGTCGAGAACCACCGGAGCCGACCGGGTCTCCGCAGTGGACGCCATGGGCCGGGTCCAGAGGATGCTCCCCCGGGCGTCGCCGCCACGGGCCGTCAGACGGTGCAGCCCGTCCAGGTAGACGAAGCGGTCGGCGTCGACGAACGGGTTCAGGTCGAGGCCGATGTCCTCCCTGCTGATGGGGATCACCTGGGCCAGGCGCGCCTTCAGATTCGTCGCGAGGACGACGTTCGTCGAGGTGGCAGGACCCCGTGACCCGTCCGGCCGGTTCCGGCGGTCGAACCGCAGTCCGACAATGGTGACGGTGCCCACGGCCCCGCCGAGCAGCGTGTCGAAGCGGAAGTCCGGCCCGAAGTCCAGCGAGTACCGCTCCGCACCCGTGATCGCGTCGACGCCCAGCACGGTCGCGCCGGTGCCGAGGGCGACGACGACGTCCGAGACGACCAGGGGCGGGGTGGGCGACTGGCTGATGCCCTGGTAGGTCCACCGGGGGCGGGCGCCGTCGGTGAGACCTAGGCAGAAAAGGTTGCCGGACTGCGTCTTCAGCAGGGCGGTCTCGTTGTGGAAGACCGCCGGTGCCTGGAGGAGCGGGTCGCTGCGGTACGTCCACAGCGGTTTCGGCGCCGGACCGCTGGGGGTCGCCGCGCCGGCCGACGCGCCCTTCGATCCGTGGAGCAGTGCGGTGGCGCCGGCGCCCAGAGCGAGCGCCGCGACCCCTGTGCGGACCCCTCGGCGGGATACGCCCGGCGCGGACGGGCGCCGGGCCCGGTGGGTGCCCCGCTCGGGCGACTGGGCGGGCGGCTGGGCGGGCGGCTGGGCGGGTGGCTGCCCGTGGGCCGGGGCGGGTCTCGGTTCGTCGGGTTCGGGGAGGACGGTGCGCTGCGGGCTGCTCTGGCGCTCCGCGACCAGTCGCTGGACGGCCGCGATGCGCGGGTCGACGCGGAGGTTGCCGGCGCCGGGGGCCGCCGCCATGGCGGCATGGGCGGGCTCCCGGCCGACCGCGTTCGCCTGCGCGTCGAGAGCGAGGTCCCGGTCGGTGTCCAGGTCCAGGTCCATGAGGGCGGCTGCCTGCGCTCCGATCGAGGCGAGCACCGGTTCCGGCAGCCAGCCGGTCCAGTCCAGCGCGTCGGCGCCGCCGGGCGCGCACGCCGCCGAGACCCGGTCCGGGCTGGGCCGGTCGTCCGGGGACTTCTCGAGGCAGCGACCGATGATCGTGTCCAGGGGGGCGTTGACGCCCGTCAGGTCGGGCCTGCCGTGGACCACCTGGTACAGCAAGCTGGCCGCCGACGCGCCTTCGAAGGGCGCCTGTCCGGTGGCCGCGTAGGCCAGCACCGAGCCGAGGCAGAACACGTCCCCCGCCGGGCCCATCGGGTTCCCCGTGGCGTGCTCGGGGCACATGTACCTCGGGGAGCCCAACAGGACGCCGGACAGGGTGAGTTCGTAGCCGTCGGTGGCGCGGACGATGCCGAAGTCGATGACACGCGGGCCCCCGGCGGAGAGCAGCACGTTGGACGGCTTGAGGTCGCGGTGGACCAGCCCCGCGGCGTGTACGGCGATCAGCGCCTCGGCGAGTCCGGCGCCGAGGGCCAGTACCGATCTCGGTGGCAGTGGCCCGTACGCCTCGACGGCCTCGGCCAGCGTCGGGCCGAGGATGTGGGTGGTGGCGAGCCAGGGGACGGGGCCGTCCGGGTCGGCGTCCAGGACGGACGCCGTGTAGGTGCCGCTGACCGCCTGGGCGGCGTCCACCTCGCGGCGGAACCTGTCGCGGAAGGCCCTGCCCGAGGCCAGTTCCGGCCGGATGACCTTGACGGCCACGGACTGTTGCCGGTCGTCCTTGGCGAGGAAGACCTCGCCCATCCCTCCGGCACCGAGTCTCGCGACCGGACGGTACGGCCCCAGCCGGACCGGATCCGTGGGACGAAGTGGCTCCATGGTCCTCAGCTCGCCTGTTCCCCGTCGTTCCCCGTCTGCTCCCCGTTTGATGGGGCTGCAGGGAGAGTAGGTGCTCAGGGGACACATGGCGCACACAATCGGCCAACTCATGGCCAATACTTGAGACTTCACGCAGGGAGGGTCCGGACGTTACACGTGACGTCAGGACGAATCAGGCACGACCTGCGCTTCCTCCCGCCCCTGTGGCCGTCAGCCGTCAGCTCCGGGTCGCGTACACGATGAGGTTGTTCACCGGATGCCCCTGGGCGTCGAAGTCGCCGTCGCAGGTGATGAGCCGCAGGGCACGGTCCCGGGTCGGGCCGTAGACCTTCTTCGTGGGGAAGACGGTCTTGCCGACACTCTCCGTGGCCGTGACGGTGAAGTGGACGGCTGCTCCCCTCACGTCGGTGACGGTGATGTCCGCCCCCTTGGTGATCTTCCTGAGGTCGTGGAAGACGGCTCTGCCGAGGTGGGTGTCGTTGTGGCCGATGATGACGGCCGCGCCGACCTCACCGGGCACCACGCCGCCGGTGTACCAGCCCGCTGTCATCCCCTTCTCGGCCGGCGGGACCTCGACCGTCCCGTCCGTGTTGAGGCCCAGCCTCATCAGCGAACTGGTGATCCCCACGGAAGGGATGGCGACCCGGGCGGGGGCGGCCCCGGCCGCCGGAGTGTCCGGGGGCGCGGGCCGCCCGGACTCCGGGGCGTCGGGCGAGGCGGTGCCGACGGCGCTGGGGACCGCGCGGACCGTCGGGTCCGGGGTGGACGAGCAGCCGGTGAGCACGACGACGAGGACGAACAGGGTGACGGTCGCGATCAGGGCGACGGCGAGACGGCCCCGGAACAGGGCCGGACGGAGTGCAGGGGGCAACGCGAGCTCCAGAACAGGTGCGGTGCGAGGGTTCGGGGAACGCACAGGGCGCCGCCCGGTGAAGGGCGGCGCCACCGTTTCGTCACTGGGGTCGTGCTGCCGGGTCAGCCGTCGCGGCGGGCGGCGGTGCGGCGGCGCAGTACGTAGGTGCCGGCGCCCGCGAGCAGCAGGGCGCCCGTGGCCGAACCGATGAGGGTGCCGGTGTTGTCGTCCTGTGCGGGGGCCTCGCCCGCGGCGACACCGCCACGCGGGTAGTCCTTGCCGGACGCGGCCTTCGCGGCTTCGGCCTTCTTGGCCGCATCGTCCTTGAGGGTCCGGGCGTCCTCGGCCTTCTTCTTCGCCAGGGCCTCCTTGTCGGCCGGGGTCAGGTCGCTCGCGCCCGGCGCCGGAGTCGGGTCGGTGGCGAAGGCCGCGGTGGCCGGGACGAGCAGCGCGCCGGCCGCGACGCCGGTCAGGACGGCGATTCGCAGGGGGCGCAGGGTGAGACGGCGGGACATGTAAGGGCTCCAGTTCCAGCCCGGTTTGGTCGTACCTGGTTGCCGATCCGCACCAGGTTCCGGGCATGGCCCCACTCTGGCCGCCAGTTGTCAGGAAGCTGTCAGATCGCCGTGGTCATCCCATCAGGGCCGGCCGCGCTCCCCCGCGCCGCCGCCGTCGGCAGCCGCAGTGTGAAGGTCGCCCCCTCGCCCTGCGTGCTCACCACGTCCACCGTGCCGCCGTGGGCTTCGGCGAGCTTGAGGACGATCGCGAGGCCCAGACCACTGCCGCCGGTGCTGCGGCTGCGGGACTTCTCCGCCCGCCAGAAACGGTCGAACACATACGGGAGATCGCCCGCCGGGATGCCGCTGCCGGTGTCGGACACCTCGACGGCGAGCTGCTGCCCGTCGCCGGTGCCCGTGACGTACGAGCGCAGGGTCACCGTGCCGCCCGCCGGTGTGTGGCGTACCGCGTTGGAGAGCAGGTTGCTGACGGCCTGGCGCAGCCGCACGGGGTCGGCGTCGAGGAGAGGCGAGCGTGGAGTGCCGGTCGGCGCCGGTACGGCAGTGAGGGCGACGCCCGCCTTCTCGGCCAACCCCTGGTGTGCGGCGGCCACTTGGCCGAGCAGCTCGTCGATCCGTACCGGCTTGCGGTGCAGTCGCAGGGCGCCCGCGTCGGCCGCGCCCAGGTCCTGGAGGTCGTTGATGAGGTGCTGGAGCTGCACCGCCTCCTCCAGGAGCGAGGAGACGAACGCCGGGTCCGGTTCGGCCAGTCCGTCGTGGGCCGCCTCCAGCCAGCCCCGGATGTTGCTCAGTGGCGTACGCAGTTCGTGAGCGACGTCGCTGACCATCACCTTGCGCTGCTCCTCCAGCCGGGCCCGGTGCGCGGCCATGTCGTTGAAGGCAGCCGTCAGCCGTCCGATCTCGTTGTCGGAGACGACGGGCACGGGCACCGGCGCCGAGTCCAGGCCGTCCCGCATGCGCTGGGCGGCGCCGGTGAGCGCGTGCAGCGGGCGTACGAGCCTCGCTCCCGCGAGGACGGAGGCGCCGACGGTGAGCGCGAGGACCAGGGCGGTGACCCCGGCGATACGCGCGGTGTTGGCCGGGGAGAGGTCGAGGCCGGGTACACCGGCGGCGCCGGGGCCGTCGATGAACAGGAGGGCGGGCTCGGCGACATAGGCGGCGAGCTGCTCGTGGCGGGCGCTGACGACACAGGCGGCGACGGCCCGGTCGTACCCGCTGTCGCGGATCCCGGAGGGGACGTAGTCGAACGCGCCGCCGGCAGCCGCCTTCCGCTCGGCCGTCGCGGCGTCCTCCGCCTTCTTGGCGGCCAGGGCCTTCTCTTCGGCCTCCCGCTTGCTGCGGCTGTCCTCGGGGGCGGGGTCCGTGCCGTAGTCCTGCCCGTACGGGTCGCGGTAGCCCCGGTCCCAGGAGAGGTCCAGGTTCAGTTTCACGGCCGTACGGCCCTGTCGTTTCAGGCAGGCGTCGGCCAGTTGGTTCAGGGCGCCGAGGGCTTTTCGCTCGGTCGGGGTGGGGCCGGCCGGGAAGGACTCCAGGCACTTGGCTTCCAAGGAGCGGTCCATGTCGCTGTCCGTCCCGTTGCCGGTCTCTTCGCTCACGAACTGGACACGGGTCCGCCCGCCCGGCGTCTCGACGATGTCGGCGGCGACACCCATCCGGCTGAGGCACTCCACCTTCCCGTCGGACGCCTTCCGCAGCGCGGCGCGTTCCTTGGCGGGCAGCCGGAAGGGGCCCACGGCCCGTGGATCGACGCGGTCCGCGCCCGCCTTGGCCGCGTCGGGCACCAGCACGGTGTCGACGGACAGCGGGTCGACGACCGCCGAGGGCTGCGGCGCCAGCGAGGCCGCAGGTGAACTGCCGCCCGGGGAGCGCGAGTTCGCCGAGTCGACGAACGGGCGCCGGCCCTGGGTGGTCAGCACGATCCGGCGCCCCGACTGCTGGGCCAGGTCGCGCACGGTGGCGTCGACGCCGTCCCAGTCGGGGTGGGTGGCCGCGTAGCCGAGGAGGGTGTTGTAGATGTGCGCGTCGGACTGAAGGTTCTGCCCCTGTTCCTGGCGGATCGCGACGGAGGTCGTCTGCACGGCGAGCCAGGCGGTCGCGGCGACCGAACAGGAGGCCACGAGCGCCGTCACGGTCAACAGCCGACCGGCCAGGCTCTTACGCAGCGGCAGCCGGCCACCCTTCGCACCCTTCGCGGCCCCTTTCTCAGGACGACGCATGGCGCACGTTCCTGGCGGGGTCCGTCAGTTTGTAGCCGACGCCGAAGACGGTGACGATGCGGGACGGGCGGCGGGGGGCGCGCTCGATCTTCTTGCGCAGGTTCATGATGTGCACGTCGACGGTCCGGCCGCTGATGTACTTGTCGAAGCCGTGCAGTTCGTCCAGGAGCCGCGCCCGGGTGAACACCCTGCCGGGTTCGGCCGCCATCGCCGCGAGGATACGGAACTCACCGGGCGTGCACTCGACCGGCGTCCCGCCGACCGACACCTCGTGCCGTGCCGGGTCGATCCTGAGCGCGCCGACCACCAACACCCCCTCGTCCGGGGCCTCTTCGGGCTCGGGGGCGGGGACAGGGGCGGGCGCGGAGACCGGTACGGCAACGGGGGCCGGGTCGGTGCCGCGCCGGTTGCGGCGCAGCAGCGTCCGTACCCGTGCCGTCAGTTCGCGCGGGCTGAACGGCTTGGTCATGTAGTCGTCGGCGCCGAGGTCGAGGCCGAGGAGCAGATCGTCCTCGGTGCTGCGGGCCGTCAGCATCAGCACCGGCACCTCGCGGCCTTCGGCGCGCAGGATCCGTACGACGTCGAGGCCGTCGGCTCTGGGCATCATCACGTCGAGGACGACCAGGTCGGGTTCCTGGTGCCGGACCGTCTCGAGAGCGGTCCGGCCGTCCTCGACGACCGTGACCGTGTGCCCCTCGTGCTCCAGATAGCGGCGCACCAGTTCGGCCTGCTTCGCGTCGTCTTCGGCGACCACAATGTTTGCGCACACGCCGGAGATCGTAGCGACCGCCGGCGCCGGCAGGACCGTAAGAGGCTTTACCGCGAGGGCAGTTCGATGGTGGACAGCCGGGGATGCAGGCGGGCCGTCGAGCGGCCCGTGAGGTCGAGGAGCAGTTCGGCGAAGAGGGCGTCGCCCCAGCCGAACCAGGCGCGGGTGAAGGTCGCCGGGTCGTCGACGTGGAAGCTCTCGCGCACGGAGCCGGTACCTCCGTCGGTGCGCAGCACCAGCTCGGCGAGGCGGGTCCGCTCGGCCGCGCCGTCGCTGGTCAGCGCCTGCATGGTGAGGGAGAGCGGCCAGACGTGACCGGGCGGGGTGTGCGGGCTGCCGATACCGGAGGCCGAACCGCCCGCGTAGTAGTAGGGGTTGGCGTCGCTGAGGACGAACTCGCGGGTGCGCAGGTAGAGCTGGTCGCCCGGGTCGCACCAGCCGAGGTAGGGCAGCGAGAGCAGGCTCGGGATGTTGGCGTCGTCCATCAGCAACTGCCCGCCGAGACCGTCGACTTCGTACGCGTACACCCTCGGGTCTGCCCCCGCGGTCACCCCGTGCGTACGCACCCCGGTGGCGATCTCGCCCGAGAGGGCGGCGGCGTCGGCGGCGAGGCCGGGGTCTTCGAGTGCCGTCGCCAGTTCGGCGAGGCCGGCGAGGGAGACGGCCGCCAGGGCGTTGGACGGGACGAGGTAGCCGTGGTGGCAGCGGTCGTCGCTGGGGCGGAAGCCGGACCAGGTCATGCCGGTGGGCGCGACCGGCGCGCCCCGGCCGCCGCGCGGCAGCGAGTCGAACGCGTCGTCGCCGAGGCGCCGGAACTCGTACGGTGAGCGGTTCTCGTGGTCCTGCTCGACCCGCCACAGGTCGATGATCCGGCGGGCGGCGCGCGTGAAGCGGTCGTCGCCGGTGAGGTGGCCGAGGCTGCCGGTGGCCCGCCAGATGCCGTAGGCGAGTTGGAGCGGGGCGCAGAGCGAGTCGACCTCGTACTTCTGCTCCCAGACCAGCGGGTCGGGGGTCGGCTCGTCGATGTAACCGGCGCCGGAGCCGTCGGGTTCGGCGTTGAAGGAGTTGGCGTACGGATCGGCGAGGACGTAACGCAGCTGGCGGCGCAGGACGCCCGTGAGCGCGGCGGCTACGGCGGGGTCGTCGGCGGCGAGGAGGTAGGGGCGGACCTGGGCGGTGCTGTCGCGCAGCCACATCGCGGGGATGTCGCCGGTGAGGACGAAGACCTCGCCGTCGGGGAGCGGGCGCATGGCCCTGCCCCAGGTGCCGGCCAGCAGCCCGGTGAAGCGGTCGGCGGCGCTCGGGTCGAGGGCGCGCAGCTCGCGGCGCACGTCGGCACTCAGAGCGCGGAGGCCTTCCGGCAGCTCGCCTTCCGGTTCGTCGATCGACCGCATGATCATCCTCTCGCGCCCTTCTCCACAGCCTGGGACAGCATTGCCGGGACAACGTTGTCAGACACGGCGTTGTCAGACCCTACGCACCGAGCCCCGTACCGCGCAAGGCATGGAAATCCCCTGTTCCGGCCCTTCGACGCGGGCCCGCGCGGGTCGAGCGGCTGACGACGGGCCCGCCGTGCGGGGGAGAAAGGTGACCATGTCCCATGTCCACCGACGGCCTCAACTACCGCTTGGCTCAGCCCCGTTACCGGGGCGGAGTCACTGGGCCGCCCGCAGGTCGTCCCAGGTCGCCCGCTTCACGAGGCCGTTGACGACGAGACCCTTGTCCGTCTGGAAGCTCCTCATCGCGGCCTCCAGCCCATCGCCGAACACCCCGTCCACGCTCCCGCCGATCTCGTACCCGCGCTTCAGCAGGATGCACTGGACCTGCTTGACGCGCTTGCCCGTGTCTCCGGGGGCGGTGCGCGCCCTGCCCGCGTAGTACGTGCAGTCGGTGACCCAGGGCGCCAGGTCGGGCTCGGTCGGGGCGGGGTCCGGAGAGGGGGTGGTGGCGGAGGGCGTGGGACTGGCCTCGGGGCCGCCGTCCGTGCCGGCGACCGCGCCCGTTCCCGGCCCCGCGCCTGGTCCGGCGACCGTGCCCGTTCCTGTGCCCCCGCCCGCGCCCCCGCCCGTGGCCGCGTCCGTAGGGGCGCCCGGGGCGGTGGGGTCCGGCTCGCCGTCACCGTCGCCGTCGGTGGAGCCGGGGACCAGTGACGGTACGGCGGGGCCGTCGACGGTCTCGGTGCCACTGCCGGACGTGGTCGGGGCCGACTTTCCGTCCGAGGTCCTCGACGTCGGCAGGGAGTCGCCCGTCTTCGCCGCGGTGCCGGCGGACGCCGTCGCGGGCCCCCCCGGGGGCGAGGCGGTCGCGGGGTCCGTCGGACGGGCGAGTACGAAGACCAGCGCGGTCAGGGAACAGAGGGCGACGGCCGCCGCCGTGGCCGGTGCCGGCCTGCGGACCCAGGCGAGAGCTCCCGCCGGGCGCCGCTTCCCCGGGGACGTCTCGGCGGACGCCGCGTCCGGGGTCGGCGGCGGGACGGGGGCCGCGTCCTTCGGTACGGCCGGCAGCGGGGGCGCCGGGTTCGGGCGGTGGCCCGGGTAGCGCAGCTCCGCCGCCCGCTCGACGGGGAAGCGGTACAGCGTGTCGTACGCCCGCTGCCGTTCCAGGACGCTGCCGAGCAGGGGTTCCGGCCAGGCGGGCGCCTGCGCGGACGCGCCGGCACGCCTCCGCGCCGCCTCGATCAGCGCACTCGGCGTCGGCCGTCGCTCGGGCTCCTTGGCGAGGCAGGCGGCCAGCAGCGCGCCCAGCGCCGGGTCGGTCGCCGTGATCTCGCCGATCACCTCGGCGTCGGGTTCCTCGAAGGCGACCCGGTGCATCACGTCGACGCCGGTGCCGTCACCGAAGGGGGCCCGGCCGGCCGCCGCGTAGATCAGCGTCCCGGCGAGGGAGAACACGTCGGACGCCGCGTCGCACTGGCCGGTCCTCAGATACTCCGGGGACATGTAGGCGGGCGTGCCGACCCGGTTGCCGGTGCCGGTGATCGCACTCGCGTCGGCGGCCTTGGAGATGCCGAAGTCGATGACGTGGGCGCCCCGGACCGACAGCAGCACGTTGGACGGCTTCAGGTCCCGGTGCACGATCCCCGTGGCGGCGAGGTCGGCGAGCGCCTGCCCCAACTCCGCCACCAACCGCCAGACGGCGCCCGGCTCCAGGGCGCCGCCCTCCCGGACGGCGTCGGCGAGGTCGAGCGCGGCGAGATACTCCGTGGCCATCCACAGCAACTCGTCCTGGAACCCCGTACCGCACAGCCTCGGTGCGCGCGGTGTACGGACCCGGCCGTGCACCAACGCCTCCTGTTCGAACCGGCGCCGGAACGTCGGATCCTCGGCGTACTCCGGCCGGATCACCTTGACGGCGAACAGGCCGGGGCTGTCGTCCGAGGGGCGCGCGAGATAGACCCGTCCCATGCCACCGCTGCCGAGCAGCGCCAACGGCACGTAGGGGCCGACGAGTTCGGGGTCGGTGGGGCGCAGCGGCGCGGCAGCCGTCTGCCGCAGCGCGGCTGCTTCGTCCGTCACGGATCCCCCGAAATGATCGTCTACGTACACCAGTTCGCCTCATCGGCTGCGAGGACGAGGCTAACTCAGTCGGGGCGGGCGCGTTCATGCTTTCGATCAGTTCCGTCACGCTGCGCACTCGATCGGGACCCGAAAGACACCGGACCACAACTGGGCGGGTCCGCTCACCGGATGGTCGGGTTGTCGGGATACGCCTCCATATCGCGGCGCGTTTCGGGCACAGTGTCGCCGCCGAACCACCACGAGGTCGAAGCCGTCACCGACTTCGACGCCCTCGATCGCCTGGATGCCCGTCAGCGCGGCGGCCGGCAAGGTGTCCCGGCCCGCAGTCACCGTGCACATGCGACCCCAGGCCGACCGACACCCCCGCACTCAGGCGCGTCCGGCGATCGGGCGAACGTCCTCACAACCGTTGGATGATCGTCCCCGTCGCCAGCGCCCCGCCCGCGCACATGGTGATCAGGGCGAACTCCTTGTCCGTGCGCTCCAGTTCATGCAGTGCCGTCGCGATCAGCCGGGCCCCGGTCGCCCCCACCGGATGCCCGAGGGCGATCGCCCCGCCGTTCACGTTCACCTTCGTCAGGTCCTGTTCGAAGACCTGCGTCCAGCTCAGCACCACGGAGGCGAACGCCTCGTTGATCTCGACCAGGTCGATGTCCTTCAGCGTCATACCCGCTTTGCCGAGCACCGCCCGCGTCGCGTCGATGGGCCCGTCCAGATGGAAGTGCGGATCGGATCCCACCAGCGCCTGGGCCACGATCCGCGCCCTCGGGCGCAGCTTCAGAGCCCGCGCCATCCGCTTCGACGCCCACAGGAGCGCGGCCGAACCGTCGCTGATCTGGGAGGAGTTGCCCGCCGTATGGACGGCCGTGGGCATGATCGGCTTGAGGGAGGCCAGCGCGTCGGCCGACGTGTCCCGCAGCCCCTCGTCCCGGTCGACGAGCCGCCACATGCCCTGCCCGGCACCCTGCTCCTCCTCCGTCGTGGGCACCTGGACGGCGAACGTCTCTCGCTTGAACCGCTCCTCCCCCCACGCGACCGCCGCCCGCTCCTGCGACACGAGCCCGAGCGCGTCCACGTCCTCGCGGGTCAGGCCCCGCCGCCGGGCGATCCGTTCCGCCGCCTCGAACTGGTTGGGCAGATCCACGTTCCACTCGTCCGGGAACGGCTTCCCAGGGCCGTGCTTGGACGCCGCCCCCAGCGGCACCCGCGACATGGCCTCGACCCCGCAGCTGATGCCGACGTCGATGACGCCCGCCGCGATCATGTTGGCGACCATGTGCGAGGCCTGCTGGGAGGAGCCGCACTGGGCGTTGACCGTCGTCGCCGCGGTCTCGTACGGCAGGCCCATGGTCAGCCAGGCGGTGCGGGCGGGGTTGGCGGACTGTTCGCCGGCCTGGGTGACCGCGCCGCCGACGATCTGCTCGACGCAGTCGGCGGGGATGCCGGTACGGCCCAGGAGTTCACGGTAGGTCTCGCCCAGGAGGTAGGCGGGGTGGAGGTTGGCGAGCGCGCCGCCGCGCCTGCCGATGGGGGTGCGTACGGCTTCGACGATCACGGGTTCCGCGGCCATGGTGGGGAGTTCCTCTCCTCAGGTCACCCGCGCGGCGCGGGCGTCCCGGCCACCCGCCACGCAGAACTAGTACGCGTTCTAGTTCTGCCTGCAGTCTGCTGACGTGCCCTCCGGCACCGCAACCCCCTTGCAGCGCCCGATAGCACAAGCGGCGTCCGGAATTGGCGGTGTCGTGACCCTTGCCTCTTCTGGAACGCGTTACTACCTTCGCGACACCCACTTCTTCTGATGGACCGTCAGATGCTGTTCCGATGACGGGAGTTTTCGATGGCATCCTGCCCCGCGCTGCCCGAAGGGTTCGACTTCACCGACCCTGACGTGCTGCAACACCGCGTACCTCTCCCGGAGTTCGCCGAGCTGCGCGCCACCGAGCCGGTCCACTGGGTGTCCCAGCGCCCCGGCATCGCGGGCTTCGCCGACAAGGGATACTGGGCCGTCACCCGGCACGCGGACGTCCGATACGTGTCCACGCACCCGGAGTTGTTCTCGTCCACCACCAACACGGCGATCATCCGCTTCAACGAGCGCATCGAGCGCGACGCGATCGACGCCCAGCGGCTGATCCTGCTCAACATGGACCCGCCCGAGCACACCCGCGTCCGCCAGATCGTGCAGCGCGGCTTCACCCCGCGCGCGATCCGCGCCCTGGAGGACAACCTGAGGGTCCGCGCGCTCGCCATCGCCGCGAACGCCGCCGCCCGCAACGGTCCCTTCGACTTCGTCACCGAGGTCGCCTGCGAACTGCCCCTGCAGGCCATCGCCGAGCTGATCGGCATCCCGCAGGAGGACCGCCTGAGGATCTTCGAGTGGTCCAACAAGATGATCTCGTACGACGATCCGGAGTACGCGATCACCGAGGAGGTCGGCCAGGAGTCGGCCATGGAACTCATCGCGTACGCCATGAACATGTCCGCCGACCGCAAACAGTGCCCGGCGAAGGACATCGTCACCACGCTGGTGGCCGCCGCCGACGAGGGCAACCTCGCCTCGGACGAGTTCGGCTTCTTCGTGCTGATGCTGGCCGTCGCGGGCAACGAGACGACCCGCAACGCCATCACCCACGGCATGCACGCCTTCCTCACCCACCCCGAGCAGTGGGAGCTGTACAAGCGCGAACGCCCGGCCACCACCGCCGAGGAGATCGTGCGCTTCGCGACCCCCATCGTCTCCTTCCAGCGCACGGCCACCCAGGACACCGAGCTGGGCGGCCAGAAGATCAAAGAGGGCGACCGCGTCGGCCTGTTCTACTCCTCCGCCAACCGCGACCCCGAGGTCTTCGACTCCCCGGACGCCTTCGACATCACCCGCGACCCCAATCCGCACCTCGGCTTCGGCGGCGGAGGCCCGCACTTCTGCCTCGGCAAGTCCCTGGCCGTCCTGGAGATCAACCTGATCTTCAACGCCCTCGCCGACGCCATGCCGGGCCTCACCCTGGTCGGCGACCCGCGCCGGCTGCGCTCGGCCTGGGTCAACGGCGTCAAGGAACTCCAGGTGAACGCCGGCTAGCAGGCGACCCTGCCAGATCTCGGGCCGGCGGCATCCCGGCGTCGCCGGCCCGTCCGACGTGAGGCAGGGGACACCCCCTACGCCCCGCCCCTGCCTCCGCGCACCGCCCCGTAGACTGCGGGCGCAACTGCAACTACGACGGTGAGGCGTGCCGGTGCGATCCTGGCAGCGTTGTCTGGACGCGGCGGGAGTGACCAGCGGTACGGACCGCGCCGCGTACTCGAAGGCCAAGCAGTTCATGCTGAGCCGGGAACCCGCCGGCCATCTCGCGGTACGGCTGCTGATACCCGACCGCCTCCAGCCCCACATCCTGGCCGCTTACGCGTTCGCGTCGTTCACCGACGACCTGTGCGACCGGGGGACAGTGGCGGAGCGGACGCGTCGCTACGCGGGCTGGGCCGAGCAGGTACGCACCGCGCTGGACACCGGGACCGCCCGCCACCCCCTGCTGCGCGCCTTCCTGCACACCGCCGAGGCACGTGAACTGCCGCGCTCCTGGGTCGACTCGTACCTCGTGGGCGCCGAAGTCGACCTGGACTTCCCCGGGTTCACGACCGAGGACGACTACCAGGCGTACATCGAGAAGCTCACCTGGCCGTTCCTCATGATCACCTCGGGCCTGTCGATGCCGGGCGGCGGCACCCAGGCCTTCGCGGACAGCTGCCGTCTGCTCGCCGACGCCTGCCAGCGCACCGACTTCCTCACCGACCTGGCCGAGGACCTGCGCGACGGCCGCCTCTACCTCCCCACCGACGACCTGGAGAAACACGGCGTCGCACGCTCCGACCTGGAAAACGGCCGGGACCTCCCAGGCGTCCGCTCCCTGCTCGCCGCCACGGCGACAACAGCCCACGCCACGCTCCGCGAGGCCACCCGGATAGTCGCGGAACTCCCGGAGGAACAGCGCCCCTTGACCCGCTTCGTCATCCTCCTCCACGACCACCGCCTACGCCGGGCAAGGTCAATGGGCGCAGCGGTGACCCGGGGCCCGGTACGGGACAACCAGATCGAGTGCGTACGCATACTGACCCGCGCACACCACCGAACCCTGAACCTGCCGACCACATAAACCCGCCATCCAGGGGCACGGCCCCTGGATCTGCCGGCTACGCAGACGCGCCCCACAGGGGCGCGAGGAACTGCGCGACAAGCCCCCACCACCCCGCAGCCAA